>Ga0129317_1000171_pt1 | contig 84818 bp, 67 predicted proteins | sample Cm1ome_FD_94430 | JGI IMG/M metagenome (GOLD analysis project Ga0129317, IMG submission 94430) | Eastern black-and-white colobus group fecal microbial communities from Wisconsin, USA - Cm1105 metagenome | ecosystem: Host-associated > Mammals > Digestive system > Large intestine > Fecal | place...
AGCGCTGTATGTCCTCGGGCGTCACGCGCAGGGCAAATGTGCGGAAGTCCATATCAAAGGCGCGTCCGTCAGCCTCGGCCGTGGCGCGTACTTGGTAGTACAGCATACGGCACGCATCCGACAACCCCGTAATCTCGTAGGCCTCCTTGCCTGTGGCCTCGCGGAAGTCCACAAGCGCGGCCATGGTCTGACGCACGGGGTACTCGACCCCGTCTATCTTAATGATCGTCTCCATTGTCTTTGACATTAATCTCCCGAGAGTGTCGTGGTGGTCAGGCCTTAGATGGCTTGTAGGGGGGGTATATCTAGCGCCCGTGTCGGCACGACCCATTAATCTGATAATTGATACATTATCCCCTATACTGCGCGGGCGCAATGTATTGCGGCCCTACCGTGTCAACGATTTTGATACATTTCGTTGAGACGCAGCTAATCAAACCTATTACAGCAAAAAGAGCTTAGCCAAGCCAAGAAATGCGACGATATTCTCATAAGAACGCCGCAAATTATGCGGCGTTCTTATGAGAATATTTGGTGATTAGGCGTTATTTAGCTAATTTTGTCGCAGAATATGCGACGTTTAGCCTCATTCATTGTCGCACATGAAATAAAAGCATTTATGTATATACACGAAAGAGACAATTGGACAAACTTCCGTTGGGATGCGTCCGAAGTATCAAAGATTCAGGAAATAGTCTGTCGTAAACAGGGTCTGCTTTACGGCAGACTAAGTTCGCTCGGCTTTGGCAGCAAACTCAGGGCAATGGCAGACAACCTGACACATGATGTGGTATATTCTTCCGAGATAGAAGGCATACATCTGAACGAAGATCAAGTGCGCTCCTCAATCGCCCAAAAGCTGGGAATAGAAAATGTGAAATACACAGCACCATCACACTATATTGACTCAGTAGTGGGCGTAATGCTCGAAGCGATCCAAAACTATGACCAACCTCTCAGTAAAGAGAAACTATGCGCTTGGCAATCAGCTTTCTTTCAAACCGGTCTCAGTGAAGGCCGACAAATTGAGATTGGACAGTATCGCACGAATGAGGAGCATATTGTCAGCGGTATGTTCGGCAGAGAGAAGATACATTATATAGCGCCTTCTCCTAATCGTGTAGAAAGCGAGATGCAAAAGTTTATAGAATGGTTTGATGGCGGAGATACTGTCGGTAGCGTCATCCGTTCTGCCATAGCACACTTCTGGTTTGTATGCATTCATCCTTTCGAAGATGGCAATGGCCGACTGGCTCGAATTCTCTCCGACATGCTTTTGGCTCGTGGAGAGAATAGCGAATTGCGTTTCTACAATATCTCATCTCAGATCAATAAGGATAAAAAACACTATTACGACATACTGGAACGTATGCAACGTGGCGATGGCGACATCACGGAATGGCTGGTATGGTATATAAATAAATTGATTGATGCTTTGGACAATGCAGAAGCCATAGTCACCACCATCTTGAACAAGAGCTTCTTCTGGCAGAAGGCAGGACTCATACCAATGACAAAACGACAGACACGGATGCTCAATCTCTTCTTAGACGGCTATGAAGCAAAGATAACATCAAAGACCTGGGCTTCGTTAGCTAAGTGCTCCAAAGACACCGCCATACGTGACATACAAGACCTTGTAGCCAAAAACATCTTGATAGAGGATATTCCCGGAGCCAAGCGTCCGAGCTATTCTATTGTCTATGATGCGGAGGATCTAACGCAATATTTTTCCAATGTGCGTATTATCCAAGAGAATGGCACATCATATCTCAAAGCCGTATTCAAAGGTCATCGAAAGATAAGTGAAAGGATACTGACGCTCGATGCCGAACGTTATCAAAAAGGCGATCTGCCACTATCAAATATGCTCAACAAGTATTGCTCGTATTTGATGGCAAACGATTAAAAGCTGCGCTCATAATATTGGCCCAACCCATGCTTCAACAACTGCGCCGGAACTATGGGGAACCATATTATCGCTATCGCACGACCGCTTAGAAGGGGTAGCCGATGGCGAGGTGCAAGGCATTGGCGTCCTTGAAGCGGTGGAGATTGAAGTATCCGCTATACCCGGTGTCGTATGGTGCATGAAGGCCTATGCCCCAGTCGAGACGCACGACAAGCATCGAAATATCCAGACGTATGCCCACGCCGGTGCCGAGCGCCAAATCGCGCAGGAAGTCTCGCGCCTTCAGCACTCCTCCGGGACGCTGTGCATCGGGCTTCAGCAACCAAATATTTCCGCTGTCGAGGAATAATGCGCCATGCAACGACCCGTACAGCGGAAAGCGGTACTCGATGTTTGCCTCGAATTTGAAAGTACCGGTTTGGTCAAAGTACTGACCTGTAGCATCTGCCGGAGCATGGTATGATCCGGGGCCGACGGTACGTATTGTAAAGGCACGCACGCTATTGGCGCCTCCGCAATAGAATTGCTCGGCATAAGGCACTTGTGACGAATTGCCGTAGGCATGGGCGGCACCGACAGCTCCGCGCATCACCAACCAATGGTCGCCGTGACCGAGACGTCGCGAGTACACAAGCTGGGTCTGTCCCTTGATAAATTGGGAGAACGGAGTCCCGAATAGTTCCTTCTCGCCCTTGACACCGCAAAGGCTGTATACGCTCCAAAATATATTGCCGCCTTCTTGGACGTTGAAAGTCCAAGTCAGTCGATTATCGCTGTCGTAATAGCGGTCATAATTAAGGCCGAAAATCATCTGCGGAACATACTGCGAACGGAAAGATTGGGCTACAGCCGGATTTTCGTCCATAATCTTGTCAAAATCCTCGGTGGTGTGTATGAGCTTTGTGTACGACAGTTTCAAGGGAGTGAACGTCAGGTTGGTATGGCGCGAAGCCAGCCATTCGTAAGACATCGAGGCATTGAGCTGCCCCATCTTGAAGTAGTGCGGACGATTGAGCAGGTCGCCGTTGAGGGTGAAGCGTGTCCAGTTAATCTGGCGACGACGACGGCGCACAAAAGACGGCGCAAGCAGACGCGGAAACGACAGCGAAGTGGTCAGCCCTATTTCGTAGCTATTAAAAAGGCTTGAGCGTTCCTTACCCGTCTGCCATTCGTAAGTACCGGTCAGCGAGGCATTGAGCTGTTCACCGCCACCAAACATATTGCGATGCGTCAGTCCCAACACCAGCCCGGGACCTATGTATGAGTTGCTTTTGGAGGAGGCGTTGACTTCGACTGAGGCCTCGAGTGGCACATCCAACGTGCAGGCGATATTAACATCCAGCGTTGGAGGCGTTCCGGGCACAGCAAGCGTATCCGGCACCGGCTCGATATTGATGGACTTGAAGATACCTAAACGCGCCAGATACGACTGAGTGCGATCCATATTGCGTACCGAAAAAATACGACCGGGCTTAATGGTGACGTTGTCTTGTATCACCGAAGGCCTGAGCTTGGATGGCTTCACCTGCACCAATGTCATATTTTTCAGGGGTATCGTATCGGCATATTGCGCCCCGCGATTGGGGTATACGGTGACAGTGACACAACCGGTGCGGTAGGACTGCATCAGCTGACGAGGGATATTGGCAGCCGGAACTATGCGCAAATTGACCTTGCCGCGTACGCTTACCGTATCGGCCAAATACTCAATAAATTCGGGTCGAAAATAGTAGAAGCCCTTGTTGCGCAGCCCGTCGGCAATGATATTGCGCACCATGGACAGCGAGTCGGCCGAGTAGATGCTACCGGGCTTCAAGTACGGAATCTTGCGTGCTATCGAGTCCACCTTGTGTGTCAGCTCGGAAGTATCCGGCGGTGTTTCAATATCATTGAAAGTAAACGCCGGGCCGGTGGTGATGTCGTAAGCCACGGAAACCTTGCGCGGATTTTTCTTTGGCAGCATGGTATATGTCGCCTTACCGCGGAAATATCCGTTGTTTTGCAATATCTGCTCGACCATCTGAGTACGCACCTCCGGACGGACGTCCGAGATAAGTACGGGATCTTCGACAAGTTTTTCGTAAATCCAGTGTTTGAAGCCTTTCTCGGCACGCGGCCAGTTGTTGTACACCCACAGCCCCAGCGGGAACGGATAGTGCCACCCCACCAACTTCCAGTAATTATTCGGGGGGACATCCACAGCTTCCTTGACGGCGCTGCGTACTCCGGCGCTGAAGTGAGTACCGCTGTCGGGCACAATTTCCACCCTCGAGACGCCGCAATACAGCAATTCGCCCTCATCAATGCGCCGCGTAGTCGAGCACGACCACACCGTCAGCATCATGCCGGCCAATATATATAGTATAATATTATTTCTGAAGTGGAACATTGTCTGCAGGTATGGAATCCTTGGTTTCGGGCGTCGCGGCCGCCGGTATCAGGTCGCCTTGGGTTTTCGCTTCTTTATCTTTGTCTTTGTCCGTCTCTTTATCCTTATCCTTGCGGCGGCCGAAGCGGAACATGTCGGACAGGCGGCGTATCTTGCGACGATACACAAATCCGACGCCGGTCTGCGTAATCTCGCCTTCGAGGATGCTCTCGTAGCCGGTGTGCCTGAATATGCGGACGTAGGTGGTGTGTGCGTTGTTGAGGTAGTACTCTATGGAAATATCCGAGATGATGTTGCGCGACAAGTTTTCGTCCGCATCCGCATCGGTGGAGTAGTTGCCGCCGACGGCTATGCGGAAACGCTCGTCAAACAACGACTTGGAGATGTTGTACGAGTATTGAGTAGTCTGCGAAGTACCGGCACGCGTGGTGCGGTCATACGAGTCGATACCGAAGCTCAGATCAACGCCTTTTATGGCCTTGGATGCCCACGAATTGAGTTGCGAAGACAGGAAGGAGTAAAGAGGATTGGCGTTGAGTGCTGCATTGGCCTTGGTCCCCGGGCCGGTATAGACGTTGTACAGCAGCAGGTTCATAGCCTCGTTGGCTCGCTGACCGGCAGACATGGAGGCTAATTCGTTGGCCACGGTGATATCATCGTCCGTAGCCAGATCGAAGGCCACTTCCATGCGGTCAAGCGTTCCGGTGACATCGAGCGAGACATCGAAGTTGATCAGTCGCGAATTTTGTCCTTCCTGAGTGACATTGGCGCGAATCCGGTCAACGCCCTTGATATTGAGACGAGGATTGAGCATATCGCCGGTGAAGGCCACGTAGCTTTCTTCATCGAAAGCGAACTTCTTTTCGGACATCAGCGGCGGCGTATATCGTATATATCCGTCCAAGATATTTAGGCGTCCTACCATACGACCGCTGTTCATGGGATCCATCGAAAACGACAACGACCCTTGTGTATTGAGTTGCAAACGGTTTTTGCCATCGGTACTCAGGTCTACGCCGATGGTGGTGCCGTTATTGATATTGAGTGCGAAGTCGACAAACAGAGCCGTACCTTCGCGCGGCGCCACCGAGTCGACACGAGCCATAGCCGCCGAGTCGTTGAAGTTGACAAAATGCACCATATCTTCCACCGATTGGTTCTGTATGGTGTTGACGGCATCGGGCATAATATAAGTAAAGTTGCTGGGTGCAAGCACGCTCAGCGAGCCCGAGGTCTTGAGCACGGACATATCACCGCGTGCTTTAGCGTCAATATCCACATAAGCCTTGCCGTATACATCGGCGCCCTTGGCGGCACGTGTAGTTTTGACTATCTGCATATTGCGAGCCTTCATCGTCAAGTCCATAGACATCCGAGACATGTCGTTTATGTCAACTTTACCGTTGATGGTCAGCGGATTTTCGTTACAGCCGCTAACAGCGAAACCATTCAGTCGTACAATGCTTTTTTCTATGGGTATAGGGGTGTCGCTTATGGCAAAGGTCGTGCCCAGCATATTGACATTGATGGCGGCTTTGTCAAATTGCAGATTGCCATCCAGCTGAGGATGGTCGCTGTCACCGCTGACATCCATGCGCCCGTTGAGAGTACCTGATAATTTGGCCACTCCCGGCAGGAAGGCATTACACGTGGACAACGGAAAATGTATCATTGTCAGATCCATGTTGAAGGGCGAAGTGCGCGTCGAGTCGTTGAGGGCGCCGGCCAAAGTCACCGTCTTGGTGCCGTTGACCCATAGATCGACATTGGTGCGCAACAATCCCGAGCGTTGTGTCACCAAGTCGAAATCGGCACGTATGTCTCCCACTTTTTCGCGCCCGTAGGTCAGCCCGGCGAGGGATAGTTGTCCTTCGCCGTTGAGTGCGTTGTTTAGGCGGTTGACACGTATGTCTGCCGAAATATTCCCCTTGACGGGCGGCGCAAAGGGGTTGAGTGCTATCCAGTCTTGCAGACGTATGTCACTGACCTTGACCACGAGGTCTTCATCGGCTCCGTGCATAGCATTGTCATGCTCATGAGCATGCTCGCTGTACAGAGCCAGCGAACTTGTGGCACTACGCATATGCAAATCGGCGTCTATATGCTTTGTGGCATAGTAATAGCGTATAAAATTGCCCTCATTAGCAGTCCATTGCTGGTAGCCGATAGTAGGATTGAGCGGCGTGATGTGCAACGTGGCTGTCGAATCGGCATTGAGCTCGATTTCTCCCCCCACAAGGAAACCGGTCTGTCCCTTGATGTTGCGTTGGTTGACATTGATGCCCAAACGTCCGGGGCGGAAAAACCCGGTGAGGTCCACGGCGGCCCATGCATCGAGCGTACCGGGAAGGTTGCGTATCTTTGCCCCGTAATGGAGATGGTCGCCATGCTGGTGTATCTCGAGGTCTACCGAATCGAGACGCGTGTCTCCGGTGAAAAAGCCGAGGACGTCACCATCCAATGCCATGACGGTGTCGTTATAAGCTCGCAGACGCATATTGTCAAAGCCCATGTGGTTGTCGGCCAATACCTGAGTGAGCATATTGTTGTTGCCGGCCTGGACATCGAGTTCGAAGCGCGGCAATGCACGCTGCACCTCGGGAATGTCTATGCGACGCCGCTCGAATTGGGCGGCAAGGGTCGTCATCAGCGAGTCGCTGTGAGCCAGAACCTCGCGCAACCCGGTAGGGGCACTGAACAGAGCAAAGAGGTCACGGTTGCTAACATTAAGATTGACCGTGGTGTCGGAAGCGGCAAGGCGCGCACGCACGCGATCCACTGTCATTGTTCCACCTTCGTGAGCATACACAAAGTCGCGCAAATCCACCGAAGCATCCACCAGCAGCGGATTGGCGGCATCGATGTCAGCACTTATGTCTGCATTGATACTTACCGTAGCCGGGGTGTTGCCGACCTTGAGCGACATCAAGTCTATACGTCGGCCATCGATGGCAGCTATCCAATTGTAACGGCTTCCTTGTATATTGCCCGAACCTTCGATGGAGAAATCGGCTGTGGAATTGTGCGAGTCGATGCGCAATATGGCCATTCCGTCGGCGACATGCAGCGTCCCTCCTATATCCGTCAAGCGGTCGCCGTTATAGGTGATGTCCGCCAAGTCAAGGTCTATATCGGCCGATGTATGCGGCGACATTATATCCAGGCCGCGACCCTTGGCATTGATGCCGACCGTGACATCCGAAATGCCCAACGATGGCATAAAAGCGTCTATCGGGAATTGGTATGCGTCCAGCTGTATGTCATACGCTTTGCCGCGTCCGTTGAAATTTCCGTCAAGGGCCAATTGGCCGGCGGAGGTGGTGGCTTGCAAGTTGCCGTTGTATGCGCCATTGCCGAAATCGATGCCGGCCTTGACGTCCATGGGCGGAATGCGCACCCCGGCATCGGGTCCCATAACAAGGCTCAGCCATGGGTCGACGTCCCCGAGTTTTCCTGAAAGGTCTATACTGCCGGTCATGCGCTCGGGTGTCAGCACATTGTGCAGTCGTCCGCCGCCGTCAAGTCTCAATGCTCCGGGGACATGTAGTGACAAGTGTGCGATATCGGGATTGTTAATACTTCCGGTGACCTCGGCGGCCAAAGCTACGCGCGTGTCCTTGCGCAAAGGCTGCAGATAGTTGTCGAAGTCGGGGAACATACATGCCAAGTCACTGACCGCAACCTTGGAGGGCGCGATGTCTACGCTTATACTTTGCTCGGAGTCGGTGCCGAGTGTGACATTAAAGTCCATAGCCGTTCCACCCGAAGTTTTCAAGTCAAAGTGCTGCAATCGCAGGGCGGCACTATCTATAGCCAACGTGCCGTCTGTATGCAAAACTATGCCGGAGCGTTCGCGACCGCTGATACACAACGGGACACGCACTTCGGAGGCTCGATTGTAAAACCCTTCAATGTCAAGGCTCATCGAATCCACTGCAATATACCCGAAATCCAGACCGGGTTGAGGGCGCAAACCGCACGTAGCGTACAGTGCCTTGCTTCTGTCAAAATGTATCCCATCGACTTTCACCGTCCACGGCGCAGCGGGCGCTGATATGGTATCGACTTTGGCCGGCAGAGCAGCCAAGCGCTCCACAGTGGCCTGATCGGGCGCTATATATGCCACATCAAGGCCTGTGCCGCCGAAGTCGCCGACTTCAACGGTTTGCCCGGCAATGTCTATGCGTACATCGGAAATCATTCCACGGCTTATCACCGTCTGCAAAGTATCTATCGCCGGAAGCATATTCATGCGATAGGCGAAATTCGACAAGGCCAAATGTTCCACCTCTATGAGCAGGGGCGAGGGCTCGGACGGCGGCTTGGGTGCAGCCGTATCCACAGGATTGATATACATGTCCACCAAAGCTCCGGCCAAGGCTCCACGCTCGAGGCGTATGCGCAAGGTGTCTCCAAGAGATACGGACAGCGGCGCTGCGTCTATGTGCTCGGCGCTAAGGACTATGCAGGTGGCACTGTCTCGCGACCCCATACGACATAATGCCTTTGACAATAATGCCTCGCCCACATCTACACGTCCGTCAAGCAAGGGCCGAAGTCGTACGTCTGCATCCACCGCCCCGAGACGAATCATAGTGTCGCCGTTTTGCACCAGCGACATGTCGCGAACCTTGACACGAAGCGGAAATATAAGCCTCACCTCGCCAACCTCAAGATGCGTCCCGGGTCGGCGATTGACAGCGGTGACGGCGGCATACAACGCATCGCGCTGCCACCACACCGAATAGACGCCTACGACTATTCCGGTGACCAGCAGCATCATGGACATCAGTGTCCACAACATCACCTTCACCACCGTGCGCACCATGCTTCGAGCTGGCATCGGCGTCGGCTGTATTTCCGTATCGGTCTGCAATGCCGTACTTGGCTTCATATATGCTCAACAATCAGGCGCGGCATTGTGTTCTCAGTCCACGGTCAGACGCACGCGCCATATTTATTGCAAAGGTAAACAAAAACCCAAAGTCGTCAAAATCGACCGTTCCCATATTCGCCGCATCGGGCAAAATATTGCATCTAAGCCAAATTGCACATTGTCAGCAAAAAAACATTTGGGTGGAAACGGAAAAAATCGTACCTTTGCAACCGATATGCGTAACCGCTGGCGGGACTTGGTAGCCCGCGAATGTTGCGTCAGTGCTAACATTTTAATTTTCAGAAAACTAAAATGGATTTAATCAAGATTGCCGAAGAGGCTTTTGCCAGTGGCAAGCAACATCCCGATTTCGGTCCCGGCGATACCATCACCGTGGCCTACCGCATCAAAGAAGGTAATAAGGAACGTATCCAGCAATACCGCGGTGTGGTTATCAAAATTTCGGGCGAAGGCGCCAAAAAGCGCTTCACCGTACGCAAAATGTCCGACAACATCGGCGTTGAGCGTATCTTCCCCATCGAGTCGCCGTTCATCGACTCCATCGTAGTCAACAAGTATGGCAAAGTTCGCCGCGCCAAACTGTACTACCTGCGTGGTCTCACCGGCAAAAAGGCTCGTATCAAAGAGCGTCGCGTCAAGAAAGCTTAAGACCCTCACTCTTACGACACAACCAAGACTTCAAAGACATTCTGTCCACTCCGGCAGAATGTCTTTGGTGTTTATATACAAATGGGGCTGTATCACTGTAGAATATACGATTTTGGGTCTATTGAGTCCACTATTTTGATATCCTCACGCCACACCAATACAGAGCAACACTACCGTTCGAACACGCCGTGAGGCATCTCGGCACTCGCAAAAGTCGCCCACAATATCAGCAACCCTATGAGTACAGCCACACAGACCGCAAATCGCAACCCGAGCTGACTATGGCGCGGGACTTTGGCTCTACATCTTTTTGGATTGTGTTTTCGTCCCATATTTTTATTTGTGCTTGTTGCCATAAGTTTTTAACATTACGAGACATTGGCGCCACGCGTTGTCCGCAACTGCCACCTTCGTGCCTCTATTGTCACAACGCCAGTTCCATTGTTTTTGTTCGTATACACCTGATTTACGACACACCTATCACTCCTTTTCACAAATAAGCAACTAAAAAACAAAATAACCATTAAAAAACTTGCATATCGAAGAATCGTTGTGTAAATTTGCCGTGAATAAATCCTCTCTCCCGCCAATGCCCCTTAGAAATCACTTGGACATCCGGGGACAGAGAGAGAAAGAATACCAACCTTAAAAAAAACACCTGATTATGAACAAAACCACCCGACGAATGAAAGCGCTGCTGACGACAGTGGCTTTTGGCGCGTGCTGTGCGTATGCGCAGACCGCCACACCTGCCGGCTTTGTCCTGCCGGATGCTGACCCGGACGCCGCACCTTACGACTTCCACATGTCCAAGACAGATGACGGCATGTCCGTCTCGCTCATTCTCAACCGCATCGACCGCATCGTCACCGACTCCGTAGCCGGGAAATGCCGCGTGTCGGTATCCGGACTATCCTCTACCACTTTTGCCGGACTGCCGGCACTGCCTTACAAGGCTTTCCGCATCGCTCCCGAGGGTAGCGGAACGCCGCAAATCATCGTGCGCGACAGCACGTACATCGACATCCCTGTCAACCTTGACCATAATCCGAGGATTGAATACGATTCCGTCGGTCAGCCGCGCCAAATCGCGGTAGCACGCGTGGATTACACCGGTTTTATGCCCTCGGATCTTGCACGCGTGACCGACACGCAGACTTATCGCGACCGCCCGATATACACTATCACGGTGATGCCAATGAAGTATGACCGAGCAACCGGCGTGCTGCGCATCTTCACCTCTCTCGATATCGACATCGCTTACACCGTGCAGGCACAGACACAGTCTGCCGCCGGTGTTACGCGCTCCGCCGCCTTCAATGCCTACACCGACCGTGTGCTCACCGAGACCCTCGGCGAACAGGCCGTGGCTTTCTCGACAGACAGGCAGGTAGCAACAATGGGTGTAATTGATGTACCAATCGGAGATAAAGAACCGGTTACAGAAATAGACCTATATGACACGACTGAGGATATGCTTGTGCTGTCTTGTACCAATGATTTTCATGAGGCTACAGACAGCCTGGCAGAATGGAAGCAAAACCTCGGATACAGGGTTCACGTGGTTGAAAGAAGATGGGATTGGACACAGTCAATAGTCAATAGTACCATCAGGCACTACTACAATACGTTGCCCAACCTCACCACTGTCATAATTATAGGTACAAACGGCGCCATACCTGGATATTCGGTTAAAGAACGATTCCCCAACGATGGGTGGATACCGCGCCCCGGGGAGCCCGAGAGGAAGGATTCTCCAACAGACTACCCCTATATGTGCCTTGATTCGAGTAACGACCGATTTCCCGATGTTGCGTATGGCCGAATTTTGGCATCATGCAAATCCAATGCAATCGAAGCAGTCTCGAAAATCATAAAATACGAGAAAGGATTATATACAAGACCTGATATATACAATAAAGCCTTCCTTGCCACTGCATATTGGAATAACCCTGAATTCCATAATGGTCGTTTTATCCCAACGCTTGAGGATATACACGACATCCTTGACGGAAATGGTATAAGCGCCCAACGTCTTTATACGGTAGACTATGGAGATTATCCGAGAAGATGGGATTACTATTGGGATGGGAATTACACCGATATGCCCAGCTATCTTCAACCGCCACTATTACAATGGAATGCTACAGCGCAGGATGTAAAGAATGCGCTTGAGGCAGGTGTTAATCTCGCTGTATACAACGGACATGGAGGTGATGATCGATGGGTCGCATTCCCATTTACCGATGAGGATTGTCGCCATCTGTCGTTCAATGATTCTGCTCCACTGATATTCAGTATTGCATGCAGCACAGCCAACCATACATATTCGAACTGTATTATTGCCGAGCTCTCTCGTAGTATGTCCGGTGGAATAGCCGCTATAGCATCTTCGAACCTCACATATCTTGGATATAGTGATGCTCTACTTCTTGGTATGATTGATGCTATTTGGCCCAATACCTACACATATAAAGGATGGAAAGATTCTGTGCAACGTAAGCCCATACGTCGCTTATACGATATTATGTGTCAGGGTCATTCACGCACCGAACTCGTACAAGGCGGCGGATATTGGGACACCATGGATTGGCAAAACGACACGTACTATTTACGATATCAGCGCGAGAACTTCCATGTCTATGGAGACCCAACGATAAACTATAACACAAAAGTTCCATCGGTATACAATGCCAGCTGTCTCGTTTCTCCGTCCAATCATTTAACCGTAAACATAAGCACAGCGGACTTACCGGCAAAACTTGTCGTCAAGAATCTACGTAACGGCAGAATCAGGACGCATCAGATAACCGAGACATCATCTCTCGATGAATACCAGTTTGCACTATCACAGAATGACTCAATTGAAGTGATTATATCCGGTCCAAACAAAATACCCTATCGCGAAATCATAACTGGGTCAACAGAGCAGCCGTTGTTGAAAGGGCAGATAACCAGTGTGACATATGACAGAAGTACGCAAACAGCTATCGTGTCATACACGCTAAACAATTCAAAGGACATGCCGAGTTTCACTGTCACCGACATCAATAATACCAATCACACGCCACTTACAGCCATAGGCCCTGGGACGAACCAGCGCACCTTATACCTCGACAATGTGCCGAACGGATTGTGTGTTATTTCGATGCTAATCAGCGGCGAAGTGGTCTCCACATACAAACTTATAAAACAATAGTGCGATGAAGAACAATAGTAAAAAGTGTCCGGCCGTTTTATTGGCCTACATAATATCATTCTTATGCGGATTTTCGGCGTATGGCTTTTTCAATAGGTTCAATGACCCTATCTACACAATAGATGGAATCTCATATATGCTCAATGCAGAGGCGCGGTCTAATTCGTGGCATCAATATCGTTGGACCGGTGCTGTTGTCGTGTCTAATACCAATGAAATGGCTACATATTCGGGAACGGTGAAAATTCCGGAAAAGGTGGTTATTGATGGCACAGAATATCTTGTATATGGCTTCGACAAACTGACTGAGCACACGGAGAATATCAGTGGCGACCTTGTTATTGAGTTGCCAAATAGTATCAAAGTCATTGGACTGGAGGATAATCCGACTCCACCGATTATGAATATAAAATCATTCAATATCCCAAATGGTGTGGAATATATAGATGGGTTGGCCTATCGAAAGCCCGGAACGCTCGTAATCCCAGGATCTGTGAAGAAGATTGGATACCAGGCATTTGTTTACGCGGATGATTTAGTTCTCGAAGATGGCGTGGGACAATGTTCCGCATACTCGCTCGGATGTAACAATGCAGTCTTGGCCATACCCGGCACGATAAAGCTCGGGGCTTCGTCTTTGGACGCCGTCAATCTGAAGCATCTTATCATCAAGAAATCCGCCAACAAGGATGCGTCACCCGAATTTGGCGACGGTTTCTGTGACAGTTCGTATGACATTATGGCCATTACCTGCGAATACGAAAATCCTCCCAAAGCGCACAAAGACGCCTTCCGACTTGAGAGTTCCAACTTTGATCCATTGTTTCCCAATGACAATCCCGATGACCCTCACGGCTACGACTATCACCCCACAATGTACGACCGTGCAACACTCTATGTGCCGAGGTTGGCGATAGAGGCGTACAAGGCCGACCCGGTATGGGGACAGTTTGTACGGATACGGGCTATTGAAGACGGCATACAGGACACCTCCTTCTACGGACTGCCGACATACACGGTGGGCAATCTCAGGTATGCGGTTAATGAGACCGTTCGAGATAGCTACCATGCGTCCATATACAAGTACACCGGGGCTATTGTAATCCCGAACAATGATGAAAGCGTGAAGTATTCCGGCAAGATTACCGTGCCCGAAAAAGTTACCATCAACGGCACCGAATATCCCGTATTCGGATTTATGTGGCTTTCCGAGTATCCCGAGAACGAAAGCTCGGACTTGGAGATATCCTTGCCCGAAGGTCTGAAAGTAATCGGTTTCAACCGAAATTTCGGCGGCTCGCACAACACCATCAAGGCCATCAATATTCCCAAGACCGTGGAATACATCGGCGCGATGAAATACGTTGTACCCGGCGCTACGATGACCCTCCCCGGAACGATTAAGGTCGTTTCGGCCGCTGCCGGCATCGAAGCCGAAAAACTTATCATAGAGGATGGAGTACAATATATCGGAACGCATCTAGCTGAGAAAAAGCTGATTAGGTGCAACAATACCGAGTTGACAATCCCCGGCTCGGTGCAATTCGGTAGTCGCGCAATAGAAACGCCCAAGTTGGAAAGTATCAAGATTACGAAATCAAAGATTGATGGCGCCACGCCGTATTTAGGCTCGGGATTCTGCTGGAATACGACTTCTGTGAAAAAGATTACATGCGAGTACGATGTTCCACCGGAGACAAGCGGCAGTGCCTTCGAAGATTACATGTACGACCGTGCCACGTTGTATGTGCCCGAAGAAGCTATCGAGGCATACAAGGCCGCCCCGGAATGGAAAGAGTTCAAGAAGATTCTGCCCATCAAGGACGGTGTGAATGATGTAACAGCGGACGACGCGCAAGTCGTCGCCACCGAGTACCACGATTTGGCCGGACGACGCCTCGAAGCACCGGCCGAGCGCGGCATCACCATCCGCACGGACGTCTACAGCGACGGCACACGCCGCTGCACCAAGATCCTACACTAAAATCGCCAAAGCCCATCAAGAGGCAACGCTGACACACAGGCCGCCGAGGCTGCTCGTTATGCATTTCGGCGGCCTGCCATGTAGACACTATCCGAAATAAAATTCGTACCTTTGCAACGGCATAGCAAAAGCATATCTATTCAAACCAAAACATACATACGTCATCATGACACTGTTTGAAAAACTCACAAGCAACGCTCGCACACATCGCCGGCGCATAGTGCTTCCCGAGGGTACCGAACCACGCACTCTCAATGCCGCCAACCGCATCATCGCCGATGCCCTGGCCGACATCATCCTTATCGGCGACCCGGCCGAGATACACCGTATGGCCACCGAGATGAACCTCCCCGAGATTTCGCGCGCAACCATCGTCAACCCCGCCGACGAAGCCGTCATCGACCGCTACGCGCCGCTTCTGCTCGAACTGCGACGTTCCAAAGGCATGACCGAAGAGGAATCCAGACTGACGACAGCCAATCCGCTGTACCTCGGCTGCCTGATGGTGAAGGCCGGGGACGCAGACGGGCAGGTGGCCGGAGCTATGAATACCACAGCCAACGTACTGCGTGCAGCCTTCCAAGTCATCAAGACACGCAAAGGCATTAAGGTGGTATCCGGAGCATTTGTGATGCTGCTGCCCGAGGGTTCGCCCTTCGGCACAGACGGCATCATGGTGTTTGCAGACTGCGCCGTCGTACCCGAACCCGACGCCGAGCAACTCGCCGACATAGCCGTCAGCACCGCCGCTACCGCACGCGACGTGGCCGGCATCACTCCGCGAGTGGCCATGCTATCATTTTCCACAAAGGGCAGCGCCCACGACCCCACTGCGGACAAAGTCATCGAAGCCACGGCACTGGCACATCAGATGGCGCCCGAGCTGATAATAGACGGCGAATTGCAGGCCGATGCAGCCATAGTCCCCGGCGTGGCAGCCTCCAAAGCCCCCGGGTCGCCTCTGAGCGGACGCGCCAACGTCTTGGTATTCCCCAATCTGAGTGTCGGCAACATCTGCTACAAACTAGTACAACGTCTCGGCGGCGTACAGGCCGTAGGCCCTATCCTCCAAGGTCTCGCCGCACCGGTCAACGACCTATCCCGCGGATGCTTCCCCGAAGACATCTACAAGACCATAATCATCACCTGCAACCAAGCCATAGGACTGAAACATCAATAAACTACATCCGCGAGTCGGGGTCGGCGCACAACGCAACGGCCCGAACCGCCACTACACAACACATACGACCATGCTTATATTAGTGCTCAACTGCGGATCGTCATCCGTCAAGTACAAACTCATAGACACAGACACCGAGACGGCTCTCGCCGAAGGCGGTGTCGAAAAAGTGGGAATGACCGACACATTCCTCAAATACCGCAACCACGAAGGCGGCAAGAGCATACGCCAGTTAGGACACGCGGACCATAAAGGCTCGGTCAAAGCCATTCTCGATTTACTCACCGACCCCACAGAAGGATGTATCAAGGACTATAGCTGTATAAAGGCAGTGGGACATCGGCTGGTACACGGCGGCGAGAAATTCAACAAGAGCGTACTCATAGACGAAGCCGTCAAAGACATGGTACGCCAATGCTATGTTCTGGCACCGCTGCACAACCCCGCCAATATGACCGGCGTCGAGGCCATCGAAGCCATACTCCCCGACGTACCACAGGTAGGCGTCTTCGATACCGCATTTCACCAGACCATGCCCGCCAAATCGTACATCTATCCCCTGCCCTATCGCTTCTACGAGGAAGACGGCGTGCGCCGCTATGGTTTCCACGGCACCAGCCACCGCTATGTCAGCCAACGTGTATGCCAAATCCTGAACTGCGACATAACCAACAAGCGCATCATCACCTGCCATATAGGCAACGGCGGCAGCATCACGGCCGTAAATCACGGCAAGAGCGTGGACACATCCATGGGGCTGACTCCCACCGAAGGTCTTATGATGGGCACTCGCGTGGGCGATGTAGACCCCGGAGTACTGACCTTCCTAATGGAAAAGCACGGATACACAGCCGCCGACATCCAGCATATCATCAATAAAGAATCAGGCGTCCAAGGCGTCAGTGGCGTCAGCTCCGATATGCGCGAACTCGAAAAGGCCGTCAGCGAAGGCAACCCACGCGCCATCCTGGCCCTGAGCATCTACCAACAGCGCATCATCAAGTATATCGGCGCTTACGCAGCCGAGATGGGCGGCGTAGATATCATAGTGTTCACCGGCGGCGTGGGCGAAAACCAGACCGGACTACGCGCCGACGTATGCCGTCCCCTGGCATTCATAGGCGTCAAAATCGACGAGGGACTTAACGCCCGTACCCGCGGCACCGAGACAGTCCTCTCCACAGACGACTCGGCCGTCAAGGTCGTAGTCGTACCTACCGACGAGGAACTGATGATTGCACGCGACACACGCGACATCGTCAGCAAACTCTGACGCCCCACCCTCGAAAACACGACAGCGGATGGACGGCTTTTATTCGCCGTCCATCCGCTGTCTCTGTATCGTCTCCACCAATCCCGGAACAGCGCAACACATAGCGCCCGCAGCCACCACTCAACATAACACAATATCCGCCATCACTACAGATACAGACCATCAAGCACACAATTTCAAGAATTTATCACTCAGAATGTTGGCATTTCAAAAAAAATGCCTAAATTTGCGCTACAAGCGGTTGAACACACCAAACACCATCTCACGATGAGACCCGGACACCTGACAGCAGCCATATTAGCCGCACTGGCGACAGCCATGCCGACATTCGCCGAAAACGAATTGCCGGACAGCTTACGCACGCCTCGAATACAGATGACGACACCCATCGACACCGCCAATTACGTCCCCACATCCACCATCCAGCCGTCTCAGCCCGAGACCATAGGTAACGCCTCCTACTACCGACGCGCCACTATAGACCGACAGCTGCCGCCCGTCAACCCCGCCGCGTATACCTACCGCTCCTATCCCTACGCTCCCGGTATCGCACCCATATACAGCTGGGACACAGGCTCATTATACGCCTCCGGCGCTACAACGTCCTTGCCCGGGACGATGGGTATCGAATCGGGAGCGCTCAACCTCCGCCAAGACTTCGGCGCATTGTCGCTGCACATCCACGGCGATGTCTCCAAATACGGACACTTCCGCGGTCTGGACACCCGATGGGGCTTCGGCGGAGATATAACCTATCGTTTCAATGACAAATGGAGTATTACAGCCTTCGGCGGATACTTCTCCGGCGGCGGAATGCCGCAACCGGCACTGGCCGGGTACTACGACACCCCCTCCATAGGGGCCTTCCTCGACTACCGCTTTGCCCGAAAATGGGGAGTACGCATGGGCATGCGTAGCGAACGCTCAATGCTCTCCGGCCAATGGGAGACGCGCCCCATGCTCGAGCCGTACTTTATGCTCGGCGGACAATCCATAGGCATCGATGTCGGCGGAATACTATACGAATTGTTGCGCTCAAAAAACAATTGGGGGCCGCGCAACCCTACTGTCGGTCCACCGGTGCAAAAGCTCTCAGACACATTCCACTAACGCTCTCCAACGACCGATACTCCCTTAAAAATCGGTCCGGACTTCCCCTATTTACGCTGCAAAAACCACCCGAACAAACCGCAAAACCACAAAAAAAAGGTAAAAACAAAGCACTTAGACGTTTTTCTTAAAATTTATTAAGCCCAATTCAAAAAAAATGAGTAATTTAGCGACTTGAAACAAGCACTGTACTCAGAATGCTATTTTCCAACAAATAAAAGAAATACAAATACAAATAACACAAACCATAAAACCTCAACCTCAATGAAAAAAGCTACGCTATTAGCAATTGCATGCGCCGGCCTTTTCAGCGCCTCCGCATGGGCACAAGAGGCTGCACAGCAGGAAATCACCTACGTGGAAGATCCCGGCCAAGGCTACCTCTTCAACCGTTTTAAAGACAACTGGTTTATCACCGCCGAAGGTGGTGCCAACATCTACTTCTCGCACGGCGACAGCGACCGTAAGACATGGGATCGCTTCGCTCCGGCTGCCGGACTTTATGTCGGCAAATGGTTCTCGCCCATCATCGCCCTGCGCATCGGCGCCAACTACATGACTCTCAAAGGTCTGTCAGATATTCGCACCGAAGACTGCAAACTTGACGAGCCACTCGTAGAAGGCAAGTACAAGCAGAAATTCAACCAAGTAGGTCCCGTATTTGACGCAATGCTCAACCTCACCAACTGGTGGTGCGGATACCATCCCGGACGCCGCTACAACGCCATCTTCTATGCAGGCGCAGGCGGTTACTGGACATTCACCAAGGATTACACCACCGATGCAAGAGGCAATGTCATCAAATCCAACGGATACAAGCGCAACCAAGACCGCGTGCTCGTATTCCGCGCCGGCCTTATCAACGACTTCCGCCTCAGCGACCAAGTTCACCTGTCTCTGGACATCCGCTATAGCGGCATTGACAACCACAAGGACGAAGAAGGCGATGGCTGGAACCGTACAAGCCACGATTTGGCAGCATTTCTGGGCGTGACCTACCTCTTCAACAAGCGTGAATGGAGCGCACCCGTCATTCCCGTATGTCCTCCCGCCGAAAACTGCGATGCATACCGTGCACGCCTCCAGGCCGCCAACGACCGCATCAAAGACCTTGAAGACCAACTCAAGGATTGCCTCAACAAGCCCGTTCCCGAGCCCGTGGTCGAAAAAGCTCCTCTGGCCACCATCTACTACCCTATCAACATCTTCCGTCTGACAAAGAAGGACGTAGGCCTGCTTGAAGCAGTAGCCGGCGTAATGAAGGACAACCCCGACAAGAAGTACGTCATCACCGGATGGGCAGACAACTATACCGGTAATGACAAAATCAACGAGCGCCTGCGCTGGAACCGCGTAAACGGTGTCAAGAAACAGCTCATCCGCAAAGGCGTGCCCGAGTCGCAACTCGATGTCAAGATTGACAACGCCAACCTCGTAGACCTCGGTGACAAGTACGCAGCCCTCGGCCGCGCTACCACCATCGAAGAAGCCGAATAATCATCCGATATAATAATACAATAAGGGCAGATGCCATCGGCATCTGCCCTTATTGTATTATTATCGTTTAGTATGCGCTATTTCAACATTTGCATTGTTGCCACATTCGCCCCTTCATCCCATATGCCTTTCTGCGTAACCCGTGGCCGAATACATGGCCGTTAAGGTTTATGTTTTGTTTTCTCAAATCAATAGGACATTTCGCCGCAGAGGGGGATGGCCAAACGGTAGCGGAGCTGAGTGGTTGTAAGGTCTTGCGCCAGCAAAAACATCATCTTGGTGATGGCCGCTTCAAATGTAAGGTCATGTCCCGAAACAACGCCGATACTGGAAAGCATCTCACCGCCCACATAACGTGTGGCATGGACGCCGCCGTTACCACACTGCGTCACATTCAGTATGGCCAGGCCGCGACCGATGCCATTCTTTATGCAATCCATAAACCATCTGTCCGTGGGGCCATTGCCTGCCCCGTAGGTGCGCAGTATGACACCGCGAATGCCGGGCGTATTGAGCAGGTGGTCAAGCGTACGCGCATCCAATCCCGGATATAGGTCTATTACAACGACGGCGGGGTCCATCTCGTACATCGGGTGCAGTGTCGTACCTGCGGCCGGACGTGCCAGAGCCTTAGGCTCGAAGTGTATGCCCAGACCAATCTTTGCAAGTGCCGGATAGTTATGGCTCTTAAAGGCATTAAAGTTGTCTGCACTGCGCTTGGTCGAGCGATTGCCGCGCCACAAATAATTCTCGAAAAGTATGGCTACCTCGCGCACCATCGGTCCGGAGCCGTCAGGGTCTTTGGCTGCGGCAATTTGCAGGGCGGTAATGAGGTTTTCCTCTCCATCGGTACGAACTTCGCCTATTGGCAGCTGGCTGCCGGTGATGATTACCGGCTTGCTCAGACCCTGCAGCATAAAAGACAGCGCACTGGCCGTGTAGGCCATGGTGTCCGTGCCGTGCAATACAACAAATCCGTCATAGCGGTCATAGTTATCTACTATCGAACGCGTTATCAGCCGCCAATGCTCCAAGTTCATGTCGCTGGAATCTATGGGCGGATTGAATTGTATATTATCTATTTCGTAGTCAAGTTTCTTTACCTTGGGCACATTATCCATCAGATGCGTAAAATCGAAGGGACGCAGTGCGTGGGTCTCGGCATCTTCAATCATGCCGATGGTGCCCCCGGTATACACTATAAGTATACGCGGTTTTTTGGTGGTCATGGACATGGGTATTGGCTATTTGATGGCTTGGAATATTGTCGAAAATATTGTTCCCGACGGCAGCATGACGTAGACGCCGTCATGCCACCGTCGGATTTATCCTATTGTCATTTGACGCACGCGCCGGGATGTACCGGCCCCGTCGGGCCTATGACGACAAGCCGTCCGTCGGCGTCTTCGGCACTCAGTATCATGCCCTGCGAATCGACTCCGCGCAAGCGGCGCACGGGCAAGTTGGCAATAAAACATACCTGACGGCCTACGAGATCTTCGGGATTGTAGTACTTGGCGATACCGGAGACAATGGTGCGTCCGTCTGCCGTGCCGTCATCGATAGTAAATTTGAGCAACTTGTCGGCCTTGGGCACACGCTCACAGGCCTTGACAGTGCCTACGCGAAGGTCGGCCTTCATAAAGGTGTCGAAATCCACTTCGGGCTGACAGGGCGCAGGCTGCCATGCAGCCATACTGTTGGCCTTGCGAATGTCTTCAAGGCGCTTGAGCTGCTTCTGTATGGCCTCATCATCGATTTTTTCGAAGAGGAGTTCGGCTTCGCCGATCTTTTCGCCGACAGGCAGGATATCATTCCCGAGATCTTGCCACTGAAGTTTAGCGATGCCGAGCATCTTGCAAATCTTGGCGGAGGTGAAGGGCATAAACGGTTCGAAAGCAATAGCCATGTCAACGCATATCCGGAGAGCGCGGTTGAGTATGGTGGCTACGCGTGCCATGTCGGTCTTGGCCAGCTTCCATGGCTCGGTTTCTTGCAGGTACTTGTTGCCGAGGCGTGCGATATTCATCGCCTCGCGCAGAGCATCGCGGAAGTGGAAATGCTCTATACAATCTTCGAGAGCGTCTTTAGCTTGAAGAATGTCGGCTTGGAGCGCTGTATCTACGTCCTCGAGTGTTCCTGCGGCCGGAACGATGCCGTCAAAGTACTTGTGGGTCAGCACCACAGCACGGTTGACAAAGTTGCCGGCGATGGCCACAAGCTCGTTATTGTTGCGAGACTGGAAGTCGGCCCAAGTGAAGTCGTTATCCTTAGTCTCGGGGGCATTAGCGGTAAGTACATAGCGCAGCACGTCTTGCTTGCCAGGGAAATCCTCGAGATACTCGTTGAGCCAAATGGCCCAGTTGCGCGATGTCGAAATCTTGTCGCCTTCAAGGTTAAGGAACTCATTGGCCGGCACGTTGTCCGGCAAATTGAAATTGTCATCGTAAGCCTTAAGCATCGTCGGGAAGATAATGCAGTGGAACACGATATTATCCTTGCCTATGAAGTGTATCAAACGCGTTTCAGGATCTTTCCACCACGTTTCCCATGTATCGGGATATAATTCCTTGGTGTTGGAGATATATCCTATGGGCGCATCAAACCACACGTACAGCACCTTGCCTTTGGCCTCGTCCAGCGGTACGGGTACGCCCCAATCGAGGTCGCGCGTGACGGCACGGGGCTGCAAACCCATATCGAGCCACGATTTGCATTGGCCGTAGACATTTGTTTTCCATTCCTTGTGTCCGTCCAAGATCCAATGGCGCAGGAAGTCTTCCCACCGCTCCAGAGGCAGATACCAGTGGCGTGTCTCACGTTTGACCGGAGTGCTACCGGTGATGGCGCTCTTGGGGTTGATAAGCTCGTCCGGCGACAGGGATGTGCCGCAGGCTTCGCATTGGTCGCCGTAGGCTCGGGGGTTGTGGCAATGGGGACATTCACCGGTGACGTAACGGTCAGCCAGGAATTGTTGTGCCTTTTCATCGTACAGCTGCTCGGAAGTCTTGACTACAAACTGTCCTTTATCGTACAGGCGTTTGAAGAATTCGGAAGCGGTTTGTTCATGTATCTTCGAGGAGGTACGCGAATATATATCGAAAGATATACCCAGGCCCTCGAAAGACTTCTTTATTATACTATGGTAGCGGTCTACTATGTCTTGTGGCGTCACGCCCTCTTTCTTGGCCTTGATGGTGATGGGCACGCCGTGTTCGTCCGAGCCGCAGATAAAAGCCACCGGACGACCGTTAAGTCTCAGATAGCGTGCATATATATCTGCCGGGACATACACTCCGGCAAGGTGGCCAATATGTACCGGGCCATTTGCATATGGCAAGGCTGCGGTGATAAGGGTGCGCTTGTATTGTGTCATTTTCTATATTGTGTTTCGGACGCCGTGGCGCCCATTGTTTGTCCTATACTAATATGTCCTATTATATAATGTGTATCCTACTTATATATTATATGTGCCGCACGCAGCCGGGTGTCTTTCAATGCCCGCTTCGGCCCGACACAACTATTTCGGGTCTTTGAACACAAAGGTGATGGTGGCGCTGCCACCCTCGGCGTTGGCTGTACCTGTGTGTGCAAATTTATGCCTCCTGACTTCGCGCAGACACGCCTCCTTGGTGCTTTCCGAGATATTGCCGTCTCCGCCGATTACCGTGGCCTGTGTCACAACACCATTGGCATCAAAGAGGGCCTCGATTTTCACGCTTCCAACTTTATTGGAAGGTATTTTATTTGAATATCCCGGGAAACCCCATCCGCCGGAAATGCGTCCGTGGTTGACACCCACAGACGATGACCGCGAATTGGCCGGACCGGCCGAAGCCGGGTTCCCATCAGTACGCCCGGCATTACCGGCGTCACCGTTGCGGTTGTTGGCGTTGTGCCGAGCGTTGGAGAAAGCATTGCCCACCGTCGATTGGGTGCGGCGTGCCGTGGCCTGCTCTTCCTTGCGCTTGTTATCTGCCGGAGTCCCCGTTCTTTCGGGTTGCTGTTTATTCTCCACCTGTATATCAGAGGGGCGACTCGATGTCATCACCGGCGCAGGTTTGCCTTCCGGGCCATGGTCCTCAAGAGCCGTACCGGTTTCGGGTGCGAGGCGTGCCGGATTATCGATATCTTCGGGCGTCTGCGCCGCTGCATCCTGCTGTTGGTGCGAAGGCACGGACGTAGGAGGCAGCTGTATGGTCTCAACCAAGTCTTCCACCTGTGCCAGCTCAATATACGGGTCGGGCTGTGGAGGCCATTCCTTGTCCGGAGACAGCGACAGATGGCTGAGGCATAGCCATAACCACACCAGCGCCGCTATGGCGACGGTGCCTAAGGCTGCTATGTGGCGTGCTTGGTTCATGCTCGTTTATCTTGTCTCTGTGGTTGAGGTGGACGAATTGACCGGAGCGGATGCTGTCGCGGCGGCAGGCTGCCCCGATTGGGCATCACCCGTCACGGCGGCTGTGGCGGCATTGTCCTTCTTGGTGGTGGCGAGCACCATCTTCAGGTCGTTGTCGGCGCCCAGGTTAAGGATTTCGACGACATCGCCATAAGGTACCGCCGAATCACCGAATACGGCAATGGCGGTCTCGGGCGCCTGCTCCTTGACTCCTTTCAGAAAGTCCACAAGTGCCTGTTGCGAAGGCATGGACATCGGTTCGCCGTCGCCGAATTGCCCCCATAGGCTTCCGTCGGCTTGGATAAACACTCGCGTCACCGGCTTGAGCGGCGTCTGCTCGGAACTTTGCGGCAAATTGACCTCGAGCGCCGTAGGAAATACGAAGGTCGAAGTAACCATAAAAAATACCAGCAGCAGGAACACCACGTCCGTCATCGACGCCATGGAAAATCCGGAAAGTATTTCTTGTTGACGTTTAAGCGACATTGGATGCGTAATTAATCGACATTGAATGATTTAGGACGTCAAGCCGGCTCGTTGAGCAGGTCCATAAAGTCCATGGTGCGAGCCTCGAGCATATTCATCACCTTATTGACACGTGCGACAAGGTAATTGTAAGCGAACATAGCCACGATACCCACGATAAGTCCGGCAACGGTGGTCACCAATGCAGTGTATATACCTCCGGCAAAGTCGCCGATTTGGGCGCTGTTGCCACTGGCTGCGATGGCGTAGAACGATTCGACCATACCAATGACGGTACCGAGGAAGCCGAGCATAGGAGCGGCGCCGGCAATGGTTGCCAGCCAGGGCAGTCCCTTGGACAGCGAAGCTATCTCCATATTACCGGTGTTTTCGATAGTTACCAGAACATCGTTCATAGGGCGACCGATGCGCGAGATACCCTTGCCTATAAGGCGTCCGTACGGGGTATCGGAGTTGTGGCACAATTCCTTGGCTGCGTCAATCTCGCCATCATGGATATAGTCGCGTATGCGTTTCATAAACGTCTCGTCCTGACGCGACGCTTTGGTGATAATGATGGCGCGCTCGATGGCGATATACACGCCGGCAAGCAGCAGCACGGCCAGAACAATCATAATCCAGCCGCCCGAAAGGCATAAATCCCACAGAGACAGGCTCTCGGGTACGGCAGCGGTTGCAGTGTCTAACAGTATCATATTCAGATGGTATATTGTGTATACGGTTTATTACTTTGTGTGCTAATATTTTAGTCCTCGTTTTAATCCTCGGCAGCGGCCTCGATGCTATTTGAGACAGTGTCCCCGGCGGCATACTCAGTCGCGTGCTCCGAGGCTTTGGCGTATTGTCACTTGAGACAATCGAGATAGCGCTGTATTGTGGTCTGCAATCCCAAATACAAGGCATCGCATATCAGCGCATGACCTATGGATACCTCGTTGAGGTAAGGCATAGCTCGATGGAAGTAGGCCAGATTTTCAAGCGACAGGTCATGGCCGGCATTGACGCCCAAGCCGCAATTATGAGCCACCTTGGAGGCGGCGACATACGGGGCGACGGCAGCTTCCGGATCTTTGGGATACATATCGGCGTACGGCTTGGTGTACAGCTCTATACGGTCGGCACCGGTACGTGCTGCGGTACGTATGTCCTCCTCTTTGGGGTAGACAAATATAGATACGCGGATGCCGCCCTCGTGCAGACGCTCGACGATAGAGCATAGGAAGTCAAAATTGGTGTTGACATCCCATCCGCCGGTGCTGGTGATGGCGTCCGGCGCATCCGGGACAAGGGTGACTTGTGCCGGACGTACGCGCAACACCAAGTCCATAAAACGTTCGTCGGGATATCCCTCGATATTAAACTCGGTACGTAGTCGCGAACGAAGTGCCAGCACATCGCTGCGGCGAATGTGGCGCTCGTCGGGACGCGGATGCACGGTGATACCTTGCGCACCGAAATCCTCGCAGTCGGTGGCCACTTTTTCCACATCAGGATTATTGGCTCCGCGCGCGTTGCGCAAAGTCGCTATCTTATTGATGTTTACACTCAGACATGTCATATATATTCGTTATGCCCCGGGGCATATTTTTATAGTGTTATGTTTATATTTTCCCTTTCGTATTGAATTTTTGCCTAAATTTGTATCTGAAAGGGAGTACAAATTTAGTTAGAATTATCTAAATCTAAAAGATATTGACCGCAAAAGATGACATAAAGACAGAACTGGAGCGTCTGTTCCCCTATGCCGAGGACGCCTCGACACTGGTGGTAAGCTGCCCCAAGCATGATTATTGCGCCTCGCAATTATGCCGCGCCGTCGAGGATTGCGATGCTCATGTACTCAATCTCAACATTATAGATGTCGCAGTTCCGGTCGTATCCGACGGCACGGACATACCGCACTTCGACATAGACTACGAAGACTCGCCGCGCACATACATCGAACTGCGAATTTCGCACCGCAATACCGATGCGGCGGCACGTTCAGTCGCGCGCTACGGATACACCGTCGAATACACACGCGATGCCATAGGCACTGCCAAGGGCGACATTGACGGCCGCCTCGAAAGCCTTATGCGCATTCTCAACGTTTGACCTTTCGCAACGCGCTCGGCACCTCCCCTTTATTTACCTCAATAAACGTACGACCATGACCATAGCCATATACGGAAGCCGTCAACAGCAACCTTATGCAGCTCAAATCGAGCGAATGTTGCGACACATCGTGCTGACAGGCACCGACATCGAGATGCACCCCAAGCTTTACGATCATCTCGCCGAATTGGGCGTATCACTTGCCGGAGTACGCCAAGCCTCACTCTCGGGTCCGGACCAAGAGTGCTCGTTGGTGCTGAGCATCGGTGGCGACGGCACCTTTTTGCGTACCGCCGCGTGGGTCGGCCGACTCGGCATACCCATTATCGGCATAAACACCGGGCATCTGGGATACCTGGCAACGATGAACATCGACGATGCATCCTCGGACAAAGGCGTCGACGGTATGCTCAACGCCGACTTCGCCATCGAGGAGCGCACGCTGCTTGAAGTATATTCACCCGAGGTGCGCGGATGGCGATATGCACTCAACGAGGTGTGCATCGCCAAAGACGACAGCGTATCTATGATTCAGGCCGATACCTTTGTAGACGGCATCGAACTGGCCCAATACCGCGCCGACGGACTTATCATAGCCACTCCGACGGGCTCGACAGCCTACAATCTCTCGGCCGGCGGTCCTATCGTACAGCCTACCGCCCCGGTGCTGGTTGTATCACCCATAGCGGCGCACTCTCTGGGTATGAGGCCGTTGGTCATCGACGACCACAGCGTCTTGGACATCAGCGTCAGCGGTCGCGCTCGCGCATTCAGGCTGAGCCTTGACGGACGCTCGACGGTGTTGCCTATGGATACGGAGGTGCGCATTCGCCGTGCACCGTTCGTATGCCGCATCGCCATGCGCCCCGACAGCGCATTCCCCGTGTCGCTACGGCGCAAATTGCTGTTCAACTGAGTATTTACGTCCGACACGTCAAGGCGTTGTTTCGAGCGACGAATCTCGATATGTCAACATTTAATTTTGCCATGTCACAGAAATTTCGGAAATTTGCACACGCAAAAACATAGGCTCGACCTAAACCTTAAAGACGGCAGTTCCGAGTCCCCGCACCCACGACAGGACAGATGAAGCCGGACTTCAAATAAGCACCTTCATATTAACCCATTATGGCTCTAACATCGGAAAACAAAAAAACAGACGTAAGCGGTATCACAAGCGATGCCGCCGGTGCGGCGCTTACGATTGTTGTCCCGGTATACAACCGAGCCGAACTCGTGGGTCGAACGCTTGACAGCATCGCTGCACAGACTCTGCGTCCGCTGAACGTGATATTGGTGGACAACGCCTCCACCGACGCCAGTAAGGCCGTGATGCACAAATGGATGGCCGAGCACAACGGAGTGGATGGGTTGAGCGTAAAGCTATTGGACGAGAGTGCCGTAGGCGCTTGCGCCGCTCGCAACCGCGGCCTCGCCGAAGTGGCCACTCCTTGGGTGATGTTCTTCGATTCGGACGACGTAATGGCTCCGGAACACTGCGCAAGGGCTATGGATGCCGCAAATGCGCACCCCAAAGCCAAAGTCATCGGATGGGATGTGCTTTACGGCAAGGACGGAGGACCGTGGAAAAGGTTGACATTCCGCAACCACGACTTGGGCTACAACAATATGTTCAACAGCAACTTCGCCACCCAGCGTTACATGTGCCGCACCGAGCTGATGCGCGCCGTCGGCGGATGGAACACAAAAATTGAGGTGTGGAACGACATCGAATTGGGCGCGCGCATAGCGTTAAACAAGCCCCGTTGCTACAAAATCAAGTCCAAGGATCCGACAGTACGCATATTCATCACCGAAGGGTCGCTGACCGGCGGATGTTTTGCCGCAAAGCCGGACAAAAAAATAGACACACTCAAGCATATGAACAGATACGTGCCCACCAGATGGATAAGCCTTAAGGGCGTCATCTTGTCGGCGCATTGCACCCTGAGCGGAACCGCCGACGGACTATTGCTTAAGGAGATTTTCCTCTATCAGGAAAAAAACAAGATACGCAAGCGCTTGCTGCTCTTTGCCTACCACTACACCGTGCGCGGCCATCGCGGCATCGCTCGCATATTGCGGCCTTTTATGCCAAGCAAGCTGAAATGAGAATACTTTTGCTGGGCGATGCAAGCCACTATAACCGCACCCTTGCCGAAGGGCTCAGACGTCACGGGCACGAAGTATGCGTGGCCTCGGACGGATCGGCATGGATGAATACCGGTCGTGATGTGGACTTGAGCCGAAGGCTACCCGGATGTTTCGGAGGCGCTCTGCTTTGGGCACGTTTGCATACAACTTTACGGTCGAAACTGCGCGGCTGGGACGTGATACAACTTTGCGGCCCGACATTTATGCGGCTGCGGCCTTCACGTCTGCGCACGCTTTTGGACACACTGCGACGGCACAACGGGATGGTATGTCTCACCGCAATAGGTACCGACACGGCTTTTGTCAATATGTGCAAGGACGCGCAAAGCCCGCTGAAATACAGCGAATGGGCCATAGACGGCGTACCTACGGAATACGCACTGAGCACTCGCGGACGCACCGTGTCTATGTGGCAGCAGCCCGAACTATCCGATTACGCACAATATGTCTATGACCATGTAGACGGAGCCGTAACCGCACTATACGAGTACCAATTGTCGATGTCGCGCGTTATCGAGCCCGAACGTCTGGCCTACGGCGGAATTCCCGTGGACACAGCCGCGGTAAAGCCGGCACCTATCGACACAAAATCGGACAAACCCATAAGTATACTGCTACCCAGCCACATAGGTCGCGAACAGGAGAAAGGCATACCTCAATTGATGCGCATCGCCAAGGCTTTGGAACGCGAATTTCCCGACAAAGTCACCGTCCTCCCGGTGCACAACTTGCAATATGCCGAATTTCTGAAAAATATGGCGCGTGCAGACATAGTTTTCGACCAGTTGTACAGCTATACCCCCGCGACAACGGCACTTCTGGCTATGGCCATGGGCAAGACCGTCGTCACCGGAGCCGAAAAGGATTTCAACGATTTCCAAGGATGCACCACCCCGGCTATAAATATCGACCCGCGCGACCCGGAAGCGGCGCTCCCGGTCATACGCAAATATCTCGACCGCGAAGTTTTGGCCGCAAATGCCTTGAAAGCACGCGAATACGTGGTCACGCACAACGACTGCGAAGTCGTGGCACAACGCTACGAAGAATTCTGGCGCAAAATTTCTCGCAACAACGGCAAGTCTCTATAGCCTATGCGACTTCAAGTGCTCATAGCCACCTACGGTGACGACGGACTGCGACGCACGGCATCCATGTCCCTGCCCGCCATCGACGGCGTGTCTTACCTCGTATCGTGCCAGATCGGGGAGGGGGCGGCACCCGCAGTACCCACAGCATTACAGCGTCCCGACATCCGGGTAATCATGACGGAAGGCCGCGGATTATGCGCCAATCGCAACCGGCTGCTCGAAGCCGCCGATGCTGAGTATGTCCTCACTGCGGATGACGACATGAGCTACACCGAGGCACAACTGCGTGCCGCCCTCAACAGTCTCGGCGAGGCCGACATCACCACTTTTCGCATCGAAGGCGCCGGAGACAAAATCTACCCGACATCGCGCATGGACCTCGGGCACGGTATGCCGCGCGGATATTGTCCGTCGTCGGTCGAAATCGCTTTGCGTATGGACGCCGTCAGACGCTCCGGGCTTCATTTTTGCACATTGTTCGGCATCGGCGCTCCCGTGCTGGGATGCGGCGAAGAGGACATATTAATCTGGAATGCACGCCGTCTCGGCATGAGTATCGAGTACGTGCCCACAGTCATCGGACGACACATGGGCGGACCGTCTACGGGTCAACGCACCCCGACTCCGGCCGTATGGCGAGCGCGAGGCGCTGTACTACACCTTACACACCCGTACAGCGGATGGCTGCGTATAGTCCGACAAGCATTGCGCGCTCACAGCCTTGAGGCATTGCGCTTGATGTTGGCCGGAGCCGTATATGCCGTCCGCCACCGCAGCCTTATCGAGCTGTAATTAAGCCTATTTAGTAAGTTTTTTCCCAGGAGATTTACCAGCCGCCGGAAGCTCCACCGCCGCCGGTGCTGCCGCCACCCCAGCTACCGCCGGAGATGCCGCCACCGCCGCTGCCAAATCCGCCGCCACCGACAATCACGGTAGGCGCAAGCTTGGCTATCTTATAGGCAATGCTATGTGTTTTCTTGCAATTAAGGCAAGTGTATGTCTTGGCGCCGACACCTTCCTGATACTGAGTGGGACGACGCATTACGGTATCGCGTACAAAGCGGCATGTACGGGCATGGCAATACGGACATTCGCTGTATCCGCTGTCTTCGTCAAAGCGGTAAATGTCAGTCGTGCCGCACTTGGGACACAGCCACACGTCATAATCTACAGACTTGATGCGTTCCTCGGCATCTTGCGCCGGCGTCAGATACTCGTTGTCACTTTCTTCGTCAAGCTTGTGCATCTTCGTCCCGCAATTGGAACAATAGTGAGTGCCGTTGCGCCATTTTCGCATAATCATGCGCAGAGGAATGTACACCAAAAGCGTCATGCCCAGGGTGAACCAAGCACAAGCGCCGGAGACCTTAGACAGCGTGCGCATGGACTGATACTTGTCGTAAGGCGACTTGCCTCGTACACCGCGAAGAAGAGCCAAGAGCAGCCATAATAATGCCAGCAGCGTCACAACCGCACAAAATAATATATATAGCGACAGGACATTCATCCAATCTTCACGCTCTTGGGCGGCGATGTCGCCGAGCATTTCATCACGGATTGCCGGGTCGCATAACACCGAACCTATCTTATCTACCGCCGCACGGAGGCCTCCGGAATAGTCCCCTTCTTTGAAGGCCGGCTGCATTATATTACGCTCGATTCGTCCGCATATTGCGTCCGGCAGAGCGCCCTCTATACCATAACCGGTGCGTATTGCATACTTGCGGTCGCCCACTGACACAAGCACCAACAATCCGTTGTCTTTCTTTTTGTCGCCAAGGCCCCAAAGCGTGAACAATTCGGTAGCATAAGTATCCACATCCGCATCTCCGGCCATATTGGGCAAAACCACGACGGCAGCCTGGACACCCGTGGCCTTGCGCAGGTTTTGCAGGGTGGAGTCTATATGCGCAGTCGAGGAAGCATCTATGAAATGAGCCGGGTCACTCAAATAGCGGTTCTCGTTTTGACGCTGTACATTGGGGACGTCCGAGGGTGCATAATATTGTTCTTGTGCCAAGACGGCGGCCGTAGCCACAAGCACAAATGCGAGTATGGTTGTCAGTCTTTTGCTGGACATTTTATTTTTTGGTCTTTGTATTGTTAGATATATTCCGGTAGTTATTTATATTGCTGTTTTACAATAGTCTTATAGCATTGAGCAGCTTAGCTTGCTTCATCTCATCGGGCATTCAGACCGCCGGAAGGCTCATGCCGTTGAGTTTGCGGTACAGGTCGAGGGCATATACATCCGTCATTGCCGAGATATGGTCAAGCACCGCCTGAATGCGGTCAAACAGTTCGGGTGCGCCCACGTTGTACTGTCCGGGAACCTGGCTGAGCAGCAGGCGCGAGTAATTGAGTTCGGGATAAGTGACGGCATGTATCATCTTTTCGAGCAGGAAAGTCAAAATGCGGTTACCGGCCAATTCGATGTCCACCACCTGCGGAGCGCCGTAAATCTTGCCCCAGGACAAACGTGTGGAGCGGCGGTAAGCCTCGCGCTCGCGCTCGCTTATATGATCAAGCAAGGTGCCCTCAAAAGTGCCTGACAGTATGGCTTCTTCGTTATCTATGAACGTATGAGCACAACAGCTCACCAAACGTCCTACGACACCGCTGCGCAGATATGCAATCTTTTCGTTGGGATCTTTCACATGTTCCATCACATCATGTACATGGGCGCGGGACTCGTCATCGAAATACGCCAATAAGGCGTCCAAGACCTCGCCTGTTCCGAGGATTTTCAGCTTATGAGCATCCTCAAAGTCCATGACTTCGTAGCATATGTCGTCAGCGGCTTCGACAATGTATACCAGCGGGTGTCGGCAAAAGCGCAACGATCCCTCGGGCGAGGGCATACGCAACATCCCCAAGCGCGTAGCAATGCGCTCGAAGTCGGCACGCTCGCTCCCGAAAAACCCGAATTTGCCTTTTGCTCCGGCCTGCGATGAATCGTAAGGATACTTAACTATGGAAGCCAACATCGTGTAGGTCATGGCAAAACCTCCGGGACGGCGGCCGTTGAACTGATGCGTCAGCGCCCGCAGGGCATTGGCATTACCCTCAAAATTGACGATGTCGCTCCACTGTTCGGGGGTCAATCGGTCCTTGAGTACGCGGCCGGCACCTTCGCTGAAAAAAGTTCCTATGGCCTTTTCGCCCGAATGGCCGAAAGGAGGATTGCCGAGGTCGTGTGCCAGACACGCCGCAGCCACCACATCTCCCAAATCGGCAAAGATGCCGTTCATGGGTCCGTGGCGTCTTACAAGTGCAGCCGCAATCTCATCGGCCATACTGCGTCCTACGCTGCTAACTTCCAACGAATGGGTCAACCGATTGTGCACAAAGACGCTACCTGGCAGTGGGAACACCTGCGTCTTGTTTTGCAACCGCCTGAAAGGCGACGAAAACACCAAGCGGTCGTAATCGCGGCGGAAGTCGCTGCGTCCCGCCACGGCAGTACTCGGCTTATGATAATCCTCGAGGCCGAAGCGGCAGTCGTCTATCAGCCGCGCCCAGTCCATCTTTGCTTGTGTCTGCTTATCCATTGAAAAGAACTTGCCTAATTCAAAAAAAATCAAGCGCCTACTATAGCGCTATAATCGACAAATTTAGTCATAATCCCGCACATATACAACTTCCATGGCCGTCCGCACCTATTTTTGAGGCGACATAAAGCATATAACAAGGTTTTACAAAACGTTTTTCAGAATTCATTTTGCCGAATTTTGTAGGTCAGGGGCGGATTTACGAAAAAAATTGCTAACTTTGTGGAAATTTGGAGATATGGCAACCGAGTCATTAGATAAGTCACTGTCGCGCATAAGCGAGAAAATGCACGTATTGGCACAGCGCTACGACACTGTATGTCAAGAACGTACACAAGCTTTGGAGCGCATTGCCGAGCTCGAGAGAGAGCTTCGCGACAAGGAACAGCGCATCGAGCAGCTGAGCCTCCGCAACGAATACCTCAGCGTATCATCGACCCTGGCGCCCGACCGTGATGCCATCGAGAAGACCCGGAACATTATCACCGAACTCGTGCGGGAAATCGACCGCTGCATCGCCGACATCGATGGATGACGGCATATGGTGACAGCGCCCACGATTTTTGCCTCACGATGCTTGAGAACATTCAATGGGAAAGAAGGAACAAAACATAACAATAAAAATTGCCGACGTCGCGCCCATAAGCATGTCTATAGCGCCGGACAAGGAGGAACGCATACGCGAAGCCGAATATAACGTCAACCGTGTGTGGACCGAATGGCGTCGTAGATTCGAAGAGAAAACCTCCAAGGAGATTTTGGCTATGGCGGCATTCCAATTTGCCAAGCTGTACTACCAGCTTAAGCAAAGCGTCGACGACCAACAGCACCTTCTGGAGGCTTTTGAAGCCGATCTGGATCGTATGCTCGAAATAAAGTCCGAAGCTAAGTCTTAAAGGACTGATTAACAACGACGACACACGCCTTAAGCCCCCAAGCATCGCAACGCACACACCCGCACGCCGCCCGAAGAATACTCGGAGCGGCTATAGGCGTTTGTACCAGGCAAGAGTGCCGTGACAAGTATGGTGCCCGAAATAGCAACAGAAAAACAACCAACAAATACATATAACAACAAGACAACCAACCCAATAACAACAACCAAGCACATACAGATATTATATGACACCATTAGTAACAACCATAATCATCGCCATCATTGCCGCCGCCATAGGAGTGGTCGTCACAGTAGTGATACACCGCTCGTCCGCCAAGAACCGCGCACGACAAATCGTGGCCGATGCCGAGCGTCAGGCTCTCGACATCAAGAAAGATAAGGAAATAGAAGGCCGCGAGGAAGCACTCAAAATCACGGCCGAGGCCGAAAAAGCCGCCAACCAGCGCATGTCCAAGATCCAGTCCATGGAAGCCAAGCAAAAACAGCGCGAACTGCAACTGAACCAACAGCAGGGCGAAAACGCTCGCACACGCAACGAACTTGAAGCTGCACGCCAAACACTGGACGAACAATACCAGGCCGTAGAACGCAAAGAAGCCGAGCTGGAACAGGAAAAAGCATCGGTGCGCCAAACCCTGGAACACATCTCCGGCCTATCATCCGAAGAGGCCAAGGAGAAACTCATCCAATCGCTTAAAGATGAAGCCAAAACCGCCGCTGCCGCCTACATAAACGACATCATGGACGAGGCCAAAATGACCGCCAATAAGGAAGCCAAGCGCATCATCATCCAAAGCATCCAGCGCACCGCCACCGAAACCGCCATCGAAAACTCGGTGACCGTGTTCCATATCGACTCGGACGAAATCAAAGGTCGCATCATCGGCCGCGAAGGTCGCAATATCCGCGCCCTCGAAGCCGCTACCGGCATCGAAATCATTGTGGACGATACGCCCGAAGCAATAGTACTGAGTGGCTTCGACCCCGTGCGTCGCGAAGTGGCGCGTTTGGCCCTGCACCAACTCGTGTCAGACGGACGCATACACCCCGCCCGCATCGAAGAAGTCGTAGCCAAGGTCCGCAAGCAAGTCGAGGAAGAAATCATCGAAACAGGCAAACGCACTGCCATAGATTTGGGCATACACGGCCTGCACCCCGACTTGATACGACTGGTAGGCAAGATGAAATACCGCTCCAGCTATGGCCAAAACCTGCTGCAACACTCACGTGAAACAGCCAATCTCTGCGCCGTCATGGCCTCGGAACTCGGACTCAACCCCAAAAAGGCACGTCGCGCCGGACTGCTGCATGACATAGGCAAGGTCCCCGACGAGGAGCCCGAACTGCCGCACGCATTGCTGGGCATGAAACTGGCCGAGAAGTACAAGGAAAAGCCCGAAATATGCAACGCCATCGGCGCACACCACGACGAAATCGAGCAGACAACACTGCTGGCACCCATAGTACAAGTATGCGATGCAATATCCGGCGCACGCCCCGGCGCACGCCGCGAAATTGTCGAAGCATACATCAAACGACTCAAAGACCTCGAGCAACTGGCACTCTCATACCCGGGAGTCATCAAGACTTATGCCATACAAGCCGGACGCGAATTACGCGTCATTGTCGGCGCCGACAAGATTGACGATGCCGAGACAGAGAAGCTGTCAGCCGAAATAGCACGCCGCATACAGGACGAGCTCACTTATCCCGGGCAGGTCAAAATTACGGTCATACGCGAAACACGCTCGGTAAGTTTTGCCAAATAAGGTGATATGAGCAACGAAATCAACGATTTGGAAAACATAAACAACGCCCTGCACGCCCTCGTAGAGGACACAAACAGCGCCGCAGAGGATCATGCCTCGCAGGACAAGAGGCAATCCGAAGTCGGCCAAGGCCGGTGCGTATGTCCCCAAGCGGCAGACGGATCGTGTCCCAAAGCGATGGACGGATCGTGCCCCAAGGACAAATGCCGAGACTGCAGCGGATGCTCGGACACAGCAAGGCACAAGCTGCATTGTTTCAATTGGCTCGAAGACATCCCCGGCGGATACGCCGATGATGACATGGTGGAAGTGCAGTTCAAGAACACCCGCAAGGGATACTACAAGAACTCCACCGACATCCCCCTCAAGGCCGGCGACCTGGTAGCCGTAGAGGCCCAGCCGGGACACGACATCGGGACAGTGACACTGACCGGAGCACTCGTGCGCCTGCAAATGCGCAAAAGCGGCATACGGCCCAACGCCGAGACAAAGCGCGTGTTCCGCAAGGCCAAGCCGGCGGACATTGACAAATACAACGAAGCACGTGCACGCGAGCAAGACACTATGATACGCGCACGCAAAATCGCCCAAAGCCTCCAACTGGATATGAAAATCGGCGACGTAGAGTACCAGGGCGACGGCAACAAGGCGATATTCTACTACATAGCCGACGCTCGCGTCGACTTTCGCCAATTAATCAAAGTCTTGGCCGACACCTTCAAAATACGCATTGAGATGAAGCAGATAGGCGCACGCCAAGAAGCCGGACGCATTGGCGGCATAGGTCCCTGCGGTCGCCCGCTATGCTGCTCATCGTGGATGCAAAACTTCGTCAGCGTATCCACAAGTGCCGCACGCTTTCAGGACATCTCGCTCAATCCTCAAAAACTGGCCGGACAGTGCGCCAAGCTCAAGTGCTGCCTCAACTTCGAAGTAGACACATATGTCGAAACAGTCAAGCGCATGCCGCCCAAGAATGTACGACTTGAAACGGCAGATGCCACCTGGTACCATTTCAAGACCGATGTATTCAAACGCGAAATCATATACTCATCGGACAAGTCAATGGCCGCCAACCTCACAACCTTGGACGCCGAACGCGTATTCGAGATTATTGCCCTCAACAAAGAAGGCAAAAAGCCCGCAACGCTACTGCGAGATGCCGAAGCAGCCGAAGCAGCAGCCAAAGACCGCCCGAGCGTCAACGACCTCCTGGATCAGGACGAACTGACACGCTTCGACAAAAAGAAGCGCAAGAAAAAGAAGCCATCCAAGGACAAAACGCCAAAAACGCCCAAAGACAGCAAAGATTCCAAGCCGTCCAATGGCGACGCAGCCCAAGACAAACAATCACGGCCCAATCGCCGCAACAAGAAAAAGCCGCGTAATAACGGCAAAGGTAACGACAACCAACAGACAAAAGAGCCAAAAGCAGATGCATAATAAGCATCTACATATAATATTATTGGCGATGCTCGGCGCCCTGACGGCCTCGGGGGTTATGTCTTGTTCGGGCGGCACGCCGGGCGCATGGTCTGATATAGACATCAACGGCTGGCGCTATGGCCGGACAGTGACACTGACGCCCGACAGCGCCGAAGCCACGGACCGCATCGCGCTGACAATACGACACAGCCACAACTACGAGTACTCCAACCTGTGGCTCGAAATCAAGTACGATTCGACCGACAGCACGGCCACAGACACCGTGGACGTTACCCTGGCCGACGAATGGGGCCGATGGAGAGGCCACGGCAGCGGCGTCACATACCAGAACACCGACACCGTGAGGCTGCGACATCATCTGCGTCAGGGAGGCTCGCTACACTTGCGCCACATCATGCGTCTGGACACACTCACCGAAATCGAACAGATAGGCATCACGCCGCTGCCACCATCCAAGCACTACGAGAAATGAACGATAAGATGCAATGCGATGCACTGATATTTGACATGGACGGTACCCTGTGGGATGCCGTGGACTCGTATGCACGGATATGGAACACGACCTTCGAACAGGCGGGCATCACAGATGTGCCGCGCGTAACACGTCAAGTACTGATGCGCGAAATGGGCAAGCACCTCGAAGACATCATCGAAGACATCGCCCCGGGACATGATAGCGATGGACGCTTTTTGCAACTACTCAACGCCAACGAGGCCACAATGATGCCGGGGCTACGCGGACGCCTGTTTGACGGAGTGGTAGAAACAATACCCGAACTGGCACGCCGTTTGCCGCTGTTTATGGTAAGCAATTGCGGGCCTCTCGGACTTGACAACTTTCTTGACGTCAACGGGCTGCGTCCTTACTTCAAAGACGCGCTGAGCCACGGCGGCACAGGGCTGGACAAGGCCGGCAATATCGCACTGCTTATGCATAAGTACGGCCTGACCCTCCCGGTGTACGTGGGTGATACGCAGGGAGACAGCGATGCAGCACATGCCGCCGGCGCCCGGATGGTATACTGCGCCTATGGTTTCGGGAATGTCGAGGACGCAGACGCCGTCATCCACTCCTTCGGCGAGCTGAAGGACATTGTCTGAACGCGACGCAACGATGGCACGAGTGCCGCACCTGCATTTTTGAATTCGAACCACACAAAGAAAAGACATACAGACCTTTATATATTATGACACTACACGCTATGAAACGGTCAAACATACTGCAACTGCTCAGCGCCGATGAACTGGCACTGAAACTATCACGCCTCAAGAAGCTTATGGCGCAAGATGGCATCGATGCCATGTTGTTGACCATCAACGCCAACCTATACTATATGACAGGACGCGTCTACGGCGGATACATATACATACATCGTGACTCAGATGCCCCGGCCTATTTTGTCAAACGACCCGTAGGCCTCGAAGGAGACGGCGTTATATCCATACACAAGCCCGAGAACATTCTCGAGGAACTGCAACACCATTCGCTTCCAAAGCCCAAGCACTTAGCTTTGGAACAAGACACCCTGTCCTACAATGCCATACTGCGCCTGTGTCATGCCATGGGCGTTGAAGTCGGCGATGTAGCCAATGCCGATGCCCTGCTACGCCACGCTCGCGCCGTCAAGACCGCCGGCGAGATAGAGCTAATAGCCGCATCCGGCAGCCGCCACGAACATGTCTATCGCATGATTCCGCGCTTGTACCAAGACAACATGACCGACATCGAGCTGCAAGTCGAGATAGAGCGCGTCTCGCGACTCGAAGGATGCCTCGGACAGTTCCGCATCAACGGCAACGACATGGAACTGTATATGGGCAATGTCCTAGCCGGAGACAACGCCGATGCGCCATCTCCCTACGACTTTGCCTTGGGAGGCGCGGGCGCCGACCCGTCGCTACCCGTAGGCGCCAACGGCACAATTCTGCGCCCCGGCATGACGGTAATGGTGGACGTCAATGGCAACTACACCGGATATATGACCGATATGACGCGTACCTTCGTATTGGGAGACATCCCCGAGGAGGCACAACGCGCCCACCAACTGTCCATAGACATCTGCAACACCCTCGCCCAAATGGGTCGTGTAGGGACAGCAGCCTCGGATATGTATGAGAAAGCCCTCGATATGGCGCGACAAGCCGGGCTTGAACACTACTTCATGGGACACAGACAGCACGCCGGATTCGTAGGACACGGCGTAGGCATCGAAATAAATGAACTGCCCGTCATAGCTCCGCGCAGCCGTGACATCCTCGAAGCCGGCAACGTCATCGCCATCGAGCCCAAATTCGTTATTCCCGGCGTAGGTGCCGTAGGCATCGAAAGTACATACGTAGTATGCGAGAACGCCCCCATGCGCTGCCTCACCAACGCCCCTACACAACTTATCAGTTTCGAACAATGACAACACGGCTGACGGAAGAAAGAACTGACGACAGCAACTACGCACGGCTGCTGCGCGACCGCATATTCAAACGCGTGGGCCATGTAGCCGACGAATTGGGTATGGAAGCATACGTCGTGGGCGGATACGTGCGCGACGCATTGCTGCGCCGCGGCGATCTCAACGACATAGACTTCGTCACCGTAGGCTCGGGCATAACTCTGGCTACAGCCGTGGCCAAAAGCCTCGGACGAGGCACACACCTCGGCGTGTTCCACAGCTACGGAACAGCGCAGGTCAAGCGCGGAAGGCTCGAATTGGAATTTGTGGGCGCACGCCGCGAGAGCTACAAACGCGATTCGCGCAACCCCATAGTCGAAGACGGCACGCTGGAGGAAGACATTGCACGGCGTGACTTCACCATCAATGCCATGGCCATATGCATCAACGAGGACTCCTTCGGACGGCTCATAGACAATTACAACGGACTGCAAGACCTGCAAGGCCGCATAATACGCACGCCGCTGGAACCGGAAATAACCTTCAGTGATGACCCATTGCGAATGATGCGCGCCATACGTTTTGCCACACAACTGCAATTTGACATCTGCCCCGAGACATTCGAAGCCATACGCGCCCGGGCCGAGCGTATACGCATCATCACCACCGAGCGCATCACCACCGAGCTTAACAAAATCATGGCCTCGCCGCGTCCCTCCATAGGCTGGGACTTGCTGCACCACAGCGGGTTGCTGGCCATAATCCTGCCCGAATTGGAGGCTCTGGTGGGCGTACAGGTGGTCAACGGACGCGGGCATAAGGACAACTTCTACCACACACTCGAAGTGCTGGACAACGTGGCTGCCGCCACCAACGACATCTGGGTGCGCTGGGCGGCACTGCTACACGACATCGCCAAGCCGCTGACTAAGCGCTACGACCCACAAGCCGGATGGACATTCCATAACCACAACTTCATCGGCGCCAAGATGGTGCCACGCATATTTGCACGGCTCAAGCTGCCTATGGGAGCCGAGATGCGTCGCGTCAAACGCCTCGTAGACTTACATATGCGTCCCATAGCGCTGGTAGAAGACGAAGTAACGGACAGCGCCGTGCGTCGGCTGATAAACTACGCCGAAGACGACCTGAACGCCTTGATGATTCTGGCGCGCGCCGACATCACGTCCAAAAACATCGAAAAGAAACAACGCTTTCTCGACAACTTCGACATTGTCGAGCGCAAATTTGCCGACATCAACGCCTTGGACGCCGAACGCGCCTTCCGCCCGGCACTCAACGGCTATGACATCATGGCTATGTTCGGCCTGACACAAGGCCCCACCGTGGGAATGCTGATGTCCAATCTGACACGAGTGTCCCGCGACTGCGAAATCGAACCCACACGTCAGGCCGCCATTGACTACCTCATGGATTTAGGCGCACAAAACGGCCTGAAAGGCGACCCTTCCAAGCTGCCGACACCGCCCGAGGATACTGACACAGAAGGCATTTTCACCGACATGGCGCCGCAGCAATCCGAGCAAAACACAGACTGATACTCCTCACCACTACACCAAACAGACAATGTATTACCTCACCAAAAGACTCGAAATATCGGCGGCACATCGCCTTACGCTGTCCTATGACAGCAAATGCACCAATACGCACGGCCACAACTGGATTATCACCGTGCACTGTCGCGCGGCCGAGCTGAACGCCGATGGCATGGTCACCGACTTTACGCACATCAAAAACACGGTGATGGACCGCCTGGATCACGCAAATCTAAACGACGTGCTGCCCTTCAACCCCACGGCCGAAAACATAGCCCGCTGGATATGCGACAATGTACCCAACTGCTACCGCGTCGATGTCCAAGAAAGCGAAGGCAACATCGCATCATACCAGCGCGATTGACCGCACACAACTCTACACGCACATGGACAAAAAATATCGCGTTAACGAAATCTTTTACTCGCTGCAAGGCGAAGGCCGCTACACCGGCACCGCCGCCGTATTCGTGCGCCTGAGCGGATGCAACATGCGCTGCGACTTCTGCGACACCAATCACACACAATATGACGAAATGACCGCCGCCGAAATCGCCGAAGCCGCCGCCGCATACCCGGCACGACACTTAGTACTCACCGGCGGCGAGCCAACGCTGCAGGCCGACAGCGACCTGCTGCGTGCCATAAAGGCCCACGGATTTTACGTCCAGATAGAGACCAACGGCACACGACCCGTGCCGCCGGAGGTGGACTGGGTCACATGCTCGCCCAAAGGTGAAGGTCCTTGGGATATCGACCGCGTGGACGAGCTGAAAGTCGTATACACAGGCCAAGACGTTGAGACTATATATCGCCATTTCAACGTCCCATGCGCCAAGCTGCAACCATGCTCGGGACGAAACATCGCCGAGACAGTAACCTATATCATGCGACATCCGCACTGGGGACTGTCGTTGCAGACGCACAAGCTGCTGGACATACGCTGAGGGTATGAACCTGTCATAAGACCGCGACACACCCGTTCAAACGCCACTTTCTTACGTACAACCACACTAAGCATAACATCGCGATGAAGCATATGACACTGACACTGGCCGCCGCTTTGGCAATAGCCATAGCAGCCAATGCTGCGCCCAAGAAAAAGCACACGCCGGCCTACGAAGACCTCTCGGAACAAATCTCGGACGCACTCAACAGCTACGACATCAAGCAGGCCCAGGAACTGATGGAACGCTGGGAAGCCGCAGCCAAACGCGCACGCCGAGACCTACCAACTTCCGCCGATGAGCTGCGCGGACGCATAGTTATGATGGACAATATGTTGCAACGCGTCGAAGACATTACCATCATCGACTCGGTGACCGTGCCGCGCAGTCGTCTGGCCGAGGTCTTTCCGCTGCCTGCAAACGCCGGACGATTAGGATTGCGACAGATGCTGCCGCCCAACATCCGTACAAACGACAACACCATAGTATATACCGCCAACGACGGCCGCGAAGTCTTCTGGAACGCGCCGGACAGCACCGGTCGTTCCACGCTGTACCATGCCGGAATATTGGACGACGGAACATTGGAAAGCCCGACAAAGGTCTTTCCCTCGGCACAATACGCCACCGCTTGCCCGTTTATGCTCACCGACGGCAGCACCTTGTATTTCGCAGCACAAGACCCCGAGACCTCGATAGGCGGATACGACATATACATGACACGACGAGACGACTCCACTGGTGACTTTCTCGAGCCCGTGAACGTCGGAATGCCCTACAACTCGCCGTACAACGACATACTTATGGCCATAGACACAGACAACGGCATAGGATGGTGGGCCACGGACCGCAACAGCCTCGACAGCGACAGCATCACCGTGTACACATATCTCACCAACGCCACGCGCCGCAACCTCAACCCCGAGCGCAACGACCTGGCTGACCGCGCCTTTGTCACCGACATCGCCGTCACGCAGGACACCGACACTGACGCCGCCGCCATCCGAGAGCAAATCAACGCCCGCGCCGCCGCTCAAACATCCGACACAAAGGACACACGCACAACCGATACACTGCCCTACCCCTTCAGCATCGAAGGACGAGCCGTATACTACCGCCTCTCCGACTTTCGCAGCACCGAGACACGCGAATTAATGTCGCAATACCTCCAACAGTATAATCTTGATCAGGCATATCGCCGCCAGCTTGAGCGCCTGCGCATACGCTACGCCAACGGCGACCACACCGTGGCCGCCGAAATACGCGCCCTCGAATATTCCGTAGCCAAAGCCATACCAACCCTCCGCCGCATGCGCAACGCCGTCATCCGCGCCGAGCTCCACTAAACAAAACCATCATACGAGACAATACACGCAGGGAGGGTGCGACCGGTCACGCCCTCCCTGCGTACTTTATCATTTAAGAATCAGTGCATTTTGTCATATAATGCAAGGCCATTGGCTGTCAGCAAATATCGCTGACGCGGATGCCGTGGCGTACCCGGGAACTTCATTTGCACCAAGTCCTCACGAATTGCCGGTGCAAGAGAGTACTCTATGAAATTCTTTCGGTCTTTAAGTCCGACGATAGCCATCATTTCCCTCACACTTTTCTCGTCCTTGCCGATTGCGGTCACCAGTCTCCTCACACTATCCGAAACAGACGCCGACAAATCGCCCGTACTTGTGGGGGTGCCTTCAGTTGTACTTGTGGGGGTACTTATGGGGGTGTCTTCATAAAGGCAGGTGGGCGTCTCATCAACCTCCGAATACCCTATCAGCATATATCGGTTCCTCAGTTCATTATGTTCGTCAAGCATAAGATTGCGGAAGAACTTGATAAGAAACGACTTATCCGGCTCTATTCCCTTAGATACATTGCGATAATTGGCCCGAACCAAGGCATTACGGAAATACCATGAATTATTCGCGAACAGGTCATTATCAACCTTGAATCCTATTGAACGCAAATACTTAATAACGAATACAGCAGTCGTACGCGTATTACCTTCCCTGAATGGATGGTTCTGCCAAAGCAAAGCTACAAAGTCAACAATATGGTTGATGGTATCGTCTATCGACAACCCCTTGTAATTAAAATCTTTCTCCTGCTGAATATCATAGCGTAACGCCATCATAATGTCCGCAGCGCGACCATAGATGATGGTATCGCCATTCAGAATCCATTCCTTTTTCGTAATATCAAACGGCCGTATTTCACCGGCATGTTTGAACACTCCATCAAACAAGTGTCTATGAATATTCAGAAATTCTAAAGCGGTGAAAGAAAACGACTTTTCGCTCAATAATTTGGCGATATTTGCCGCCACTTTATCCGCCTCCTCTTTCGTGGCATCGACACTGTCGTGTGCATTCTTATTTGTATAATACGATTTCAGCCGTTCGCGCACATCATCGATGTTAATATCACCCTCAATATGGCGTACTGCAGCCTTTTTCAGGTAGTCTGAAACTTCCAGCCCGTCCACATCCTGCAACCCGATAGCCGTGCGCCATGCCGAGGCTTTCTCACGCTTATGTGGCTCGGCCACACGCTCGTAAGCCTCAAAATCTATATACCGCTGCTTATACCTGTCCATAACGCACGCTATTTCATTAAGGAACGACCACATCTACAATGCCAAACATTACCGCCTAGGCATCATCGTTACATGGAAATCCCTGTTACAAAGATAGCGATTATTCTATCAATCCGAAAGTAGTTTTACCTCCAATTTCTCCTTGGCAGAAAAATTTGGTAGACTTTTTATCCATGAAAAGTAGCTATATCAAAAAAATTAAACTAATTTTGCGCTAAGAACCGCTTTGGCGGCTTCTACGACATATTGACAAAAGACGAAGCGTTATGCTTATCTTGTAAAGTTGAAACCTGAGAAATTTCATTATTGATACAAGAGGTAGCATTGCGGTTTCTACGCTATAAGCGTGGGCTGCTATCACCATATTTGTATCAAGGGTTATCTCAGGACCTCAACTTTAGACATGGCATAGCAGTGCCACGCTTCTTTGTTATATCCCGGCTACTCGGCACTTGTGGCTAATAATAATCCAACCATTTATGGACGCAAAGACAAAGTCCAGGTTTATAGCCCTATACTGTATGATTTTGGCAGACGGCATTATTGATGCCCGCGAAATGGAAACATTGTATCGCATTGGGCGCGAAACTTATGGCATCCCTGCCGAAGAAATAAACCAAGCCATAAGAGAATCCGGCACTTCCTTTTTAATTCCGGAAACACTTAATGAAAAAGTCTCGTTTCTTTACCATCTTGCTGAAATCGCATTAGCGGACGACGACCTTGACGACTCTGAAATAACGCTACTTAGAAAGTACGCGCTAAGGATGGGCTTTTTAGAGGAGAACGCGAATGAAATCACGGACTGGCTCTTAGAACAAGCACGGCAAAAGAAGACTCTCGAACAAGTTCTTAATGAAATCAACTAAAATCAAACAAGCTATGTCTATAAAAGATTTGTTCACACTAAAGAAGAACGCAGCAACCAACGCAGAGCCGACAAACTCCGAGGCGAAGCTCCAAGGAGAGACCTATGTGGATTATGGTAGGCGCATCTGCGGAATGGTATATGCGAGCAAAACAGCCTTAGCCACATACATTCAAAAAATATACAACCAAGAGCGTCAGGCACAAGCCAATGACCAAGCGAAACAAAACGCCCTAAAAGGAAAGGCAAAAGCAGACTTGGCAAAAATCGAAGCCGAAATAGAAGCGACACAAAACGACCTCAACAACGAAGATGCAAAAAGAGCTGCCCAAATAGAGGAGAAAGATGATGCTACAGCAGAAATAGAGAAGCTAAAGGCCGAAGAGGGGCAGGTTAATAGATCTGCAAAAATAAGGATGATTGTCGGCTGCATCATTCTTATCCCATTAACTCTATATCTGTTTGTCTTCTACAGTTCGACATTCTATTCTGCGTTTTTCAAGGATTTTTCTGAAGCCGCAGACCTTGGCATCAAAGCCGCAATGTTTGACGCACAAGCAGTCTCTCACGCCTTTGACAGTGGCATAACGGAGCTATTATTCGTGCTTAGCGCCCCAATTATCTTCATGGGGTTAGGCTATTGCCTCCATATTTTCAGTACACAGAAAGGCAAGAGCAAATACCTGAAGTTAGCCTCAATCTTATCTATAACATTCATATTCGATTGCATTCTCGCCTTTTTAATCGCCAAAAGCATCTATGACACTGAGGCTTTAAATATGCTCGGAGACCAACCGCCATACACATTGTCTATGGCGTTCTCCGAAGTGAATTTTTGGGCGGTAATCTTCTGTGGCTTTATCGTATACCTTATTTGGGGCATCGTATTTAACATAGCATATACTGCGTACGAGAACCTACGTTCAAACAAAGCAGAGATTAGTGCTATGAAAGTAAGACTCGCTTCTATCCAGCAGAAAATCGACAGGATAGAGAGCGCTATAGCACAAATCAAAAAGAAACTGACTGACCTTAACGGCAAAAAGGCCTTCTTGCAGCAAAGCATAAACAACAACATCTATATAGACAAAAACGCCATTAGAGTTGCCTTAACAGACTTCTTCAGCGGTTGGACTACTGTAATGCCCGCGCTTGGCAAAAGCAGCACCGAGCAAGAAGATTGCAGAGACGTGTTTGTCACAACCACTACTACACTCCTTGGAGTTCCCACATCTTCACAAACTGAAACTACCGACAAAAATGAGAAAATATAAAATTATTAACACCTTGGCCTTATGGCTTGCCACGACCACCATACTTTGTTCAACCATCTCATGTGGCAGAGACGGACACCACTCCACACCCACTAACAAGCCATTAAATATAACCATATACCTTGACTTGTCCGACCGTCTAACACGAGACCTTCAGCCCAACCAAAAGGAACGCGACATAGCCATCGTGAACAAATTCGTACAGACGTTCAAAGATGCTTGCGTAAAGGACAAAATAATCCGCACCAAGAACCATATGCGAGTTATATTCTACCCATCACCCAACAGCAGCGAAATTGCGACCCTTGCAAGTATGTTGGAAGTAGATATGGCAAAGCTAAAAGGCAAGGAGAAGAAAAAGGCACTTCAAGAGATGGACAAACGCTTCACCAACAGCCTCAGCCAAATCTATGACGAGACACTGAAAGCCAAGAAATGGATTGGCAGTGACATCTGGGGTTTTTTCAGCAACAAGAAAGTGGACGAACTATGTATGCGCAATGGCTATCGCAACATCCTTGTCGTACTTACAGACGGATACCTCTTCCATGCGAACAACAAAGTAAAGACAGGGAATGCATACTCATACGTATTGCCACAAACCTTACAAAACCCGAAATCCTCGCTCATAGTCAAGCGCAAAGGGCTTAACAATCTCGAAGTATTGATGTTGGAAGTCAACCCATACGACCCAAAAGCGCACGACAAAATGCAGTCCGTTCTCGAAAACTGGTTTAAGGGTATGGGGGTTAAACGCTTTGTCGTATCCGAGACCGACCTGCCGTCTAATACAGCCACCGTTATTGAAAACTTCATCAGCCAATAGGACTTACATTCCCTATGACATCAGTTAAAATGCAGCACAAATTAGGCCGTTTATACTTGTTGTTTTGCATTTTGCTTGCTTCATGCGGTGACGAAGACAAGGTTGAACGCAAGGAGGTACACGATGGCGACATTGTATACATCTGCACAGGCCGATACAGCAAGAAATACCACAGCACCGACAAGTGTCCCGGACTAAGCAAGTGCAAAGCCTCTATCATCGAAACACCCATAGAAGAGGCTCGTACGAACTACAAGCCCTGCCGCTATTGCATCATACAATAGCGATTACGCATCGCTAAATCTTGGTCTATCGCACAATAACGGAAGCACATCAACAAGCAAAACCTCCATTGGTAAGCATTCGCTTGGAACAGTCAAAAATTCGACAGAAAATGAAGCACAGCTATATTTTCTGTCGAAATTTTGGCTGGCACGGCCATAAAAAGCATCTGGCGTAAGCCGCCAGGCGCACGATTGCGCCGGGGGGCTTACGCCGGAAGGCGTTGGCGTGGCTTACGCCACGGCATAGGGGAATACGACGGGTCAGCGGCAGGAGCCGCAATCGCAACTGCTGCCGGGGCCGCGATGGCCTTCGTGGTCGCAGTCGCAACTATCGCCACAGCCGCAATGGTCGTCGCCGCAACCGCAGTCGTCGTGACCATGATCACAGCCGCAGCCGCAACCGTGATGTACGGGATGTAGCTCTTCCTCGGTAGCGGGGCGCACAGCGAGCACTTTGCCGCAGAAACGCACATCGCGGCCGGCCAGAGGATGATTGAAATCCATGGTTACTTTGTCGCCGCTGATATTGAGCACACGGCCCATAATGCGGTATCCTTCAGAGGTCATCATAGGTACGGCGGCGCCGACCTTAACGGTTTCGCTGTCGAATTTGCCATCGACTACGAATATTTCGCGGTCGAGGTCTATAACTTTTTCTTTGTCGTAGGCTCCGAAAGCCTTTTCGCTGGTGACCGTAACGTCAAAAGCTTCGCCTACTTTCAGTCCGTCAAGAGCCTTTTCGAGGGGCTCAAGGACGCCCTCGGTCACGCCGAAGATTATGCGCTCGGGGTCATCGGCATCTGTTTGATGTACTGTCACTTGTGTGCCGTCGGGAGCTATCTCGTAGAGGTCATATCCCAGTTCGACGTACATGCCGGGGGCGACTTTCGCATTGTTGTCTTGCATTGTGTGTTTATTTAGTACGGTTTATATTGCGTGTCAGAGAGCCAAAAGAGCCTCTATTTTCTCGACAAGAGTTTCGCGCGATTGCGACCCGGCAAGGCGCAGAGGCGTCTTCTTGCCGTCTTTGAAGAAGAGAATGGTCGGAAGCGACATTACGCGGTTCTCGGAAGCGAAATCGTTCTCATCGTCAAGATTGTAACTACCTATCACTACCCGGCCTTCGTATTCCTCAGCAAGTTCGTCGATAAGCGGGGACATGGCGCGGCAAGGTCCGCACCACGTAGCCCAGAAATCTACCACCACGGGCTTACCGCCGGCGATGATTTCGTGGATGTTTTCGTCTGTAAATATGGTTGCCATATTGCTTTATTAAGTAAATTTGATATATGTATATTCGTATATATGTGTATCATGCGTGATCAACCTCGAATTCGACACTTGCGTCCTTGAGGTCGTTGAGCAGTTTGCGGTCGAGGCGTAATCGGCGCGATGATGATAACGATGCGCCGCGACCTGTCGCCGGATCATATAGATATAGGCGTAGGTTGCCCGTGTTTTCGTGCTCGCCGGGCTTGGCCAAGCGAGTGGACAATATCGCCGACAGGGCGTTCTCGGCTTCTTCGGGCGTCACCTTGATGGTGATGCCGCTGATAAGCTTGCCCTTAACCTCGGAAAGAAGCTGCATCGAGCCCACCTCAAATTCCACATCACCCCTGCTGCGGCGTGCAAAACTGCCGCGTATCAGTATCGGCGTGCCGGTCTTTCCGAAGTTGCCGAATTCGATATGTTTCTTTCCGAAAAGTCTCAGCTCGGTACTGCCGCTGTAGTCCTCTATTTTCATGACTGTATAAGGATTGCCGGTCTTGGATATACGGACATCACCTGCCACGACAATTCCGGCAAAAGACACCTCGACACCCTCAGCAGGCACCATCTCGCCAAATTCTTTTATCGAGCAGCCCGTACCATAGACCACCTCCATGTAGTACGGGTCCAACGGATGGGCGGACAGATACATGCCTACAAGGTCTTTTTCCTTCTCAAGGCGCAGCACATCCGGCCATTGCATTGCGGGCTTGATTTGAGGACGTGCCTGTCGCGCAAATTCCAAACCTTCATCGCCGCCGAAGTCAAAGAGCGAACCTTGGCTGTCGTTGTTATTGGCTTGATATTTCTGTCCATAGCGTATGAGGATGTCAGCCATCGTGTCGCCACGCGGATTGGCCTCGAAGAAGTCTTCGCGCTTCATATCCTGTGCAAAGCAGTCAAACGCGCCGGCCAATGCGAGATTCTCGAATGTGCGGCGGTTGAGCGTCCCGGCGGGCACACGTTCTACGAAGTCATATATGCTTTCGAAAGGTTTGTTTCCTCGAGCCTTGAGTATGCTCTCGACCACCCCCTCACCCACGCCCTTGATGGCGCTCAGGCCGAAGCGTATGTCGCCCTTGGCGTTGACACCGAAACGGCTGTATGACTCGTTGACGTCCGGCCCGAGTACTTGTATGCGCATATTCTTGCACTCGTCCATAAATCCGGAGAGCTTGGTGATGTCGTTGAGATTTCGCGACAATACCGCAGCCATATACTCGCTGGGGTAATTGGCTTTAAGATACGCCGTCTGATATGCCACCCAACTATAGCACGTGGCATGACTCTTATTGAAAGCGTAAGATGCAAACGCTTCCCAGTCTTTCCATATTTTTTCGAGGACCTTGGGGTCGTGTCCGCGCTCCTGACCGCCGGACATAAATTTACCCTTAAGATGGTTCATTTTGTCAATGAGCTTCTTGCCCATAGCCTTGCGCAGGGTATCGCTTTCGCCGCGTGTAAAGCCGGCCAACAGTCGCGACAGGAGCATGACCTGTTCTTGATATACGGTAACGCCATAAGTATCTTTGAGATACATCTCCATCTCGGGGATGGCGTACTCGATAGGCGACTCGCCATGTTTACGCTTGATAAAATCGGGAATGTACTGCATAGGCCCCGGGCGATACAAAGCGTTCATAGCTATGAGGTCTTCGAACGTCGAAGGCTGTAATTCGCGCAGGTATTTCTGCATACCCGGCGACTCAAATTGGAACGTGCCGATGGTACGCCCCTCACAATACAACTTGTAGGTCTTGGGGTCATCTATTGGTATATTATCCAAATCGATGTCCACGCCACGCGTCTGCTTGATATTGGTCACGGCCTCCTTAAGTATCGACAACGTCTTAAGACCGAGAAAGTCCATTTTTATAAGCCCGGTTTCTTCGATGACACGACCTTCGTACTGAGTCACCAGCAACTTGCCTTCTTCCTTGTCATTGGCCGTGGACACGGGCACCCAATCGGTGATGTCATCTCGGCATATGATAACGCCGCAGGCATGCACGCCCGTATTGCGAACATTGCCTTCGAGAGCACGCGCATAGTTAAGAGTCTCGCGTACCAGCGGATTTGACGAATTGACTTCAGGCTTGAATTCGGGTACATAGTCATAGCAATTGCTCAGCGTTGGCTTCAGTTCCTTGCCATTGCGCTCGGGCATGTGCTTGGGTATAAGCTTGGTCAATCGGTTGCTTTCGCTCAGCGGCAATTGCTCGACGCGCGCTACGTCCTTAATAGCCATCTTGGCAGCCATTGTGCCGTAAGTAATGATGTGCGCAACTTTTTCCTCGCCGTATTTCTGTGTTACATAACGCAATACGTCCGCACGTCCGTCGTCATCGAAGTCGATATCGATATCCGGCAACGAAATACGGTCCGGATTGAGGAAACGTTCGAACAGCAAGTCATACTTTATAGGGTCTATTTGGGTGATACCCAAGCAGTATGCCACACATGACCCCGCCGCCGAACCACGTCCGGGACCGACGCTGACGCCTAATTGATTGCGGGCGGCATTGATGAAGTCCTGCACTATTAGAAAGTAGCCCGGGAAGCCCATGGTCTTCATGATGTGCAACTCGAATTTTATACGCTCTTTAAGCTCGGGGCTCAGAGGCGATCCGTAACGGCGCTCGGCACCCTCGTAGGCCAGTTTTGCCAAATAATCTGCCTCGAATTTTATGCGGTAGAGCTTTTCGTAACCGCCCAGCTTCTTAATTTTTTTCTCGGCTTCTTCTTGAGACAACACCACATTGCCGTTTTCGTCGCGCGTAAACTCATCGAACAACTCTTGCTCTGTGATGCGCTGACGATACTCGGCCTCGGTGCCGAAACTTTCGGGAATAGCGAAATTCGGCATAATCGGCGGATGATCGATAGTGTAAGTCTCTACTTTTTCCAATATGGTCGCCGGCGTCTCGAGGGCCTCGGGGATGTCGGCAAATAACGCCTGCATTTCGGCCGAAGTCTTGAGCCACTCCTGCTTGGTGTAGTGCATGCGATCCTGGTCCGTCACAAACTTGTTGGTGGACAGGCATATCAGACGGTCATGAGCCTCAGCATCGTCTTCGTCGACAAAATGCACATCGTTGGTGGCAATAAGTTTTATGTCATACTTGCGCGCCAATGCTATAAGTTTCGGCTCGATTGCACGCTGTTTTTCGTAAGTGTCATGGGCGGCGTTGACCACAGTGGCTTTATGTCGCTGCAATTCGATGTAATAATCTTCGCCCATCAGGTTTTTCCACCACGCCACGGCGGCTTCAGCCTCTTCGTCGCGACCATTCATCAGCAACTGCGGAATCTCGCCTCCAAGACAAGCTGAAGCAATAATCAGACCTTCACGATGTTTCTCGATTTCATGCTTGTCCGTGCGCGGATGCATGTAGAACCCCTCAGTCCACGCCTTGGACACCAGTTTTACGAGGTTGTGATAGCCCGTGGCGTTCTTAGCCAGCACAATGAGGTGTCTACCAATGTCTCGCTTATCCACATGAGTGTGAAGGTCCTCCTGCGCCACGTACATCTCACATCCGAATATAGGCTTGAACGAATGCTCCTTTGCATATGTCAAGGCAGCTTCGGCCTCGGCCACGGCCTTTTCGTCGCCGCTTTCGCGTGCGGCGGCGAGTGCAGCCTTGGCCTTGTCAAGCACCTTACCATTCTTCTTATTGACATAATTGAAGAATTCCTTGATGCCATACATATTGCCGTGGTCAGTGAGAGCGATGCCGGGCATTCCGTCATTCATGGCCTTGTCGACAAGCGCCGATACCGATGCTTGCCCATCAAGTAAAGAATACTGGCTGTGTACATGTAAGTGTACAAATGGGGGCATATCTATAGTTGTTTGTGTCGTTGGAATTTACTTTATCTAAGCTACTCTTGTCAGGCGACCGGCGACATGTCCGCGCCGACTCGGCACATAGCCCATACAAGCATTGCGAAGGCAAAAATAAGCATATTTTTCGGCTTCTGCAACACCCCATATCATCGCCCTAACGGCAAAGCGGTAATTATTACCGCCATACTATTTTTGCGAAGTTATCAACACCTCTCGCGCTGTGTTTTCGGCCTCACCACAGGCCGCCTCCACTTCATCGGAAACGTCAATAAAGCCTCATCCCGAAAAAAAGACATCTTCGAATAACCCCGTAAATATGATCCTTGCCACCCACATTATTTTTGTGTACCTTTGCAGAATAATAGCACATAATAATATGACTGAAGACCAACGCATAAAGATACAACAGGAGGCGGTACGTATGCTGCGCACGGTATTCGACCCGGAAATACCGGTAGACATCTATTCCTTAGGACTCATATACCGCATAGACGTGGACGATGACGCCAACCTCGAAGTGGATATGACACTGACCGCCCCCAACTGCCCGGCCGCCGACTTCCTCGTGGAAGACGCACGCCAAAAGCTCGAAAGTATCGAGGACGTCAAAAGCGTGAAAGTCAACATCGTATTCGAACCCGAATGGAATCGCGACATGATGAGCGAAGAGGCCAAACTCGAATTGGGTTTTCTTTAACTCTCAGGCTACGCACGACACATGACCACACCATACAACACTGCACCGATGCGCGACAAAACATATTTTGTCAGCGATATACACCTGGGCGCCGTATACATCGCCAATCCGCGCGAGCATGAAGCCAAGGTGGTACGCATGCTGCAGTCCTTCGAAAAGGACTGTAAGACGCTGTACCTGCTTGGCGACATCCTCGACTATTGGTTTGAGTATCGAACCGTGGTGCCACGAGGATACATCCGCTTTTTCGGCCAATTGGCGCACATGTCGGACATGGGCATAAATATTGTGTGGTTCATAGGCAATCACGACATCTGGCTCTTTGACTACCTCCGCGACCAAATAGGCATGGAAGTCATCGACGGCAACGTGGTGCGCGACATCGACGGCAAAAAATTTTTCCTGGGACATGGCGATGCATTATACGGCGACAGTCGCAGTTTTCGCATACTTCGCAGCTTTTTCCGCAACCGCCTATGCCAAAAGCTGTACGCCGGCATACACCCGCGCTGGACTATTCCGCTTGCACACCGATGGTCAAGTCACAGTCGCGGCAACAATCCCATGTCACATCCCGCCGTCCCCGACCCCGAAAAAGAGCGTTTCATCATCTTTGCACGCGAATACCATGCCGAGCATCCTGACATTGATTTTTTTGTCCTCGGCCACCGGCATATTGCCCTTGACTACCCCATAGACGCGGGAGCACGCGTAGTCATTCTCGGCGACTGTTTTTCGCAGTTTTCCTACGCCGTGTACGACGCTGACGGGCTTCGGCTGTTGCAATTCGAAAACGGCGAAAGTTAATATTAACAAAATTTAACTTGGCCGCATTTTGCACTTTTGGCCAAATCCACAACCCTATCTATTTGTGATTTTGCACTTTACATAACAAGCATACAATAAGGCTAAATCCTCACACCCAAAAATATGTTGTAGAACATATAAATATATTTGGTGTGCTGACCGAGCCTTTATAATTTTGTCATCGCAAAACCTAACAATCTTTTTTACCTTAGAAATTGTACCTATTGGAAACCAATAAAGACAGGGACTCCGCGAGGAGTCCCTCTTTTTTTATCAGAGCCTCGAGCGCCAACACTACCGACATTCCGAGTCCGGACAAAAAAGGCGCGGACTTGACATGGCACCTACGCCAAGACAAGTCCGCCTCATTGGTACGACTTCAGCTCGTGAAGCATCAGCCGTTAGCCCGTTTGTCGAAAGCATCCTTGATCCAAGGGACAAAGCATGCAAAAACTATAAGCCATCCTAGTTCCATAGCACAAAGTATTTTAAGTAGTTTTTCAATATTATAATATAGGTATATACTCAATAGAAGATTAAATCGACAACTTCAACGGCGTATTATAGCATCCTCGCGGTATTTGTCTTTTGGACTTACCGGAGCGCTCGGATAGCCCACCGGAATGATGCACAACGGCACATACCGCTCGTCAAGCCTCAGTATTGTGCGTGCGGTTTGCACTCTTTCCATATCGGGATACAAGCCGCACCATACCGCTCCCAGGCCACATGCATGTGCTGCCAGAAGCAGATTCTCGGTGGCTGCACTGCAATCCTGCACCCAGAATTCAGGCTGTTGTTTGAGCATTCGCGTACTATCACCGCATACGACTATTGCCACCGATGCATTGGTCAGCTTACTACCCGCATTAGGGAGTGCCTCGGCGAGAGTCGCGCGAAGTGTCGTGTCGCGCACAACCACGAAGGCCCAAGGCTGGCGATTAACAGCCGTAGGAGCAGACATAGCGGCACGCAGGAGGGTGTCCACAGTCGCATCTGCGACCTCGACCGATGTATATTGACGCACACTGGCTCGAGTGGAAATGCAATGCAGCACGGACTCGGCTTCCGTGGTCGGAGTTCCGGCATAAGCCATAGGCAGCAATGCCAGAGCACAAACTAACGATGTAAGTAGGCGTGTCATTTTTTTCGGATTTTTTTATATTGCGCCCTTAGTAGTATTTGCTGTCTTGGACTTCTTTACCGCTTTGGCAGGCTTGGCTGTTGTCTTGGACTTTTCAACCTTAGCGGGAGTCGGCTTCTGAGGCTCGCGGAGGGCGTGTTCTTCGTTGAAATGCTCGATATTCTTGCGCATGGAAGCCACCTCCTTGTTGAGCATCTCTATTTCACGTTCTTGGTTACGGATAGTAGTGAGCAGTGAGTTCAATTCTTCATTATCCACGCTCATGGGGTACTGCTCCTCGACGCGTACGATGAAGTCGGCAAGGACATTCATATAATTGGTAAATGCCGCAAACGGGGTCTCGTAAGGCGAAAACAGCGAGTGCACAGCTCCGTCAGCAAGGTGTTTGGTGGACATGTAGTAGAAATGGTCACTGGCCTGCAGATATATCCAGTCCTGCTTGAGACGACGGTCGTTGCACAACCGCACGCGCTCTGCCACGGAATACAACTTGCGGAAAGCTTCGTTCTGCAGCTCGTTGCCCAACCATGCAGAGGTATCACGTGCCTCATCGGCATCACTAATGGGATGGACGATAGTCACGGGAGCCACAGCCTTTGTCTTACGCACAACTTCCGAGGGCGTGGTAAAGGTGATGCCCCTTTCGGCGGCAAAGCGCGGCAATGCCTTTAGGAAGTCGAAGATACCGCTGTCACCGCTTTGCAGTCCGCCGAAAGTATCCAGATTCATACACAAGTTGACGATCTGTTCTTCCTCGGGTGTGGCTGCAACCCAGTCCATATATTTGTCTGCGGTCAGCGGATACGCATCCCATGAGGTATCGGTGAAGCGGAAGCAGATGTCGTCCGAGAGTTTGGCATTGCGCATCAACACCTTGAGCTTGGGCGCCGTCTCAGCACTATATACATAATTGGGCGAGCGCCAACCAAGGATGTGCTTGGCGCCTTCGGTGAGCACCCCTTTGAAGCCCATGGCAGCTATCTGCGGAGCGATATCGTCGCTGTACAGGAACTCGGTGTTACGCATCACCGTGGGGCGCTGTCCGAAAAGCTCCTCTATGCGGTCGCATTGTGCCTTCACCTGCTCGGCAAATTCCTCGGGTTCGGACAGCGACGCCAACGAGTGGGCGTACGGCTGAGCCAGGAACTCGACACGTCCGGTGTCTGCCAGACGACGCAAAGCGTCTATCATCTCGGGCACATATTGCTCGAACTGCTCGATGGCGATGCCGCTTATGGCTATGGAGCACTTGAAGGGATTGGATTTGTCATTCAACATCTCCAAAAGCACGCGTGCCGCCGGAAGGTAGCTGCGATTAGCCAGTCCGGTGATTATGTCGTCATTGAGAAAGTCATCGTAATAGTAGTGGTCGTTGCCTATGTCGAAAAAGCGGTAGCGCTTGAGGCGCATAGGCTGATGGATTTCGAAATTCAGCGAAATTGCTTTCATAATATGTATGGTGTGACGCTGTGGTCCGGTTGTTATATCTATGTTATATCTATAATAAGCTTGTCTGCGGCGAGACTACCATCCGAGAACTTTGTGATAAATATCTATCACCTTGCGCCCGGCCTTATCCCACGTGATTTGGGATACTTCCTTGATGCCCTGGTCGCGCAGATAGGCGTGCATCGACGGATACGACACTATTGCATTGATGGCATCGGCCATAGCGTCTATGTCCCAGTAGTCGGTCTTGATGACATAATGCAGGATTTCGGCGCAGCCGCTCTGCTTGGAGATAATCGACGGGACGCCCATCTGCATGGCTTCCAGAGGCGAAATACCGAAGGGCTCGGACACGGAGGGCATGATGTATACGTCCGAGGCACTCAACATCTCGTACACCTGACGCCCTTTTTGAAATCCCGGAAAATGGAAGCGGTCGGCAATGCCGCGGCGCGCCGCCAATTCGATCATCGCATCCATCATATCGCCGCTACCGGCCATGACAAAGCGAACGTTATGGTTGTTTTTGAGCACCTTGACAGCCGCCTCGACAAAGTATTCCGGACCTTTCTGCATCGTGATACGTCCCAGGAAGGTCACTACTTTTTCTTTGGGTCGCGGTGCTTTGATTTCCAAAATTTCTTTGTCCAACGGGATGACCGCGTTGTGTACGGTGGTCACCTTGGCCGGGTCTATACCGTATTTGTCTATGACGGTGTTGCGCGTAAGGTTGCTCACGGTGATGATATGATCGGCGTGCAGCATACCGTCGCGTTCGATATTGAACACGGTGGGATTGACATTTCCGCGACTGCGGTCATAGTCGGTGGCATGTACGTGTATCACCAAGGGTCTGCCTGTCACCTGTTTGGCATGTATGCCGGCCGGATATGTCAACCAGTCGTGGCTGTGAATGATGTCAAAGTCGAGGGTACGCGCTATCACTCCCGCCGTAATCGAATAGTTGTTAATTTCTTCGAGAAGGTTGTCGGGATAGCGCCCGGAGAATTCGATGCAGCCCAAATCATTGGTGCGCATGTAGTTGAAGTCTGCATAGATATGATCACGCAGACGAAAGTACAGTTCGGGGGACATCAGCCGTCCTATGCGCCCTTCCACATACTCACGAGAGGTCTCTCGCCACGCCACGGGCACCTGCGAGGCCCCTATGATATGTGCAAACGAACGATCTTCGTCACCCCACGGCTTGGGTATCACAAATGTGATATCCATGTCGCCGCAGGAGGCCATGCCACGCGTAAGTCCGTAACTGGCCGTACCCAAGCCGCCAAGGATGTGCGGGGGAAATTCCCATCCGAACATTAAGGCTTTCATATATCGAATTTATGGTTTTTTATTGTTTGTTGTATCATTGTCTATCTCTCTGGCCTAATGTTCAAAGGCTCATACGTTTGAGCATGCGCAAGGTGTGAAGCACTTCGCCTACATTGGTGGCGTGCGATATGGCGCCGCGCCCAAGGAAGGGAGGATTTGCATCGTACATCTGGCTCAACGACCCTATGCAACCCCAGGACATTTCTTCCTCGAAGCCGATAAGCATACGGTCTATGTATGACACGCCGCTCATACCGAAGACTTTGAGGTAAGCGTTGGCATAAAAGCCCATCAGCCAGGGACGTGCCGGGCCTTGATGAAGGGTTAATTCGCGCTCGTGCTCATTGCCGAGATACACCGGACGGTAGCCGTAGCTCTTGGGGGACAATGTACGCAAGCCCTTGGATGTCAAAAGTTCACGCGTCACCACATCAAGCACGTTCTTGCGCTGTTTTCTGCTCAACGGGCTGTATTCGAGGCCGATGGCAACTGCCATATTGGGCCGTACCGACGGGTCGGCATAGTTGCCGTTGACATAGTCGTACATGTAGCCCCATTCGTTGAGGAATTTGGAGGGGAAGGTGCTGTCCATCAATGCAGCGGCATCGCTCCAGCGTTGACGCCTTTCGGCATTGGCATCGTCATCGGGCGTTATTGCAAGAACATAGCGCAGTGCGTTATACCACAGCGCATCGAATTCCACAAGGTATCCGGTACGGGGATTTACGGGACGACCATCGACCACGCCGTTCATCCACGACACGGGAGTATCGGCGCCATCAGTGGTCACCATGCCGTCTGCGTCATTGAAGTGTAGATTGGGATGCCTGTTGTCGAGTATATAGTCAACAATGCGGCGCACGTCTTCGCCGTACCGAGCCGGACAGTCCTCGGGATACAACTTGCCATACTGCTGTATCGCCCATACGGCCCACAGCGGAATATCCGGCAACGATATTCCGGCAATAGTGTCGTCTTCGACGCCGCTATCCATAAAGCGGTTCAACGCCGACAAGGCCGTCGCCATAATTTCGTGGAAGTCGTTTTCGTGGTCTATGGCAAGGGTGATGCCCGGCGCTGCCATGAAGGTGTTACGCGCCAACACCACGCCCCAGGGATATCCGGAGAGCACATATAGGTCGCCGTTGCGACGCAGATAGAATTGCTTGGCCGAGTTTTTCAAGCAATTGAAAAAGGATGTTCGCGGAGTGCGCAGTGCTATCTCGGAAGTATACATCTTGGCCAACTGGCGAGGATGAATTTCGCTGACTCCGGCGCTGAAAATTACGCTCTCGCCTTTTTTGATTGGCAGCTCGAAGTATCCGGGCACCCAAAGGTCTTCGGTGTACGGTACCTGGCGCTCTAGATCCTTGATATACTCGATGTCGCGATACCAGTTGGGCTGATCAACCCATACCGGCTTGTGCGAAAATTGCATATATAGCGTCGGAAAGCCGGCGTACAGGCAGGTGGCGATTCCGTTGTCCACCGGCGTAATTGTCTTGTTAATAGCGTCATTGGCCATCACCAAGGCATTGGAGTCGCGGAAAGCCAAAAATGGGCGGAACTGCAACGTTGTCGCCGAATGAGCCTCCACGAGGGTGTAGCGGATGAGTATCCGGTTTTCGTCTGTAATGAAAATTTTCTCTTTGGTGAGGATAACACCACCTACGCGATAAGTGGTGCGCGGAACGCTCTCACAATCAAATTCGCGTATGTATTTATGCCCGTTGGGGCTGTAAACGCCGCCTTTGTAGCGGTGGATGCCCAGATTGAACGGAGCACCGTGTTGTATCACCGTCTCGTCAAGAGATGACAAAAGCACATGAGGCCGATAGCCCATCTCGGGTATGGGTATCACCAAAAGGCCGTGCTGCTTGCGCGTATTACATCCCACGAGCGTGGTGCAGTGGTATGCACCGGCACGATTGGTGCGCAGCATTTCCTTAGGCAAGGATTGGTCAAGATTTATCAGTAGGTTCTTGTCAAACTTCAGATAACTCATTATAAGGAGCTTAGGATAATATTACATCTAATATCAAGCGTAGCCGGGTCAAGCCACGCCATCTTCACGCTTGCACGCATGAAGTATGCCACGAATTTACAAATTTTTCCCGACATACACACGCCGACACGCCAATTTCTTTTTTAAGAAAAAATCGGCAAGCTCCAAACGGGACGATTATTCAGGCAAATACAAGCCTCGGCCGCCACTGTCGGCAGCCTCCCGCTTGGCAAAAAAGTACGGCATCAAATCAACATCGCCGCACTAAACCGACTATTGTCCCGTCTATTTCTTGGCTGCCTTACGGATGGCGACAGGCACCATGATGGACACGTACAACTGAAGCACGGCCCCGGCAAGCACAAACACCAGCCAATCTCGCGGATCTATCGAATAGAACATGAAGAAAGCGGCGGCACATTGAAACAGGGCACTCCAACGTTGGATGACGTACAGACGGCGCACGCGAAATATGTCGCCCGTATACTTGTCCAAGATGCGGCCTACCAGAAGCATGACGGCGCCCACGCTGAACACATAACGATAGATAGTGCCTCCAGGCCCTGTGACTAATGGCATAAGTACGCCTATGGCTATGATGATCAATGCGATGCCGGAGAGAATATTTGCTATTTTCTGTCTTTTCATTGTTTCGATATTGTTAGTATAGTTTTCGTATTGCCACTTCGACATTCAACTGCCAGTGATGTCTCATTCGAATACATAGACATCCTCGTTGGGCAGGCTCATGTCATACTGCTCGCGGACGATACGTTCGATAGTGGGCCCGTCGCCACAGTCCAGGCGACGATTAAGTTCTTTGTACTTGTCCAAGGTATCGTTGCATCGCGCTATCTCCATTTTCAGGCTGTCAATGACCATTTGATTGTGGTATATACGCGCCACCGAGTTTTCTTGAATGAAAACTATGTATATTATGACGCCCACTATCAGTATTGCTGATAGCGACAGAAAGCGTCGGCACCATTCTATTGTCTTGTTTCTCATTGTATTGTCCACATCAAATTAGAAACGCAAGTGTCGCGGATTGTCTTTGTCCACCTGTTCCCATAGATACAAACGGTCGCCGGGGCGCACCTTCGCCGGAACGGCTATGGCAAAGTCGTGTCCGCGATCTATGGCTTTTACCGGCGACCCGTCGTCTCCGTGTATTTCGCTTACAGTGCTGATAAGGGCGCCGGTGGTAGGCCCGGTGATGACCACTTCGTCACCGAGCCGCAGCGTTCCGGCTTCCATCTTGAACTCGGCTACGCCAAGACGCGGGAAGTAGCGCGTAGCGCGTGCGGCATAAACCTTTTTGCGCGTAGCCGATGACCCGTAATGCGAGGACCATTCGCCCAAACGACGGCCGAGGTAATAGCCGTCCCAAAATCCGCGGTTAAAAATATGACCGAGGCGCTCGTCCCACCGGGCGATGAGACTGTCGTCATACGTGCCGTCGCAAATGGCGCGTAAGGCGGCATCATAACAGGACACGGCTTCGCGCACGTATTCGGGGCCTCGAGCACGGCCTTCAATCTTGAACACGCGCACGCCGGCGTCCACCATTTTGTTGAGAAAATGTATGGTCTTGAGATCTTTAGGAGACATCAAGTATTTGCCATCAACCGTAATTTGCTGACCGGTATCGCGGTCGGTCAAGTCATAGGCGCGGCGACATATCTGTGTACACGAGCCGCGGTTGGCGCTGCTGTCCATTTGATGCAGGCTCATGTAGCATTTACCCGACACAGCCATGCATAGCGCTCCATGGCAAAACATCTCAATTTTCACCTGCTCGCCGTGGGGACCGCGCAGGCCTTCTCGTTCAATCTGATGATGTATGGCATATACCTGGTCGAGATTTAGTTCGCGTGCCAGTACGACAGTGTCTGCCCATTGGGCATAAAAGCGTAAAGCGCGAAAGTTGGAGACGTTGCATTGCGTGGATATATGTACTTCCAGCCCGAAGTCGCGTGCCATCTGTATGGCGGCTATATCGCTGGCTATGACAGCACTGACGCCGCATTCTTTTGCTTTGCACAAAATCTCGGCAGCAGCATCCATGTCTTCGTCGTACAGCACGGTATTCAGCGTCAGATACACTTTGACGCACGCTCGACGGCACGTGTCGGTAATGACACGCAAGTCGTCCGTAGTGAAGTTGACACTCGAACGGGCTCGCATGTTAAGTGTACCCAGCCCGAGGTATACTGCATCGGCGCCGGCATCAATGGCGGCATGCAACGACTCGTATGACCCTACCGGAGCCATCAGTTCGAAGTCGCTACGCTTATGTCTTGGGGGTGTTATATCCATATTGTGTGTCGTCATAAAACAGCATTAGGCCAATAGAGCCGTCCGGGAACTATTGGCCTGTAAGGCCTGTCGGAAGCTTTGTCGCTCCCGGTATATCCTAATATGGGGGTATATGCTTTTTATTTGGCAGCAGCTGCAGGTGTTGCAGGTGCTGTGGCTTCGGCGGGAGCAGCAGCTGCAGGGGCGGCCTTATCTGTAGCGGGGCCTGCTTTTTGGGCCGGAGCGTTGTTAAAGGCGTTGGCGCCCTGAGCGGGGGCTGCGGCTTCGGTATTTACGCGAGTCTTCTCGCCGGAGAGCTTGGGCATGGTGTACGCGCTGGCTACGGAAAGCACAAGGATGAGTGCTGCAAGTGTCCAAGTGGTCTTCTCAAGGAAGGTGTTGGTACCACGTACACCCAATACTTGGTTGCCGGCGCCGAATTGCGAAGACAGACCACCGCCCTTGGACTTTTGAATGAGTACGATACCGATAAGCAGAACTGCTACGATTACTACGAGAACTATAAATACTATATGCATTGTATTTTGGTTGTTATTGTTTTTTGATTGAATATCATACAAATACCCCTTGCCGCAAGGCTATCGCGCCACTCCATCGCCCTCTTGTTCGGGCGGAAGCAAGCTGATAACTTTGCGCAAGAAGCGCAATTGGTCTGCAAAGTAAATACTTTTTTCCGGATTTTTCAAATTTAAGTCGGACAATATTTCGTATGCACGCCTATAACGCCCTTGTCGGATGTATATTTTTGCCAAAGATTCGCTCAGTGACGAGGACGGAGTCTGGTCTTTACCGGAATTCTTTGCCGGAGTGGCGGTGGGCATGGCATCTTCGGTCACAGGCACGGCGGCAGGCGTGGCGGCGACTTCCGCCTCGGCGGATGGTGCGGCAGACGCTTCGGCGGATACAGCGGCATTTGAGCCATCATATACTGCGAGACGAGCGTCATTTGCGCCGATGGATGATGGTTGGGAGGCTTCCGCAGTGGCTTTGGGTCTTACGGCCTCGGCCACCCCGTGCGTTCCGAGGAAGTTTTCTATGCCGGCAGCGGTAGCGTCAGGAGTTACGGATGCAGCATCCTCGCCCCGGGCATCTTCATCAGCCAAAACGGCACCATAGTCGGGCGTGGGATTGAGAATGAGGCGCTCCAGTAGTGCATCATCTTCGGCTGATGGATGTCCATAGGTGGCTATAAATTTGTCTATGGTATCGGCCGTGTCGGGCGTAACGGTGTCTTTACGCGGATACAGCGTTCCCCAAGCGTCTTCATGAATATCAGCGAGGGCGGCGACGGCGGACGCATCGGCGCTGTGCATGGCCACATGCGCCATCAGCGCATGGCGGGTCTCATCGTCCAACTCGCGGTAGTGGTCTCGCAGATACACTATCAGCGGATATACGTGATAGGGGCGAAGATTGCCTATGGGAGTCCGAATGTCGGTCATTGCTATGGGGGTGCTGTTATGTTTTTGTGCTGTTATATTTTTTGTGCTGCCTTATGTCTGTCCGGTCTACCAGTTGCCGAGTGTGGCGTTAAATATCAGTTCGACAAGCTCCTTGGATATTTCCTGGCACAACTGATCCTGAACATCGATGAGCAGCTCGGTGGCGCTGAAGTCGCGGTAGGCCGAGAATGTCTGATCCACGCTGTTGGCATCGTTGCGCGTATCGGTGTACTTGACGCGCACACTTATGGTCAGTCGGGTCTTGCTGGCATAGGCGTCTTCGGTGACGGCCTGCGGTGACAGCGAGTAGCCGGTGATTTCGCCTTCGATGGACAAGTCGGCATTGCCCGAATCTGTGGTTTGCAGACGGGTGTTGCGCGCGATATAGTCGGTCAATTCATTCTCGAAGGTCTGCTGCAACGGCGCATACACCAATGCGGCACGTATCGGAAATTGTCCCACACGTATCGTGCGGTATACGTTGTAGTCCAATGCCGCGCCGTTAAATTTATAGGATATGCGGCACGAGGAGGCGGTAGTGAGCATCAGCAGGCAACCGATGACGACGTACAGCAGATGTATGTATCGGCGTGTCATTCGAGATTGTATTCTTTAATTTTGCGGTATAGCGTGCGCTCTGATATATTGAGCTGCGCGGCGGCATCGCGGCGACGCCCGTTGTTGTCGCGCAGGGCTTTGGTTATGACCTCGCGCTCGTCGTCGATGCTGTTTGACAGTGGGGTGATTTCGACGGCGGGCGTCAGTGGCATAAGCGCTGCCGAGTGCGACGAATGTGACGAGTGCGTGTCTGTCGGCTTCCCGTCTTCGTCCACATTGCCGATACCGCTGTCGCGGATGATGGTGGTAAGGGTATCTATGCGTGCACGCAGATTGAAGATGAGATTGAAGAGCATCTCGCGCTCGGATGCGTAGGAATGTGTTCCGCCGCCATCGCCTGAGAGCACCGGTAACGCATTTGAGCGATCGGGCAGATAGCTTTGCAACACTTCGCGCGTAATTGTGGCGCCGGCATCGAAGAGGGCTATCTGCTCGATGACATTCTTTAGCTGGCGCACATTGCCCGGCCAGGGATAGGTCAGCAGCAGGCGACGTGCATTGTCGTCAAAGCTGATGCCGGGCATGCGGTATTTCTCGGCAAAATCGGCGGCAAACTTGCCGGCAAGAAGCATGATATCATCGCCGCGACGGCGCAAGGGCGGCACACATATTTGCACCGTGGAGAGACGGTAATAGAGGTCTTCGCGGAAACGTCCGTCGGCTATGGCCTTTTGCAAGTCGACATTGGTGGCGGCCACGATGCGTATATTGGTGCTTTGAACCACCGAGGATCCGACTTTGAGGTACTCACCGGTTTCGAGTACGCGCAGCAGGCGTGCTTGCGTGGTCATGGGCAACTCGGCCACTTCATCGAGGAATATAGTGCCGCCATCGGCTTCCTCGAAGTAACCCTTACGCGAGGCCACGGCTCCGGTGAAGGCGCCTTTTTCGTGGCCGAAAAGCTCGGAATCAATTGTGCCTTCGGGAATGGCGCCGCAATTGACGGCAATGTACTTGGCATGCTTGCGCGGCGAGTTTTGGTGGATGATTTTCGGAAAGAATTCCTTGCCCGAGCCGGACTCTCCGGTGACGAGGACGCTCAGGTCTATAGGGGCAACGCGTATGGCGCGTGCCACCGCCTCGGCAAGGGCGGGGGCGTTGCCGATGATGCCGAAGCGAAGTTTGGCGCTCTTCACAGCGGGATTGTCTGTGACTCCGCCGTGCATGTCGTTAACGGCAAGTATGGAGGTGGTGTGAGAGATCTTGGTTGTCATTTGCGTTGGCGTAGTTGGTAAGTGGTGTCTTTGAGATACCGGCCCAATTCATCGATGCTACCGGCATGGGCGCGTTGTTCTTCGACCGTGATGGGATTGCCCACGGAAATGTGCATGGTAGTATGACACTTGCGGAAGACCTCGGAGGGCAGGCGCAAGGTGCGCAATTGCCAGCACACAACGCCGAGGAAGTTGAAAAACCACGAATTGCTGCCATGGAAGTATATCGGAATTACGGGCACTTCGAGCTTATTGATAATACGTATCACATTAGGCTGCCACCGGCGGTCTGCAAGCCGGCCGCGCCAGTTGACCTTGGAGACAGCTCCGGCAGGGAAGAACCCCAGAGGACGTCCGCTCTTCACTTGGTCTATGGCTTGCCTGATGCCGTTTACGGATACGGCTTTCTTGGCCGGATCGTTGGAGGACATAGCATCTACAGCAATGAAATTCGGCTCCATAGCCCAAATTCGTCCAAGAATCATGTTGACCATGACCTTGTACTCGGGACGCCGCGAGGCTACCAGATGTATCAGCGTGATGCCGTCAAGTGCGCCGAAGGGGTGATTGGAGACTGTGATAAAAGGACCCTCGGGCAAGTTGTCAAGCACGTCAAGGCCGTCAACGCGCAACTTTATGTCGAAGTCGCGCAACAGCCCTTCGACGAAAGCCGGACCGGGTGTCTCGCAGTTGTGGGCATGGACGGCGTTGACCTTGTCTACGCTGAGCCAATGCAACAACCGCTCGACCAGGCGACGATGGCCGGCCAGCTTGGGCACCATGGCAATAACGTCATCGGCATCCAGCACTGCTGTCTTGCGCCCATTTACGACCAGGGGGACTTTCCCGTATATAGTATCTATTTCCGTATCGTCCGTAAGTATATCGGTATTATCTGTATTTGTCTCGGTGTTTGCCATAACATTGGGTAGTTACGATGCTTTGTAGCCTACAAAGTTACGATTTATCCGTCAATATCGCAACTCGACATTTCCGGCGGGTCTTCGGGCGGCCTTGGCTGATATGGAATTATGGCTATTATAGCTATTATAGCTATTTTTGCTACTATGGCTATTATGGCCTTTACAGCTAATTACGCTATACAATCTATCGGGATTGCTGCTTTGCGTAGTCGGCTGCTATATAGCGCGGAACGGCATCTTCGCTATTGGAACCGATGACAATATCGGCGGCGGCACGCACTTCGGGAAGAGCATTGGCCACGGCGATGCTTACATCGGCACATCGCATCATGGGCAAGTCATTGAGATTGTCGCCGAAGACAATCACGCGGTCGGCGTCCAGACGGATGCGCAAACGATTGACAGCCGAAGCCTTGCTCACTCCTTTGCCAAATACTTCGAGTAATCCTGTGCTGCGATTGTAGGTATCGGGATAGAGCGAATAGGAGCATTGTGTGCTTCGAGCAATGACTGCGCCGATTTTTTCGATGGCGCCATACTCTCCCATAGCGAAACAGAGCATGCAGCGCTCGCGTTCCTCATCGCCGATAGGACGTTGCAGTTCGAAACGCTTCAAAAACAAGCGAGTACGTTCTTCATAGAAAGCACGTTCGGCAGCGTTCATCCTCGCCGAATGAAATACCGTCAAAGCCTCGGCATCAGTCCGTCGGATGTAGCGAAAGGGATATACGCCTGCCTCCCGGAATGCCCGGTCAAGGATATCCATGTCTTCGCGACAGATGTAATGCACTTCCTCAAAGTGTCCGCAGCGCTCTATCTCTCCGTATTGTGGTGGCTGAGGAGTATCCCGGCTCCACAACGCGGCTCCGGTCATAACTATGGCCGGAATCGCCAACCGACAGTCCTTGAGCAGTGGAACAACTGTCGCCGGAGTACGCGCCGTGGCCACGGTCACCATGGCGCCGATGCTTGACAATTCGGCAAGGATAGCGGCGCTGCGGGCACTGACCCTCGAGTCGCTACCCAAAAGTGTCCCATCCATATCTGTGATATAAAGTGTACGGCTCATATTAGAGCACAAAGTTACAATTTTTCGGTCACAGGATAGCTGACCGAAAACAAAAAAGGGCACTCCGGCGTCTGCCGGAATGCCCTTTTTATTGAGATAGATTAGGCTCTACTTATTTCGCTTTGAGCGAGTAGGCTTTAACCTTATTGGTCAGCACGGGAATATGCAGGTTGGTCACGTTAACTCGGTGAGCCTTGACACGACGGATGCTCTTGAGCATGCTACCCTTGGCGGGACGAGCAATGTTGCGAGCCGTAACCTTAGCCTTGACATTTGTTGTTGCGTCAGGCATAAAGATGTATCCGTGAGGATCGTTTTTCCAAGTATACAACTCGCCTGCGTTGTTCAAGTCGAACATACAAGCGGGAACTTCGATATACATGCCCTGCTCCTCATCATTTACGATGGAAGTGGCCTCAGTCCCATTTTTCTCAAGGACGGCAAAAATAGCGGCCTCAGAAGCCTCCGGATTGGCGGCCTTCAAGTAGCCCTCTAAGTTGCAAACCGTGAAGTCGCCTTTTTCACCGGTAAATCCGGCTTCCTGAGGAGTAATGAATATGGCCTTGCTGCCTATGGAGAATTCGAGATTACGTTTGCGAGGATTCTTATTTAAGTCGGCAAGAGGCGAATTGCTGCCCCACGGCTCGATAAGGCGATACAGGTTTGCGTCCTTCTTGTTCCGTTGAATTTCTACGGGATAGAGGGCATCAAGAACGGTGTATTCGGGCTTAAGGTATGCCGCAAGTATCCAGCCGTCGCCGAAGTCTGTGTTGCCCAGTGACGTCCAGTCAGCGTTGTCATTGCTGAAGGCTACTTCGAAAGTGGTATAGTCCAACATCTGGGCTTCGCCCTTGGCATCGAATGTCACGGCACCGAGGGTGTATGTTCCGGCTTCTTCGAAGCTGAGACGAACTTCTTTTTCGATTCCGCCTTCAAATTCGACAAACTTGCTGTCGTCCTCGCCGATAAGGTTTTTGATGAGCAACTCTACGTCATTACCAAACACGAGGCCGGCACGTACGGTGGCTACATCTTCGCCCGAAACAACGGTAGCAAGGGCCTGGTATGATCCGTCAGGTTTGCTCAGGAAGCCGTTGTATGTTACGGATACCTCATAGTTGGGGAAACCGTCCATCTGCAGGTACTCATACTCCTGACCATAGGATGCAGTGGCACCTTTTTCGGGCAGATAGTATACGGACATGATGGTGAACAGACCGGTGTTGACGTTGTATGTCGAGAGACCCTTGAACCGTTCTGCCAGGTCGGGACGGCCGGCATTCACGAGCCATGTGTAAGCATCGGTGTAGTATACCTTGCCGTTATTGTCTTCGAGGACGTATACGGGCTCTACGCTGATATTCACATTACCGTCTTCATCAGGTGTCATATCTGCGATGTGGATAGTGATGTCTGTGGGAGGAACTTCTTCGGTGGGAGGAAGAATGTTCTTGAAGGTAATCACGACATCTTTGTCGGGATTGTTGGGGTTGTAGGTCTTGTAGACGGGCACATCGGTCATTGTACCTTTCCAGTAGTTGGCAAAGGTGTATGATCCGGTACCCTCGCCGAACTTCTCGGTAATGGCGGCAGCGCCGCGGATGATAACAAATTCGCAGACACCCTGGCCATAGTTAGAGGCATTGGCGATGCTCAGTTTCACGGGATAACTCTTGCCAAGTTCCAACTTGTTGGGGTCGAAAGTGATGGTCAGGGGTGCAACACCCTTGCCCTCGTCAAAAACTACCGTTCCGGGAATGGTAAATAATTTGCTGTCGTCTACAGCCGAGATATTGGCTTCGGTGATGAGGTCGCTGGTACGGTTGATTTGTATTTCAGCCGAAGTAGCATCTTCTGCGACCACGATTGCTGTCTCGATGTTCGAGGCGAAGAACGCTCCGGGATCCTGCGCACCGGGGACGTAGGTCACATCCGAGGTTTCGTTGCAGGAGGTCAGCGCAGCGCCAAGGGCCAACACAGCAAGTATGGATGATTTGAATAATTTCATTGTAAGTGCAGTTTAGATCAGTTAAATGATTTATTTGCTTTTCTCGAGGCCGTGACTGCCGGTCCGTGCCTCGGTGAGGAGAAAAATAGAGGAGAGAGGAGTGATGAGCTTGCTTATCGTCTAGTTGCTGTTAATATTGGTCGGGAACAGGATCAGGCTGCGGGAACGGTTTGTTGTTGGTGTTCGCGGTCACCGCGCCTTCCGAGTACGGGGCAATCTTCTTGTTGGCCGAGGTCTCGTCGTTGGGGATCAAGGTCAGACGGGCAGGATCGCCGTATTTGATTTGGAATACGGAGGACGAGGGGAAGGTGCAACCTACGCGGTCGATGTCCTTGTGCAGACGCATGGTGTCGAAGTATGCCAAACCTTCGCCCCAGAGTTCGACGCGACGCTGGAACCAGCATTCGTTCTGGAATGCTTCGGCCGAATTGGCCAAGCATGAGTACTGCGGGTTACGATAGGTCTTGATAAACGACTCGAGGGTCTGCTTGCCACCGGCGAGATTGCCGCTCATGGCCTGTGCCTCGGCGAGGGTCAGGTACATTTCCTCAACACGCATCAGAGGTACGTCGGATGCATTGAGAGCGGTACCGATGACACCCTGATAGGGACCGAACTTGACGTTGGTGTAAGGCATCAGGTTGAGGCTGGCATCGGGGCCATAGTTGGGTGTGCCGATATTAAACCCGTCAAGATATGCCTGCTGTGCGGCGGTCAGGTTGCGGCTCTTGCGGTTTTCGTCAAGCCACCAGCCTTTACGAACGTCGGTCGAAGGAATTCTGTCGTACAGCTTCTTGGAGCACCATTTCCATACACCGCCCTGATCTACATAGCCGTGTACAAAGGAGCAAGTCATCGAGGGGAAGTTGACAATCGAACCGCCGGCGATACCGTCTTGGGTTTCGCTGATGGCGATAGCCCACATCCACGAAGGATCGGACATGCTGGTGAAGCCGGGAGCGCTGACTTCCTCTGCGCTGTAAGGACGGCCATCGAAAGCGGCGATAGCGCTCTGTGCGTCTTGTGCTGCTTCTGCATATTTGTGCATGGACAGATTGTAACGCGCGCGCAGACCGTAGGCAACAGCCTTGGATACGAGGCGCTTGCTCTGAGTATCGATGATATCGGTGGGCTTCACGGGGTTGTTGTCCAACAATTCGATGGCCTCATTGATATCTTTCATGATTAGCTCGTAGGTCTCGGCAACGGTGCTGCGAGCGCAACCTTCCACGGCTACTTCGTTAGCGTTCTCGTCTGTCAGAAGAGGAACACAGGGTGCATCGGCATAGCCGTCATAGTTGAAGGCATATACCTGAGCCAATGTCCAGTAGTCGAACGAGCGAAGTGCAAGTGCCTGAGCACGGTAGAATTTCAGCTCGTTATTGTTCTCGACGGCATCGGCGGTGATGGTAGTCAAGATGTCGTTGCAGACTTTGATCTGCTCGTACTGGTAGAACCAGAGCATGGCCGCAGGATAAGTATCATCTCTACCGCCTGCGTACTCTTGGAACGAAGCGAACCAGTTGTAACCGGAATCCTTGGAGATATAGTCTTCGGTCATGATGTCATAGCCTATCATGGTTGCGGAATATCCGAAGTCCAAGTGCCCGGACCAGTGTGATAGAGGCTTGTAGAAGGCGCTGAACGATCCGGTAACGGATGCCGAGGCCAGTTCAGCCTTGTTCTGCAAGGCTACCCTCTTTTGGTCGGCGGAAACATAGCCGCCTTCGTATTTGGTGTCGAGGTCGGCGCAGGATGCCGTGGCAAGTGCCAATGCGATGCCCGATACTACGACTTTATTGATGTATTTCATATTATTTATTCCTATAAAAAGTTATTGGGAATGCGTGTTGTAGTATTAAGCCTTAGAAGCTTACGCGGAGACCGCCGGAGATGGAACGGTAGGGCGAGTAGGTCGCGTTACGCGAGGATAAGAAGCCTTGGCGCGGATCAAGACCTTTGCGCTTGCTCCAAAGAGCTACATTCTCGGCAGCGCCGTAGATGCGCAGTTCGCTCAGACCGAGCTTGCTTGTCCAAGCCTTCGGGAAGGTGTAACCGAGGGTAATGTTGTTCAGCGACAGATAGTTGCTCGAAATCAGGAAGCGGTCGCTGGTGGCGTTGGCATACTGCGAAGCAAGACCTTCGTTGGCCATGCGAGGCACATCTGTTGCAGTGTTTGTGGGACTCCATGCCTTGGCGATATCCTTGTGCCAGGTATGGCCGAGGTACGAGGTGGATCCGGGATCCATAAACCCTTGATAAGAGCTGTCAAAGATCTTACCGCCGGCTTGATATGCAAATTGGATGCTGAAGTCTACACCATACGCCTTGACATCGGCGCCGAAACCGCCATAAACCTTAGGCATGATATTGCCGGTCTCCTTACGGTTGGTGTTGCGTGCGGTGGTGAAGTTTGTGGTGTTGTATTCTTCGGTCTTATAGATGGGCTCGCCGAGGTAGCCGGTGCCGATTTGGATGTCATTGCCATTTTCGTCCTTGACATTCTGACGTGCGGTGTAAAGTGCGACACCGTTCTCGTCAACACCTGCATAGTGTACCAGCCACATGTTATACAGAGACTTGCCTTCTTCGATGATGCGGGTAGGTGAGTATTCCCATTGACCGTTGTTGTTCTTCAGGCCTTCATCGATTTCGATGACCTTGTTCTGCGGCATGGTTGCGTTGGCAAATACGTTGACTTCGATATTCTTGCTTATGTTCTTGAATACGTTGTAGTTTAATTCGATTTCGAAGCCGTTGTTACGCATCGAACCTACGTTCTTGGGGAAGGAAGTGTAACCCAGCGAGGGATTGACGGGAAGTTTCATCAACATATCCGAAGTCTGGCGGCTGTAGTACTCGAAAGTACCGGCAAGTTTGCCTTTCCAGAGGCTGAAGTCAACACCTACGTTGAAGTTGTTGGACTTCTCCCAAGTGATGTCGGGGTTGCCCTTGTATGCAAGTTCCGAATCGGAGAACACGCCCTTGTCACCACGCATTGAGTAGTAGTCTTGATATGCTTGTTTGATTGTGGTGTTGTAGATGCGGTCGTTACCGTTCTGACCGAAGGATGCCTTGACCTTCAACAGGTCGACAACGTCCTTGGCACCGGCCATAAAGGCTTCGTTGTTGATGTCCCAACCGGCGGATACCGACCAGAACGAACCCCAGCGGTGATCTTTGGCGAAGGCCGAACTACCGTCACGACGCCAGGAGGCCTGCAGATAGTAGCGGTTGTCATAATTGTATTTCAGACGGGCAAGTACCGAACGGTGACCGAGAGAGGAGCGAGCGCCCGAACCGAGCTTATTGTCGATGGTGTTGTTAACCACGTCTGCATCGGGGAGATAGAGGTTCTGACCTTCGGCATCCACGTACTCGCTGCGCTCGTCCTGAGACTCGACAGCGGCCATAATGCCTACGGTGTGCTTCTCGGCAAACGTGCGGGTGTAGTCCACGAGACCTTGCAGGTTTACAGTGCTGTTACGACTCATCTGCTGTTCTACACGGCCGCCGAAGGATGCGAGCTGGCCGTAAAGCGAGTTGTTGAGTTCGTTGAATTTGGTGTTGTTAAGATAGTAGCCTACGCTACCGCTGATGGTAAGACCTTTCAGAGGCGTCAGGATGGCGTACCATCTGGCATCGAAGATATCGGACACTAATTCGCGCTTATCGTATGCAAGCGAACCGGCGGGGTTGGCGGTGGCCCATGCACCGGAGGCGCGGGCGGTCAGACGGCCATAGCCGTAATCGGTAGGCAGACCGAAGTCATACAGCGGCTTGCCATAGTGCTCGTTGTACATCACGCGACCTTCTTTATCGCGTACATAGATGGGGAAGATAGGAGCCAATTGATTGACTACGGCGAATGCATTGGCCGAAGAATTGTAGCTGGTGGAAGTCTGGCTGGCAGGATATCCGGAGGTAGAGTAAATGTAGTTGAGCTGTGTGCCCAATTTCAGCCAATCCTTAGCCTGATATTCTACGGACGAGCGGGTGCTAAGACGTTTGAAGTCCGATCCTTCGATGATACCTTCGTCGCTAAGATAGCTGCCGGATACATAGTATGTGAAGCGACCGGCACCACCGCTTATGCTCAGTGAGTAGTCCTGACGCAGACCGGTGCGGAATGTTTCGTCGGCCCAGTTGTCAGGCGTATAGTAGTAGTTTCCGTCGCTGTAACCCGGAGTGGCATTGGGATTGAACTTGCCGTTGAGACCGATGAGGTCCTGACCATCGGGCACGCTAAAAGTGCGCTGACCCAGAGCACCCCAGATGCTGTTATTGGCATAGCGGTGGGCTGCGAGTACATCGCCGCCAAGCGTGCCATCCATGTAGCGAGTGGTATAGAACGAGCGATAGAGCGTCTCGAAGTATTCGCCGGGATCGGTGATAACGTCGTAGTTGCTCAGGGCACGCGAGTTGCCACCCCAGCGAGCGTCAAAAGTGATCTGTGCGGCACCTTCTTTACCTTTCTTGGTGGTAATCATGATGACACCATTGGCGCCGCGAGCACCATAGAGGGCTGTGGAAGCGGCATCCTTGAGTACGGTGATGCTCTCGATATCGCCGGCGGCGATGTCGCTCATCGAGCCGTCATAGGGGAAACCGTCGACCACATAAAGCGGAGCTGTGGAACCGTTGATAGAGCCGACGCCGCGGATGAGCACGCTCGAACCTACGCCGGGCTGGCCGTTGGACGACATGGTCTGCACACCGGCCATCTTACCGGAAAGTGCATTGGTGACATTGGACACAAGAGCGTCCTGCAACTTGTCGGCCTTAACTACGGAAGCCGAACCGGTGTACTCACTCTTTTTCTCACGTCCGTATGCCACAACAACCACTTCGTCAAACACGGTAGTCGTGGGCGAAAGATGGATTGTCATGTGCCCCGGAGTAATGGCTAAGGTCTTGGACGCATAGCCGGTGAAGGACACGGTAATGCTCTTGACATTGTCGGCCACTTGAAGGCGAAACTCGCCGCTCACGTCCGTAACCACGCCAAAATTACTGCCGGCGGGAGTCACAGAAGCTCCAATGATTGGATCTTCGCCGCCCTCTTCGAGGACGGTACCGACAACCGTGCGCATCTGGGCAGATGCACACACGCTGAGCGAGAGTACTGTCACAAGTAATAGAAACAGCTTTTTCATACTAAAAACAATTAGACAATAAATAAATTAAACAATTGATATTCAATTTCTACGATAGAACCATAGGACTTAAACAGCCATTGAGGTCCTGCATTTTCTGCTATATATGATCTCACAAAGTTAAACACTTTTGGTTAATAAAAAAGGTTTCCTATAAAAAAAATTTCATTTTTAACATTTGACACCGCGCTTTTTGGGCGTCTTTTTTCAATAAAATATGTCGTTTTGATTTTTTCTTCGCTTTTTTCTATTAAGAACAATCCTTTAACAGTATCAATTTATATAAAATCGAGCACCATGGCGACATTTTGCCAAAAACAAATTTTTATGTTGTACAGCATATTTTTAAGATTTCCACATTGCCGACGTCCGAAGCCTCGATTTCGACATTTTTCCTGACTTTCTATAACGACATAGCCCCTACCTTCACGTATAGCCTCAATCAATAGCAATGGTCTATATAATCTCTATATATAATTATAATCTCTATATATAATAATGAGAGGCGACATATCGAGTCGCCTCTCATTATTATATATATGAAATTAGTATATATATATAGAGCGTAGAATTAGCAGTATCGTGCAAAGTCGGCGTTACGCATATCTCCGGTTTCGTTGAAAGCATTATGGAATGCGAAAGCTGCTGCCAGTGTATGCGGAGTCTGGCCACCCTTACCCAACTTGAGGTAGTCAAGCAGCAGCGGACGATACATGGGGTGCGCACAGTTGTTGATAATTTCGTAAGCACGTTCCACCGGGTCTTTGCGGCGAAGGTCGGCCACGCCCTGGTCGGTGACAATGATGTCCACCGAATGTTCGGTATGGTCCACGTGTGCCACCATAGGCACGATGTTGGAGATGAGTCCTCCCTTGGTAATTGAAGGACATGAGAAGATGGAGATGTAGCCGTTGCGGGTAAAGTCACCGCTGCCGCCTACACCGTTCATCATCCTGGTACCCAAGACGTGCGTGGAGTTGACATTACCAAAGATATCAGCCTCAAGAGCCGTATTCATGGCAATGACACCTATGCGACGGATGACCTCGGGATTATTGGAAATCTCGGCCGGACGCATAAGTATTTTGTCGTGGAAGAAGCTCATGTCGGCAAAGAGTTTGGCCTCCGTGTCGTCGGACAGCGTCATCGAACAGGTGGACGCAAAGGTACATTTGCCTTTCTTCATCAGCTCGAGCACGGCGTCTTGCAGCACCTCGGTATACATCATAAAGGGAGGCAGTTCCTTGCTCTCGCCCAGGTTGTAAAGCACGGCATTGGCTACATTGCCCACACCCGACTGCAAGGGCAGAAATTCGGGAGGGAAGCCTCCTTTACGGTACTCACCGATAAGGAAGTCTACCACATTGGAACCTATCTGTTCGGACACGGCGTCCGGCGCAGTGAAAGACTTGACACCATCGTACGAATTGGTGCGGACGATGCCGCGCACCTTGGCCGGGTCAATCTTCAGTATGGGAGTGCCTATGCGGTCGTTGGCTGCATAGATGGGTATTTCGCGACGTCGCGGCGGATCCTGCAGCAGCACTATGTCGTGCATACCGTAGAGGCTCTTGGGCAGCTTCTCGTTAAGTTCAATGATGATGTTCTTGGCCAGTTTGGCGTAAGTAGGGACGTTGCCCAGGCCGCAACCGAGCAGTATCTCGCCGGCGGGGGTGATGTCGGCAGCCTCGATGACACACCAGTCAATACCGCCATAAAAGCCATAGCGCACTTCCTGAGCCATCTCGGAAAGGTGACGATCAAAGTAGTGACAGTCATGGGCGTTGATACGCTTGCGCAAGTCGGGAACGTTCTGATACGGCGCGCGCATATTGATGGCGTTGGCACGACTCAACGCTCCGTCGGCATGATCCGAGGTGGATGCACCGGTGAAGATGTTAACCTTAAAAGGACGGCCGGCTTCGTGTTCGGCCACGGCACGGGCCGCAAGGGCCTCGGTGACAAATTTGGGCGCTCCGGGGGCGGTGAAGCCTGAAAATCCCAGAGTCTGTCCGTCTTGAATCATTTCGGCTGCTTCTTGCGCCGTGATGAAGTTATAACTCATGGTTATCGTGGGTAATAAAGATGTAAATGGTTGATCTCTGCTATTATGCCGCACACAGACCCATATCGATGGTGGGACTTCGGCGGAAAATTAGTAATTTTGCGCAAAATTAGCCAATAGTGCGCAAGCGCACAAACTTTTTTCTATAAAAATATGCAAGAAACGCTCCTCCGGCCCGCGGAAGATGCTCCGCACCGGGTATACATAGAGACTTATGGTTGCCAAATGAACGTTGCCGACAGTGAAGTCGTGGCTTCCATCGTGGGCATGGCCGGGTACACCGCCACCGATGACATTGACCGAGCCGATGCAGTACTGCTCAACACTTGCTCGATACGCGACAACGCCGAGCAGAAGATTATGCATCGCCTTGAGGCACTGCGCGCATTACGCCGCCGACGCCATGGGCACCTCATCATCGGCGTCATCGGCTGCATGGCCGAGCGCACGGGCCGGGACTTGATAGACAACCACGGAGTAGACATTGTGGCCGGGCCGGACAGCTACATGGACCTGCCGGCACTGCTCGAAGGCGCCGCCGCCGGACACACGGGTGCCAACGTCACCCTGAGCACAACCGAGACCTATCACAACATCATGCCCGTACGCCTTGGCGGAGCCGTAGTCAGCGGATACGTATCCATCATGCGCGGATGCAACAACTTCTGCTCGTACTGCATAGTACCCTATACACGCGGACGCGAACGCAGCCGCCCCATCGACAGTATCCTCGCCGAAGTGGCCGATCTACGCCGCCGAGGCTTCAAAGAAGTGACCCTGCTGGGCCAAAACGTCAATTCGTACCATTATGTTGCCGAAGACGGCACAGCCACCGGATTTGCCGAGTTGCTGGCCGCCGTAGCCAAAGCCGCGCCGGACATGCGCGTACGCTTCACCACCAGCCACCCCAAAGACATGGGTGATGAAACCCTCCGGATCATGGCCACTCATCCCAATATCTGCCGACACGTACACCTGCCCGTACAAAGCGGCAGCAACGCCGTACTCAAGGCCATGAACCGCAAATATACACGTGAGTGGTACCTCGAACGCATCGCCGCCATACGCCGGTACATGCCCGATGCCGGCATTTCCACCGACCTATTCACCGGGTTTCACGGCGAAACCGAGGAAGACTTCGAGCAAACGCTGTCGCTGATGCGCGAAGTGGGCTTTGACTCCGCCTTCATGTTCAAGTACAGCGAGCGCCCGGGCACCCTGGCCAGCCGCACCATGCCCGACAATATTCCCGAAGAAGTTAAAATCGAGCGCCTCAACCGCATGATTGCCCTGCAAAACCAACTATCACTGGCCTCAAATCGCCGCGACATAGGCAAGACCTTCGAGGTGCTGGTCGAGGGAGCCTCCAAGCGCAGCGCCGCACAACGCGTAGGCCGCACATCGCAGAACAAGGTCTGCGTCTTCGATGCCGTACCACAGGCCAAAGTCGGAGCAACGGTGCGCGTCCGCGTCATCGATGCCACCTCGGCCACACTCCTGGCCGAGGCCGTGACAGATTGAACCAAAACGGAGCGAAAGACATCGAACCCCGGCAAAAAATGCCAAACGGCAGAGCATTATCGTTAAATTATCTGAAACTGCGACGCTTTTTTCGCCTAAAGTCTTGACAACCGGGGTTCTGATTTGCTACCTTTGCCGAACTTTGCGGCAAAAGGCGGCACGCCGGGTGCACATCAGCCTCCGGGCAAGGCACATCGGCACGAGCAACCGAGCCACGCTTATACATTATTATACAATCAACGGCTACATTGCCGGACAATGCGATTATGCGCACGATACCGGATCGACGCTCAAGGCCAAACTCACGATTGTGTAATAAAAGACAGCACGAATATAATGAAAGACAGTACAACCAAACGTTCGAACCACATATCCACTCTGGCCTCCCAAACGACCTCGGTGGTAAGCATCGCCCTGGTGCTGCTGATTTTGGGTGTAATGGCATGCCTTGTCGTGGGCGCACGTAACGCCACCGAGGCCGTGCGCTCGTCCTTGGCCATGACCGTAAACATACGTGCCGGCGCAAGCGACTACGACATTAAGACGCTGCGTGCCGCCCTGACCAAGGCTCCGTACAGCGCCGAAACCCGATACGTCAGCGCCGCCGAAGTACTGGCCCAAGAAAGTAAGTTTATAGGCGACAGCACCTTGACACTGCTGGACGGAAACCCCTACAACGCCGAGATACAAGTGCGCCTATGTCCCGAATACCTCAGCGCCGACTCGATAGCCAAGATTACGACCTCGCTTACACAGAAATACCCGGCCGCCGAAAGCGTGGTGGCGCAGAGCGATGTAGCCGACAGCGTCAGCCGCAATATGAACACCTTGATGCTGATACCCGCTGCCGTAGCACTGGCGTTGCTGCTCATCAGCTTTGTGCTGATTAACAACACTATAAGCGTAGCCATATATGGACGGCGGTTCGTCATACACACTATGAAACTGGTGGGCGCACGGCGCGGATTTATACGCCGTCCCTTTGTGCGCATGGGCATCACGGCCGGCCTATGCGGCGCTATCATCGCCTCGGCCATACTCTGCGGCGCACGCGCCTACCTGCCGTATGCAGACACAGACGTGGCCGCCATGATCGGATGGAACGATGTCGCACTGATATGCGCGGCCCTTGCCGTATGCGGCATGGCTGTGTGCGGACTTGCCGCCGCGTGGTCCGCCAACAGATACCTCAACAAGAATTACGACCAACTTTTCAAGAAATAATGGAGCAAAAGAAATTATCCGGCGCCAAGTCGCCAAAAGCCACCAAGCCCATACAAGCGCCATCCGGCAAGACGGATACGAAGCTGAAAAAACAAGACCGCGCACACCAACCACTGGAACGCATCAATTTCATAATCATGGGATGCGCCGGCGCGGCCATAGTCCTCGGCTTCTTGCTGATGCTGGGCAGCGGCAGCACCACCGAGACATTCAACCCGGACATCTTCAGCACACGCCGCATAGTCATCGGCCCGCTGTTTGCCTTCCTGGGCTTCGTAGCCATGGCCGTTGGCATCATCATCCGCCCCAAAGGCAAAAACTCCGACAAATCCAACGAATAAAACCTCGCGCACATGGACGTCATAGACTCACTTATACTGGGCCTGGTGCAAGGCCTCTCGGAATACCTGCCCATAAGCTCGTCCGGGCACCTCGAAATATGCCAAGACTTACTGGGCCTCAATATGACCGGCGCCGATTCGATGCAATACGATGTAGCGCTACACGTGGCCACGGTGTTGAGCACCATCGTCATATTGTGGCACGAATTCAGCGGTATGTGCCGCTCGTTCTTCACCCTGCGTCGCGACGAAAACACCTCGCTGGTATGCAAAATACTCGTATCATGCATACCCGTAGGCATCGTCGGCATATGCTTCAAGGACCAAGTCGAAGGACTCTTCGGCGCGAACCTCGCAGTAGTCGGCATCAGCCTTTGCGTCACCGCATTGCTGCTGTCTTTTGCTTACTTCACACGCACACTGCCCTCGATACGCCGCCGCGGCGTCCGCGACAGCATGTCCTCGGGCCGACCCATAGGCTACCTTGACGCCCTCGTCATCGGGTGCGCCCAGGCCGTAGCCGTCATCCCCGGACTGAGCCGCAGCGGTACCACTATCGCCACAGGCATCCTTCTGGGCAACCGCCGCGACAAAGTCGCCAAATTCTCATTCCTGATGGTAATCATCCCCATCCTCGGCCAAGGCTTGCTTGACGTCTACAAAGGCATCAGCGGAGGCGGTGTGGCCGGCGGCGTCAGCCTCGGAGCCCTTGCCACGGGCTTCCTTGCCGCCTTCGTCTCGGGATGCATCGCATGCAAATGGATGATTGAACTTGTCAAACGCGGACGCCTCGTGTGGTTTGCACTATATTGCCTCATCGTTGGCGTACTCTGCCTGGTTTTAGGATGACACAAAGCACTGATAAGCAAAGCTCTGTCACACAAGCCACGGCAATCGCGGATGCAGATATGCCGCTTCGTCCTATGGACTGGATTGAAGGTGAAGTCATATACTTGGACAAACCTCGGGGCTGGACATCCTTCGATGCGGTGAAACGCGTGCGCGGCGCCATTATGCGCCGCCTCGGCGTCAAGAAATTCAAAGTAGGACACGCCGGGACACTCGATCCGCTGGCCACCGGCGTGATGATAGTGTGTACCGGACGCGCCACCAAGCTCATCGAAAGCCTGCAGACCGGTATAAAGGAATACATAGCCACCATCGCCTTGGGCGCCACCACTCCATCTTTCGACCTCGAGACCGAGATAGACGCCACCTACCCCACAGAACACATCACCCGCGATGCTGTCGAAGAAGTCCTGCGCCGCTTTCACGGACCTATAAGTCAGATTCCCCCATCATTCTCGGCATGCAAGGTCAACGGCGTCCGCGCCTACCAAATGGCACGCCAAGGCGAAGAAGTGACACTGAAGCCCAAACTACTGGTCATAGATGAAATCGAACTGCTCGAATATTCGCCGCAAAGCATCACCATACGTGTGGTATGCAGCAAGGGCACATACATCCGCGCACTTGCTCGCGACATCGGAGAGGCTCTGCACTCCGGCGCACACCTCACCGCCCTACGCCGCACACAGGTGGGCCAAGTCACCGCCGACATGTGCCTGTCTCCGGACCAGACAGCGACACTTATACGTCAAAGTCCCGTGGTAGAACACGACGACAAAGCCTGACAACATCGCAAAAAGCAAAAAAGCAAAACACAAGATACAGACATGAAACTTTCGCAATTCAAGTACCAACTTCCCGAAGCACTTATCGCCCAGTATCCCAGCCAAGACCGCGACGAAGCACGACTGATGGTGGTGCACCGCAAAACCGGCAAGCTGGAACATCGCATATTCAAAGACATCATCGACTACTTTGATGAAGGCGACCTGATGGTCTACAACGACACAAAGGTTTTCCCCGCACGACTGTACGGAAACAAAGAAAAGACCGGAGCGCGCATCGAAGTGTTCCTGCTGCGCGAACTCAACAGCGACAACAAGCTGTGGGACGTACTTGTCGAGCCCGCACGCAAAATACGCATAGGCAACAAGTTGTACTTTGGCGAAGACGAGTCCATGGTTGCCGAAGTCATCGACAACACCACCTCGCGCGGCCGCACGCTACGCTTTCTGTACGACGCACCGCACGACGAATTCAAGAAACAGCTCTACCACCTGGGCATGACACCCCTGCCCGACTACATCAAACGCGACCCCGAACCCGAAGACGCCGAACGCTACCAAACCATCTTTGCAAGCAAGGAAGGCGCCGTAGTGGCCCCGGCCGCCGGTACACACTTTAGTCGAGAATTGCTCAAGCGCCTCGAAATCAAGGGAGTCGAAGCCGACTACCTGACCGTACACTGCGGACTTGGTACCTTCCGCGAAATCGATGTCGAAGACCTCACCAAGCACCGCATGGATAGCGAACAGATGTTTGCGCCGCAGTCGTTGGTAGATCACGTCAACCGCGTCAAAGACGCCGGCAGACAGGTCTGCGCCGTCGGAGCATCCGTATTACGAGGCATATGCAGCGCCGTCACCCTGGGAGGACATATGAAAGTCTACGAAGGATGGACCAACAAGTTCATATTCCCGCCTTTCGACTTCACCGTAGCCACCGCTATGGTCACCAACTTTCACCTACCATTATCCACCATGCTGATGATGGCCGCCGCCTTCGGAGGATACGACACCATCATGGACGCCTACAAAGTGGCTATCAAGGAAAAATATCGGTTCGGAGCTTACGGCGACGCAATGCTCATCATCGACTGACACGCTGATACACAAGCACTAAAACGACACACAGGCTCATGAAATCGGGACTTACTGCCAAAGACTTGCGGCTGACGCATAAATACATGCTCACCGCCGCCGAATGCGATGCCCGAGGCACCATATCCCCGGCGCTGATGACCGAACGCATCATCGAGGTGGCCACACAACACGCCAACCTTCTGGGTATCGGTTACGCCGACCTGTCGCAGCACGGTATAGGGTGGGTGCTCTCGCGCATGGCCCTGTGCATGCAACGGTGGCCGCGCTTCAACCGCAGTTTTGCCCTACACACCTGGATAGAAGACGTCAATCGCCTGTACAGCACACGCTGCATGCGCATCACCGGCGAAGACGGCGACACCATAGGCGAGGCACGCACCATCTGGGCAGCCATCAATACCGCCGACCGCACGCCCGCCGACATTTCGATACTCGGGCTTGACAGCTTGGTCATCGGAGCCGACGGCATCAGCGTGCCGCGTCCCGGACGCATCCCGCCATGCTCAGCAGAGGACGTACGCGCCTCCTATACATGGCGATACTCCGACATCGACATCAACCGACATGTCAATTCGGTGCGCTACATCGAGACAATGCTCGACATCTGGCCGCTGGAACACTACGATACACACCGCATAGCACAACTCGACATCATCTACCAGCACGAATGTCTCTGCGGACAGACTGTCGCCGTGGCAGCACGCGACGTTGCCGTCACAACGCACGAAATACAACAAATACCCACGAGTGCTCCCCTCCAAGCCTCTGATGTCGAGTTGCTACGCGACGGCAAGCGCGTATGCGCCGCCCATATCGTTTGGAAAGAAGGCTGACGCAGTCACCCAAGCATTCCGAATAACGCACGACTACAACCTGCACGGCATCGGCAGACTCCGCCACAAGAGCCTGCCG
>Ga0129317_1000172_pt1 | contig 84625 bp, 74 predicted proteins | sample Cm1ome_FD_94430 | JGI IMG/M metagenome (GOLD analysis project Ga0129317, IMG submission 94430) | Eastern black-and-white colobus group fecal microbial communities from Wisconsin, USA - Cm1105 metagenome | ecosystem: Host-associated > Mammals > Digestive system > Large intestine > Fecal | place...
TGTTAAGGACAACATTGATTTTTTGGTGTTTTATTACCCCAACAAGTGTATAGGTAGGGGTTTGAAACACCACAATGAAATGGATAGGTACCCCCTAAACCCCAAAAGAATTTATAGAGCCATTAATGCTTGAAATAGTGATGAACGGGGCGGTTTCTAAACCGCCCCGTTCTTTATGTGCAAAAGGTATTGTGATATAATATTATGATTAATTTTAAAGAGGTGCGCTTATGAGAATTGAGCTTATTGCTACTGCAGCTTTCGGTCTGGAGGCTGTTGTAAGAAGAGAGATTGAAGCCCTAGGCTACAAGATTGTTAAGACTGAGGACGGAAGAGTTACATATATCGGCGATGAGCGTGCGATTGTCAGATCGAACCTCTGGCTAAGAAGTGCCGACAGAGTCTACGTGAAGATGGGCGAGTTTACGGCGAAGACTTTTGAAGAGCTGTTTCAGCAGACTAAGGCAATCGAATGGGAGAACTTTATTCCAATTGACGGCAAATTCCCGGTTGTCGGAACAAGTGTCAAGTCAACACTTCATAGTGTTCCAGCCTGCCAGAGCATAATCAAGAAGGCTGTAGTTTCAAGACTCGGCAGCTTCTATATGAAGGGCATTCTTGATGAGACAGGCGCTGAATACAGAGTCAGATTTGCAGCTCTTAAGGACAGATTTCTTCTGCTACTTGATACGAGCGGCGCAGGTCTTCACAAGAGGGGCTACAGAATCGAGGACGTTGCGGCACCTATGAAGGAGACACTCGCAGCAGCACTTGTGCAGCTGTCTTTTTACAGAGCTGACAAGGAACTTGTCGACACATGCTCGGGCTCAGGAACTATTCCGATTGAGGCAGCTATGATCGAGAGGAATATTGCTCCGGGACTTGGCAGACGTTTTGCTTCAGATGAGTGGGATTTTATACCTGCTGAGACCTGGAAGGACGAGAGAGCTAAGGCTTATGGCGCAGCTGATTACGACAAGGAGCTTAACATCAGAGGCTACGATGTTAACAGGAAGGCTGTTGCTGCTTCTAATGCGAATGCAGAGGAGGCTGGTGTTTCTGAGGATATGGAGTTCTTCCATATGAGTATGGAGAAGTTCAACCCTGAGACAGAGTATGGAGTTGTAATCTCCAACCTGCCTTACGGAATCAGAGTCGGAACAGACCCTGAGATCCAGAAGATTTATGAGAAGTTTAAGCAGCTTATGGCTGACAATCCTACGTGGTCATTTTTCCTTATCACATCTGACAAGGAACTTGAGAAGGCACTTGATCGCAAGGCGGATAGAAGACGCAAGCTATATAACGGTACAATTGAGACACAGTTCTATCAGTTCCACGGCACTAAGCCTAAGAGAAAGGAGTAGCTGGGATGAGTAAGAAGGAATTCTATTATCCATCTTCTGATGGGATTAACAATATCCACGCGTTCAGATGGGATCCTGAAGGGGAGCCGGTTGCGGTGCTTCAGATTGTTCACGGTATGACTGAGTTCGTGGGAAGATATTCAGATTTCGCTTCATTTCTGGCGGAGCACGGATTCCTTGTTGTCGGAGAAGATCACCTCGGACACGGCGGATCTGTATCTAAGGAAGCGGACTATGGATATTTTGGCCCTGACGGAAACAGACATATGATCAGGAATATCCACAGACTGAGAGTTCAGACTCAGGTTGAGAATCCTGATATTCCGTATTTCATTCTCGGACATAGCATGGGATCATTTCTGGTAAGACAGTATATCACTGAGCAGAATGGACATTTTGCAGAGGATCTTGCGGGTGCGATTATTGTCGGAACAGGACACCAGAGTGCGCCTACGCTTGCTGCGGGAAAGACTGTTGCCAAGCTGATTTCCAAGATTAAGGGCGAGCGTGCCAGAAGTCATTTTATCGAGAGGTTGGCTTTTGACAAGTATCAGAGCAGGATAGAGAATCCAAGGACTGAGAAGGACTGGCTCACAAGAGATGAGAAGATTGTAGACTGGTATGTGAATGAGGAGTGGTGCCAGTTCACATTCTCTGTTAATGCGTACTACAACATGTTTAAGGGTATTGAGAAGGCTCATGACAAGAGGAGAATGAAGGCTCTGCCTGCAGGCTTCCCGATTCTGTTTGCATCAGGCACAGAGGATCCTGTTGGAAACTGGGGCGAGGGCGTAAGAAAGACCTGGGAGCTTTATGATAAGAATTCAAGCTGCCATCTCGATCTTAAGCTTTATGATGGCATGAGGCATGAGATTATTAACGAGATAGGAAAGGAAGAGGTCTACGATGACATTCTTACCTGGATGCAGGAGGTAATTGATGAACAACATGTTTCTAAGCGAGTACAAGAATAAACTTACAACACCGGAAGAGGCCGTTAAGGTCGTAAAGAGTGGAGACTGGATTGACTACGGTTGCAACCAGGGCTTCCCTGTTCTTCTTGATGCAGCGCTTGCCGAGAGAAAGGAAGAGCTTTACGATGTCAAGATCAGAGGTCTTCTTGCCGGAAGACAGATCAAGGCTGTTGAGTGCGACCCTGAGAAGGAGCATTTTACATATAATTGCTGGCACATGGACTCTTATGAGCGTAAGCTCTGCGACAGAGGTCTGTGCTACTTCACACCGATGCTTTTCAGATATCTTCCAACTTACTACAGAAGATATCTTACAGTAAACGTTGCAATGCTTGCCGTTACACCAATGGACAAGCACGGTAACTTTAATTTTTCATTTAACAACTCCAATGCGAGAGCTGTCTTCGACGTTGCAGATGTGATTATTCTTGAGGTTAATGAGAACCTTCCAAGAATTCCTGGACTTCAGAACACAATCAATATCACTGAGGTTGATATGGTGGTTGAAGGTCCACATGACCCGCTGCTCGAGCTTCAGACATCACCTGCATCAGAGACAGATATGAAGATTGCTAACCTTCTTATCCCAAGAATCGCCAACGGTTCAACAATCCAGCTTGGCGTAGGAGCACTTCCTGACACAGTAGGAACACTTATCGCAGAGTCAGACCTTAAGGATCTCGGAATTCACTCCGAGCTTGTAGTTAATGCTCACTACGAGATGGCGAAGGCGGGCAAAATCACCAACAAATACAGAAAGGGGCTGTTCCGTGGCAAGACTGTATTCGGTCTCGGTTACGGAAATAAGTCTCTCTATGACTGGCTTGATGGCAATGAGGATTGCATCAATGCTCCTATGGACTTTGTTAATGATCCGAAGGTTATCGCAGACATTGATAACTTCGTTTCAATTAACAGCTGCGTTTCAGTAGACCTCTTCGGACAGGTTGGTTCAGAGTCTGCAGGAACAAGACATATCAGCGGAACTGGCGGACAGGTTGACTTCCTTAACGGTGCTTTTGACAGTCCTACAGGAGCAAGCTATATTGCGTGCACTTCAACCTTCACTGACAGAAAGGGTGTTATGCACTCACGTTTCAAGTCAACGTTCAATGGCGATATCGTTACCGACCCTAGAAGCCAGGTTCAGTATCTCGTAACTGAGTATGGTATTGAGAACCTTGCTGGAACTTCAACATGGGAGAGAGCCGAGAAGATTATAAGCCTGGCTCACCCTGATTTCAGAGAGGAGCTTATCAGCTCTGCAGAGGAACTTAAAATCTGGAGGAGAAGTAACAAGCTCAAATAATGACGACATATACAATACAGATAATTATAAGAATTGCGGTAGCACTGGTTATGGCAATTGTGTTTGGTAACGGTGCAGTTGTGATGTTTAACAGGTTGCCGGTAGATTGGTTTAAAGATTATAAAGAAGGAAATCTGGAAGAGAGAGTTCTTCCGGACAAGCTTCTTAAGAGCATCGAAGAAGGAAGACAGAGAATTCCGAGCACGCCGTGGAAGATTGTTTTCACAGGGTTCTTCGGAATTGCGGGGGTATACCTTGCAGTGACAGATGTTCTAACCTTCCAGATTGCTGCTATTCTTGTGCTTGCAATCGTGCTTGAGATGGCGATTTCTGATGCACTTTATCATATTGTGCCGGATCAATTCAGCATACTTCTTGCGATTTCATCGGTTGGCTTTATCACCTTTCATGAGAACTGGTGGGAGCCTGCTGCCGGTGCGGGGATTGCTGCGCTACTGATGCTGGCGACATGGGGACTAGGCAAGCTTATATACAAGAAAGAGACTATAGGAGGGGCTGACATCAAGTTCTTCCTTGCAATCGGCTGCGTTACAGGGCGTAGCGGAGCTGTAGCTATTTTTCTGCTGACTGCAGTGTTTAACGGAATCTGGGCCTGTCAGAAGCGCTTTGTGCAGAAGCAAAAGACTAAGATGCTTCCGATGCTTCCTCCCGCGTGGCTTGCATGTGCTGTATACATGCTTTTTCTGTGGAACAGACTGCAGATGATTAATTTATAAGAGGTGTAATGAGATGGGACTTAATGTTCTTCTTACAATTGAATACGATGGCTCGGGCTTCAGTGGCTGGCAGAAGCAGAACACCGGTGTCAGGACTGTACAGGGTGAGATTGAGCATGTCCTGAAATACATAGTTATGGATGATGTTCCGATTCAGGGAACATCAAGAACTGATGCCGGAGTACATGCGCTTGGACAGTGCGCGAGCCTTGACTGGAACAGCACACTCCCTGTGGAGAAGCTTCCTATGATTATGAACAGAAGATTCGGTGCAGGAGGCAAGGGCAGATCGGGTGCGCCAGGCGACATACGAATACTATCGGCTGAGGTGATGCCTGAAGGCTTTCACGCAAGATATTCATGCGCGGGCAAGACCTACAGATATATCATCGACAGAAGCGGCAGTATCTGGAACAGGAAGCAGGTCTATCAGCTAGAGGATGAGCTCGATATTGAGGCAATGAGACGTGCTGCGAAGCATATCATCGGAACACACGACTTCAAAGCTTTTGAGACTGCCGGGGGTACTCCGAGAGAGACTACGGTGAGAACAATATATGACCTAAAGATTTCTAATGAAGGAAGCAAGACTGTGCTCGAGGTTACGGGTGACGGATTCCTTTACAACATGGTGAGGATAATGACGGGCACACTGGTGGAGGTTGGACTTGGCAAGAGAACTGAGGCTTCAGTAGCAGAAGCATTAGAAGCGTGCGACAGACAGCTTGCAGGCTTTACAGCACCACCGCAGGGGCTCTATCTTAAGCAGATATATTTCAAGGAAGAGGACTTATGGAAAAGCGTACATTCAGAACAATAGAAATTAAAGATGAGGCGGTTGTACTTCTTGATCAGACTTTACTTCCGCTGGAAGAGAAATACATTGAGGCACATACAGTAGAGGATATCTATGATGCCATCAAGAGGCTTGCAGTAAGAGGAGCAACTGCAATCGGAGTTGCGGGAGGCTACGGAATGTGGCTTGCTGCTAAGGAGATTCTCGAGGGAAGTGAGATGGAGAAGCACCTCGACACAGAGGAGCTTTATGTAATCACAATGGCACTTGAGGACAGAGCTGACTATCTTAACAGCTCAAGACCTACTGCAGTCAATCTGTCATATGCAATCGGAATCGTAATGGATGCATACAATGCACTTGTTGATGCACTTTCTTCAGACAAGGAGGGCATTGCAAGACAGGTTGTAACACCTCGTGATATTCTTGAGACTATCTTCGAAGCAGCTGACAGAATCAGAATCGAGGATGATGACTGCTGCATCAGGAAGGGTGAATACGGACTGACACTACTTAAGCCTGGAATGAGAATCCTGACACACTGCAACGCGGGAGGTCTTGCGACAACAGGCTTTGGCGGAGCTTTTGCCCCTATCTATATGGGACAGGAGCAGGGATACAACTTCAAGGTTTACTGCGATGAGACAAGACCACTCCTTCAGGGTGCGAGACTTTCAGCGTGGGAGCTTAACAAGATGGGCGTGGATACAACTGTAATCTGCGATAATATGGCGGCTACACTTATAAGCAAGCACATGGTTGACTGCGTAATCGTAGGCTGTGACAGAATGGCAGCTAACGGTGATGGTGCAAATAAGATCGGAACTCTCGGACTTGCGGTTCTGTGTAAGGAGTACGGAATTCCTTTCTATATGAACGTGCCTACTTCGACTTTTGACATGAATACTGCTACTGGTGCAGATATCGTTATCGAGGAGAGAGCACCTGAAGAGGTAAGCGAGCTCTGGTACGAGAAGAGAATGGTACCTGAGGGTGTGAAGGTATTCAATCCTGCATTCGATGTGACAGATCACAGCATGATTACTGCAATTATCACTGAGAAGGGTGTAATTTATCCGCCTTACGAGGAGAGCATCAGGGCTCTTATGGAGGAGTAGTGTGTACAAGGTAAGAATTGACAGATTTGAGGGACCGTTCGATCTTCTGGTATATCTTCTTGAGAATGCGAAGATGAACATATACGATATCAAGGTTTCGGAGATTACGGAGCAGTATATCGACTACCTCAAGGAGATGGAGAACCTTGATATTGAGGTCGGAAGTGAGTTTATCGTTCTTGCTGCCGTGCTTATCAAGCTTAAGTCTCACATGCTTCTTCCAAGAGTTAATGAGGCTGGCGAGACTATTATTGAGGAGGATCCGAGAACAGAGCTGGCTAATCGTCTTGCGGAATATGTGAGAATAAAGCGTGCTGCAGAGATTCTGTCCGAGAGATATGAATACTACAGCGCGGTTCATACAAAGCCTGCTGAGGATATGTCAGAGTATCTTGATTCACCGGACGAGATTCTCAAGGTTGATGAGGCTCAGATGGTTGCCGCATTCAGACAGTTCCTTAACAGAAAGCAGAGAGTCGATGCGGTAACAGAGCGTTACAGCAGACCGAGAAGAAAACGTGAGACAATAGAAGAGAGAATTCGCAGAATGCAAAGGAGCCTCGAGATTAAGTTCAAGGACAGCTCAGAGGTAATGTTCAGCGAGCTTCTGCCGGAGAAGCCTGACAGAATGGATGTTACAATTTCATTTATGTCACTTCTTGCAATGATTAAGAACCAGGAAATTGATGCCGAACAGGAAGCTTCCTTCGGCGAGATCATACTCAGGAGGACAAATGTACAGTAAGAAAACTATGAAATCAGCGCTCGAATCCATGATGTTTATGTGGGGTGAGGCGCTTTCGGTAAAGGATGCTGCGGATGTCCTTGAGACAAGCAAGGCCGAGGTAAGAGAGCTCTTCGCCGAGCTTAAGACTGAGTACGATATGCAAGGCAGAGGAATCCGTATAAGAGAGGTCGATGATGCTTTTGGCTTCGTGACACATATCGAAAACGACATGTTTATCAAGAAGCTCTGCACACCTGTAAGGGTTAAGAGACTCAGCCAGGCTGCACTTGAGGTTCTGGCCATCGTTGCATACAGGCAGCCAGTATCAAGAGGAGAGATTGATTCAATCAGAGGAATCAAGAGCGAACGAGTACTCGATGGACTTATGGATAAGGGTCTTATCGAGGCTGTTGGAAGGTCCGAGGGTGTCGGAAGACCGATAATCTATGGAACTACAAGAGAGTTTCTTGCAAAATTTGGCTTCACAACACTAGACGAGCTTCCGGAAATCGAGGAATTTGAGAATACATCGAGAAGCGGATCACCGGAGCTTCACGAGCAGCTCGCACTTGATTTTGACGGTGAGGAGCTAAGTGTAGATAAGAACACTGCTGATAATACTATGAATGAGGAGACTGACAATGAGAATTAATAAATACATCGCATCTGCCGGAGTTACTTCAAGACGTAAGGCGGATGAGCTTATTGAGGCCGGTAAGGTTAAGGTTAACGGAAAGGTTCTTGAGAACCCGGGATATCAGGTAGAAGACAGCGACCTTGTAGAGGTTGATGGAGTGGCAATCAAGCCCGCTTCAAAGCTTGTGTACTATCTTCTGAACAAGCCTTGCGGATTTGTTACATCAACTGCCGACAAGGAAGGTCGCCGCGTTGTTACAGAACTTGTGCCTGATGAAATCAGAGTTTTCCCTGTAGGAAGACTTGACTATAACACTTCGGGACTTCTTATCCTGACTAATGATGGTGAGCTTGCTAACAAGCTGATGCATCCATCCGGAGAGTTCGATAAGACTTATCTTGTAAGATGCACAGGAATAGTGACACGTGCGGAAGCTTCAAGACTTGCTAAGGGTGTGGATATCGGTGGTTTTGTAACTTCACCTGCAGAGGTTAAGCTTATAAGACACGACAAGAATTCAACTGTTGCAGAGATTACAATTCACGAGGGTAAGAACAGACAGGTTAGAAGAATGTTCGAGGCGCTTGGACATGAGGTTACTGAGCTTCAGAGAATCAGACTCGGCAACCTTACAATAGGAAAGCTCGCGCTCGGTCAGTGCAGAAAGCTCGGACCTGCGGAGATAGAGTATTTGAAGAGGCTGTAATGCCTCTTTTTCTTATACACGGACTGAAATGATAAAAAATCAAAAAAGAAAAAACAACAGTATCGGGGGACTGCTGTTTTATCGGAAGTTATTTTGTTATTTTACTTAGGTCACCGTTATAATAACAGAAACCATATACATATGTAAAATTACTTGTTATAATGATATGCATAAATATTACTAATGCCACGGGATGTGTTTTCCTATATGATATAGAGCTGCTATTGCGTATGATTATAGGATTGAAAGTGTGAAAAATATTTGAAATATTTAAGGCGTTTTAAATAATAGGATGGTACAGTTATGAATCTACAGCAGATTGAGGTTTTTATTGAGATTGCCGAGGCGGGAAGCTTTACTGCGGCGGGAAATAAGCTCGGCTATACACAGTCGCGTGTAACACAGATGATGAAGGCACTTGAAGAAGAGTTCGGCTTCAAGCTTTTTATAAAAGACCATTTTGGCTCTACACTTACTGAGGCAGGTCGTAATCTTCTGCCGATGATCAGACAGATTTCCAAGGATATGGATCACGTGTATGAGCAGGTGTCAGAGGTTAATGGGTTAAGAGTCGGAACACTTTGCGTTGGTGCTTACTTAAGCTGTGCGACAAACTGGCTTCATGAGGTGCTTTCTATTTTTCATGAGAAATATCCACAGATTGAAATCAACCTTATCGAAACAGGTTGGGTTGAAATTACAGAGGGGCTTAAGGAAAGAACTATAGACGTAGGCTTTATCAGTAATCCGTTCACAGATGAGCTTCAGTTTATTCCAATTTATGAGGATCCGCTCGTTGCGATTCTTCCGGACAATCATCCGCTGACTAAATATGATGCAATTCCGTTACATGAATTCGAGAATTACGATTTCATTCTGTCAAGTCTATATTACGACAACGATATTACAAGAGTTTTCAATGCAAATAACATTAAGCCTAATGTTAGAATTACTACATCGAACGACTATAACCAGATTCAGATGGTAAGAAAGGGCCTCGGAATTGGAATGCTTCCGCAACTGATTCTTGACTGCTACGAGGATATGACAACAGTTACAAGACCTCTTGAACCACCACAATCGAGAGTTCTCGGAATAGTGCTGCCATCACTTGATAGCATGGGACCGATTACAAGAGAGTTCCTTAGAATATTTAAAGAATGCAATTTAGAAGGAGATTTGTTATACAATGGCAATTAAAACTGGTGATATTATCTCTGGTTTCAGAGTAGAGCGAATAAGAACAAACGAGGGTGCGGGAGGTACTCTCTACGAGATGACTCACATTAAGAGCGGAGCAGAGCTTGCATGGCTTGAGAACAGTGATACCAATAAACATTTTGGCATTGCCTTCAAGACGCCACCGACTGACGACACGGGAGTGTTTCACATCTTAGAACATTCTGTTCTGAACGGATCTCGCAAGTATACTGTAAAGGAACCATTTCTCGAGCTTATCAAGAGTTCGATGAATACGTTCCTTAATGCAATGACTTCGAGCGATTTTACAATATATCCGGTTTCAAGCAGGAATGAGCAGGATTTCATCAACCTGATGAACGTTTATCTCGATGGAGTTTTCTTCCCGGCAATTCATACTAACCCTAATATTTTCTATCAGGAGGGCTGGCATACAGAACTTCTTTCAGAGGATGCCGAGCCAAACTACAAGGGCGTCGTGTATAACGAGATGAAGGGGGCGCTTGCATCACCTGACAGACAGCTTCACAACGGACTTTCAGCGCTGATGTATCCTGATACATGCTACAGATTTATTTCAGGTGGTGACCCGGAGTCAATTCCTGATCTCTCTTATGATGCATTCAGAAGCGCACATAAGAAGTTCTATCATCCCGGCAATTCGAAGATTTATCTAGATGGAGATATCAACATTGAGAAGATTCTTTCGGTTATTGACGATGATTATCTGTCATCATTTGACAGGAGTGATGAGGTGATTGAAATTCCACTCCAGGAGCCTGTAAAGGGCGTAAGGAAAGAGGGGTTCTATCAGGCAGAGAACAGCGAACACGCATACCTTTCTTTTGGCCGTGTGATGTGTAATTACGATGATATCGTGAAGAGGTTTGCGTTCATCGTGATGTCTGATTATCTTGCGGAGAACAACGAGTCACCTCTAAATAAGGCGGTTCTAGCATCTGATATTGCACAGGATTTCTATGCTTATTTCGACCAGAGCACCGAGTGTCCGTCGCTTGAGTTTACGGCAAAGCATATTGATATGGATCGCGAGGATGAATTCTGGGCAGCGCTTGCAGGCGTGATGGAGGAGATTCTTAAGAAAGGTGTTGATCGAAATGAGATTTCGGCAATCCTGAGCCAGCTCGAGTATGCGCTTAAGGATGCGGATGAGCCTAAGGGACTTAACAGAAATATTGCGGCGCTGTCGACGTGGCTTTATGGCGGCGATCCGATGGATATGCTTGATCTTGGTAAGGTTTTTGCAAAACTCAGGGAGCTTGCGGAGACTGACTATTTCGACAGGATTCTTGAAGAGATTCCGCTTAGTCCGGATGAGTGTGCTGTTTATGTAATGCGTCCTTCAAACACTAAAGATGCAGAGGTCCTTGAGAAGGAGAAGGCTTCTCTTGAGGCTGATGCTAAAGCAAGAACTCATGGGGAGACCAGAGAGCTTCTTGAACTTAACAGAAAGCTTGCAATCTGGCAGAAGACGGCAGACACGCCAGAGGATCTTGCAACACTTCCGACACTGCCGCTTTCGGCTGTAAATACTGAGCCTTATGGGCTTCATACGGAGATTTGTGATGGAGTTATTTTCCACGAGGTTCCAGACGACGGAATTGTTCGAATCAATATGTATTTCTCACTGACTGATGAAGATCCATCGGATTATATGGCGCTATCAATGCTTGCCAATCTGTTTGGAGAACTTCCTACTAAGAAGTATTCTGTATCAGACCTCAGACTTCGCATGAAGTCTACTATAGGATATACGGATTTCACTTCAAGCTCATATGGCAAGATTGGGGAGCTGGACGCTTGTCATCCGTATTTCTTTGTTGGATTTGGTGTGCTCGAGCATAAGCTGGATGAGGCTATTAAGCTGATCGCTGAAGTTGTAAACGAAACTGACTTCGAGGCCCCGGAAACAAGAATTCATATTGAGGATATTCTTGTTCAGTGCTTCTACTATATGCAGGACAGCATTGCAGCTGGTGGACACAAGTTCTCTGGCTTGAGGGCGCTGTCTCACATATCTGCTGTGTCACTTACTGAAGATATGATGGTTGGCTTGAGAATGTTTGAGTGGCTTAGAGATTTCCTTAGAGATTTCGATGGAAACTATGACAGGTTTGTAGCCGATCTGACAAGATTAAGAGAATCGGTGTTCTCTTCAGATAATATGACTATAACAGTTGCCGGTGTTGATGTTCCTGATGCAGTGGAAGATATAAGAACTGCATTTAAGAAGGATAGAACAGAAAGCATAGACTGTGGTGAATGCCCTGAATTTATTAAGCTTGAGCTTGATAGGGATACAAGAAGTGAGGCTGTTATTGTGCCTGGTGGAGTGTCATATGCGTCGCTGGTTTCAAGTACTGATGACTGCGGTGGAGAGCCGAGCGGAAGAGCGCTTGCGCTGTCTATGATTATGTCATATCAGTATCTGTGGAACGAGATAAGAGTTAAGAGAGGTGCTTACGGATGCGGTTTTGCAATGAGCGCTTCTGGAATGATGAAATACTATACTTATCGCGACCCGAGTCCGGCACAGTCTCTAGAAGTCTTTGCGCATGCAAGCGACTTTCTTAAGGCATATTGCGAAAGCGATGATAATTTTGACAATATTATTATCAGCGCAGCAGCACAGCTAGAGCCGCTTATTTCAATTTCAAGGGCACATAAGAATGCAGACATTGACTACTTCAAGGGTATTACATTTGACGATAAGCGAAAGAAGAAGCAGGAGCTTATCAAAATGAAGAAGGATGATCTCCTTGAATTCTGCGATGTCCTAGACAACGTGCCAAAGATGGGATATTCGTGCGTTGTGTGCTCAGCAGCACATACAGAGGATATTAAAGCTGACAAGGTATATGACCTGACACAGAAGCAGCTTTAAACATCTTAATAAGGTAAATGACGATGAAGGCGAATCTCAGAGATGGGGTTCGCTTTCTGGCGTTTTGCACTAAAAAAGTTCAAAATTGACTCGTTGCATAAAAATAATGGCGGACGTATAATTAATCAACTTAAATCTCATTGGGTGATTTATTCGGAAAACTGACAGATTGAATCTGAAAACCGATGAAAGGAGGAAATGAAATGTTAAAACGAATATCGGTTATGTTACTAAGTATGGTTATGTGCATGTCAATGATGCCTGCTATGGCTTTTGCAGACGCACCAGATAGTGGGGGGGGGCACCGCTGAAGAACCCACTATGAAAACAGTTAGTATTGATCTTGCAGGGGATAACACAGATAATGAAGACTATTTGATAAAAGATGATAGTATCTGGCTGAAGAAAAGAAATGTTCAGTATGTATTAGAAGGAAAAACAGCTAAGCAGGTGAACTTCTGGGGTCTTCAATCTCCTGAAGAGGATATGAAGCCGGTATATGTATCCTTAAAGGCTGGTACAGTTCTGGAGAATGGATTTAATATCAGTAAGGTTCCTACTACAGTTGTCCTTGAAATACCGGACGGAACAGAAAGTACTGTTTCGAAAATAGCTGCCGTTGACCTTACGATAAAGGGAAATGGAACGCTTAATTCAAATTATGTCAGTGTTAATCAATATAAGAGCAAACCTGAATGGCAGAAGCTTAGAATAACAGACACAACTGTAAAGGTTAACCCTGCTGAAGGAGTAAAAAGCTCCATAAATCAATGGGAAGGTACGTGTATTCTTGATGGAAGTGCCGATGTTACACTGGTAAGTAACAGTGATAATCCACCACTTAAGGTAGGGCAGGGAACAGGTTCACATTCGTTAACACTTCGTGGTAATGCGAAGCTTCAGTGCCTTCAGGCCGATATGGATGATCCTGCAAGCGGAGCAGTCGATGGTTTAGAATTATTCGGTGATACTACTAGTCTGACTCTTGAAGGCAGTAGCTATCTCAAGGCTCAAGGCAGAAATTCAACCGGTAAATATCTGGGAGCAGCCATTATGAGTTACGGAGCTGTAATTGTCAAGGACAGTGCTACTCTGGAAACTGCTGGTTACGGAGATGTTATATGTACATCTGGCTCCTTTGTTATGGAGGGTGGTAATGTTTCATCTGAAAGTAAGAATGGAGCTGGAGTATGGTCAGATAGCATCAATATCAAGAACGCCAGTGTGAAATGCACTTCTGATAACGGACTTGCCATGGGTTCTTGGGGAGATATCAGTATTACTGATAGTAATGTGGTCACTGAAAGTGTAAACAGCAACGGCATCTTCTCGGAGCAATCAGTAAGCATAGACAAATCAAAGATAAAGGCTAAAGGTAAAATTCCGGCAATCTATGGAAAAACAGGATTAACAGTATCTGGTAGTAATGTTGATGCGGAAGGCACCGGCGATTGTGCTTTGTATTCACCAGCTGATCTGACAATAAATGACAGCACTGTCAAGGCTAAGGCGCCTGATGGTCAGAAAGGTATTTTCTCTAGAGGTAAGGCTACTGTAACCGGCTCGTGGATAGAGACCTCTGGTGGAGAGAAGTTTGAAGATACGATTTCTAACAGTGTTCTCTTTAATGGCAAAAGTGGCATCGTTATCGGAGATTTCGTACTAAAAGATGATGTTAAGGTAGATTCGGATATGTCTCTTCGTATCCCAGAGAATGCAATATTAACCGTTCCTGAAGGAAAGACATTTACTAATGCTGGCGAAATCAGGATAGAAGGAACGTTCAAATTACAGAATGGAAGCGGCAAATGTGAGAATGGCCATACAGGTGGCACAGCCACGACAACAAAGAGGGCTAAGTGTGTGATCTGCGGTGAGGAATATGGAGACCTTCTGCCAGAACCACCATATATACCACCATATGTACCACCAGTTGAAAAGCCTGATATACAGGTAAATGATGGTGGCAAGACAGAGCTTTCAGATGATGGAACAACACTTACAATCACACCGGATGAGAACAAGGTGATTGACAAAGTTCTTCTGAATGGAGAGAATCTTGGAGCAGTCACTGAAGTAAAGAACCTCAAGACAGGCGACAAGGTTGAAGTTGTGTTCAAGGATAAGGTTGTAGAGCCTACTAAGGAAGAGCTAGATGAGAAGGTTCGTGGCCTTGTGAACGATCTTTCGAAAAAACTTAAGATGACAAGGACTTCTAAGAAGTCCAGAAGGATTACTGTACTTGGAGACGTTTCAGAAATCAAGGATATGGGTTACACCGTTAAGTACACTTTCTACAAGAAGGGACCTAAGGACAAGAAGTACAGAGCAATCAGAACAACAACTAACAATAGGTATAAGTTCTTAAAGCTCAAGACGGGAACCAACAGATTCAAGGTAATGATCAGGGTATACGATAATGAAGGAAAACTGATAGCATCTAAGATGACAGTAATTAAGACAGCTAAGGTAAAGAAGTAAAGAAAAGTGTTAAAGAGGTGGTCGTGTGAAATGCATGGCCACCTCTGCTCTGTTAAAGGGTCAAATCAAAATGCTTCCTGTTTGTTTTGAGAAGACCTTCCTTCTGAAGCTTCGAGATTTCTGCGGACATCGCTGCGCGGTCTACGCAGAGGTAGTCGGCGAGCTGCTGGCGGTCAAAAGGTATGTCAAAAGCCAGCTTTCCTTGCCTCAAGGATTCCGCGGATAAGTAGGAAAGCAGTTTATCGCGGGTTGTCCTCTTGCCGACGTGAGTGATTTTGTCATTAAATGCAAGGAGCCTTGCTGCAAGAACTGAGACTAGGTTACGGATCAGTTTCTGATGATGATCGCATGCGGTAGGGCATGTGATAAGAAGCCTCTGCACGTTCAAAAGTATTATCTCGCAATCGGTTTCCGCCTGAACGCTGATGTTAAGAATCGAGCCGGGACTTGCCGCGTAAGGCTCACCAAAGAAGTCTCCCGTGCTGCATTTGGTCAGAATGTTTCTGTGACCCCAGAGATCCTCCTGGATTACCAGCGCAGAGCCGGAGGCCACGAGCCCCATAACCTCAGTAGAATCACCGGCTCTGAAAATATATGTGCCCTGCGGTGCGGTGGTGACTGTAGCATTCACACAGTGAAGTACGGAGAGTATTTCGTTATCGTCGAGCCCTGTGAAAAATGGACTTGTTCTTAAAACTGGTAAATATTTCTTCAAAAAATGCCTCCAATCCTGCCGTTTTGTTGGAAATCAAACATACAAGTTAGAATAATAGTACTATGATTACGACAGAAAGCAAAGCTTCAATAATGGCTTTCATACGAAATAGAACCAAAAACCAAAATACAAATTCATTCAACTTAAAGAAATTTCCATTATGGAGGTTAATATGATCAGAAAAATAATTCAGATTGATGAAGACAAATGTAATGGCTGCGGTGCATGTGCAGCTGCGTGTCACGAGGGAGCAATTGGGATGGTAGATGGAAAAGCGAAGCTTCTCCGCGATGACTACTGCGATGGACTCGGTGACTGCCTGCCAACATGTCCTACCGGAGCAATCAGCTTTGTGGAAAGGGAAGCGGCAGCATATGATGAGGCTGCGGTGAAAGAGAATATGAAAAGAAGGGGCGCGAATGCTCCGCATGTCGGTGGCTGCCCAGGATCAAATGTGAGAGTGATGAAGCCAATGGCGGCAGATGCATCAATTGCTAATAAGGATGTGGCAACGCCATGCGAAGCTGCGGGAACCCCTTCGCAGCTCGGTAACTGGCCGGTTCAGATCAAACTCGCACCGGTGAACGCACCATATTTTGACCGCGCAAAGCTCCTGATTGCAGCGGATTGTACAGCATATGCATACGCAAGTTTTCATAAGGATTTTATCAGAGGTAAGGTTACTTTAATCGGATGCCCTAAGCTCGACAGCGTTGATTACAGCGAGAAGCTTACTGCGATTATTCGCGATAACGATATCCAGAGCGTGACAATTGTAAGAATGGAGGTGCCGTGCTGCGGTGGTCTTGAAATGGCTGCTAAGAAGGCTCTTCAGGATAGCGGCAAGTTCATCCCATGGCAGGTTGTTACAGTGGGTATTGATGGAAATCTGGTTGAAGGATAGAAATTAAGAAAGCCCCGCGTTAGTACAACGTGGGGCTTCAGTTAAATATTCTTTATTAAATTACATATCTGACAGCAGGTTCTTACCCTTGGATTCTGCAATCATTGTCTCGATGATGCTTACTGCGCCATCAAGGCCTGTTCTGCTTGTGTTGATGCAGAGGTCGTAGCTCTCCTTAGCACCCCACTTGTTATCAGTGTAGAACTCGTAGAATCTGCGACGCTGCTTGTCTCTCTGCTTGCAGAGCTTCTCCATTGCAGCTGGAGTCATATCCTTAGCCTCTTCCTCTGTGAGAAGAGCCATCTTTCTCTCAACTCTATCAGCCATTGGTGCGAAAACGAAGATGCTTACGTGATCCTCATCCTTAAGAATAAAGTCTGCTGCATGTCCGATGATTACGCAGCTTCCCTTTGATGCGATGTCCTTGATGAGTCTTGTTTCCTCAAACTGGATGTTGTCATAAGGTGTGCTCTGGTAAATATCAATGCCAGAGAAGTATGAACCAATGCTGAGCTCCGGAGCTCTCTCGTCATTCTCCTTAACGTAATCGAGATTATATCCTGTGTTCTTCGCAGCTTCGGAAATAAGCTCATCGTCATAGAATGGGATTCCAAGCTTAGCAGCAAGTCTCTTGCCAATCTCGTGTCCGCCGCTTCCGAACTCTCTTCCGATTGTAATTATAGTCTTATCGTTCATATATCTCTCTATCCTTTCGTCAGTTTAGTGTCACTGTATATAGATAAAGAACTCTGTATACATTCCTAATTATAGCACAATTTCGCAGAGGTGATTGATGAATGCGTGTGCATCGCCTGCAGATTTGAAAGCTGCTCTTGCATTGTCAGGTCTACCGCCACCTCTACCGTCGAACCTTCCCGCGTGCTCCTTTACGATGCTGCCGCATTTTACCTCAGGATCGTTTGAGAAGAGAAGCACTGTTCCTTCACCTGCTTCCTGTAACGCGAGGAGCTGTCCCTCGGCCAAAAGCTCGGCAAGCCTGAAGCCGAGCTTCACGAGTGCATCTGTGTCGAGATATTCCGAAGCTTCGAAGATGAGTCCACGTGATGCTTCTGATGCTCTTATTGAATCTGCGATTCTAGAAAACTCCTGCTCAGACGCGAACTCTGTGAGACGGGAGATTCGGGCTCTGAGAGAATCCTGCTTTTGCTTCATGACAGCGATATTACGTTCAAGATCATCACGGCCGCATGAAAGTCCTGCTGTTACTGTTGAAAGAACATCGTGGTCAGCCCTTACGATATCGAAAGCGTTTATTCCGCAGTCAAAATAGATTCTTGTCATACCTCTTGTAGGCTCAGACTTGGTAATCTTGATGAGTCCAACCTGGCCTGTGCTTGAAACGTGTGTGCCGCAGCAGGCGATGCTGTCACGAATATCTCCATCATTTCCAACCGTTACGATTGAAACTCTGCCATCGTGTGGAACCTGCTTTCTGACAGGGAGAATGAGTGAATCCTCGTATGAATCAAACCATGTTGTGTTAACAGGAAGATCCTCCCAGATAAGCCAGTTTACCTCACGTTCAGCACGGCTGACTTCGTCAGCTGTGAGAATTCTCCCATCGAGATCGATGTCTATTGCGATGTAGTCACTGCTCATGTGAAAACCCTTGTTAACGCCACCATAGAGGTTGTGAAAAATACCGCTTAGCATGTGCTCGCCAGTATGTCTCTGCATGTTGGAAAATCTCTGGGACCAGTCGAGAATAAGATCAACTGAATCTCCAGCCTTGAAGGTGCCAGAAGGTGCATCAGTCAGATGGAAAACAGGTGATTCGAGATTCTCATCGAAGGTATCTGTGATTCTGAACGTGCCGCGATCTGATGAAACTTCGCCGATATCGCCCATCTGTCCACCGCCTTCAGGGAAGAAAACGGTGTTTTCTGTTGTGATGACATCAAATCCGTTCCTGCAAGTGACATCGGTTATAACAGTACGAATGTTTCTCTGATATGAATTTTTCTGATATATTCGGTGAGTATTCACAAAAAACCTCCTTACATAAAAAAGAACAAGAAATGCATACGGATAAAATCAAAAATATGTTGATAACTTCCCTTGACAAACTCTTCAAACAAGAGAAAACGTTGAAATTTCAACGTTTTCTCGGCTAAAGTTTTCCACATTGATAAGTGGATAAAATTGTATACAATTTTCAAAAATTGTGTGGATAATTGTCAAAACGCTTGATATCAAGGCGATTGTCCGATGTTGAAACTTTGCGCGCCGGAAAAAAGAACAAGTTCGGTCTGAGCAAAAAAATGTATTTATTTAAATAATTTATTCCTCTGGATCCTGGAACTTCACAAGATCTGAAAGCATTGCTCCGGTTGTTGTGCAAAGTGTCTGGAATATTGAAGTACCGATATGGAATCTTCCCTTGAGCACAAGCTTGTCTCCGTAATAAGACTCTGCAATCGACTTCTCCGCGTCGGAAACCTCCACAAGCTTCGTTGACATAACGACCAGCTCACCTGGGATTGTAACAAGTGCACACACCTGAATGTCTCCTCTGATGTGGTAGATGGATTTATCAACGTGCGAATTGTTCTTGTAATAAACTGGCAGCATCCATCCGTTGTCCTGAAGCTTAGGTGATGCCTCCGCAAACACACCGAGATCTGCATAATCAAAACGCGCAAGCTCCTCATCTGGAATATCATATACAGTCAGATACTCCGGAAGTGACAGAAGACCAGCCAGCTCGAAGGCTGAAAGCTTCTTGCAGAAACCGGTTCTGAGCCCGATAACTCTTCTGTCCTTATCATCCTTGCCACCACTAAGCTCGACTACTGATGTCGAAACGTAATAGTTTTCTCTTGCAAGAGTAATCGTCTCACATGCAAAAAGGTTTCCTTCTGAGTCCTCACGCTCCGCTCTTCCGATGGAGTTCTTAATAAGTGACTGAATTCCCTGCTGAGGAATGTGCTGATTAGAAAGCTCTTCGATGCTTAAGTCAGACAGATGACTCGCTGCAATGAAGTCCCTGTCGGCGAGTCTCATCATGAAATAGTTGATAGTCTCATAAGTTGAAAGATCACTTGGTGAAACGGCTGCGATTGCTTCAAGTGCAGCCGCCTTCTTATCAAGATGACCAAGTGCAGCAAGTCTATCTCTCATAAGTGACATTGTGTAGGCTGCATTAAGGCGGAACTCTCTGAACCTGTCAACACCCTTAAGAATGTTGTCCTCCCCGACCTTGATAGCATCGTCGATAAGACGCATCATGATATGAGGCTCGATAAGAACACTTGTGCCACCGAGGCCCTTTGAAGTATCTCTCCAGGCACTCTCTACCTCCATAAGGTCCTCTTCAAAGTACTCACTTCCTGAATCAAGCCTGTATTCAAAGAACTCATCGATTCCGTACTCCGAAAAATCGAGGTGCAGAACCTGCTGATAGAGGCTTGTATCATCGTAGATAGATCTCCAGTAGATGCGCATCGCAACAACACCCATAAGTCTTGTGTTTGTTGCGGTGCAGCTTAGAAATTCGTGCTCTTCAAAAATGTTGTAATCTTCGGACAGTCGTCCTTCAATGACTTTAAATTCGGCCATATTAACTCTCTCCCCGTTTATGCTGAGATAATCAAAATAATTGAAATCATTATAGCATCTAACAGTACTTGACTCCAAATTAGTTTTGAATATAATAAATATGTTACTACCTTATTAAGAGCGAGGGAGGGAATGGGCCCTTTGATCTCGCGGCAACCTCACAATAGTGTAAGGTGCCAATTCCCACGAGAGTCAGCCATCTCTCGGCAGATGAGGAGTATGAGAGTCTCTCTGCAATTAGGCAGCAGGGATTTTTTTTATGGCTGTAAACAGGAAAGCGGCGGGATGCCGCTACGGAGGATATATAAATGAGAAAGCTTTTTACATCAGAGTCTGTAACTGAGGGACACCCAGATAAGGTGTGCGATCAGGTATCAGATGCAATCATCGACGCAATTATCGAGCAGGATCCTAATGCACATATCGCATGCGAGACTGCAACTAAGACCGGCTTCGTAATGGTATTCGGAGAGATCACATCAACAGCGGATGTTGACTACGAAGAGATCGTAAGAAAGACAATCAACGATATCGGATACAACTGCGAGGAAGCATGTTTTGACGGAAACACATGCGAAGTAATGGTAAGAATTGAGGAGCAGTCACCTGACATCGCAATGGGTGTTTACGACTCACTTGAGAGCAAGGAGAGCGGAGACAAGAGCGACGAGCTTAACCTTATCGGTGCAGGAGACCAGGGTATGATGTTCGGATATGCATGCACAGAGACAGACTGTCTCATGCCGATGCCTATCGAGCTATCACACCAGCTTGCTAAGCAGCTCACTAAGGTTCGTAAGGACGGAACACTTGATTACCTTGAGCCAGACGGAAAGACTCAGGTATCATGTGAGTACGAGGACGGCAAGCTTGTAAGAATCGACACTGTTCTTATCTCAACTCAGCATAAGGCTTCAGCAAGCCTCGAGCAGATCAGACAGGACATGATTGAGAAAGTTATCAAACCAATCATCCCTGCTGAGTACATCGATGAGAACACTAAGTACCTTGTTAACCCAACAGGAAGATTCGTAATCGGTGGACCTATGGGAGATTCAGGACTTACAGGTCGTAAGATCATCGTAGATACTTACGGCGGAGCAGCAAGCCACGGCGGCGGTGCTTTCTCAGGAAAGGACCCAACTAAGGTTGATAGAAGTGCTGCTTACATGGCAAGATATATTGCAAAGAACATCGTAGCTGCAGGCATCGCAGAGACGTGTGAGATCGAGCTCGCATACGCAATCGGAGTGGCACGTCCTGTATCAGTATACGCAGATACTTTTGGCACAGGCGTTATCGACGACGAGAAGATTGTTGAGCTTGTTAACAAGCATTTCGACATGAGACCTGCTGCAATCATCAAGCAGCTCGACCTCAGAAAGCCTATCTACAGAAAGCTCGCTGCTTACGGACATTTCGGAAGCAACGCTGCTGGCTGCAGATGGGAGGATACTGATAAGGCTGATGAGCTACGTGCTGCTGCAGGACTTAACTAAGGAATCAAATAGTGGAGGTATGATATGGTAGATGTTGCAATTGCGGGAGGAGGACCTTCCGGAATCGCGACTGCTTTAGAGATAAAGCGGCTTGCACCAGAGCTTGATGTTGTCATTTTGGAGAGAAATGACGCCATCGGCAGGAAGCTTCGCGCAACGGGCAACGGACGCTGCAATATCGCCAATACGGGTTATGAAAGCTATGCTGAGGTGTCAGAGTTCCTGGCACGCTCGGGCGTAGCTTTTCGTGTTTATGGAAATGGGCTTGTGTATCCGTATTCGGAGTCGGCGGCGGACGTAACAGACCAGCTTGAGGCGGAACTTAAGGCGTGCGGAATCAAGATTAGAACAGGATGTGAAGTAAAGACTGCAGAGGCTCTAGGCGGAGCTTGCAGTACCGACGGGGCCGCTGATGGAGCTGCTGGCAGAATCGCTGACGGAGCCGCTGGCTTTATCGTCAACGGCAAGCTTAAGTGCAGATACCTTGTCCTAGCGCTCGGCGGCAAGGCTGGCCCGGCATTCGGCTGTCTTGGAGATGGCTACAAGCTTGCAAGAAGCTTCGGCCACAGCGTAGTAACACCGGTTCCTATCCTCACACCGGTTGAGGTAAAGGATTTCAGCAAGAGTGGACTTTCCGGCATACGTGCCAAAGGCTCGGCGATACTCCTTAAAGACGGAACTGAGGTGTTCCGCGAGGATGGCGAGATTCAGTTTACGAAGTTCGGTCTGAGCGGAATCTGTATTTTTAACATGACAAGACACATGAGATACGATAGAGGTGAGGGACTCTCCAAATTTACAATAATGCTGGATCTTGATCCTGAATGTGTGATTAATGAGTATATAAGTGGTAGACTTGCGAATTCACCTGAAGGAGTGAGCAGACTTGTAGCGGGCGACTTACTAAGGACAGTCCTGAGGCCGGCGCTTGCAGCGGAAGTCCTAAACCAGGCAGGCGTGCCATCCGATGTGCCGGCCGCTAAGCTAAGCGATGCAGACATTGCCGCTATAGTAAAGGCAACGCACGAGCTTGAGTTTAAGCCAGATAATATAAGAGGCTGGAAGGATGCCCAGTGCACAATGGGTGGTGTCAGTCTTGATGAAATAGATGAAGCAAGCTCGGAATCAAAGCTCACCCCTGGACTATATATTACGGGCGAGCTACTAGATTACGACGGGCCATGCGGAGGCTACAACCTCTGTAACGCATGGTACACAGGAATGAAAGCAGGAAGGTCAATTGCAGATGATGCATTACAGAATTAATCAGATAAAGCTTAAGATAGGCGAGCCAAAGGAGAAGCTGGTAGCTCAGATTGAGAAGAAGCTTCGCCTGAAGAAGGGTGCTGTTAAGGAGTGGGAGATCAGGAGAGAGTCAATTGATGCGAGAGACAAATCTCAGCTCAGACTTGTCTACACTGTTGATTTCTATACGGACAAGCCTGTCAACAGTAAGCTTGTGACGCTGGTGGATGAAGAAAAGGAGAGACCTTATGAGCCAGCGCCCGGAGACAAGGCTATGAAGGGGCGCCCTGTTATTGCAGGCTTTGGCCCTTGTGGTATCTTCGCTGCGCTTGAACTCGCGAAGCGCGGATACAAGCCTATTGTTCTAGAGCGTGGCAAATGTATGGAGGAACGTGTTTCTGATGTCGAGAATTTCAGAAACAATCAGATCCTTGATACCGAGTCTAATATGCTGTTTGGTGAGGGCGGCGCCGGCACGTTCTCGGATGGCAAGCTGACGAGCGGAATCAAGGACGGCAACATCCGCAAGGTGCTTGCCATTTTCCATGGTGCCGGCGCGGGCGATGACATCCTGTACCTGCACCGTCCGCACATCGGTACGGACGTCCTTAGGGATGTCATCGTAAATCTCCGTAAGGAGATTTGCGCCCTCGGTGGAGAGGTGCGCTTCGGCACGAAGCTTCTAGGCTTCGAGCTCGAAGCGGGTCATCTTAAGTCGGTCCGCGTGAGCGGACCGGACGGCCAGTACGATATCGAAACCGAAGCACTGATTCTGGCCGTCGGTCACAGTGCGAGGGATACCTTTGAAATGATCAACGATGCTGGCCTCAATATGGAGCAGAAGCCGTTTTCAATCGGTGTCAGAATGGAACATCCGCAGTCACTTATCGACCGCGCTCAGTACGGCGAAGAGGACAGACTGCCTCCTGCCGACTACAAGGTAAACTATCACGCATCAAACGGCAGAGGCGTATATTCATTCTGCATGTGTCCAGGTGGCGAGGTCGTTGTCTGCTCGAACCGCGAGGGTGAGCTTTGTGTCAACGGCATGAGCAACCGAAAGCGTGACAGTGGCACAGCGAACAGCGGAATCCTCTGCGATTTAAGAACCGAGGATTTTGGCAGTGACGACGTACTTGCGGGTGTAAGATTCCAAGAGAAGTGGGAGCGCATCGCTTTTGAGAATGGTGGCGGAAACTTCAATCCACCGACTGCTCTTATGAAGGACTTCCTTGAAGGAAATGACAAAGCGGCACCTGTAATTAATTCACTTCCAGACTTCGCAGCGGAAGCCATTCGTGAAGCGGTACCGCATTTTGCCCGCAAAATCAAGGGCTACGATATACCGGACGCTGTCATCAAGGCGACTGAAACACGAAGCTCTTCACCTGTAAGAATTCTTCGTGACGATGCTTGCCAGAGCAACATTTCTGGAATTTATCCTGCTGGTGAGGGTGCTGGCTACGCGGGCGGAATCACATCTGCTGCATGCGACGGAATCAAGGCGGCACAGGCAATCATCGCAAGATTTGCACCTGATTCGGAGGTGAAATAGATGCTTCTTACGACACTTTGTTACATCGAGAAGGACGGATGCTATCTCATGATGCTCCGTAATAAGAAGAAGAATGATCCAAGCTCGGGCAAATGGATCGGTGCCGGTGGCAAAATGGAGCCCGGTGAGTCCGCGGATGATTGTGTCCGCCGCGAGGTCCTCGAGGAGACGGGGCTTCGCCTGCGCACTGCCAGCTATCGCGGAGTTGTCCACTTCCATTCGGAAGTGTGGGAATCTGAGGAGATGTATCTGTACACTTCGTCCGACTTTGAGGGAGAGCTTACAAGCGACTGCGATGAGGGCGACCTTAAATGGATTCCTTTTGAAGAAATAATGGAATTAAGCCTCTGGGACGGCGACAGAATCTTTCTGAAGAAGCTTCTTGACGGCGAGAATGATATCGAAATGACTTTGTATTATGATAGCGAGGGCAAGCTCGCAGGCGGAGAATGGTAGAGCGGAGGTAGCTAAATGGGACATTTTTATTTCGTAAGGCATGGCCAGACAGTATGGAATGTAGAAAACAAAATCTGTGGCTGCACTGATTCGCCTCTCACAGACCTTGGACGCGAGCAGGCTGCCGAGACGGCACACGCAATCCTTGACGCCGGCATCAAAGCTGATCAGATTCTGTACTCACCATTAAGCCGAGCAAGGGACACCGCGCTGATAATTTCTGAAATTATAGGCGTACCAGCTTCTTCAGAGCCAAGACTTCTCGAACAGAATTACGGAACCTGGGAAGGCACAGCCCGTGACGGCGAAGCATTCTTTAAGGCAAAGCAGTCTCTCTCCGAAAGACTTGGCGGCGGCGAGTCGATGCTCCAGGTTGCGCAGCGCGTCTACAATCTTATAGATGACGTGAAAGCTGACTTTGAAGCCACTGGGCGAGTTTACATCCTGGTTGCACACAACGGCATCTCTCGCGTTGTCGAATCCTACTTCCGTGATATGACTACGGAAGAGTTCGCACGCTTCGGCATCAGAAATTGCGAATGCCGCGAATATACATTTTAGAATAAATAATGTTTTAATATAAATAATAAACTTGCAGTTTCGAATTTGATGAGATTCTGTGGTGTGAGTGATATCTGTGTCTAGTTAATGGAGTTATAGTGGGCTTGAAGCGCGTGCAAATAGTTTTTCTGGACACGCCGGTGGGCATAAAGTCCGTGAAAACAATTTTTCTGGACACGCCGGTGGGCGTAAAGTGTGCGCAAACGATTTTTCTGGACACGCCGGTGGGTGTAAAGTGTGCGCAAACATTTTTTCTGGACACGAATGTACGCTAAAAGGGGTTGCAAGTCATGGAATATCGACAAGAGCCTGTCCAGGAAACTCTGATTGTCGCAAACCTGGACAAGCATAATGTCCAGGAAACTCTGATTGCCGCAAACCTGGACAAGAGCCATGTCCAGGAATATCTGTAATACGTAAAACTGGACAAGTGTGATGTCCAAGTAATTCAGAAAATTAGATTTAGCGCCCGCGGCTTTCACTATAACAATCTATAACAACCTCTAACAAAAAATCAGCGCCGGAGTCCCGGCGCTGCACACTTCTATTCAAATGCAATCTTAGAAAACCTGTGAAATCACGTAGTTTCCGATTGGCTGCTTTACGATCCACTCGCAGGCATCTACTGCACCGCTTGCAAAGCACTTCCAGTTGATTGAGTGGTGTGCAATCTCAAGTCTCTCACCGTTGCCCATGAAGTATACGATGTGGCTTGATGGAGTGTCGCCACCACGGAGTGAGTGGTGAGTGATCTCACATTCCTTACGAGGCTGTCTGCCTTCTCTTCCGTAAACGACTTCACGCTCTTCATCGATTGCTCCGCGAATAGTCTCGCAGATTTCCTTAGCTGTTCCACTTGGTGAATCGAGCTTCTTTGCATCGTGCATATCTACAATCTCAATGTCACATGTCTCGCCGAGAGCTCTTGCTGCGTCAGCAAGGAGCTTGCTCATTACGTTAACCATCTTTGAAGTGTTAGCTGCAAGCATTACAGGAATTACCTCACCCGCGCTGGCAAAAGCCTCTCTCTGCTCTTCGCTGAATCCTGTTGATCCGCATACTAGTGCTTTACCGTGAGCCTTGCATACGTCAAGAATGTGCATAGCTTCTTCAACTGTTGAAAAGTCAAGAACGCAGTCACAGCTATCAACGATGTCTTCGATTGAATCGTAAACTGGAGCACCAACCTTATGTCCGATTCCAGCTACATCTCCAATGTCAGATCCGATGTAATCACGACCCTTAGGACCAACTCCGCCAACGATTTCTATGTCGTCTCTCTCGTCAGCAATAAGAGTATTAAGTCTTCCCATCTTGCCGCGAGGCGCAGTAATTACAAGCTTCATAATAAAATAACCTCCTTAGAATATGTAAAAATGACCTAAGCACGAAGTGCTTTAATTAGCAATTCTCAAAATCAATAGTGATTGAAGAGATTCCCGGTGTGAACTTGGTGAGCTTCACGCCCGCAATCTGGAGCATCCTTCTTGAAGCCACATTGTTCGGTGAATCTCTGTACTTATCCGAAAGGTAAACAACCTCGCTTATTCCTGACTGGATAATTGCCTTGGCGCACTCGTTGCATGGAAAAAGCGCAACGTAAATTCTCGAACCTCGAAGGTCCTTGCCTCCGGCATTCAGAATCGCATTAAGCTCTGCATGAACCACATAAGGATACTTGGTATCCTCCTCTCTCTCCGCCTTACGCGCCCATGGAAACTCATCGTCAGAGCAGCCAACAGGAAGACCGTTGTAGCCAGTCGAAAGAATCACATTATTGTGGTCAACGATGCAGGCGCCGACCTGAGTGTTAGGATCCTTGCTTCGCATAGCAGCGAGCTTTGCAACTCCCATGAAATACTCATCCCATGAGAGATAATCGCTTCTTTTCATTACAGTTTTACCTCCATCAAAGTAAGCAAATCTCATACAAAGTCATTATAGAACAAAAGCATCACATATTAAACACGTAATGTTTACCCCGCTGCCAAAATCCTCTTCGCCTCACACCTAATATCTCGCTTCGGCCGCGGCGCTATGTTGAAATACAGGACTTTTGGTAGTATAATTCATATATTATGGGTGACTAGTGTATTTGTGCCCAGAGAACAAATAAAGGAAGAAATAATAGTGTTTAGAAATATAAATAATTACAAACATATCAACAGGATAGCGGTTATGATCACGATTGTTATTGCCGCTGTATTTCTGAATTCGGGTCGTGTAAGCGCGGCGGTATCGCAGGATGCTTTTGAGATTGAGAAGTATGAGCAGACTACGACAATCAACAAGGATCACTCATATGATGTGAATAAGACACTTATAGTAAATGTGCCGGAGAAGATGAAGGCGATGAAGCTTGTCCTTTCAAGTGGCGGAAGCATCATAAGAAATATCAATGCTGGCGGACTTTCTTATGCAACATCAAGTGAGAACGGAACGCAGTATATCACGATTACACAGCCGGAGGTTCTGGAGGCGGGACGTCACAAGATCACAATGTCATACAAGAATGTCGAGCTTGCGGAACGTAACCCGAATAAGGATACACTTTATTTCAATGCACTTTTGCCAGAGTGGAGACAGCCTCTCGGAGCGGTAGATATCACCGTGAACGTGCCAGAAGATTTCGTATGGTCTGATATTCAGTACTATGCCGGACAGTTCGGTATTTCCGATGACGGAAGCAAGGTGAAGTTCGATGTTTCTGAGAAGAATGGAACTATTCACATCACTGGTGACAGAATCCCTGCGAACTTCGGTATCACTCTGATGGGAGATCTGCCAGATGGATACTGGACTGATCCGCTCGATGGAATTGTATTTATTTATATTGGAGCTGGAATTCTGGGCCTGATGGTGCTTGTATGCTTCATTATGTGGATTGTCGGCGGAAGAGATCCTAAGATGAGCAGAACTAAGCAGACTCGTCCGATTGACGGAATATCACCGGCGGAGCTTGGATATATTTTTGACGGCAAGGTAAAGAACAAGGATATTATCGCGCTTCTTCTGTACCTCGCAACGAGCGGATATATCAGAATTTCAGAGTATGCACCGCGTAAGTACAGACTCTACAGACTTGCAGAGCCTAAGAACGAAGAAAAGTACATCCGTACAGCATTTAATATTATTTTCGAGGGTGTTTATGAGGATAGATCTATCGACCTTGATGATGCATGGCCTAGACTGGCAAGAATTATGAAGGTAATTAAGATCGATATCGAGAGTGGATTCAGTTCAAGTGATATGCTTGCTCAGAAGCCGATATCAAGAGTTTTCAGAGTTATCAGCGGAATCATTGCGACTGTTGCTGTGGTGATTATCTCGCAGCTTCAGTATGCATATCAGTATATAGATCTTTCATATGCCAGCGCAGCTATCTCGGCAGTGCTTTCGGCAGCAATTCTGGTCGGAGTATGCGTGATATATGACAAGGCTGATTTTGACAATAACAAGAAGCATAGAGCTTTGTTTACAATCGTCAGCATTCTGTATGTTGCAGTACCGGGTTACCATCTTGTGCATCTCGGGAGAATTAGTAAGGCGCATATGCTATGTACTGCAATGCTTCTAATCATGGTTGTAATGATGATTCTTGTTACACTTATGATTTCAAGAGGTAAGGGCAATGCTAAGCTCGTTGCCAAGTACAGAGCTCTTAGAAGATTTGTTTACAAGCCGGATCCTAAGTCTGTATCTGAGAATCAGAAGGCTGATCCTCAGTACTGCCACAAGATGGTTCCTTACGCATATCTTTTCCACGGTCTTGAGGTCTGGGCTAAGACATTCAGATGGATGGACGTGCCTGAGCTTGAATGGTATTCAGACGATATAGAGGGCCATGCGATTACGCATGGAGCGCACAAACAGACAACAGTAGACGTTGCAAAGTCTATGAAGTCCTTCTGTAGAACACTAGAGATAGGACTCGATTCAATGCATCGTATTCATTTACATAAATAAAGGGGAGTTTAATGAAACAGAAGATTATCAACATTGCCGTTATTGCTCACGTAGATGCAGGAAAGTCAACACTCGTTGACGCTCTTCTCAATCAGTCTCACGTATTCAGAGACAATGAGGAGATCGTTGACTGTGTAATGGATAGTGATGACATTGAGAGAGAAAGAGGAATCACTATTTACTCAAAGAACTGCTCAATCATGTACAAGGATTATAAGATCAACATCGTTGATACGCCAGGACATGCTGACTTCAGTTCAGAGGTAGAGAGAATCATGAAGACAGTAGATACTGTTATTCTACTTGTCGACTCAAGCGAGGGACCAATGCCTCAGACAAGATTCGTACTTAACAAGTCACTTGAGGAAGGTCTGAACCCAATCCTCTTCATCAACAAGATTGATAAGAAGGACGCAAGAATCGACGAGGTTGTTGATGAGGTTTACGAGCTCTTTATGGATCTTGAGGCTAATGATGATCAGCTTGATTTCCCAATCATGTACGGAATTGCAAGACAGGGAATCGCAGTTAATGACCCATCAGAGGTTGAGGGTGTAATAATCGGTGAGGGTGCTCAGAAGATTGAGAAGAGCCCTAAGGGATTTGGAGATTTCAACATCAATCCGCTTCTCGACCTTATCATCGAGCACTGTGATGCATATCCAGACAGAACTGAGGAGCCTGTTCAGATGCAGGTTTCATCACTTGCATATGATGAGTACATCGGAAGACTCGGAATCGGCAGAATCACAAGAGGTGTTCTTAAGGCAGGTCAGCAGGTTTCAGTAATGAAGGCTGACGGAACTGAGGAGAAGGCTAAGATCGGTCAGCTCTTCGTATACAAGGGACTTTCACGTATCTCAGTAGATGAGGCTGAGGCTGGAGATATCGTAGTAGTAGCAGGTATTCCTGAGATCTCAATCGGAGAGACTATCTGTGATCCGGGATGTCCCGAAGCACTCGAGATGATCAACATCGAGGAACCAACACTTTCGATGAACTTCATGGTTAATTCATCGCCTTTTGCCGGCAGAGTAGGTAAGTTCGTTACAACAAGACATATCAAGTCAAGACTAGAGAAGGAGCTTGAGGTTAACGTAGGTCTTGTTGTTGAGGAAACTGATTCAACAGATTCATTCAAGGTTTCTGGCAGAGGTGAGCTTCACCTTTCAATCCTCATCGAGAACATGAGAAGAGAGGGCTACGAGCTTGCAGTTTCAAAGCCAGAGGTTGTAACTAAGGTTGGACCTAATGGCGAGACTCTAGAGCCTGTTGAGGAAGTTGTGGTAAGTGTTCCGGATGAGTATTCAGGAACAGTAATTTCTAAGCTCAATCTCCGTAAAGGTATGATGACTGGAATGGAGAGTGAGGGTAACGGATATACTAAGATCAAGTATTCAGCACCTACAAGAGGTCTTATGGGATACAGAAGTGAGTTCATCAACGACACTCATGGTGAAGGAACTATGGTAAGAAGATTCGAGGGCTTTGAGCCTTGGAAGGGTGACATCACCGGAAGAATTAACGGTGTTGCCGTTGCTCAGGAGGAAGGAAACTGCACTCCATACGCAATCTTCAATATACAGGAGAGAGTTCAGATGTTCGTAGAGCCTGGTACTCACGTATATGAGGGTATGATTGTCGGAATGAATGCAAGAAGTGACGATATGGTTGTTAACCCTTGCAGAGCTAAGAAGGCAACTAACATGAGAGCTGCAGGAAGTGACGATACAATCAAGCTCACACCACCAAGAACATTTACTCTTGAGGAGGCACTTGAGTTTATCGACGACGATGAGCTTGTAGAGGTAACACCTGACGATATCAGACTCAGAAAGAAACTTCTGTCTGAGCTTGAAAGAAGAAAGGCAAGAAACAGAAACAGTTAATTTTAATGGCCAATTATAAGCTGGTCATCTGACCGGCGGCACGACTGGATTTTAGAAATAAAAGCACACGCTTTCGCTAATCGCTGTAGAGGAGGGAACTATGGCAGAGATTAAGAGATTTAAGAAAGTTCTTATCGCCAACAGAGGCGAGATTGCAATAAGAGTTATCAGAGCATGCAGTGAGCTCGGCATCAGATCTATTGCAATGTACTCAGAAGAAGACAAGAACGCACTTTTCAGAACAAAGGCAACTGAATCTTACGAGATCGGAAAGGGTAAGGGTCCTATCGATGCATACCTTGGAATCGAGGACATAATCAGACTTGCTAAGAGCAAGGGATGCGATGCAATCCATCCTGGATACGGATTCCTGTCAGAGAACGCAGAGTTTGCAAGAGCCTGCGAGGATGAAGGTATCGTATTTATCGGATCTACTCACGAGATGATGAACAGTCTCGGTGATAAGATTCAGTCAAAGCTTGTTGCAGAGAGCGTAGGCGTTCCAACAATTCCAGGCGTTGATGCAGCAATTTCTTCAGAGAAAGAGGCTGTTGAATTTGCAAACAAGTGTGGCTACCCTGTAATGCTCAAGGCTGCGGCAGGTGGCGGCGGAAGAGGAATGAGAATCGTAAGAACCGAAGAAGACCTGCTTCCACAGTTTAGAAGTGCACAGTCAGAAGCACAGAAGGCTTTTGGCAACGGAGATATCTTCATCGAGAAGTACCTCGAGGAGCCTAAGCACATCGAGGTTCAGCTTCTCGGAGACAACTACGGAAACATCGTTCACCTCTACGAGAGAGACTGCTCAATCCAGAGAAGACACCAGAAGGTAATTGAGTTTACTCCTGCAATGTGCATCACTGAGGAGCAGAGACAGGCCATCTGTAATGACGCGATCAAGATCGCCAAGGCTGTAAACTACAGAAGTGCCGGTACTGCAGAGTTCCTTCTCGATAAGGACGGTAATCACTACTTCATCGAGATGAACACAAGAATTCAGGTAGAGCATACAGTAACTGAAGAGGTTACAGGTGTTGACCTTGTTGCCGCTCAGATTCTTGTTGCTGAGGGACATGCTCTCGATTCAGAGGAGATTAACATTAAGAGCCAGGACGACATCAAGTTGACAGGACACGCAATTCAGCTGAGAGTAACTACAGAGGATCCTGCCAATAATTTTGCCCCTGACACAGGTACAATCACACAGTATCGAAGCCCTGCAGGATTCGGAATCCGTCTCGACGGTGGTAACGGATTTACAGGTGCGGTAATTTCTCCATACTACGACAGCCTTCTTGTTAAGATCATCGCTCACGGCAGAAGCTTTGAGGATATGAATAACAAGGCTGTAAGAGCTCTTAAGGAGATGAAGGTTGAAGGTGTTAAGACTAACATCGGATTTATCCTTAACGTACTTAACCACCCTGTATTTAAGAGCGGTAACTGTAACACAGGCTTTATCGAGGCAAACCCAGAGCTTCTTGATATCAGAATGGTTAAGAATACTGAGGTTCAGGTTCTTGAGTATCTCGGTAATAAGGCTGTTAACGAGAAGAAGGGTGCAACTATGGGCTTCAACGTTCCTGTTGTTCCTAAGGTTGATAAGTCAATCATTCCTGGACTCAAGGGCACTAAGCAGATTTTTGATGAGAGAGGTGCTAAGGGACTCGCTGACTGGGTTCTCGATCAGAAGAAGCTTCTCATTACAGATACATCTCTAAGAGATGCACAGCAGTCACTTGTAGCTACAAGAGTAAGAACTAAGGACATGGAGAAGATTGCTCCTGCAATGGCTGTGTTTGGTAAGGATATGTTCTCATACGAGATGTGGGGCGGAGCTACTTTTGATGTAGCTATGAGATTCCTTGGCGAGTCACCATGGGAGAGACTTGAGACTCTTAGAGCTGAGATCCCTAATGTTCTGACTCAGATGCTCATCAGAGGTGCGAACGCGGTAGGATACAAGAACTACCCTGATAACACTATCAGAAAGTTCGTTCAGGAGTCAGCTAAGGCTGGTATTGATGTCTTCAGAATCTTCGACTCGCTGAACTGGATGAAGGGTATCGAGGTTTCACTCGACGAGGTTCTGAACCAGGGCAAGATTGCAGAGGTTGCAATGTGCTACACTGGCGATATCCTCGACGAGTCAAGAGATAAGTACAATCTTGATTACTACATCAAGATGGCTAAGGAAATTGAGAGAAGAGGTTCACACATCCTCGGAATCAAGGATATGACTGGACTTCTCAAGCCAATGGCTGCTTACAAGCTGATTAAGGCTCTTAAGAACGAGATTTCAATTCCAATTCACCTGCACACTCACGATACTTCAGGTAACGGAGTAGCAACAGTGCTGATGGCAGCTGAGGCTGGACTTGATATCGCAGATGCAGCATTTAACTCTGTATCAGGACTTACTTCTCAGCCTGCACTCAACTCAATCGTTGCGGCACTTGAGAACTCAGAGAGAGATACAGGAATGGATTCAAGGGGTCTTCAGCAGATTTCAGATTACTGGGTTGATGTAAGACCTGTTTACAGCAGCTTCGAGTCAGATCTTAAGGCAACTACTGCCGAGATTTACAGACTTGAGATTCCTGGTGGACAGTACTCAAACCTTAAGCCTCAAGTAGAGAGCTTCGGCATGGGTCACAAGTTCGACGAGGTTAAGGATATGTACGTAAGCGTTAACAAGATGCTTGGCGACATCATCAAAGTTACACCTTCTTCAAAGGTTGTCGGCGACCTTGCAATCTTCATGGTTCAGAACGAGCTGACACCTGAAAACATCGTTGAGAAGGGTGCTAACATGGACTTCCCTGATTCAGCAGTTACATACTTTGAGGGTATGATGGGTCAGCCTGAGGGCGGTTTTCCTAAGGACCTTCAGGATGTAGTTCTTAAGGGCAAGACTCCTATCACTTGTAGACCTGGAGAGCTTCTGGACCCAGATGATTACGATGAGTTCAGAAGACACTGCATCGAGGATCTCGGACTTGAAGGAAATGATCAGGAGCAGGTTGCATACGCAATGTATGGCAAGGTATTTGATGACTACATCAAGGGTCTCAAGGATAAGGGCGATTTCAGAAAGATGGGCTCAGATACATTCTTCCACGGAATCGGTGTTGGCGAGACCAAGGAAATTACTCTTGAGAAGGGCCAGACCATGGTTGTTACTCTGGATAGAATCGACAGTCCTGATGGTGAGGGAATGAGAGACCTTACTTTCACAGTTAACGGAAACAGAAGAGTTATCTCAATCAAGGATAAGCTCGCTGTTACAAAGACTGCTGCCGGCGCCGCAATCGAGTACGCTAAGGATGATGATCCTGCAGAGATTGGAGCTAACATCCCAGGAACAATCGTAAAGGTTCTCGTTGCCAAGGGCGACAAGGTTGAGAATGGTCAGCCTGTAGCCGTAATCGAGGCAATGAAGATGGAGACAAACGTAATCGCTACAATGGACGGCGTTGTTGAGAAGGTTTGCGTAAAGGATGGCGATAGCGTAAAGGCTGGACAGCTTGTGGCTAGGCTGGAGCATGCTGATGAGTAGGCTTCAGGCTTGGGCTTTTCGCTTGATAACATAATACGGATTACGAGACGGACACGACTGTAATGGTTGTGTCCGTTTTTTTATTGGATATTATCGTAGGCACGCTTTACAGACATCCGCTGCAGACGGTTTGTAAGCGGTAAACCATCCGTGCGTAGAAAGACCTTCCAAAAGTTGGTCAGATCACGTGAAAGCAAATGATAGAATCAATTGGCGATTGAGTCCATTGCCCTAAGGCTTACAGTTGCTAGGTACCAATTTGCATAACGTAACAGCATTGGTCCCTGAAAGCTACCAAGTCAGATTTTATATGAGAAATGGTACGCAGTACTTCCGCTTTCAAAGTAGCTAGCGGCCATGCCTGAATGATGTAATCACATTTATGTGAATAAAAGAGAGTCAAACTATCATATAAATTAGTAATTAACGGAACCAATACATCAGGAATGGTTAAGATTGGCTCCTTCTGAATCTTATATAACTCTTATCACTGACATCTACTTACAACTCATAGGTACCAATTTCACTTCTGATATAGGTTTGGTACCATTTAGGACCCATTCAATTATTCTTTCTCAAAATGGTACACCAACCAATACAATTGCAGAGCGGAACCTCGAGTACGAAATACAATTCGAAAGGTTTATCTATGCACAGATGTTTTACCGTTTCCGTTGCAGACGGTTTCACTGGGTTTAATATTCGTCTGCCGAAGAGCAGATATTCGTGCCATCTGAAGCAAAACATCTGTCGAACTGCATACAATACGGCCAAAAGGACAATTTCGTCTGCCTCACTTACTTTCCGCTTCGCTCATAATTTGCAGATGGTTTGAAGAGTATAATTATAACGTATGCAAATTCTATCGTAATTTGCATATGTTTACTGATATTCAGTTGAATCGTATGCCGTTGGCAACTCCTATCTCATAATCAAGTGACAGACAATTTTAATGAAACCAGCCAAACATCTGCATTTCTGCAGACGATTCAGAAACTTAAACGCGTTCGTCCGCGTTTTTGCAGACAAATAAATTCGCAAGTAAAAACGTCTGCCGTAGATTCTGACCGCCAGGGTTATAGAATGCAGGTACAAACCAGTTTTGAATGTTCTATGGAGGCTTTGATGGAGAAATATCCCGACAGGGTTAAAGGATAGAGTGTTCTATAGGTCATTTGTGAATTTTATGACTGGAAATAAGTGAAAAGTGCATAGAAATATGTTATATTAAGATGTATGAATATTAAATTTTGTTCCCTGAAAGGAGAATTTCACCAATGAAAATTCTAGTAATCAATCCAGGTGCTACTTCAACTAAGATCGCTGTTTATGAGAACAACGAGGAAGTTTTCAAGAAGGGCATCGACCATGATGCTGCAGTAATCGCTCAGTATCCACACGTAGTAGACCAGATGCCTTTCCGTAAGGAAATTATCAAGAAGACAATCGAAGAGGCTGGATATCAGGAATCTGATTTCGATGCTTTTGTAGGCCGTGGAGGACTTTTCCAGCACATTCCTTCAGGTACATATAAGGTAGATGATGCTGTAATCGCTGACATCAAGAACCCACCTTACGGTGAGCACGCTTCAAACCTTGGTGCTTACATTGCTAAGGAGATGGGAGATGCAGTAGGTAAGCCTGCATTCTTCGTAGACCCTGTATGTGTTGATGAGCTTGAGCCACTTGCAAGATACTCAGGACTCAACTACCCAGGATTCGAGAGACAGAGCTTCTTCCACCCACTTAACCAGAAGGCTGTAGCTAGAAAGACTGCTGCTAAGATTGGTAAGCCATATGAAGAGCTTAACATGATCATCGTTCACCTTGGTGGTGGTGTATCAGTAGGAGCTCACAAGCACGGAAGAGTTGTTGACGTTAACAACGTTAAGGACGACGGTGCTATGGGTATGGACAGAGGTGGAGCACTTCCAGCAAACGCACTTGTTAACCTCTGCTTCCAGGAAGGCATGACTAAGAAGGACGTTAAGAGAATCATCGGTCAGGAGGCTGGTGTTTACTCATACACTGGAACTAAGGACTTCCTCACTGTAGAGAACGAGGCTATGGCTGGTGACGAGAAGATGATGGGTGCATTCAAGGCAATCGCTTATCAGCTTGCTAAGGACATCGGTGCAATGGCAGCAGTTCTTCACTATGATGTAGATGCTATCTCATTCACAGGCGGAATGGCTTACAGCGTTAAGTTCTGCGAGGAAATCGGAAAGTACATCAGCAAGATCGCTCCTATCTACAGATTCCCAGGTGAGTGCGAGATGGAAGCACTTGCTCTTGGCGCAGCTAAGGCTGTTGAGACAGGAAAGTGGGAGAACTACGCTGAGAACATCATTAAGTAATTAAACACTTAAGTTCACAGGTGGTTTAGACCAGCGAATAGGAATTAATGAACGGCTCATCGGGGTTTGACGACCCAGGTGAGCTGTTTTTTGCATGCCAAAAGATCAGGCTGCGGATTCTCATGAACCGCAGAACGAGTTTGGATTGTAGTATAAAAGTATCGCTTTTCTCTATATCAGGTATTTATTTTACTGATTAGAATTAGTAATTTCTTACTGTTAAAATAAGGATGTCAATTGGGTATAAACATTTTAAGGAGGAACTAACTATGTCAATTAGTCTTGAATATGCACTTGAACATAAGAATGAGCCGGCTGTACTTTGCTGCAGAGCAGAGGAAGGAACTGTACTTAACGAGCACAACCTCGAGGATCCAGCACTTTTCCCTGATCTTTGCGATACTGGTCTTCTTGATGTAACTGGTGCTTACACAATCGCACAGTGCCTTGGCGCAACACTTACTAAGACTTGCGATTCACTTACAGCTCTTACTGCTGACAATACAACTAACATCCAGGAGGTAGCTGATGAGGCTGCTGAGGAAGAGGCTCCAGCTGAGGAAGCTGAGGCAGTAGCAGTTCCAGCAGTACCTGCAGGAACTCAGGTTAAGATCAGTGGCGGAGTTGTTAAGCTCTACATTGCTGAGGGTAAAGACATTGCTATTGAGTTTCCAGTATAAAGCTAGTAGCTCAGCGATTAGTAATTGATTAATGAAAACTTCCTAATATACAAAGAATTCCTTATGATAGTCGGGTATCGTAAGGGATTCTTTTTTAGATTTTTGAGATAATCCCCTTAAAATTAATAAAAATAGATATAGCAAAGTTCTATAAATAGCACGGGTAAAGGTGCTGTATAATGTTTAAAGTTATTTTTGTTTTAAAGGAGAATTACATTTATGGAAATCATTAAGGAACTGCCAGAGGTATTCGAAGAATTTGCTGAACAGAGAAGAAACTCTTTTATCGCTGTTAAGCAGGTTAAGGATTCAGGCAAGCCTGTTGTAGGCTCATACTGCACATATTTTCCTGTAGAGCTAGCTACAGCTGCTGGAGCTGCTGCTGTCAGCCTATGTTCAACTACAGGTGAGACTATTCCTGATGCGGAGAAGGATCTCCCTGCAAACCTTTGCCCACTTATCAAGTCAAGCTATGGTTTTGCAATTACTGACAAGTGCCCATTCTTCTACTTCAGTGATCTTGTAGTTGGTGAGACAACTTGCGACGGAAAGAAGAAGATGTACGAGCTTATGTCTGATTTCAAGGATGTTTTTGTAATGGAGCTTCCACAGAGCCAGAGAGAAATCGCACTTCCGCTATGGACAAGCGAGGTTAAGAGACTTGGCGAGTACATTGCCAAGAAGTTCGATGTAGAGGTTACTCCTGATGATATCAGAGAAGCATGTAAGATTGAGAACGATATCAGAGATGCCAAGAAGAAGCTTGCTGCAGTAATGAAGCATGACCCAGCTCCTGTTTCAGGTATGGATCTCTTCAAGGTGTTCTATGGAAGTTCATTCAAGTTCGATAGAACAACTCTTCCTGAAGAGATTTCAGCAGTTGCAGACAAGATTGAGGCTGAGTATGCTGCTGGCAAAATGATCGAGAAGAAGCCAAGAATCATTCTGACTGGTTGCCCAATTGGTGGTGTAACCGAGAAGGTTATCAAGGCTATCGAGGACAATGGCGGAGTAATCGTAGCTTATGAGAGCTGCTCAGGTGCAAAGTCATTCGATGAGAATGTAGATCTAGAGGCTGATGACATCTACGAGGCACTTTCAAGAAGATACCTAAACATCGGATGCTCAGTTATGACTCCTGACACTAACAGATTCAAGCTTATGGGTGAGCTTATCGACGAGTTCAAGGCAGACGGAGTAGTAGAGATGACTCTCCAGGCTTGTCATACATACAATGTTGAATCAAAGTCAATCGAGAGATTCGTAAAGAGCAAGGGCCTTCCATACATGAGTGTTGAGACTGATTATTCACTTGCTGATGTAGGACAGCTTAATACGAGAATTGCGGCTTTCATAGAGATGCTTTAAGGCGCTTTTCGAGACGCGCGTTCTCGGCGTGCACAATCCCATCAAAGTAATTCAAGGAGCTTTCAAGAGTTACGCAAAGTTAATGCATAACTCTAAAGAAAGCTCCTTTTCATGTACTTTGGGGATTGTAAGCACACCTGCGAAAAGCGTCTCTCTTAGTTTCTTAAAGCATTACAAGTTGTGAGGAGGGCGGAGGGTTGCTTAGTTCTCGCGGACTTCGATTTGTTAGGTAATTCGCTGTCATATCTGTTATAATTTAATGATTAGTTCGAAATGCTATTTGTTTAGAGAAGGAGATTTTTGTGGCTGGATTTGATAAGTCTGTTGAGCTTCTTGTGCCGGCTGGTGGCGAGAGGCAGTTCATCGCTGCTGTTGAGAATGGGGCGGACGCTATTTATGTGGGCGGCCGTGCTTTTAATGCGCGAATCAATGCGGGAAATTTCGATGACGAGACGATGCAGGCGGCAATTGACTATGCACATCTTAGGGGCGTAAAGGTTTTTGTCACAATGAACATACTTATAAGTGATGATGAGCTCGAGGAAGCGCTTGGCTACGCGGCGTTCCTGTACAAGGCTGGAGCGGATGCACTGATTATTCAGGATATTGGTTTTGGCAGGCTGGTCAAGGAGAAGCTGCCGGATTTTGAGATTCATCTGTCGACGCAGGCGACTTGCTGCGATGTGGATTCGCTTGAGGCTGCGCATGAGCTCGGGTACAAGAGAGTCGTGCCAGCAAGAGAGCTTAGCCTTAATGAGATAAAGGCGCTTTGCAGTACCAGATTGTGTGATATTGAGATTTTTGTGCATGGAGCGATGTGCATCTGCTATTCGGGCCAGTGTCAGCTCAGCCGTTATTATGGTGGCAGGAGCGGCAATCGCGGGCAGTGTGCACAGCCTTGCAGGCTTCCTTATAACGGCGATGGCGTTCATCCGCTGAGCCCGAAGGATATGTGTCAGATTGATAACATCGGAAGACTGATTGATGCCGGTGTATATTCTTTCAAGATTGAAGGTCGAATGAAATCACCGGAATACGTCGCTTGGGTTACGAGAATCTACAGGAAATACATAGACCTATATCTTAAGAACGGAGACTATGAGGTGAGCGCGGAAGACAGGGAAGCGCTGCTGCAGATTTTTAACCGCGGCAAATTCACGGAGGCGTACATGGACGGCGATCCGGGACGCGACTTTATGTCGATGACCGTTCCTAAGAATCAGGGTATCAGGATTGGTAAACTTGTGGCTACGGCGGCCAAAAGCTCTACTCTTGTCGACGTAGAGCTTTCCGGTGACCTGGCTATGGGCGATGGTGTTGAGATTCGAGGCGGAGGCCGTGCGGCAGGAAATATTATTTCGTATATCAAGCCTCTCGGCAAGGGAAGGTTCAGAATAGGTGATATCAGGGGCGAGGTGAAGCCTGGCGATATCGTTTACAGGACTTCGAGAAAGAGCCAGCTTGCGGAAGCGAGACAAAGCTTCGAAGGCAGAAGTGTTTTTGGAGATGACAAGAAGCCTATCAGAAAGAGACCTGTTGATATGGTTCTCACAGGTGCAGATGGAATGCTGAGCCTTGAGATAGGACCGGAAGCAAGGCCTGATGATGCGAACTGGCCAAGCATGCAGACCGGCGCCGTGACTGTGACAGCAGGACCTTTTGAGTATGACAGCGAGAGGGGAGCGTCGAGGGATAGAATTGAGAATGCGCTCGGCAAGCTCGGTAGCACACCTTTTGAACTTGGAGGTCTTAAGATAAACGGCACAGACGGCATGCTTGTAAGGGCGAGCGAGCTTAATGATCTTCGAAGAAGAGCTTGTGAGGCACTTACTGAGGCTATGAAATTCAGACGCGAGGATATAAGATACTACTATAATCTACCGTATGATATGGGTCTTGATGAGCCGGATGAGGATTATTATTTCAGGCTCACGGATTACAAAGCAAAGCGTGATAATGGCAACACACAGGCAAGAATCGCGGCGCTTCCGCTCGCAGAAATCTGCCTTGAGGCGGAGGAGAGCGGCGCACCTTACGATACGATCTGTGTTCCGGGTGAAGCGATACCTTATATCTCGAACGTGCCGAAGGGACGTGAGAGCGATATTATCGAGAAGCATTTTGACGAGTGCGTAAAGCTTGCGGCCGAAGCGGGAATTTACGTGGGAAGTCTTGGATGGCTCAGACGTTTTGCCCGCGAAGGAGTGCCGGTATACGCGGATTTTGGCCTAAATGCGTACAATAACAAGACAGCTGAGGTTCTGATGGAACTCGGTGCGGCGGTCGTGGTGCCTTCGCTTGAGCAAAGAATCGGCGGCGAGGGGTGCTATCCGCTTATGACAAGCGAGCACAGCTTTGACAGAGATGAGTATCATTCGCGAATGGGGCACAAGCTTCTCGTCGTGAAGAGGGGATACAGCGATCAGGATATTTTTGTCCCTGCAGTCTGCGACAAATGGCAGGCGCATGGAAGGAGGTTTATTTAAATGGCAAGAGGAAAGAGAGAAAAGAAGCCGGAGAGAAAGACCGGCAAGCGAATACTTAAGATTATTCTTACACTGATTATTATTGCAGCGCTGGCTGTCGGAGGATACGTTGCGTACATGTATTTAACGTACGACAGAATTGAGGATAACATCGAAACAGAAATCGACAATCCGCTCACTGTAAACACCAATATTCCGCTGGATAAGAAGCTTCAGATAACTTCGTGGAATATCGGATTTGCGGCTTATCTTCAGGATTATTCGTTCTTTATGGACGGCGGCAAGGAGTCGAGAGCACGTTCTGAGAAATCTGTTGTAGAGACTATGGACAATATCACTGGTGCGCTTCAGGATCAGAATTCGGATCTTTACCTTGTTCAGGAGGTCGATTACGACTCAACACGTACATACAAGGTGGACGAAAGAAAGATTCTGAGAGATGGATTCTCGGATCATTCATACACTTTTGCACAGAATTACAATTCTTCATATATTCTGTATCCGTTCAACTCACCTCATGGTGCGAACAAGTCTGGTCTTGTAACACTTTCTGATTACGAGATTTCTACAAGTATCAGAAGAAGTCTGCCAATTCAGACTAATATTGCGAAGTTTATGGATCTTGACAGATGCTACGATCTTATGAGAATTCCTGCTGAGGGCGGCAAGGATCTTGTTCTTATCAACCTTCATCTGTCTGCTTACACAACTGATCCTACAATTGCGGACAAGCAGCTTGAGATGATTTATGAGCAGATTGCTCAGGAGAGAATGAACGGTAACTACGTAATCTGCGGTGGAGATTTTAATAAAGATCTGATTGGTGATTGTGGCGCATGCTTCGGAGTTAAGGGCAAGGAGCAGAGCTGGTGCAAGCCGTTCAAGAAGGAAAATCTGCCAGATGGATTCTCACTTGTAGTTCCTTACGACAAGAAAGAGAATATCCCATCAAATCGTGTTGCAGATGCTCCATATGATCCTAAAACAACATTCTGCACAACACTTGACGGATTTATTGTATCTGACAATGTTGAGGTAGTTAAGGCTCGTACAGTTCAGTATGACTTCATGTATTCAGATCACAACCCTGTTAACATGTCGTTTAAGCTGAAGTCTGCAGCAGAATAAGAATACAAGAATAAGAACACGAAAGTAAGAAAGAGGGGCACAGTGGCTGAGACAGTATCAGTTCTGTGCTTCCTTTTTGGTCTTCACGTAAGATTTGATACAAGCCATTACTTTAATTGTAATGGATATATATTTGTAGTCTTCATTTTCGGTAACGGAAATTCCCCCTCGTATTACCTACCACCAAAGGTGGTCGGGGCTATCAATGGCTGCCCCAACACAATCATCTTCCTGTAAAATTACTTTTTCTCCTTCGCCACATGGTTCTTGAAAATCGTTATAATGATGCTCTAGTATCTCATTTGTTATTATGAATGGAGAATTAGCATTCAAAGACTGATTCCTTTTATACAATCTTTTTTGTAAGGTTCCTTTACTAGCCTTCATATAAACAAGTTCTGGTGTACCGCCAGCTTTTTCTATAAGCCTTTTATAACACGCTCTGTTTGCTTTATTCCAAAAGCTGAAATCAAGGACTACATGTTTTCCTTGTTGAATGAGAGACAGGAGTTCCTTCTGGAGTGCCATTTCCACTATTTCTGAAAGTTTCTCATACTGTTCGTTTGGATAATCAATCCCCTTTCTCCCATAAGTTTTCCACATTTCCTCATCAATGGACAAGCGAACATAGCCTTCTTTTTCTTTCTGCTTTGCATAAGTTGTTTTCCCGGAACCGCATATTCCACACATCATAATAACTTTAATCATAAAAATCTCCTTGTTTTACTAATCAATACAGCCTTCTATTGATACTATCAAAGTGTTATTTCTTGAACAGTTTTGTCTAAAAATATTTCTCCGTCTAAATGTTCTAATTCATGGCAGAAGCACTTTGCCATTTCGCCTTCACCGACAACGATAATTTCCTTTCCCTATTAAGCAATAGCATTCATTATCTCAAGTTTTAATTCCATATCTTTTTCATAAGTTCCATCCATAATCGCTGTCATAATTTTATGAAGAAGTTCTTGCTAATATTTCCTGCAGCAACATGATAACTTATATTTTCAGTGATTTCCATGGAGTTTTGAGCAATTCCCAAATAACCGTTAAATAATAAAAATTGTAATGATAACGTGATGGCAAGTCTTTTGTTTCCATCAGCAAAGCAATGAAATTCACAAGTACAAAAAAGTGATGAACCCTTTTTTACGTTGTAGCCTGCACTCGAAACCCAAGGTTGGCAAGCAGCATAATGCCGATAGGATTCGAAACAGAAATGCGATACTCACTGTTAAGGCTCGGATTTACGAGATGGTATGCGCTAAATCAAAGCTAAGGCTCGAATCCTAAGCGGAAGCCTGCGCACCGCGGGTTACATGATCGTAATTTCAAGCTGAAGCCCGCACTCTGCGGGCTCAAGTTCTTGATTTCCAGATAATAGCCCGCACGTCACGGGCTTCATCGCTCGATTCCCATGTCATAGCCCGCACTCTGCGGGCTCGTGTTCTCGATTTCCAGATAATAGCCCGCACGTCACGGGTTTCATAGCTCAATTCGCAGATAATAGCCCGCACACCGCGGGCTTCAACGTTCGATTCTCATGTCATAGCCCGCATGTCACGGGCTTCGTAGCTCGATTCCCATGTCATAGCCCGCACTCTGCGGGCTTCATAGCTCAATTCGCAGATAATAGCCCGCACACCGCGGGCTTCAACGTTCGATTCTCATGTCATAGCCCGTACTCTGCGGGCTCAAGTTCTTGATTTTCAGATGATAGCCCGCACGTCACGGGCTTCACCTCAATCCCTATGATTCCTACATTCCATCCACAATAAAAGACCGCCATCTCAGTAGATAGCGGTCTGTTCGAGATCTAGCTTCGAGTCAGAGCATCGTGTCTGTACACATAGTCCATACATTTCAAATAAATCTTATTTAAATCTTACCTAAGCTCCGGAAATCCCATCTGTCTCAGCGCTTCAAACAGCACGATATTCGCTGCGTTTGAGAGATTAAGTGAGCGAAGCTCTGTATTATGGCTCATCGGAATTCTGATTGCACCATCTGAATGCGCGTCGATAAAATCCCTAGGAAGACCTGCAGTCTCGCGTCCGAACAGGATCATATCTTCGTCAGAAAACTCGGCATCTGTGTAGTAGCGGCCGCCCTTGGTGGTAGCAAGCCACATGCGTCTGTCTCCATATTTATCCATAAACTCATTGAGATTCTCGTGAACCTCGAGGCTTACGTGTTCCCAGTAGTCGAGTCCTGCGCGTCTTACAGCCTTGTCGCTGATGTCAAAACCAAGCGGCTTTACAAGATGAAGGACCGTGTTGGTAGCAGCGCATGTACGCGCGATATTGCCTGTGTTAGGCGGAATCTCGGGATTAACAAGTACAATGTGAAGTGCCATTAGTATGTAAGCTCCTTCCTGATCGGAATCTCGAGCATCTCCTTGATGGTGTCAGGGGTGAAGCCCTTGCTGTAAAGGTAATAGAGCTTGGCGATAGCACACTCAGTCGTCATATCGTAACCTGAAACCGCACCGGCCTCCTTGAAGATGTTTCCGGCCTCGTAGCCTCCAAGCGATACCTTACCCGCATTGCACTGAGAGCATACGACAAAAATCGTATCGTTCTTCGATGCCTCACGTATAACTGAAAGCAGACTCTCATCGTTAGGGATATTTCCAGCGCCAAAAGTCTCGAGGATTACACCTTTGAAATGATCGTTAGCCGCGAACTGATAGATGCCTGGATGAATTCCCGGAAACATCTTGATAACCGAAATCGAAGTCTCCTTGAACTCGACAAGATTAAGTGGCTTGCCTGTCATCGCTTTGTCGATAACATCGTCATTGTAGTTGATATTGATACCAACCTCCGCAAGAAGCGGGCAGTTGTAAGATGAGAACGCGTTGAGCGCATCTGCAGACTTCTTCGTTGCTCTGTTGCCTCGGAGGAGCTTGCTGCCAAAACAGATACAGACTTCTCGAACCTTCCCGTCGGCTGCGATCAGAAGTGACGCGAGAAGATTATCTCTTCCGTCGCTTCGGATAAGGCATAGCGGAATCTGCGAGCCTGTGAGAATTACAGGTTTTGCCAGGTTCTCGAGCATGAATGAAAGAGCAGAAGCCGTATACGCCATAGTATCTGTTCCGTGAAGCACGACAAAACCATCATAGCTTGAGTACTTCTCAAAGATGGTGCGTCCGATCATGTTCCACTCATTTATTCCCATGTTCGATGAATCTAGAAGCTCATCGAATTCGACGATATCCCATTCAGGAAGGGAATCGTCCTTAAAATCAGGAATGCTGTCCATTACCTTCTGAAGGTTACCCTTACATGGGGCAAAACCGTGCTCAGTCGAAACCATTCCGATTGTTCCGCCAGTATATATTATGCAGATTTTCTTCTTGTTCATGTATCTGTTCTCCGTTAATTGATCCGTTAACGTAATCGTATAATTATATCATTAAATAAAGTATGTAACCAGCGGTAGCGTGATGATGCATAGGATTGTCGAAAGGGCGTAGCCACTGCTTAGCATCTCGCTTTCGATGTCATACTCCTCACATACGATAATCGGCATGCTGGCATTAGGCATGCCGTACATCAGAATCATAATGCCTGTGATTACCGGGTCTAGTGTTCCACCGACAAGCTTGATAATGACTGCAATAGCGATAGGAAGAGCAATCATTTTGAGAGCGACATAAAAGTACATCTTAACGTCCGAGAATACCATCTTAAGATCCGCCTGAGCGAGCGCAAAACCTGTTACAAGCATGCTTAGAGGCACGCAAAGGTCTGCAACATATGCGAGTGAATCAACCGCGATTACAGGAAGATTTACAGGCAGGAGGAAGAGCAGGAACGCGATAAGGCACGCGATTACACCTGAATTGAACATTTTGGCAGGCTTAAAAGAGCTGCTCTTTCCAGTCATCTTATCGAAGGTAAAAATTCCATACGAATAGAAAAGGAAGTTAAAGCCCAGAATATACCATGTTACGAAAAAAATCTGCTCCTCACCGAAAAGACTGCTTACAAGAGGAATTCCCATAAAGCCGAGGTTACAGAAGGTGAACATGATTCTGAAAAGCATTCTGTTCTTCTGTTCAACTCTAAGAATTCCGGCAGCAATCGGTGCGAGGAATATTAATGATCCGAAAAATATTGCGACGAGGATTATATTTGTGATGATAAGGTCGCTTTCAGGCTTGTAGTCAGAGGCTGCTGTGGTTGCAATGATGAGTGCCGGGTTAAAAATCTTGACGATCATTGATGAAATCTGCGCTGATCCCTTGTGTGTTACCCAGCCTTTCTTGAATGAATAGTATCCCGCCAGCATTAGCTCGAATAAGAGAATTAACTGTCTGATGATAATGATACTGTTTTCCATGTTTTCCCTTTCTAAAGCCGTTCACATAATCAATAGCGGCTTCTATCACTTATATGTGTTTTCACAAAAACTCTATATTGGATTATTGTATACGTATTTACTTTTCTTGGCAATTACTGTATTATTTGTTCGAATCATTTCGTATAAATATGGAGGTTTTAGTAAATGAACAAGACAGAACTCATTTCAGCTGTTGCTGAGAACGCTGGACTTTCAAAGAAGGATGCAACTGCAGCTGTAGCAGCAGTTTTCGACGTAATCACTGGCGAGCTTGCTAAGGGCGAGAAGGTACAGCTCATCGGATTTGGTAACTTTGAGGTAAGAGAGAGAGCAGCTAGAACAGGAAGAAACCCTCTTACAGGTGAGGAGCTCAACATTGCAGCTAGCAAGGTTCCTGCATTCAAGGCTGGTAAGGCACTTAAGGACGCTGTAAAGTAGTTTAACTGCTTTAAGCAGATACTTAAATATTTTTGAATCGCAAGTTTATAAAAGAGGAAAACTTATAAAATAGTTCTCCTCTTTTTGCTTTTTTGGTTTCTGACAGAATGATTGCTGCAATATACTCGGGCCTCTTTATGGGTGTGGGACTCGGACTCTGTGTAAGAATGGGAAGCAGCACTGGTGGTACAGATATTCTCGGTGTGGTAAGCCCTAGCTATAGGAAAAAACATAAATAATACCGTGTTAAAAGATTAATTATTCTTTATTTCTTCTCACAAAAATGATTAAATATATTTTGTGTGCAGAAACAAGTTTCTGCGATTATACTTTTGGAGGATTGAAATGAGAATTTTGGAAAACTGCCAGCCAGCAGACGTATTTGGCTACTTTGAGGACATTTGCGGAATCCCACACGGATCAGGCAACACAGACAAGATTGCATCGTATCTTGTACACTTCGCAGACGAGCATAAGCTCGAGAGCTTCATGGACGACGCTAACAATGTTGTTATCAGAAAGCCTGCTTCAGCAGGATATGAGAATGCAGCACCTGTAATTCTTCAGGGACATTCAGATATGGTATGCCAGGCTAGAGACGATGTAAGAATCGACTTTGATAAGGATCCAATCACTCCTGTAGTCGATGGCAACTTTATCAGAGCTGAGGGTACAACTCTTGGAGCTGATAACGGAATCGCTGTTGCAATGACACTTGCTATCCTCGCAGATGACAGCATTGCACACCCTGCAATCGAGGCAGTTTTCACAACTGATGAGGAAGAGGGAATGGACGGAGCTCACGCTCTTGACATGAGACAGCTTAAGGGTAAGAGACTTCTTAACATTGACTCAGAGTCAGAGGGTGTTATCATGTGCGGATGCGCTGGTGGCAACAAGCTATACGGAACTATCGACGTTAAGAGAGAGAAGGTTAAGGCTGTTCCTGTAACTATCGAGGTTAAGGGCTTCCAGGGTGGTCACTCAGGTATGGAGATCGACAAGGGCAGAGCAAGTGCTAACGATCTTATGGGAAGAATCATCTACAGAGTTGTTAACGAGGTAGAGGCTAGAGTTCTCGAGCTCGAGGGCGGAAGCAAGGAGACTGCAATCACTCGTGCTTGCTCACTTACAGTTGCAGTAGCTGACTACCAGGTTAACCAGGTTATCGACATGGTTAACGAGCTTGCTGAGGGTCTATACTTCGAGTACAAGTCAATCGAGCCTGATATGGCTGTAGTAGTTACTTCTGGTGACGAGACTTACCTCAACGCTGTAAATATCATCGACTCAAAGAGAATCGCTGACGTACTTCACGCAACACCATTTGGTGTTCTCGCAATGAGCCGTGACCTTGAGGGACTCGTTCAGACTTCAACAAATATCGGTATCGTTAAGCTTTATGATGACAAATGCCAGTTCATCAGCTGCGTTCGTAGCTCAGTTGAGTCACAGCTTAAGGCTGAGTTCGACAAGATCGCTGCAATCGTAAAGCTTGCTGACGGTAGAGTTGAGGAGAACGGCGGATACCCAGGCTGGACTTACAACCCAGAATCACCACTTAAGGATCTCGTTCAGTCAGTATGGACTGAGATGTACGGAACTCCAGCAGAGGTTAACGCTATCCACGCCGGACTTGAATGCGGAATCTTCAAGTCAAAGGTTCCTGAAATGGACTGCGTTTCAATCGGACCTAACATGTACGAGGTACACACACCTAACGAGCATCTCGACATTGAGTCAACAGCAAGATCATATGAGCTTCTCAAGAACATTCTTGCTGCAATGACAGAGTAATCACGGCCAAAAGCATTTAGTCTCGGGCTTGCCGAAGTCCCGTGTGATGCATTATAATAGATTGATGATAAGGAGCACCTTTATGGGTGCTCCTTTAAAGTGGAACAAAGGGGTACTATTATGGAGAATAAGATCGCATTTAAGATGATGGAGAAGGCAGTAACAGCAATGCCTTTCTATAAGCTTACTGGCCTTGAGTTCGGAGACTGCACTGAGACTGAGTTCACAGGAATCCTTGAGGTTAAGAAGGATCACAAGAACGTAGCGGGCTCTGTTCACGGCGGTATGCTATATACAATGATCGATACTTTTGCCGGTGCACACGCGGCTTACCTTATGAAGAGGGTAGTTGTTACGGTAAACAGCCACGTTGAGTTCGTAAGACCTGCGATGACTGACAGAATTATCTGCAAGACAAAGGTAATTAAGATCGGTAAGAATTTTGCACGTGTGATCGGCGAGATTTACGATGAAGATGACAATCTGCTTTGCACAAGCATGAACCTATATTATCCGGTAAAGCCTTTTAAGAAGTAGAAGGAGAGATTAATGGACAAGCTGCATATTTTTGATATTGACGGAACAGTTCTGGATTCTATGCCGATGTGGGAGAATCTTCCGACTCTGTTTCTTGAGAGATGCGGAATCGAGGCGCCAGCTGATCTCGCGGAGACAGTAGATCACATGTCTGTGCCGGAGACTAACGAATATATCGCTGAGACTTTTGGCATTGAGGGCGGCGCTGAGGCTGTAATGAGCGGAATGAACGAGGTTCTTAAGGTGCAGTACGACAGCGTGCTCGAGCCATTCGATGGCATTGTTTCGGAGCTTAGTGAGCTTTCAGCAACTGGCGCACGCATGATTGTTTTCTCAAATACTCCGCACGTGTACCTTGACAGAGCTCTTGAGAGACATGACCTTATGAAGTTTTTTGAGCGTGTTTATGCGGTTGAGGACATTGGAGTTCGCAAGGACAACAGGAAGTCTTATGAAATTGTGTGCCAGGATATGGGATTTGATACTGCTGATGCAATTCTGTATGACGATTCTGATTATGCTCTTAATGCTGCAAAGGAAGCTGGCTTAGAGATTAAGAAGTATGACAGATACAGAGGTATTGGAAAGCAGGGACTTAGGAAATAATGATAAGCGGACTAATTGCCAGAGTTGAAGAGGTCAGCTGTGGCAGGAACAGAGAGGCAAGAGCGCAGCTTGCGAGACTTCGCAAGCTGCGCTTTCATGATGAATACGGCAAGCCGCACAACGTGGAGGAGTTTCTGCACGGGTACTGTGATCTGTATCTGGCGTATGTGCTTGATAAGTTTTACGACGAGCCAATGGATCTGCAAGGCGAGGTACTTATCAGAAAAAGCAACGGAAAGATTGTGCACGCATACGCGGTCGAGGTCAATAGTGGAGCTCTGGCCGACGCGCGCGGAGTAACGCTTGACAGGCGCGCGTTCTACTCACAATATCACTTTAAAGAGCGAGAGGTTGTGAGGCGTAGGATTTCTCAGGACGAAATCCAGCGGAATCTCAGAAGGATAGAAGAGAAAGGACTTTTGCCCGCGATAGAGGCATTACACGAAACGGTAAAGGATGCGATATACTAGACAATAAAAAATCCGGAGCTGCTAAGCGCAGCTTCGGATTTCTCTTCTTTATAGTACTTATTATTTAGCCTCGAGCAGCTCGATTCTGAAGTTCAGTGTCTTGCCTGAAAGCTCATGGTTAGCATCGAATGTGATTGTCTTGTCGTCTACAGCGTGAACCTTTACAGGAATTGGTCTGCCCATTGCATCCTGGAGGTAAACCTGCATTCCAACCTCAACGTCCTCAGCACCTGGCATCTGGTCGATTGGGAAGCTTACCATTGCGTTAGGATCGTACTCACCATATGCAAGGTCAGGTGTGAGTGATACGTCAACAACCTGTCCAACTTCCATGTCACATACTGCCATGTCGAAGCCCTTGATCATCATTCCTGCTCCGCAGATAAACTCGAGTGGCTCGCCTCTGTCATATGAACAGTCGAACTGAGTTCCGTCTTCAAGAGTTCCCTTGTAGTGAACCTTTACAGTCTTACCTGCGTTCTTACCCTCAAGGTAAATCATTGGTGCGCCGCCACCGCAGCCACCGCAACCGCCACCGCAGCCGCAATCTCCGCCCTCGCTTCCGCAGTCTCCACCACATCCGCAGCCGCATCCATCTTCGCTGTGGTCATGGCTGTGGTGATCACAGTTAACTCCCTCAGTTGGAAGCTCACCTCTCAGAAGAAGTCTTACTGCCTCATCAGCTGAACCCTCAGCGCCTGAGTAAACATCGATACCATAAGCATCGAGAGCGCTCTTAGCACCGTCACCGATACCACCGCAGATAAGAGTAGTTACTCCGTTTGATACGAGGAAGTCTGCCATTGCGCTGTGTCCGCTGCACTCAGGAACTACAGTCTGAGCTGACTTAATCATCCCGTGGTCGATCTCATAAATCTTGAACATCTCACAGTGCCCGAAATGCTCAAAAATATTACCGTCGTTGTATGTTGCTGCTACCTTCATTTGATACTCCTTTTGCTTTAAATTGGTTTAAAGCTTAAACATAAAAATAATAAAATTGCCCAATATGGTACACATTATATCACAGGGGCCAAGCTACTCCAAATGTTGTTCTTGTGATATAATCATTCCTAGTTTTATTGCAAAGGAAAGATATATTATGCAGAACGAAAGACTATCTAATGACGGAAATTATCTCAGAATCTGGGAGAATATAGAAGGAATCAAGGCGTTTTTTGCCACACAGAAGGGCTCAACTACGGAATATCCGTTTTATAACCCCGAAATTTGGGCAGATCTCGGCCTTGAAGATACTGTTTTGGTCGGTCACAGACAGACACACAGTACGAACGTTGAAGTAATTACCGAGGATATGGTTCGCGAGGCGAGGGAGAATGAGGCTTCCGGCTCCAATCCTGTTATAGGCGGCCAGAGAATCGTCTTTGACGGGGTTGACGGAGCGATTACGGACATTCCGGGCGTTCTTTTGACATCGAGACATGCGGATTGCATCCCACTCTTTTTCTACGACCCGAAGAAGCGAGTTGTTGGAATGGTTCACTCGGGATGGAGAGGAACTGCGGATGAGATTGGAAGAGTCACAATCGAGAAGATGGTAAGTGTGTATGGTTGCGATCCTGCAGACATTCTGGTGCACATCGGACCTGGAATCAGCAAGTGCTGCTTTGAGGTGGACGAGCCTTGCTTTAAGGAGTTCAGAGATCCGGAGTACACTACTAAGGAAACTCCGGACGGACTTAAGTATTACATTGACCTTAAGGCATATAACAAGAGAATGCTGATGGATGCGGGCGTGAAGGAAGAGCATATCACGACAAGCGAGCATTGCACTTGCTGTGAGAATGTTCTTTTCTCATCGCACAGATTTAACAGGAATCCGCTGAGAATGGGCGGCGGTATCGTATTGCTGTAATCTATTAAATTTAAGGAGGAACATATATATGGATAAGATTGAACTAGCAAGAGTGAAGCATGAGGCTGGATACAACTGCGCGCAGGCAGTAGCTTGCAGCTTTGCAGAGGAAGTAGGTGTCGATGAGGCTGTGCTTTATAAAGCATGTGAAGGTTTTGGTGGCGGACTTGGATGTGCAAAGGGTATGTGTGGTGCGCTTTCTGGAGCTGTTGTGCTCGCGGGCTTCATCCACAGTGATGGCAATATCGAGCATCCAGGCAAGACAAAGCCTGTGACTACAAGACATTCTGCAATGATGCTTAAGTACTTTACTGAGAAGACAGGTGCTCTTATCTGTTTCGATCTTAAGGGTGCAGGTGGAACAAGACCTGTAACACCTTGTGCGGACTGTATCACTATCGGCGTTGAGGCCGTACAGAAGGTGCTCGGACTGTAGGTTCTTTATTTGCGAGATTTTTGAGGTATTGTGAGAATTATGTATTATGGAAAAGAACATTAATAGGAATGAGCACAGGAAGGGCATCATCGGCATACTTGCTGCGATGGTCATGTGGGGCTTTCTGCCGATTTACTGGCAGGCACTTCGACCTATAAATTCCTGGGTGATAATACTGTACAGAATTGTGCTGGTTTTCGTTTATAGTGTGATTGCGGCGAGATTCTCGTACAGTTTTAAGGAGATTTTCGAGCCGCTTAAGGACAGGGAGACCCGCAAGACGTATTTCTATGCGGGTCTCTTCTGCACCATTAACTGGAGTACATATATCTATGGTGTAAATGCAGGAGAGGTAGTTCAGTGTTCACTCGGCTACTACATCGAGCCACTGATGATATGTCTTATAGGAATCATATTTTTCAGAGAGAAAGTAACTAAATACAATCTGATCGCAATGATTCTTGCGGCTGTAAGTATTGGCATGCTGCTGCTTCATTTTGGAGAGATTCCGGCACTTGCGATTATGCTCGCTGCAACATTCTCAATCTATGCGGCAATCAAGAAGAATGGTTCGCAGCCTCCACTTATCTCACTGGTATATGAGACTATGCTGTTTGTACCACCGGCACTTATAGCAATCATTTATCTTGAGGCGACCGGTAAGGGCGCCATCGCTTCAGCAACAAGCATGGGCCAGTATGCACTTCTGTACCTTTGCGGAATATTTACATTGGTTCCACTTGGACTTTTTGCATATGCAGCGCAGCGATGCAGCATGTTTGACCTGGGACTTTTAGAGTACGTCAGTCCGACACTTTCTCTGATAGTCGGAATTACACTTCTTGGTGAAAGTGTGGATATGGTGCAGGTTATCGGTTTTGCGATTATCTGGCTGGGACTTGGTTTCTTCAGCTATGGGCAGTTCAAGGAGATTCGAAATGAGAAGAAGAGATAGAGAGATTACAGATTTTGGCAGAATGCTTGAGGTTGTAAGTGCAAACGATGTTCTTAGAATTGCGTTTGACGATGGGGATGGAATCTATATCTGTCCTGTAAATTATGGATTTAAGTCGGATGGCGAGAAGCTGTCGTTTTATTTTCACGGGGCGAAGAGCGGACGCAAGGCGGAGGCTCTTTGCAGTAAGGTGAAGTCCGTGAGCTTCGAACTTGACGGAAGTCACCGAAGTCATCTTGGCGAAAGTGGCTGTGATTCTACAATGTATTATGCATCTGTTATGGGAACTGCTGATGTAACAATCTGCGAAGGAGCAGATATCGAAGCAGGACTTGACGCGGTGATGAATAATGTTTTTGGCAGTGAAGGACCATTTGAATACAAAGAAGAAGTCCTTAAGAACACATTAGTTATAAGGCTTGATGTTCGCGAGTGGACATGCAAGATTCATTAGAATTATGATTCGGTAAAGGAGGTATCATAATGAGTATTGTGAGAAAGGTTGAAGACCAGAATGTTGTTGTAACTAAGGAAGCACAGGGCGGTCCTGGCGAGATTATTGCAAGAAAGCTTGCGGAGTGCGACGAGGATCTGTGGAATAAGGGACGCCTTCTTAATGTAATCACACTTGAGCCTGGTTCAGGCGTTGGATACCATGTTCACCAGGGCGACGGCGAGGTTTACTACATCATGGAAGGAACCGCTGAGTACGATGACAATGGAACAGTTGTTACTCTGAATGCGGGAGATGTAACATTTACATTCCCTGGCGAAGGACACTCAATCACAAACGTGAGCGACAGACATATGAAGTTCCTTGCACTGGTTATGTATGAATAAAATAAAGTAACAAAAAAGCGACTGATAGCAATAATGCCGTCAGTCGCTTTAGTCTTATTTAAGTATCGCTGCTGCGGTGTTCTCTACTGCATTAGCGATTGCGAGCACAAGCTCTGTTGTCGGACCATAGAATATCGCGCCGTGGTTGGCGAGAATTACTGCATGGCTCAGGCGGAGTTTCTCAATTGCGTTATCGTTAAAGTGGCTCTCGTGTTCGAGAGAGTAATCTGTTACAAGCACATCACCGATAAGCTCCTTCATTGCAGGATCTGCGATAGTAAAGCCTGCGTGCGCTGCGGCAAAGCAGCTTAGGTTAGCTGAATGAGTATGTACAATAGTCTTGCAGCCTGGAAGCTCTCTGTACATTCTCGCATGGAGCTTATAGTTTCGGCTTGGAATTCTCTGATTAGGGTTGTAAGTCAGATCCTTGAAGTTGACCTTGACGATGTCTTCAGGCTTGATTCTGAAATAGTCCATACCAGAAGGAGTAATCAGCATCTCATCGTCGTTAATCATTACAGAAATGTTGCCCCATGTTCCGAATACGAGGACGTCTCTGCAGATCTGCTTGCCGAACTCAATCATGCTGTTACGAATCTCGAACTCGCTCTCGTCAAAGTCGATTACCTCAACGAATGCCTTGCTATTCATTCTGTAGTACTTGTTTATATAGAAATCTCTGCAGAACTCAACGTCCTTAGCTGGAATGTACTTAAGCTCGCCGAGCTTCTTAGTTGAAAGCTCAGCCTTGCAGCACTTCTCAATGATCTGAACGCATGATACAGCATCCTCGATAGTTGCTCCGACTCCAACGATACCAGATCCTTTGATGATGCAGCCAGACGAATCCTTCAGAACCTTCATGCACTTATCAATTGAAAACTCATTGATAATCTGTGCCTTAGAACCTACTATCTCTGAGAAATCATCAAGAGACGATCTGATCTCGTTTCTGTCACGGCTTGCAAGTACCGATGCTTCAGTGCACGCAAAAACAAACGCGTTGATATCAGGTCTGCTGTGGAAGAGTACGCCGAGGTCTCCAGAATTCATGTCACACACGTCGATATCACGCTTCTTGTCTATCTTCGAAAGAATAATATTCTCCTTAGTCATAAGGTAGAAGTCATTATCCACGCGGAGTGCAATCTGACCGTAAACATTGCTCTGTCCAGGTCTGAAGCCTCTAGATCCGTTCTCTAAAACCTGCTTTGCTGTTGATATATCCATAAAGTGAACCTCACTTGAATTAGTATAGTCAGTAACCACTAACGGCTACCGTGAGATTATACCACGGAAATTTTTGTGCAGTATGATTATTCTGTAAAAAGATTTACTAAAAAATATCAATAGCAAACTAAAACAGCCCGCACCGAAATCCCAATTCGATTTCAATGTAGGCCGTCTCGTATCTATAAATGTTCTTGTCAGTTGCTTGTATTAATTATTGTGCAAAAATTCTCTCTGCACATGCCGCCCAGCTTACCGCTTCGGTGTCAGGCTCTGGGATGCACCCGCCCTTGATGCAGACCTGTGTCTGGTACGCAATCTTGATGGCTTCTGCGAGGTTACGGGCAAAAATCGGTTTCGCTTCTTCCGCGGGCTCGTCAACGCTTACCATCTCAGGTCTTTCAACGAAAACTGCCGTGCTGCCGCTGATTGATTTCTCAACCCAGTCCTTTACGCCAGGAAGATCGGTGCAGACCGGAACGACACCGCACGCCATTGCCTCCATCAGCACGAGAGGAAGTCCTTCGTAATAAGAAGGGAGAACGAAAACATCACACTTCTGAAGCATTACCGAAAGCTCAATCTGATTAAGCATTCCTACGTACTCGGCAAAAGGCTGTTCCTTCACCGCGTTAAGAACCTCATTGTCCTGGCATCCGCCTGCAAGCGAAATTACAAACTCCGGAAACTCCGGGTCGCCCGCAAGAATACGACCGGCCTCCATGAATTCGAGAATACCCTTGGCGCGAGAAAGCTTTCCCGCAAAAGCAATTCTTACCGGAATCTCATCGACATCCATCACGCCGCGAAGATCACGGTTAAATATTGCTGAATTGTAACCTGATCCCGCAATGTATATTCTGTCATCCTCTATGCCAAAAAGCTCCTTAATCACGTTCTTCTGTTCCGCGTGGAGTGCATAAACTCTATCAAGTCCTGCAATTCCTGGTCTTACGATATCCCTAAGATTATCTGACTGTCTGAACTGACGAAGGTCACTTCCGTGGCTAAGTCCATAGATTACAGCATCAGGAAACATCTCTCTTACAATTGAAGTAAGTAGAAAAAGGTGATGACAGAAAATGATATCGGGCTGAAGCTCCGCTGCAGCCTTCTTTATAACAGGCTCGAACATCATTCTGAAACGCTCAATATCAGCCTCGCTCATGCGACTGTAAAGTTGCGACGGATATGGCATAACATCCGACATTCCCACAATAGGAAACTCCTCACTGAAAAAAACCGGATAGAATCCAACTGAATCCGGAAAATGCGCCTTATCATCTTCATAAATACCGGCAACAACTGCCTGCTCGTGTCCTAAGCCGGCGAGTGCCTTAACCACCTCTGTAAGGTAAGTGCCGCTTCCTGTGGAGTGCGGCTTCTGTGCTGTAATACTTAAAATCTTCATATTAGAATATTTTCCTATATCCCGCGGCCAAAAGTCAATATTTTAACGAACGTATATATTCTCTATAGCAAAATGTTTTCTTTCAATAACGGAATCCTGGCGTCTCGAGGATTGTGATTTTTTGGACATAAATCTAACAAAAGGAGGGTGCAAACCTTGATTTAAACGCTATGATATGAAATAATAATCGGGAATGAAATAGCTTCTTTGAATAAGAGCTACGTATTTTTGGTTTTATTTCGTCACATTATTGAAAATAGGCTTTCATTACGAAGGCTTGTTTTTTACGAGATAATTTAAAGATTATAGAATTAACATAATAGAGGTAACATATGGGTTTATTTTATGGCGAAGACAAGACAATAATGGATCTTCTTAAGGAAAAGAAGAACTTTCTTCTCATAGGAGAGGCAGGCAGCGGAAAGAGTGAGATTACACTCAATCTTGCAGTCAAGCTCGCGGAGATGAGCGGTAAGACCGTAGATCTTTTTGACCTTGACCAGACAAAGCCGCTGTTCCGTTCAAGAGACATGAAGGAATCATTTGCTGACAAGGGCGTTGATATTTATTATCAGGATCAGTTCCTCGATGCGCCTTCACAGGTTGGTGGAGTTATTCCTTCTCTTCTGAGCGACAATTACACTCTTCTTGATATCGGAGGAGGACACCAGGCTGCAAAGTATGCTGGTGCGTACAACCACATTCTGAGCAACGAGGATTCTGTTGCGATTTATGTAATCAATCCGTACAGACCTTGGACTAAGAGTGCCGAGGCTATCGACGGAACTATGTCACATATTCTGAAGTCAGTAAGACTTAACCAGATTTATGTGCTCGGTAATCCTAATCTGGGTTACTCAACTAATGTCAATGAATTCATGGATGGTTTAGATAAGCTTGATGAGCTGCTTAGCGAGTTCACTACTGTGACAAGTGCATGTGTAAACAAGGACCTGTACGAGGATGCACAGGAAGAGACTGACAAGTATCTGCTCCCTATCGAGCTTTATCTGACATATTCATGGGTTGATTAAATTTTTTAAAATACTTTTTTATAACCGTAAGGAGGGAACGTAATGGCAAAAGGCAGAGTAGAAATCAGCGCTGAGTCATGCAAGTCATGCCAGTACTGTGTAGTGAACTGTCCTAAGAAAGTCCTTGAAGTTGGTAAGGACGTAAACTCTAAGGGATACCCTTATGTAGTTGTTGCTCGTCCAGATGATTGTATCGGATGTGCAATGTGTGCTCAGATTTGCCCTGATTCGGCAATTGAAGTATGGAGATAATCGAGAGAGGAGAATTATAATGGCAGAACGTGTATTTATGAAGGGCTGCGAGGCAATCGCTGAGGCAGCTACAAGAGCAGGTTGTCGTTTCTTCGCGGGTTATCCTATTACTCCGCAGAACGAGATTCCTGAGTATTTCGCAAGAAGAATGCCTGAGGTAGGCGGAACATTCGTACAGGGTGAGAGTGAGGTTGCATCAGTAAACATGCTTTACGGTGCTGCTCTTACAGGTATCAGAGCTATGTCATCATCATCTTCATGTGGTATTTCACTTTACTCAGAGGGTGTTTCATACATGGCAGCTGCAAGAGTTCCTGCAGTTTATGTAAACGTACAGAGAGGTGGCCCTGGTATCGGAGCTATCCAGCCTGCACAGCAGGACTACAACCAGGCTACTAAGGCTTCTGGTAACGGTGGATTCAAGATGATTGTTCTTGCACCTGCTACAGTTCAGGAGTGCGTAGACATGGTTTACGAGGCATTTGACCTCGCAGCTAGAGATGAGAACCCAGTACTTGTACTTACAGACGGTGTAATGGGAACTATGATGGAGCCAGTTGTTCTTCCTCCAATGAAGAGCGACGAGGAGCTTGCTGAGCTTAAGGCTGCATTTGCTCACAGAGCAGTTACTGGTCATGCTCCACTTGATCAGCACACTGGTGAGCCTGGTGGTATCGGTGATGGCTGGGAGAAGCACAACATCGAGACAGCAGCTATGTACAAGACTTGGGACAAGGATATCAGAGTTGAGGAGTTCATGATGGACGATGCAGAGATCGTACTCGCTGCATATGGTATCTCAGCTAGAATTTCTAAGGTAATCGTTAAGCAGCTCCGTAAGGAAGGTATCAAGGCTGGTATGATCAGACCTATTACTGTATCACCATTCCCTTATGACACATTTGCTAACCTTGATCCAAACAAGGTTAAGGGAATCCTCGATGTTGAGATGTCAATCCCAGCTCAGATGAGATTCGATATCGACCACGCTGTATGTGGAAACATCCCTGTTATGGAGTGCCTCAGATCAGGTGGTCAGCTTCTGACTAACGATCAGGTTCTTGCAGGTACTCGTGAGCTTATTAAGGAGGTACTGTAATGGCTGAGATGAAGAAAGTATATGAGAGAACTAAGGGTGTTAAGCCAGGTGCTGTATCAGGATTCTGCCCGGGTTGCATGCACTCAACAGTTCATAAGCTTATTGGTGAGGCTGCTGAGAACATCGGCGCACTCGACAAGCTCGTAAGAGTTGAGGGTGTAGGTTGCTGCGGACTTGGTCAGCTTTACGTTTCAGGTGACTGGCTCATCGCTGCTCACGGAAGAGCAGGAGCAGTTGCTACTGGTGTTAAGAGAACATCTCCTGATTCACTTGTTTACACTTATCAGGGTGACGGAGACCTCGCTGCTATCGGTCTTGCTGAGACTCTTTCAGCAGCTAACAGAGGTGAGAACATCACTGTTATCTTCGTAAACAACGGTATTTACGGAATGACTGGTGGACAGATGGCTCCAACTACTCTTCTTGGCATGAAGGCTACTACAGCTCCAGGCGGAAGAAAGGCTGAGGAGCACGGATACCCAATGCACGTTTGTGAGATTATCAACCAGCTTACAGCTCCTAAGATGATTGTAAGAACAACTGTTGATACACCACAGAACGTAATTAAGACACGTAAGTATATTGAGAAGGCATTCAAGATGCAGCTCGAGGGTAAGGGATATGCAATCATCGAGATCGTAGCTACTTGCCCAACTAACTGGGGACTTGGACCTCTTGAGGCAATTGACTTCATGAGAGAGAACATGCTTAAGGAGTTCCCTGTAGGCGAGTTCAGAATGCCAGAGTAGGAGGAATGATATAATGGAAAGAAATCTTATGATCGCCGGATTCGGTGGACAGGGTGTTATGACTATGGGCAAGCTTCTCTCAGAGGCAACATGTGATGCTACAGATCTTAACGTATCATTCTTCCCATCATATGGTGCTGCTATGAGAGGTGGTACAGCTAACTGCTTCGTAGTAATTTCAGACGAGGAGATCGGCGCTCCTGTAAGCTACAACCTTGACGACCTTGTAGTTATGAACGGACCTTCACTTCACAAGTTCCTTCCTAACCTTAAGGCTAACGGAAACCTCTTCATCAACAGCACAATCGTTGATAAGTCAGAGGTTGCTAGAGACGACGTTAGGGTAATCGAGGCTCCTGTAACTCAGATGGCTCTCGATATCAACAACCCAAGAGCTCTTAACGTAATCATGCTTGGAGTATACGTTGGTGCTACTGACGCAGTAGACGCTGAGGTTATCGAGAAGGGCATCGAGCACAAGTTTGCTCACAAGCCACACCTCATCGAGCCAAACGTAGAGGCATTCAGAGCTGGTCTTGAGATCGGAAAGTCACAGAAGTAATTCAGACTTAATCGGTTATAATATGTAATATGAGAGCGCGGCCTAATGGTCGCGCTTTTGTAATGTCCTGTTATGTGAAAGCTGTGCAAAAGTTCATAGCCAGCTGGTCGCAATCTAAATCAAAGTGATATAATATACACTAAAGAAAAATGCAAAGGGAGGTTAAGGTATGAAGAAGGTATTAGTTGGTACTCTTTGCGTATTACTTGCAATCAGCATGCTGCTACCGATGGCTAACATTTTAATGTAATCGGGAGCCTGAAAATGTTGTAAAACCACAGTATTACTGGCTTAATTAGGGCTTAAAGACCGAATACGACCCTCGCGCGGGGTTTATTTCTATACAAAAAAAGAGTATAATTTATCTACTATTTATGAGTGCGCTATATCGAAGGAGAAAGGAGCACGTTGTAATGAGAAAGAGATACTATACAGAGAAAGAGTTCGCTGAGGAAGCTAAGAGACTTGCTAACAGAAGACTTATTGCTGTTGCGGTTGGCGGATCAGTGATTGCGCTGAGTGCGATTGCAGCTGTTACATATAGAGCTGTGAAGACAATGTCAGAGGCTAAGGCCTGGAATGATGTTGACTGGAACCTTGAGGATGATTGTGCGCTCCTCTAAGAATTAAGAAACTATTTTGAGAAGGGACATATACATAAGATGGCAGAGAACAAAGGTACATATTATATCACTACACCAATTTACTATCCTAGTGCGAAGCTTCATATCGGACACACATACTGCACTGTAATGGCCGATGCGATGGCAAGATTCAAGAGATTGTCAGGATACGATGTAAGATTTATGACAGGAACTGATGAGCACGGACAGAAGATTGAGAAGTGTGCAGAAGAGGCTGGATGTACTCCTAAGGAGTACGTTGACTCAATTGTAGAGACAATTCTCAGACTCTGGGAGAAGATGGAGATCAGCTATGATGACTTTATCAGAACTACAGAGCCAAGACACATGAAGGGCGTTCAGGATATTTTCATGAGAATGTACAAGAACGGCGATATCTACAAGGGAGCATATGAGGGCTGGTATTGCACACCATGTGAGTCATTCTGGACTGAGACTCAGGTTGAGAATGGTAACTGCCCTGACTGCGGAAGACCAGTTAAGAAGATGCAGGAGGAGGCTTACTTCTTTAAGCTGAGCAAGTATGGTGATAAGCTTCTTAACTACTATGAGGAGCATCCTGAGTTCCTTCAGCCTGAATCAAGAAGAAACGAGATGAAGGCATTCATCGAGCAGGGGCTTGAGGATTTATGTATTTCAAGATCAGAGTTTGACTGGGGTATTCCAGTTCCAATCGATGAGGAGCACGTAATCTACGTATGGCTTGATGCGCTTTCTAACTATATTACGGCGCTCGGTTTTGGAACTGATCACGATGAGAATTATAAGAAGTACTGGCCAGCTAACGTTCACCTTGTAGGTAAGGAGATTGTTAGATTCCACTCGATTATCTGGCCTGCAATGCTTATGTCAATTGATGAGCCACTTCCTAAGCAGGTCCTTGGACATGGATGGCTTCTTATCGATGGTGGTAAGATGTCTAAGTCAAAGGGTAACGTTGTTGACCCTGAGATTCTTATTGACAGATACGGAATCGATTCACTGAAGTACTTCCTCCTCAGAGAATATACTTTTGGACAGGACGGAGTTTACACTAACGAGGTAATGCTCAAGAGACTTAACTACGATCTTGCTAACGACCTCGGTAACCTTCTTTCAAGAACAGTATCAATGGTTGAGAAGTACTGCGGCGGTGTGGTTCCTGAGGCTAAGCTCAGAGACGAGATCGATTCAGAGCTTATCGAGCTTGCAGTTGCTGCAGCTGATAAGGTTGACGAGAAGATGGATGGTTTCTGCTTCAACCTTGCACTTGATGAGATCTGGAACGTTGTTAGAAGAGCTAACAAGTACATCGATGAGAAGATGCCATGGGCTCTTGCTAAGGATGAGACTAAGAAGGATGAGCTTGATACAGTAATGAGAAACCTCGTTGAGGCACTTAGAATCGTATCAATTCTTATCGTTCCATTTATGCACACAACTTCAGAAAAAATGAGAGAGCAGCTCGGAATCGCTAACGTTGAGGTTGTATGGGATGATGCATTCGAGTTCTACAAGATGGACGGATGCACAGTTAAGAAGGGTGAGCAGCTCTTCCCAAGACTTGATATCGAGAAGGAGCTAGAGGCTCTCGAGAATATCAACAAGGCAAACTAATAAGATGCGAATTTAATACTAATAATTCAAATTCACTTAAATGCAAAGGCTCCGCAGTTCAAATGAATTGCGGAGCTTTCTGAATATCATGAACTGAACATCATGAATTGAATATATATGAGGAGAGAAAACATGCTTTTTGACGCACATACACATCTTAATTTCGAGGAATTTTCAGAAGAGGAGAGAGCCGAGAAGGCAGCTACAATCGAGGCTTCGGAGCTTGTGAACATTATCGATGTCGGTGATAACATTGAGTCATCGAAGCAGGCGATTGCCGATGCTGAGAAGTATGACTGGTGCTATGCGGCTGTCGGAATTCACCCCCAGCACTGCAAGATGGTCGATGATGAAGCACTTAAGTGCATCGAAGAGCTTGCGGCACACCCTAAGGTGAAGGCAATCGGTGAGATTGGACTTGACTTCTATTACGGCAAGGATGATCAGGAGGAGCAGATTGAGGCGTTCAGAAAGCAGATCAGACTGGCGAACAAGCTTAAGATGCCAATCATGATTCACACAAGAGACGCCAACCAGCTGACTATGGATATTTTGATAGAAGAAGGGGCGTTCAGCGACGAGAGAAAGAGCTGGTTCCCCCCAAGAATCGTGGACGGCGAGGAGCAGGCGGATGCGAGAGTGCAGCTTCACTGCTACTCAGGTTCGGTGGAGCTTGCTCTGGAATACGTGAAGAAGGGTGCGACAATATCTCTCGGAGGTCCGATCACGTTCAAAAATGGCCGTAAAGCGGCTGAGGTTGCCCGCGCGGTTCCGAAGGAGGCTCTTATGAGCGAGACCGACGCACCATATATGGCGCCAGAGCCACTTCGTGGAAGACAGAACAGAAGTGAATATGTGGCACATGTTGTAAGGAGGATGTCGATTCTTAAGGGGCTTGACTACGAAGAGATGGGCAGGATTCTTACGGAGAACGGAAGGAGGTTTTTTGACATTGGGTAATTACAGCAAGAAGATAATTTCATCGATAGTCGATTCAGATCTGATTCCGAGGAAGGGCGCTGTAATCGTCGGATTCTCTGGTGGACCGGATTCGCTCTGCCTTTTGCACGCACTTTGCGAGCTTAGAGACTCGCTGGAGATAGACATCATTCCGGTTCATGTCAATCATAAACTCCGTCCTAATGCAGATCCTGAGCAGGATCACGCTGTGGCGATTTGTGACAGACTTGATCTTGAAGCACTCGTATATGAGGCGGATTGCAGAGGAATGGCGGAGGACCTTAAGATCTCGGAAGAAGAGGCAGGCAGGAAGATAAGATACGAGATTTTTGATGAGGTGGCCGGAGAGCTTGAGGCAGCAGGAATCGATTCTGAGAGAATAGTGATTGCAGTTGCGCACAACTCAGATGATCAGAGCGAGACAGTTCTTTTTAGAGTAATCAGAGGAACTGGAGTTCATGGCCTTGCGGGAATAAGCAAGAGAAGAGTTTCGGTGAAGGGTTACGAGATTATAAGGCCGCTTCTGGATGTTTCAAGAGAGGATATCGAGGGGTATATCGAGGAGAACAAGTTGCATCCGAACATTGATGAGACGAATTCAAGCACGGATTACACAAGAAACAGAATCAGACTTGAGCTTATTCCATACATTGAGAAGCATTTCAATCCGAACGTGAAGGAAGCGCTTAAGAGACTGGCGGAGAACGCATCTGTTGAGGACGAATTCATGGAGGGCATCGCGGCTTTTGAGTGTGAGAGCTGTCTTACTGTGGATGATTCGGAGAATAAGCTGATTCTTGATATTGATTATGCGCTGAATCTGCCACTTGCTTTGGTTAGAAGAATTATAGGTACAGCGTTTGAGATTCTTGGAATTGTTGAATCGGGAAGCCACAGACTTACACTCAATGTTATTGATCTGATGATGTCTGACAATCCATCGGCAGTCATGAACCTGCCGGGAGGTGTGGTTGCGAGAAGAAGATATAAGCAGCTGATTTTTGGCTTTGAGGATGACGATATGAAGGAAGACTCCAACGAAGATACTGATAATCAGAGCATCAATCCGAAGATTATGCTTATGAAGGAGTATAACAGAGCAGACTATGGGCTTCATGCGGCGTTCGATTTCGACGAGTTCAGCAAAGTGTATCCGGGATGCATCGGCGAGATTAAGGTTAGAACGAGACGTGACGGAGATTATATCGCGATTAAGGGTGGAAGGAAGAAGATTCAGGACTTTTTCGTGGATTCAAAGATTCCGAAGGAGTACAGAGACAGCATCAGAATGGTAGCAATTGGCAACGAGATTCTGTGGATACTGCCGGACGAAAATCTGCCAACGAAACAGCTTCAGAATCGTGGTAAATTTTCACAAAATTATCAGATAACTGAGGCATCATCAAGGGTGCTCTTTCTTGAATATACTAATATACTATGTTAAAATGATAATTAATTTGTGTAAAAAAAACAATTTCTATAATATGAAGAAAGGAAATCGATTAATTTGAAGAAATACGGTAAGAATTTATCAGTGTATATTCTGATCTTTGCTTTCGTGCTCGGAGCAGCGTATTTCATGCGTGGATTTGAGGCAGAAAGCCAGACCAAGACTGTAAAGTTCTCCCAGTTCGCAACTCATCTTGAGAAGGGAGAGTTCAAGTCGGTCAACATTTCTGACAGACAACTGACAGGAACAAAGAATGGCGGAGATAAGGAGATTACTTACGCTCCATCAGTAATTGAAATCAGCTGGCTCGAAGAGAATTACATCTTCCCGATGTATAAGGAGAAGAAGCTCGCTATAGACAGTAATCCACCTGAGAGTGATTTTAATTTCTTCTCAGTGCTTCCGACGGTTCTGATGGTTGGTGCGATGATTATGCTGTTCTACTTCATGATGAGTCAGGGCGGCAATAAGCAGGCATTCCAGTTCGGTAAGAACAAGGCGAAGCTATATAAGGGTGATGGCAAGAAGCTTTCATTCAAGGACGTTGCAGGACTTGAAGAGGAGAAGGAAGAGCTTGCAGAAATCGTTGACTTCCTTAAGAACCCGGGCAAGTATACTAAGCTCGGAGCAAGAATCCCTAAGGGTGTTCTTCTCGTAGGAAGTCCTGGTACAGGTAAGACATATATTTCTAAGGCGACTGCAGGTGAGGCGGGAGTTCCGTTTTTCTCAATTTCAGGTTCAGATTTCGTTGAGATGTTCGTCGGAGTTGGTGCTTCAAGAGTAAGAGACCTTTTTGCAGAGGCTAAGAAGAATGCACCTTGCATTGTATTTATCGATGAGATTGATGCTGTAGGTAGAAGAAGAGGTGCAGGTCTCGGCGGCGGTAATGATGAGAGAGAACAGACTCTTAACCAGCTGCTCGTTGAGATGGACGGTTTCGATGCGAACCTCGGAATCATTATCCTTGCAGCTACTAACAGACCAGACGTACTTGACCCGGCACTTCAGAGACCGGGAAGATTCGACAGACAGATCGTTATCGGCATGCCGGATGTTAAGGCGAGAGAGGAGATTTTCAAGCTTTACACTAAGAACAAGCCTCTCGACGATGATGTTTCACCTGAGGTTCTTGCTAAGAGAACTGCAGGCTTCTCACCGGCTGATATCGAGAACCTGATCAATGAGGCTGCACTTCTTACTGCAAGAAGAAATGGCCTTAAGATCAGAATGGACGAGATCGAGGAAGCAACTACTAAGGTAATGGCGGGTCCTCAGAAGAAATCAAGAGTTATCTCTGATGAGGAGAAGAAGCTCACTGCATATCACGAGGCAGGTCACGCAATCGTTATGCGAGCTACACCTGATTCAGATCCGGTTCACCAGATTACAATCATCCCAAGAGGAATGGCTGGTGGATTCACAATGTGGCTTCCTGAGAAGGACAGATTCTTCGTTACTAAGGGTCACATGCTCGACAATATCAAGCACCTCCTCGGAGGAAGAGTTGCTGAGCAGCTTAAGCTTGATGACATAAGTACAGGAGCATCAAATGATCTTCAGAGAGCTACGGCAATTGCGAAGAGTATGGTAACTGAGTACGGATTCTCCGAGGTTATCGGTCCTGTAAGTCTCTCAAGTGATGATGAGGTATTCCTTGGAAGAGACTTCTCAAAGACTCAGAACTATTCTGACGAGATGGCTTCTAAGGTAGACGCAGAGATTAAGAGAATCATTGAGGAGTGCTACCAGGAGACTACAAGAATCCTGAAGGAGCATGATGATGCATTTGAGAGAGTTGCACAGGCACTTCTTCTTGTTGAGACTCTTGATGGTGAGCAGTTCGAGAGACTCTTTACAGGTGAAGTTTCAGCTGAGGAGCTTGCTGAGCAGGTTAAGCAGAAGGAAGCTGAGATTAAGGCTGCTAATGAGAAGGAAGCAACTGAGAGCGCAAGGCAGGATGAAGAGGCAAGACGTGAGGCTGCTGAGAGAATCAGACAGCTTCAGGAGGAGCTTGCGGGAGCAACTGTAGACTCCAAGAAGCCTGTTATTGTAGAATTCCAGGAGTACAGAAGACCTACTCAGAAGGATACTCATATTGCTCCGCTTAAGACTCCGGATGAAGACAAGAATAATCAGAATGATCAGCCCGATAGGACTATCAAGATTGAGCCTGCTGATAATGACAGCAGCAATGACAGAAATGATTCACCGAAGAATAACGACGAGGAATAATAATTAGTGGACTGAGGTCTTAGTTGACCTCAGTCTTTGTAAAACGTTAAATAATACTGAAAGAACAAATAGTAAATAGTACAGAGGTAAGGGTTATGAGAATTACTGTAGAAGACTGTCTGAAGCTTGATGCTTTTGACGGAAGCCAGATTCTAGCCTGCAAGAGAAAGGCAGACAGAAGAGTGCGCAGCGTGTCTGTTCTTGATGAGGAGAATCTTGAGCAGGGTGTTGACAGAAACGGTGTTAAGGAACAGATGGTAATCACACATTTCTGGTCACATAAGGATGATATTGAGGGTCAGTGCAATGCTGTTAAGGGACTTGGTAAGAGAGGCGTTGCTGCTCTTGTTGTGTATCTGAATGATGACGGTGTTAAGGAAATTGATCCAAGAGTAGCTGTTGCTGCTGAGGAAGGCGGACTTCTGCTGATTACAATCAGAGACGATGGAAGAGTTACTTATTCAATGCTTATTTCACAGGTAATGGATAAGATTCTTTATGGTCACAATTTCAGTGACAATATTCTTAACAATACTATTTATCATCTTCTTAACTTTGAGAAACATTCAAGCTTCCCTGCGGCTCTTAGAGAGGCAGCAACATACAACGATTACCAGATTGTTCTGATGACTGCAGACTACAATCAGATTCTGACAATTGAGACAAGACATATTGTTTCAATCGATGACATCATCCAGGTTGCAAGACAGCAGGATGCAATTCATCCGAATACATACACTAAGGTGTGCAACGAGAATGTAATCACATACTGGGGCCTTATCAACATCGATGAGCAGAAGTATATCATGATGATCGTTGACAATGAGGATAACTACTCAGAGGTTGAGATGAAGAAGCTTTCTGAGATTATTGAGCTTGCTATCGGTATGTGGAAGTACACTCCTGAGAGAGATTCAAAGGCGGAGTTTATCAAGTCAGCTGTAAGAGGCGATATGTCATTCTGCTACACACTACTCGAGGAGGCAGGTCTCAAGGGCAAGAGCTTCGTCAGCGTTTTCTACGCTAAGGATGCTGATGATGCAGAGTTTTTGGGAATCATTAACAGGTATAAGAACAAATATAACCTTGGAAGCCTGACACTGCTTGATGATCACGATATGTACGGAATCATGTACACAGATGATGATACTAACACTGGCGATGAGCTCGATGCTAAGCATGTATGTCTCAAGATGTACGAGGAGCTTAAGAGCGGACGTAAGCAGGTTAGAATCTTCCATATGACAGGAATGGTTACACTCGACAGTGCTGTTGAGGGCTTCAGACTGATCAACAGAACATGGTCAGGCGTTGAGGCTGTATTCCCATTTAAGAGAGTATTTACAAAGTATGAGATGTCGATGGTTTGTGATTGTATCAATCTCAATACAAGCGGCAACTCAATCAAGAAGATGTACTCTGATCTTCTTGAGCCATTCGAGAGAGAGATTTCCTCAAACAAGGGAAAGCTTCTTCTCGATACACTTTCAACTTTTGTACTTGATGCCGGCATGAACAGCGGTAAGACTGCGGAGTTTATGAACATTCACAATAATACGGTTCAGTACAGACTTAAGAGAATCAATGAAATTCTAGGAGCTGATATGACAGGAAACAGAATCATTCCTGGTCTTACAATGGCTCTTGCAATTAAGAGATTGGAGGCTTAATCGATGCTTCTTACTATTGATGTAGGAAACACTAACGTGGTACTTGGACTTTTCGACGGAAGGAAGATGATTGCCAACTGGAGACTTGCGACAGAGACCAAGCGAAGTGCAGATGAATACGGTACGCTTGTGGACAGCATGTTCAGACATGACGGACTAGATCCGGCCGATGTGGATGATGTAATTATTTCATCCGTAGTACCACCTCTGGTATTCACACTAGAGCACATGTGCTATAAGTACTTTGACATCACACCACTTGTAGTAGAGACAGGTGTTAAGACAGGTCTTAAGATCAAGTGCGACGACCCAAGACAGATCGGATCCGACAGAATTGTTAATTCAGTTGGAGCTCACGAGAAGTACGATGGTCCGCTGATCGTCGTTGACTACGGCACTGCTACAACTTTCTGCGTGGTAACAGGGAGCGGCGAATTCCTAGGTGGCGCGATTGCTCCGGGTATCAAGACATCAGCATCAGCACTTTCTTCACAGACTGCGAAGCTGCCTAACGTAGACCTTGAGAAGCCTAACAGAATGATCTGCAAGAATACTTCAGAGTGCATGAGAGCGGGTCTCATCTACGGTCACATGGGTCTTTCGGAGTATCTTATCGCAGGAATGAAGAAGGAGCTTTCAGAATACCTTGGAATCGACGAGAGCGAAATCAGGGTAATTGCAACAGGTGGACTTGCAACGCTTGTGGACAGCGGTGTAAGCTGCATCGACGTAATAGATAAGCGCCTCACACTTGACGGCCTTGTGAGAATCTACGAGAAGAACAAGGCTGCAAGAAAGAAGCAGTAACAATATAACAGTAAAGGGTATTAATGAAGGAAATCAGGATAGGTAACGTCAAGCTGGACAATCCATTTATCATGGCTCCGCTTGCGGGCGTGACTGATGCGGTGACAAGAAGATTCTGTTACGAGATGGGAGCAGCACTTACGACCACGGAGATGGTCAGTGCAAAAGGCCTTTTCTACGGTGATCGAAATTCCGAGAAGCTACTATATCTCGAGGAGGAAGGCGGACCGACATCTGTACAGATTTTTGGCTCAGAACCGGACATTATGGCATTTGCCGCAAGAAAGCTTGACAGTCTTGACAACTGCATACTGGATATCAACATGGGCTGTCCCGTTCCGAAGGTTGTAAAGAACGGTGACGGGTCAGCTCTTCTTAAGAATCCGGATCTCGTTTATGATGTGGTAAGAGCAGTTGTCAATAACTCTTCAAAGCCTGTAACAGCGAAGATAAGAAAGGGCTTTGACGACGAGCATATAAATGCTCTCGAGGTTGCTCACGCCATAGAAGCTGGCGGAGCATCAGCGATATGTATTCATGGAAGAACAAGAGCTCAGTACTACAGCGGAACAGCTGACTGGGATATAATAAGAGAAGTAAAGGAGAACGTTTCGATACCGGTAATAGGTAATGGAGACGTTTTTACCTGTGACGACGGTTTTAGAATGATGGAAGAAACCGGCTGTGACATGGTAATGGTTGCAAGAGGAGCACTCGGCAATCCTTGGATTTTTAGAGAGCTCAAGGCAAGGTATGAAGGCAGAGAGATTCCGATGCCGCCAACTGATGATGAGAAAGTAGAGATGATCCTTAAACATCTAGATGAGCTTATCAAGCTTAAGGGCGAGTCATCAGCAGTCAAGGAGCTTCGCAAGCACGTTGGCTGGTATACCAAGGGCATGTTCGGATCTGCGAAGCTTAGAGGAATAGTTAATCAGCTTGATACAGCAGCTGAAGTGAGAGAGGTTCTTACAAGTGTTAGGAAATAAGAGAAAGAAAACAATAATACTTTCCGTTATGCTCATTTTGAGCATGCTGTCCCTGTGCTCATGTCAGACCTTTGATTCGTTCTATCACACCTTTTTCGAGAAGGGAACTAAGACTAAGACGGATACTATCTATATAGGTGTATTCGAGTCTCAGACCGGAAAGAACTCTGAGAAGGGTAACAATCAGATCAAGGGAATCGAGCTTGCGCACAAGATTTACAGCAATGTTAACGGACAGGATATACAGCTTATTAAAGTAGATGACCAGTCAAAGTCCTCTACTGCAAGAGGTGTAATCAAGGAGCTTATCAAGATGAAGCCGGTTGCAATAATAGGTAGTGCAGGTAATGCAACATCACTTATTGCATCTTCATACATCGGTAAGGCTTTAATTCCTACGATAACTCCATCAGCTACTAACCCTCTGATTGCTCAGAATAGCGGATACTATTTCATGGCTGGATCAACAAGCTCACAGCAGGGTGCAGGTCTTGCAGAGTATGCGTATAGCGAGCTTAAGTCAGAGAGAATCGGAATTGTAAACATCAAGAACGAGAGCCTTACAGAATCTTACGTTAAGAGCTTCAGAAACAAGATGAAGGATCTAGAGGGCAAGAAGCGTTCGGAGAAGATTGTTGCTGAAGCAGAGATCAGCATAACCGATACAAAGATGGGTAAGGTTGTGAAGAGCATCCAGGCAAGTAACGTAGATACAGTGTTCCTGCCACTTCAGACTGCACAGGCAGATGCATTCTTTAAAGCAGTAGAGAAGCTTGGAATGACTGACGTGACATTCCTCGGAACAGAGGACTGGGGTAAGAAGGATTTTGTCAAGATGATGAAGAAGCATCCTGACATCAGGACCGCATTCCCTTATAACAGCTTAGACATCGACAATGCTTCATCTGAAGCATCAGTAACAAGAGAGGCAAGAAGATTCCAGATTGAGTACGAGAGAATGTACGGAGACGACGATATCCCTACACAGGATACGGCTCTTGGATATGACTCATATCTGCTCGTTATCAATGCGATAAGCAGATCAAAGTCACTATTAGGAGCAGATATCAGAAACTCATTAATTTCACTTTCAGGAATCGACTGCTCAACAGGAGTTTTTGAGTTTGACTCAAACGGAACAACAGTTAAATCTGTAAATATTGCGACAATTGACAGGAAGAAGATCGTTCCTGTTTATACAACTAAGAGCGCCGAGAAGGCAGAAACAATCAAGGAGATACAGTAATGGACTACAAGGAACTACTTAAGAGCTACGAGCCGGAAATGCTCCAGAAGGTAAAGGAATTAAACCAGATTGCAAGTGTTAACGCAGCACCTGTAACAACAGCTGATGGAGAGGTTCTTCCATTCGGCGTTGAGGTTCAGAAGTCACTCGAGTACATGCTCGAGCTTGGAGCATCAATGGGCTTTGAGACAGTTAACATCGACAACTACGGCGGACACATCGAGTTCAGAGATGAGGATTCTGAGGGAGTATTCGGAATCACAGTTCACCTCGACGTAATGCCAGAGGGTAATGGCTGGGATTACCCATGCTTCGATCTGACAGAGGATAACGGCACACTGTACGGAAGAGGAATTGTTGACGACAAGGGCCCTGCAATTGCAGTACTTTATGCAATGAAGGCTATGAAGGAATCTGGAATGAAGCCTAAGATGGCTGTAAGACTTATCATGGGACTCGATGAGGAGGTTGGAACTCTTGGAATCAAGAATTACCTTGAGAAGGCGGGACATCCTGACATGGGATTCACTCCTGACGCAGAGTTCCCACTGATGAATGGCGAGATGGGCGTAATGATTTTTGACCTTTGCCGCAAGCTTACACCTGCATCAAAGGATGGCCTGAGACTCACTAAGATCGACGGCGGAATTGCTGCTAACGTAGTTCCTGCTGAGTGTAAAGCTGTTATCACATCTAAAGATAAGGAAGTATACGACAGCATCAAGGAGATGGCTGAGAACTTTACTGCAAGAACTGGACATAAGGTTACTGCTAAGAAGCAGGGGTCATCAATTGCTCTTGTTTCAGAGGGTAAGTCAGTTCACGGAGCATATCCGGCATCAGGACTTAACGCGATCAGCATCATGATGGACTTCTTGGGCGGACTTACTTTTGCATGCGAGGAGACTAATGAGGTTATCTCATTCTATAACGAGCACATCGGATACAACACAGATGGTAAGGGAATCGGCTGCGATTACTGCGATGAGCCATCAGGCGATGTAAGAGTTAACGTTGGTGTTGCTAAGTTCGACGAGGAGATGGCTTCACTTACACTTAACGTAAGAGTTCCTGTAACATACAAGAACGACGATATTTACACTGGTCTCGAGACAGTTCTTCCTGGAACAGGAATAGGAATTGTCAAGAAGACTTCAGAGCCTTCACTTTACATGGATAAGACTCATCCGCTCGTAGAGAAGCTTGTAGCGGCTTACAGAGAGGTTACTGGCGATGCTGAGGCTGAGCCATTCGTATGCCCAGGCGGTACTTATGCTAAGGCAGTTAACTGCACTCTTGCATTCGGACCATCATATCCTAATGTAATCGATGCGATTCACGAGCCTAACGAGAGAGTTACTAAGGAGCTTTACTTCCTGAGTGCTCAGATTTATGCTCAGGCTATCGATAACATGTGCTTCTAAGCTTTTGAGGCGAGACAGGGTGCTTGCACCCGCCAATTAAAGGAGAAACATATTAATGAATTCAAATAACAGATTTTCAACGCAGGTGCTTGTGAAGCTCGCGCTTATGACTGCGATGTCACTTGTACTGATGTTTATCGTAAGAATACCGTTCCCACCGGCACCATTCCTGGTGTATGATCCTGCAGATATTCCAATCTACATCTGCACATTCGCGTACGGACCGGTTGCAGGACTGGTTGTTACGTTTATCGTAAGCTTCCTGCAGGCTTTCGCACTTGGCGGAGATGGAATCTATGGTTTTGTAATGCACTTTATCGCTACAGGAATTGTTGCTGTAATGATCGGTTGGATGTACAAGCGCAACAAGACAAAGAAGACTGCACTTAGAGCGCTGATTCTCGGAATATTCGTGACAACAGCAATCATGTGCGTAATGAACATTTTCGTAACATCGGCATTTATGGGAGTAGAGAAGAGCGTTGTTATCGCAATGCTTCCTACAGCAATCATCCCATTCAACCTGATTAAGTTCAGTATCAACGCCGTTGTTACCTTCCTAGTATATAAGAGAATTTCAGGATTCCTGCACAATGAAGCAATACTCAAGAAGAAGAATTAGCATCAAATGCGAAGATGAAATGAAAGCGCTGGGGCTCGAGCTTGCATATGAGCTTGAGCCTGGCGACGTAGTTGCGCTTGTTGGCAACCTCGGAACCGGTAAGACAACGCTTTCTAAGTACATAGCACAGGGCCTAGGGGTTACAGAAACTCTGAGCAGCCCTACTTTTAATATTGTCAAAGAATACAGATCTGGCAGATTGCCGCTATATCACTTCGATGTTTACAGACTTTCTTGCGGAGATGAGCTTGTGGACATTGGCGCAGAGGATTACCTCTACGGTGATGGCGTGTGCCTGATCGAATGGGCGGATATCGTGGCAGACATCCTTCCTGAAGAATCGATTGTAGTAAGAATCGAATATGGAGAGAATGAAGGAACAAGAGAGGTCGAGATATGCTGATAGCAGCCTTTGAAACAACAGGAAAGAACGCATCGGCGGCACTCATCGACGAGAATGAGAAGCTTACCGTTGCAAGATCAGACGAACAGATGAATCATCTTAAGGACATACTCGTTCTCGGGCAAAAGTGTTGTGAGATGGCCGGAGTCACCCCACAGGACATCACTCATGCGGCAGCTTCCGTGGGTCCGGGGTCTTTTACCGGTATCAGAATCGGTGTCACTACTGCAAGAACGGTTGCGCAGGCGCTTGGTACTCCTGCAATTGGCGTAAGCTCACTTGAGGGCATGGCTCTTGAGGTAGCGAAGTATGCAGCAGAGAAAGAAATCAGATACGTATGTCCTCTTATTAACGCAAGAAGAAACCAGACATACAGCGCAATCTATAGGATCGAGGATGGAATGCCTGTGCTTCACACTAAGGACAAGCAGTACATGATCGATGAGATTCTTGGCAAGGTAAAGGAGCTAGGAGAGAAGATTCTTCTTACAGGAGATGGTAGTGATTCATACCTTAAGGTAATTGAGGAGACTCTTGAAGCTGATACATATGAGATTGCACCGGAAGAAGTTAGGTATCCGTGTGCGGGCAGCATTGCAAGACTTGCGCTTTCAAGGATTGAACAGGCAGGTGACTATGAGAATCTTAAACCAGATTATATGAGACTTTCGGAAGCAGAGCAGAGACTTAAGGAAGGAACCTTAAGCAAGAGAATCAGAGGTGAGTAAGAATGGGACTTGTAATAAGACCTGCTGCACCATCTGACGCACCGGGAATTGCCGAGCTTGAGATCGAGACATCGGGACATCCGTGGAGCGAGGACTCGATTCTGCACGACATCACAGAGAGCAATATTGCAGTTGTGATAAGTGCAGAACTTGATGACAGGCTTGTAGGATACGCAGATGTCTGGAACATTGCAGGCGAGGGACAGCTTAACAACATAGCTGTTACAGGCGCAGCAAGAGGAAACCACATCGGACAGAAGATGATGGAGTACCTCTTTGATGCGCTTAGAGAAAGCGGAGCAACAGAGATGAGCCTTGAGGTAAGAGTGTCTAACACACCGGCAAGGAGAATGTACGAGAAGCTCGGCTTTGTGAATCTTGGAATCAGACCCGGATATTACGAAGACAACGGGGAAGACGCTGTGATATACAGAAAGGATTTATAATATGCTGAACGGAAAGCATATAACACTTGGAATAGAGTCAAGCTGCGACGAGACTGCTGTTGGAATTGTAGCTGACGGAAGAGAGCTTCTTGCCAACGTGATAAGCTCTCAGATTGATATACATACAGAATTCGGTGGAGTTGTGCCGGAAATTGCATCGCGTAAGCACCTTGAGAACGTTAACAAGGTAATCGATGCGGCACTTAAGGAGGCTGGAATTACACTCGATGAGGTGGATCTGATCGGAGTAACGAGAGGTCCTGGCCTTGTGGGTGCGCTTTTGGTCGGAGTGGCAGCTGCAAAAGCAATCTCATGGGCGAAGGGAATTCCGCTCGTAGGCGTTAATCACATGCACGGACATATCGCTTCGAACTACATAGAGCACAAGGAGCTTGAGCCACCGTTTATGGGACTTGTAGTGTCGGGCGGACACACCAATATCATAATGGTCAAGGATTACAACACCTGCGAGAAGCTCGGAAGCACAAGAGACGACGCAGCTGGAGAAGCCTTTGACAAGGTTGCCAGAGTAATCGGACTCGGATACCCTGGTGGTCCTAAGGTAGACAGAGCTGCGAAGGAAGGCGACAGAGATGCGGTTCCTTTCAAGAGGGTTTATCTTGAGAAGGGAAGCTATGACTTCAGCTTCAGCGGACTTAAGACGCAGGCACTGAATTATATAAACACGGAGAGACAGGCAGGAAGAGAGCTTAAGGTGAATGATATTGCAGCAAGCTTTCAGGAGGCTGTTGTTGAAGTGCTCGTAGATAAGGCTGTGGCAGCTGCACTCGAGTACGGACAGAAGAGAATCGTAATGGCAGGTGGAGTTGCATCAAACTCAAGACTCCGTGAGCTTATTACAGAAAGAGCGGGAGAGCATGGAATCGACATTCTAAGACCGTCTCCGATTCTCTGCACAGACAACGGTGTTATGATTGCCTGCTCCGCATATTATGCTTATAAGAACGGCGAGCAGTCGGATCTGACACTAGATGCCGACCCGGCGCTTGAATTCTAGATAACCAGACAAATGGAGGAAACATGCTGATTTTATCAGGCAGTGACATTAGCAAGAGCTACGGAATCGATCAGATAATCGAAGATGTCAGCTTCAGTGTCAATAAGGGTGACAGAATCGGAATCGTTGGCCCTAACGGCGCGGGAAAGTCCACACTGATGGGCATTATCGCGGGCGAGATTGAGCCGACAACCGGTAACGTGTATAAGAGATCAGAGTACACACTCGGCTACCTGACACAGAACACAGAATTCGACATGGATGGCACGGTGCTTGCAGAAGCGGAGAAGAGCTTCGAGCATTTTGCCCGCATGGAGAAGGAGATTGAGAGACTTCAGAATATTATCGCGGATCATAATCATCCCGATTTCGAGCGAAATCTTGATAGATATACGCACATGATTGAAGAATACGAGAACATGGGCGGATACACATACAAGTCAGAGCTTCGCGCAGTGCTTAACGCGATGGGCTTTGGCGAGGAATATTACGATAAGACAATAAGAACGCTTTCCGGCGGAGAGAGAACGAGACTTGCGCTTTCGTGTATGCTTCTTAAGAAGCCGGATATTCTGATGCTCGACGAGCCGACTAACCACCTTGACCTCGGAATGCTTGCGTGGCTTGAGAATTACCTGCTCGGTTTTGGCGGAACAATTCTGGTTGTATCCCACGACAGATTCTTCCTTGACAGAATCGTCACAAGAATCTTTGACATGCACGACATGACTCTGACGGCGTATAGCGGTAATTATTCGGAGTATCTCGTGAAGAGAGAGGAGCGTCTCGAGGCGCAGCTTAAGGAATACGAGAAGCAGCAGAAGGAGATTGCCAAGCAGGAAGAGATCATAAGACGCTTTAAGCAGCACAACACCGAGCATCTTGTTAAAAGAGCTCAGTCAAGAGAGAAGCGTCTCGCTCATATGAAGGTTCTCGATAAGCCGAAGGGTCCCGAGGACAAGATGAAGCTTTCATTCGGACAGGATTACAAGAGCGGAAATGACGTCATTATAGCGGAGGGACTTCGCAAGGGATTTGGCGACAGAGAGCTTTTCCACGGAGTTGATCTTGACATCAAGAAGGGCGAGAGAGTCTGCATCGTCGGTGAGAACGGCACGGGCAAAACAACTCTTCTCAAAATGATCATTGGCCGTGAACCGCTCGATGATGGCTATCTCAAGATTGGATATAATGTAGATTTCGGTTATTACGACCAGGGACAGCAGCTTCTTGATGACAACGAGACTGTTCTTGGCGAGATGAAGAATGCTTATCACCTCTACACTGACACTGAGATGCGTTCAATCCTTGGACGATTCCTGTTCAAGGGTGATGACGTATTTAAGACTGTTGGGAATCTTTCTGGTGGTGAGAAAGCAAAGCTTTCACTTCTGAAGCTGATGCTTTCCGGCTCTAATACGCTTGTATTCGACGAGCCTACCAACCACCTAGATATCGATTCTAAGGAGGTTATCGAGTCAGCAATCGCTGATTTTGAGGGCACAGTAATTATCGTATCCCATGACAGATACCTGCTGTCTAAGCTTCCTGACAGAATTCTCGAGCTGACACCAGATGGAATGGTCGAGTACAAGGGCAAGTTCGATTATTATACTGAGAAGAAGCAGGCCCTTTCTGAAGAGCTCGGAGAGAACGCAACATACGGTGGTGTGTTTGATTCATCTAAGGCTTCTTCTGATGTCGATGCTGATTCAGCCACAGTGCAGCTTTCGAGCGAAGAAGAGAGAAAGCTTCGTAAGCAGCAGGAGGCCGAGGAGAGAAGAACCAAGAGAAGAGTTGACGAGCTCGAAGAGAAAATCAATATCCTCGAAGGACAGATTGCAGAATCAGAGCAGGCTCTATGCGATCCTGAGAATATGGACAACCTTCAGTTCCTCCACGAGGAGAGCGAAAGACTTCATCAGTACCAGCAGGAGCTTGAGGTTGTGTACGATGAGTGGATGGAGCTTCAGTAAAAACATAATATTATAGACTTGAATATTAATAAGTATTAAAATATAATAAATTGTCTAACAATTGACAATCGAAAGGAGATAGAAAACATGATATTTGAAAAGGTTAAGGCTCTTATCGTTGAGCAGCTTGATGTAGATCCGGATATCATCGATATGGATACAGATCTTATGAAGGATCTTGAGGCAGACTCACTTGACGCAGTAGAGGTAATCCTCGGAGTAGAAGAGGAATTCGAGATTGAGATTCCAGACGAGGATGCTGAGGACTTCGCTACAGTAAGAGATATCGTTGAGTACGTTGAGAGCAGACTTTCATAATTCCCTGTTTTTTATTGTTTAAGAATAGTGGAAATCCGGAGACTTCCGGACGAGAAGAGAGAATTTTTGCAATATTAAGGTACGGGAGATAGAACGTATTATGTACGGTCACAAGATTTCAAAGGCAATTATTAAGAGACTTCCGAAGTACAGAAGATACCTCGGACAGCTCAAGAGACAGGGAATTGAGAAGATTTCATCTAATGAATTAAGTGAGATCATCGGTTGTACTGCATCTCAGATCAGACAGGACTTCAACACATTCGGTGAGTTCGGTCAGCAGGGATACGGATACAGCGTAGATTATCTATATGAGGAAATTAACAAGATTCTCGGCCTTGACAAGGAGTACAAGACTGTAATCATCGGAGTAGGTAACCTGGGACAGGCAATTACCAATTACACTTACTATTATAAGATTGGATTCAACATCATTGGACTTTTCGACGTTAATCCTAAGATCATCGGCAACAAGATTAATGATGTTGTGGTGTCTGATTACAGCGAGATCGAAAACTTCCTTGAGAGAGAGCATATCGATATCGGCATTATCACTGTTAACAGGGAGAATGCACAGTCTGTAGCTGATACTCTTGTAAGAGGTGGTGTTAAGGGAATTTGGAATTTTGCTCCGATTGATCTTAACGTGCCTAAGCACGTGGCGCTTAACTCAGTTCATCTGAGTGATTCGCTACATGAGCTTACTTATATGATTGCTACTAACGAACACAAGGACAACGATAAGTAAATAACGAATTATACTGAAGCTCCCGGTGTACAATCGGGGGCTTTTGTTTACATATAGGTCAGGTAGCTTGATGTGTGATAGATGCGGCCGGCCTGGTGCGGAGAATTATATGGAAGAGAAGAATTTAGACATGCTGGAGTTTTCGGAGAACCTCGAAGCAGAAGAGCATCTCGAAGTCGAGGCAAAGCAGGAGCCTGCGGAGGCGGGCGAAGAGACTCTGGTTCCGAAGATGGGAACCATAAGACTGGCTATGGAAGCGACAGGCTGGTCTGCTTATGATACATACTGCCATCTTCATGAGATGCACGATGTGTGGGGCGCATCATACGACGAGATAAGAATTAACTCGCTCTGGAAGGAATACAAGATTAGAGAATCCGAAGCACTGTTTGAGGAAACTAAGGCTCCATACGAAGCGGATATAAGTCTTGAAGAGTTTAATGAACTGTTCTATAACGAGAGACAGCGAAAGGCCATCGAGGAGCTGAAGCAGGGCAAGCTGACTCTCAGAATAATCTGCAACTACATGAAGATTAAGGCTCCTAAGACTCTCGATGGGATAAAGCTTGATGAGGATATCACAGAACGAATCGCGTTCAGACCTAATCAGCTTGGAGAGAATTTCATTTATTTCTGCCCAAGCTATGCCAACGCAAATCCGGAAGCCTTCATCGAGCACAAGCCTGCGCTTATAATCGGAAAACCTGAATATGAGGGCGCCTTTGAGGGGATGGACATTCCGTATATCAAGAGAATGAGGCTTCAGAGCTATATTTCAGACCTCGTAAGCTTCTGGCGTATGTCGAGGAAAGCCAAGGTAGTCACTCTTACGGGAAGCTATGGTAAGACATCTGCTACAGAGATGCTTGCAACAGTGTTTGAGGACTCACTTCGCACATACAAGTCATGGAACAACTACAATGTCCTGCCGTGGATTGAACGCTATATGCTCGATGTTGCAGAGGATAGAGAGGTGTTTGTACAGGAGTGCTCAGGCGCCGGCATCGGCAAGCTTGAGAAGATTTCAAGAACAGTACTTCCGGACATCTTCGCAATCACTAACGTCGGAACATCGCATATCGAGGACTTCGACGGAAACAGGAAGCTTCTGCTTCACGAGAAGGTTGCTTTTGACCGTTACGCGAACGACGGAGCAATCGGAATTGTGAACATGGACGACGAGCTTCTTAGACAGACCAACTTCAAGCACAAGGTCATCTGGTATTCGATGAGTGATCCTGCTGCCGATTATCATGCAGAGAATATCACAGAGCATGAGAATCGAATCACCTGCGACATCGTCGACAAAGCGGGAAAGCGCGCACACGTGACCATTAATCTTTTTGGCGTGCACAACATCTACAATGCGATGATTTCGTTCATCGCGGGCAAGCTTCTTGGAATCAATGAGGCGGCAATCGTAAGATCAATCGCGAGTTATCGCGCCAAGGGAATCAGACAGCATCTTGTGGAGATGAACGGACAGAAGGTTTATCTCGATTTCTTTAACGCGACTGACGGCTCGATTAAGGCTGCGCTCGAGGCTGTAGCTGCGATGAGTGTACCTGCCGGCGGCCAAAAGTACGCCGTTATTGGAGACATTCTCGGCGTTGGTGAGCTTGAGGAGGAGATGCACCGTAATGTCGGAAATATTATCGCGGATACAGATTCCGTGGATAAGGTGTTCTTCTTCGGAAACAGCGTGAGATTTGCATATGATGAGGCGATAAAGCGCGGCGTCAACGCTATGTATTCTGAGAATTTCGACGAGGTGCTTCGAGCAATCAGAGAGACTATTAAGGCTGGCGACCTCGTGCTATTTAAGGCGAGCCATGCGATGAATATGCATAGATTCGTGGATGCGCTGTACGACACAGGCTTCCTTATTGAAGATGAGCTTATCGTGAGCACACGAGGTGACAGATATATTAATGGAAGCAAGTACAGAGCGGTTAAGGACCTTGGATGCTGCCTTCTTTCTGGTGACAAGAGTGCTGGTATAATAACACTTCCGGTAGCTCTTCCAGTTAATGAAGAGGGAAGAATCTTCGATGCTGATAAGTCAGAGAGCGGAGAGCCTTCCGGCAGTGCGGAGCTTAGAGTTATCGGTGCGAAGTCGTTTGAGAGAGCACTGGTTAAGAAGATCGAGATTCCAGACACTGTAACATGTATCGGATGTGATGCATTCCATGGCTGCGGCAAGCTTAAGAAGGTGAAGCTCCCGGCAGAACTTAAGGTTATAAGTGAGAATGCGTTCGCTAACTGTGTGAAGCTAAGACGAATCGAGATTCCTGATGGAACAACATCAATCTGCGGTAATGCATTCAGCGGATGCAGGAAACTAAGGAAGATATCAATTCCAGAATCTGTCAGGTCAATAGTGATGCCGTTTGACGAAGATGCAAGAGTTGTAATCATATGTCCTAAAGGATCATATGCAGACGAGTGGGCACATGTGAATGGATACAGAGTGCGTCACTCACATTAATTGGATAACTGCAAATAAAGAGCCGTGGCAGAATAAGCCACGGCTCGAACTATATTCTATATGTACTGTATGAACAAGCGAAATCAGTTATCCGGCATAGATAGATGAGAAAATCTTCTCAGCGTCGTCTTCGTCAATCTCGTAGTAGCCGTCATCATCCTTGGTAATCTTAACCTTGATGTCCTTGCCTTCTCCATACTCAAGAGCATCCTTATCATTAAGGAAGTTAACGAAAGCCTCTATATACGCCTCGTAGTAGTCCTGCATGAACTTCTTCTGATCGGTGTATGTAGCAGCCTTATTAGACCACTCGTTATTAAGATCATCCATGTTACTGTTGAACTTGTCGATCTTAAATGGATAAACAGTAACAGTTACGATATAGTCATCGTCCTTCTGCTCTACGTCCTGAGATACATCGTACTTGATAGCTCCGAAGAAGCTCTTAGCATATTCCTTAGCAAGCTTACGCGTCTTATCAGTAACGTACTCAGTGCCAAAAGTATCATTGAGTACTGTCTCCTCAATCTCCTCGTATGCATCATCGATCGCTTCCTGAAGCTCTTCCTTGGATTCTGAACTGTTGGCTGCAAGATCTTCACTTACCTCTCCGGTTCTGTACGCATCGAGGCAACCCTTGAGATAGCCTGCTGCATCAAATTCATTTCCGCCACAACCGGACAGCAGTGCAGTCATGCAGAGAATAATTACTATTGAGTAAAACTTCTTAAACATAGTGCACCTCCTGTTCATAACGCGTCGTATTAACTTGGTGTATTACCGTTATATTAATATATATGGAAGGGTAAATGTGCACTTTTGACAAACATAGGACACTTAGCGGTACTAACATCGGTTAGGTTTAAATTGATTAAATTATCTGAAAAAATGTGTTGACACAACCGCTCAATTAGAGTATTATAATTAAGCTGTCGTTTGGAAGCAACGCTTCACAAACACCGAGCGAAACAGTTCATAAAAATATTTGAAAATTACTTGACAAACAGTCAGCAAGATGATAATATGAATGAGCTGTCGCAAGACAGCAGAACCTTGAAAACTTCATAGTGTAGAAACTAGTCTAAGAGATGAAGCGGCTCCTAAGGGAGCAAGACGGAATCTCACAGATAGTACAAATAGAGACAAACGATGCAAATAAGCAAAGTTAGTCCCTGTACAATTCAAAGACAAAAACACAATGATTCGGAAAGAATCGCAAGCGCGAAAGCGCATCCTGAAAAGGAAACTTTTGATATTAAAGCCTAGGGCTTTTATATACCATTTATTAAGAGTTTGATCCTGGCTCAGGATGAA
>Ga0129317_1000174_pt1 | contig 83916 bp, 75 predicted proteins | sample Cm1ome_FD_94430 | JGI IMG/M metagenome (GOLD analysis project Ga0129317, IMG submission 94430) | Eastern black-and-white colobus group fecal microbial communities from Wisconsin, USA - Cm1105 metagenome | ecosystem: Host-associated > Mammals > Digestive system > Large intestine > Fecal | place...
TCATAGGTCCCCATCGTCTAGAGGCCTAGGACACGACCCTTTCACGGTCGGTACCGGGGTTCGAATCCCCGTGGGGACGCCATCACTTAGAAGCAGCCGTACGGTTGCTTTTTTGTTATCTGCTGCTTGGAATGGGGCTTTAAGCGGTCGCCACAAAAAGAAAAAGAGGAGTAAAAACCCCTCTTTCCCTTCTTTACAATCTCAAACGACTTACAAAACGCGCTTTAAGAAAGCCTTCGTGCGTTCTTCCTTGGGCTTCACCAAAACCTCGTCAGGAGAGCCTTCTTCAACGATGACGCCGCCGTCCATAAAGATGACGCGGTCGGCGACTTCTTTTGCGAACGTGATTTCGTGCGTGACGACAATCATGGTCATGCCTTCATCAGCTAAGCTTTTCATGACAGCCAAGACTTCACCCACCAATTCCGGGTCAAGCGCCGAGGTCGGTTCGTCAAACAAGATGACCTTCGGGTCCATCGCCAACGTGCGGGCGATTGCGACTCGCTGTTGTTGGCCGCCCGATAAGCGCACGGGGTATTGATTGGCTTTATCGGCTAAACCGACACGCGTGAGGGTTTCCATGGCTTTTTTACGAGCTTCATCTTCGCTTTTGCCACTCACCACCATTTGACCGAGCATGACGTTTTCAAGCACGCTCTTATGGGGCCAGAGGTTAAAGCGTTGGAAAACCATCCCTAAGTGTTCACGCACTTTATTGATGTTGGTTTTGCGATCGGTGATTTCAATGCCGCCGACTTTGATGCTGCCGGAATTGGCGTCTTCTAAGGCATTGATGCAACGAAGCATGGTGGACTTACCTGACCCCGAGGGGCCCAACACCACCACCTTTTCGCCTTTGCGAACAACGAGGTCAATGCCTTTGAGCACTTGAAGATCGTCGTAATTTTTCTTCAAGTCACGAATTTCAACAATCACTTCGCTCATTGTTCGTCTCCCTTACCCAAATGTTTTTCTAAACGACTGATGCCATAAGCTAAGGCTAACGTGAGAACCCAATACATGAGAGAAATCGTCAAGTACGGTTCCCAATAGCGGGCGGAGGCACCCGCAACGGTACGTGCGGCGTAGGCCAATTCCGTTAAACCGATGGCAGAGACCAAGGAGGAGTCCTTCAAAATGGCAATGGCGTTGTTACCTAAGGCCGGCAACATACGACGGAAGGCTTGCGGCAAAATGATGTGGCGCATGCATTGCCAATAGGTCATACCGATGGAGCGTGCGGCTTCACTTTGACCTTTATCGAGCGATTGAATACCGGCACGGAACACTTCACTCATGTAGGCGCCGGCATTGAGCGTAATGGCAAGAAAACCCGCAATAAAAGCACCGTAGTTGCTGCGAAGTTCGCGAGCCAAGGCGCCGTCGATGATTAAACCGTCAACCGGGTGAATAAAGATCGGAAGAACGGCGAAATACATCAAAAAGATTTGAACGAAAAGGGGCGTGCCGCGAAAGAAACTCACCCAAATCGTCACGGGCCAACGAACGCCGTAGTAGAGAATGGATTTACAAGGTTCATGACGGGCACTGGCCATACGGGCCATGCCTAAAATCATGCCCCAAATGATGCCAAAGAACACACAACCCACGGTTAATTCAAGGGTGATTTGAGCGCCTTCAATGAAAAGCGGCCAGTATTCCACCAAGACATCTAAACGTAAACCAAACATAAAAAATCCTGTTTGTTATTGCGTTAAGCCCCGAGGCTGCGTCAACAACCTCAGGGCGTCGTTTTATCAAAGAGCGGCTAATTACTTAATGGGCAATGCCGGAACCGGTGCCTTGTCACCAAACCACTTAGCGTAGATCTTGGCGTATTCGCCCGAAGCAATGACCTTCTTCAAACCGGAATTAACCTTATCGAGCATGGCCTTATTGCCCTTGCGCACAGCGATACCGAAGTATTGGTCTTCAAACTTTTCGTCGCGAGCCATGTTGAATTTCTTATCGGGGTTTTGCGTCACGTAGTAGGCAAAAACACCGACGTCACCGATTGCAGCGTCAACGCCGCCTGCGGAGAGTTCTTCTAAGACCAAAGGCGTGTTATCGAAACGCTTGATGTTTTTGCTGGCTTTACCGAAGGCGTTCGAAGCAATGATGTCACCGGCGGAATTCGCGACAACAGCAACGTTCTTACCCTTTAAATCGGCCATGCCTTTCACCGTTAAACCCTTTTGCGTCAAAATCAATTGGTGAGCAGCAAAGTAGGGCAAGGAGAAGTCAACGGCTTCTTGGCGTTGCGGCGTGATGGTGATGCCCGACATGATCATGTCACGGTCACCGTTTTTGACGGATTCAAAAATCACACCCCAAAGCGTGTTAATAAAGTCCACCTTAAAGCCTTCAGCCTTGGCAATGGCCTTCATCAAATCGATGTCAAAACCCACGATTTCTTTGCTGGGCGTTTGGAATTCAAACGGACGGTAGGTAGCACCCGTACCCACCGTGTAAGTCGTGGCTTGAGCGGCCGTGGCCGTGACGCTCGTCATAGAAACACCGGTTAAAGCAACCGTCATGGCAGCAGCGGCCATCAAAGTCTTGAAATTCATCTTGAACTCCTTTTCGAATTTGTTTTGCATTTATTGATGCGTATTTGAATGCCTCTAATTATTGCGAGTAAAAAAATCTCTCTCAAATGGAAAATTTTCAAAGAGATCATAAAGTTAGATAAAAGTACTTAGGTCAAAAATTGAAAACATTTTCAATCAAATTGCCGACCAATATCTAAGAGGCTGATTTTTCGTTTGATTTTTAGTGTCTTTCGGGACTACCCCTAAGGTGTTTGATGTAGATTGGAAAGAGCATGTTTGACAGACGTTGAGAAGGGTGCTCTGAAAGGAGAGCTTTTAAACCTAATGCTATATAATTTTGCATCTTTATTTTTTCTTCTTTTGCACAACGGTGACTTGCATGAAAGCACTCAAAGAGCGAATTCTCAAAGACGGTAAATGCTTTGACGGTGGCATTTTAAAAGTCGATAACTTCATTAACCATCAAATGGATCCGATTTTGATGAAGTCGATGGCTGTGGAGTTTGTCCGTCGTTTTGCCGGTACGGAAATCAATAAGATTTTGACCGTGGAAGCCAGCGGCATTGCTCCTGCCATTATGGTGGGTTACCTCTTGGAGTTGCCGGTTGTGTTTGCAAAGAAAAAAGTGCCGAGCACGATGGAAAATATGCTCGCTACGAAGGTCTATTCCTTTACGAAAAACCGCACGTATGACGTTTGTGTCAGCAAGGACTACCTCAAAGAGGGCGACAAGGTGCTTTTCATTGATGACTTCTTAGCCAATGGCAACGCCGCTAAGGGCATTATTGATTTGGTCAATCAAGCCGGTGCTGAATTGGTTGGTATGGGCTTTTTGATTGAAAAGGGTTTCCAATTGGGTGGCGATGAATTGCGTGCCATGGGCATTAAGGTGGAATCTTTAGCGATCATCGAAAGCCTTGAAAACCGTCAAATTACTATGCGTTAAGGATTCGTGGCGTGGCTGAAATAGATTTACAAGAGGCAGCTCACTCTGCCAAACCTTCTTCTGAATTGATCTACGGTTTGGAAGATCGACCGCCCTTAAAGGATGCGATTTTTGCCGCTTTGCAGCACATGTTGGCCATTTTTGTGGCCATTGTCACTCCGCCTTTGATCATTGCGGGGGCCATGGGCCTGGATTTGGAAACGACGAGTTATTTGGTGTCCATGTCCTTGATGGTCTCTGGCATTGCCACCTTTATCCAATGCCGTACGGTGGGCCCCATCGGTTGCGGGTTGCTCTGTATTCAAGGCACGAGCTTTTCCTTCATTGGTCCGGTGATTTCTGCCGGTATGACGGGCGGTTTGGCGAGCGTCTTCGGTGCGACCATTGCCGCTTCCACGGTGGAAATGTTCGTGAGCCGTATTTTGAAGTACACGCGTCGCGTGATTACGCCTTTGATCTCCGGCATCGTTGTGACCTTGATTGGCATGAGTTTGATTAAGGTGGGCATCATCGCTTGTGGCGGTGGTTTTGCCGCCAAGGCAAACGGCACGTTCGGGAGCTTTCAAAATTTAGGCATTGCCGCTTTGGTGCTTTGCTCCATTATTGCCTTTAACCGCAGCTCCAACCGTTACCTTCGCATGAGTTCCATCGTGTTGGGTCTTGCCATTGGTTATGCCGTGGCATGGTTTATGGGCATGGTGGATTTTTCTTCCGTAAAGAGCTACGGCGGCTTTAATGTCCCGATGCCTTTTAAGTACGGGATCACATTTGACTGGGGGGCCATCATCGGTTTGGGTTTGGTTTATATGATCACGGCCATTGAAGCTTACGGTGACGTGACGGCCAACTCCATGATTTCCGGTCAACCCGTGCGCGGTGAAGTGTTCATGAAGCGCGCTCAAGGCGGTATTTTGGCTGACGGCTTTAACTCCATGATCGCCGGTATGCTCAATTCTTTCCCGAATTCCATTTTTGCTCAAAATAACGGGATGATTCAATTAACGGGTGTGGCCAGCCGCTACGTCGGTTACTTCATTGCCGGTTTCTTGGTGCTCTTGGGATTGTTCCCTGCCATCGGTTTGGTGTTTTCTTTAATGCCCGATCCGGTCTTGGGCGGTGCCACGCTTTTGATGTTTGGTACGGTGGCCGCTGCCGGTCTTCGTATTATCGCCAGCCAACGCATTGACCGTAAGGCCATCTTGGTGATTGCCTTGAGTTTCTCTTTGGGTTTGAGCGTTGAAATGGTGCCTGAAATCTTGTCGCAATTCCCGGAAACGCTTCGCAGCATTTTCTCTTCCGGTATTACGACGGGTGGTTTGACGGCCATTATTGCCAATATTCTCATTCACATTGAAGAATACGAAGACAACAAAGACGAACAATAGTGCTTTAAAAAATTAAGTTCTCGTCATCAACTGAGGGCGAGAGAGTTTGAGAGGTTTCAAGAAGGTTTTCTTGGAGCCTCTTTTTTCGGCCTTAATCACAGAAATTCGTATAAAAGTGTGATTGCAATCACATAAATCTATAAAAAAGTGTGATTTTTCTCACACTTTTATAGATTGCGAGTTTTTGTAAATGACATTTTTAGGCACAAAATCGGTACTTTTTTACTCCAATCTTTCTCTCACTTTTTCTAAAATTGAGTCGTTCACTGTTGGAGAATAACTATGCAAAAGAATCACTTTGTTCCTGTTGATGCCGAAGACGTCTATCGTCTGTTAAACATTGGTGCCACAACGTTGGTATCGGCTGCACACGATGGTGTGTCTGATGTAATGGCCGCTGCTTGGGCCTGTGCTTTGGATTTGACGCCGTGCAAGGCCACCGTTGTGATTGATAAGACGCACTTTACGCGCCCTTTGATTGAAAAGTCTGGCTACTTTGCCCTTTTGTTACCGACCCGCGCCATTGCCAAAGAAACCCTGTATTTGGGCTCTGTGAGCAAAAACGATGAAGCCGATAAATTGGAAAAAAGCGGTGCCAAGCTTTTTAACATTGATGGCTTTGAGATGCCGATGGTTGAAGGGTGCGCTGCATGGATGATTTTTAAAGTCTTGCCCGAACCCCATAATGAAAAAACGTACGATCTTTTCATTGGCGAGTGCGTTGGCGCTTGGGCCGATGACCGTGTGTTTAAGAATGGTCACTGGGAGTTTGAAAAGGCCGATAAGAGCATGAGTACGCTTCACTATGTGGCAGGCGGCCACTTCTACACGATGGGTGAAGCCATCGATGTAGAATAATTTTTGATGGATATTTCATTAACGTCGGCGTTGTGGGGACTGGCGACATCGGCCTTTGTCTCCTCAACGCTTTTCCCCGGGGGCAGTGAAGCCGTCTTTTTGTGGGTGATCCACGAGTATGACGCTTTTAATTCTGCCCTCATTGTTGCCACACTTGCTAATACAGCAGGCTCCATGACGGGGTACTGCATCGGGCGGTTTTTACCTAAAAAAGTCGAGTCTCGTGCAATTGATCAATGCGAAAAGTACGGGGCGTGGGTGCTTCTTCTAGCGTGGTTGCCGATTGTGGGGGATGCGTTGCCGGTGGCCGCAGGTTGGTTGCGCATCCATTGGGTCAAAAGCCTTCTTTTTATTTTGGTGGGTAAAGCTTTTCGGTACGCTGCCATCGGTTACGGTTTTTCTCAAATTTTTTAACAAATTCAGAACGAGATGGCGCCTTTTTCTAATGTTTTCGGGCGGTTAATCCTTTATCATTCATAAATTAGGTAGGGCCTTTGGGTTCTGAATAAGTTTTTAAGAATCATCATGCGAATTTTAGTTTCTAACGACGACGGTTACTCCGCCCCCGGCATTAAAGCGTTGGCACAAGCCATGAAGCGTTTTGGTGAAGTGACGGTGGTGGCACCGGAATTTAATCAAAGTGCAGCGAGTAACTCCTTGACGTTAACGCGTCCTTTAATGGTGCAAGAAGTGGAGTCGGGGGTGTTTGCCGTGAACGGGACGCCCAGCGACTGTGTACACATGGCTTTGACAGGGCTTTTGACTGAAAAGCCGGATTTGATTGTCTCCGGTATTAACTGCGGTCAAAACATGGGCGAAGATACGATGTATTCCGGTACCGTTGCCGCTGCCATTGAAGGGTATCTCTTTGGTATTGATGCGATTGCCTTTTCTCAAATCCACCGCGGTTGGGCTCATTTGGATAGTGCCGCTCAGGTGGCGCAAGAATTGGTGGAACGATTCTTAGAAGCACGAGATCCGGCGACGAACGGCGCACAGCTTTTAAACGTCAATATTCCGAATTTGCCTTATGGTGAATTGCAAGGTTGCGTGGCAACGCGCTTAGGTCGCCGCCATCATCCTGAACCCGTGATTCGTGAAATGAGCCCGAGAGGCTTTCCGATTTATTGGGTGGGAGCAGCCGGTGAACCTAAGGATCGTGGTGAAGGAACAGACTTTTGGGCAACGCAAATGAATGCGGTGTCCGTGACCCCTTTGCAAGTGGATTTGACGAATTACGCTCAAGTCACGGGCGTTGAAGAGTGGCTCACGAAGGCTTAAACTAGACAATTGAGAGTCGCTTTCTTGACTAAGCGACAGTGAGGAACGAACAATGAAATTACGTCTTTTGGTATGTGCCGCTGCGGTGGCTTCAGTGTTATCCGGTTGTGCGCTTCAAAACATCGGCGCACCTGTCTATGACCGTACGGGTTCAAGTGGCATCGGTACCACGGGGGCCGTCGCGATGACGGGGGAAACCTATGTGGTTCAAGCCGGTGATACGCTTTATTCCATCGCCGTTCGTCACGGTTGCAATCCGACGGAATTGGCGCGTGCCAATAACATTACCGATCCCACGCAAGTCTCGATCGGTACCGTTTTAAATATCACGGCCGCTCGTACGGGTGCCGTTCAAACGTTGGCACCGCAAGGTACGGCACCTGTCACGGATGTGACGGTCGCAGGCCAAGAAGACAATGCGTTAACGCCCACTGACGCTCAAAGCGTGACGATTGGCGGTGATGTCACGACGGGGCAGCCCGCAACGACGGTGGCGGGTGCGCAAATGCCGTTGGGTAACACGAAGTTGTCATGGCCGGTTGCCAAAAATACCATTTTGACGAATTTTAGCGACGAAGGCAGTAAGGGCATTGAGATCGCCGGTAACATGGGTGACGATGTGAAGGCCGCAGCTGCCGGTCGTGTGATTTACGTTGACGATAAGGTGGTGGGCTACGGCAAACTCATTATCATCAAGCACGGCGATAGTGAAATGACGGTGTACGGTCACAATAGCGAAATTTTGGTTCAACGCGGTCAAGACGTGAAGGCCGGTGACGTGATTGCAAAGATGGGCGATAGCGACAGCAAGACCGTGAACTTACTTTTTGAAGTTCGCGTGAAGGATAAGCCCGTGGATCCGTTGCAATATTTGCCAAAGTGATTAAACTGTCGATCTGCTTTTGTGAGCCCGTTAGCCGAGGGTATGGCACGGGCTCTTTTTCTAACAAATTAAGTTTTAAGGGGCAATGGTATGGCTCGAACGCCTAAGGTTTATGAAAAGTTTACGGTCGATATTGAATCGCTCGATCAAGACGGGCGTGGTGTCGCTCACCGTGAAGGAAAAGTCGTTTTCGTTGAAGGCGCTTTACCGAAAGAACGTGTCGTTTACGAACGTATCCGCAATAAGCCGAGCTACGAAACGGGTCGTGTGGTGCAAATCGTTAAAGAATCCTCTTTGCGTGTGGAGCCCGGTTGCCCCAACTTCGGTTTAGAACCCGGTTCTTGCGGCGGTTGCGCCATGCAACACTTGGAGCCCAACGCTCAAGTGGCGATGAAGCAACGCGTGATGTTGGATGCCCTGTGGCATATCGGTAAAGTCAAGCCTGAAACGATCCTTGCTCCGATCTTCGGGCCCTTCTGGCACTATCGTCACCGCGCTCGTTTGACCGTGCGTGATGTCGCAAAAAAGGGTGGCGTCTTGGTGGGTTTCCATGAAAAGGCTTCAAGCTACGTCGCTGACATGACCGAATGCAAGATTTTGCCCCGTGACGTGAGCGACCTTTTGGTGCCGTTGCGTGGTTTGGTGGAAGGCTTGTCCATCCGCCAACGTTTGCCGCAAATTGAAGTGGCGATGGGCGGCAATGGAGCGATTGCTTTGGTGATGCGCGTGTTGGAAACGCCCTCGGATGACGACATGCGTGCTTTTGAAGCTTTCTCTTTAGAGCACGGTGTGAGCATTTGGTTGCAACCCAAGGGCCCGGACTCTTGCTACCCGATGCAACCGAGTGACTTGACGGCATTAAAGCTTGAATTGCCTGAATTCGGTGTTCATATCACGTTTAAACCGACGGACTTCACGCAAGTCAATCACCGCTTAAACGAAACGATGGTCTCTCGTGCCATCAATTTGTTGGACGTGCATGACGATCACCAAGTGGCAGACTTCTTCTGCGGTTTGGGTAACTTCACGTTGCCGTTGGCCGTGCGCGCCAAGCGTGTCATCGGTATCGAGGGGAGCGATCAATTGGTCGAACGCGCTAAGGCCGGTGCCATTGATAACGGCTTGGGTGATAAGACGGAATTTGTGGCCCGAAACCTTTTTACGTGGAGCGTGGAAGATTGGGATCGCCTTTGGGAAAAGATGGGTCAAATCGACCGCGTTTTGATAGACCCCCCGCGTGAAGGCGCTTTGGAATTGGCGCGTACCTTGGCTGCAACAGATAAGCGCCCGCCGCGCATTGTTTACGTGTCTTGTAACCCCGCAACGCTTGCCCGTGACTGCGCGATTTTGCATCACGAAGGCGGTTGGCATATCCGAGCTGCGGGTGTGATGAACATGTTCCCGCACACGGGTCACGTTGAATCCATGGCAGTGTTGGAACCCGGTCCCAAGCCTGAAAAGCCTGTGACGTTGGAAGAATTAAACGCCAAGGAAGCCCCTGAAACGACGGAAAATGTCGCCGAAGGCGAAGCAACGGAAGCTTAATTTTTCTTCTAATTGCCTCTTGAGGTGATTAAACAATAAAAAGCGTGCACATTGTTTTGGTTTGTGCACGCTTTTTCATTAGTCAATTTTGAATTGATTAGGGTTTGGGAAGAATTTTGTTGAAGTTCTTAATGAACAAAATGGTCACGTACGTGATGACACAGGTCGCAATGACGAGTTCAATGTTAGCCAATGTGCGAAGTTCCCATGCGTAAAACTCTCCACCTTTAAAGTGGCTGACCAGGTCACTCATCTTAAAAAGCGCCGTGGCACTGATGGCCAAGGGGAAAGTGAAAGCGGCAAAGCCCGGAGAAAAGGGTAAGCGTAAGAGTTTAAAAAGAGAAAGATAAATCACCAAGGTCATAAATACCGCAATCCCCAACAAAACCGCGCAAAGTAAAGGGGATGGGTGCTCAACAACGGTCAAAAGTCCTGCTAGAGAAAGACTTGCCGGAGCTGCCAAAATCGCAATGGTGGGTTTGGCACCATCAGGCACTTCAGCATAAAACATCAAGCGATAGATCATCAACGGCAGCATGATGGCAAAGGCCATAAAGCCGATAATCAGCAACACTTGGGCAAGGTCATACCATTGAGGAGAGGGGCAAGCCACAGCCGCCACAATGATGCCAATGGGCGGAATAAACCAACTTGGGATCATGTGTTGCATTAAGTTTTCTTTTAATCGGAAATAGATAAAGGCCGCCAAAAAGACAAGATGAACCACTACGGCAATGAGCCAAAGGGTTTCGCCCACAAAAGGCAAGTAATTACCGATGGCCTTAGAAACCACCATTGTGGACATGGCAAAGGTCGGAACGATGGAACCCGCAATGGGGTGGCGTAGGTCAGTGAGTAACGTATCCCAATGAAAGACAAAGCGGGTCAATAAAAGTGTTAATAAAACAACCGCAATGGCTGCGCCAATTAATTGTCCCCAACCATGAAGGGGAAGCGCATTTTCCATGGACCAACCCAGACTGGAAATGCCGAGGGCGAGGCCCGCAACGGGCGTTGGTAAGGCACGTACACGTTTGATCATTTGTTTTTCTTTTAAAGGGTAGAGGGAACTACCGATTATAGAGGGTGATCTGAAGAATCTTTTCGGTTTCTTCTAGAAAATTTTGTTAAGGACGGTTACTTTTAGAGCGAATTTTATGGACAAAAATGGGATGTTTTTTTAGGTGATTTTTATGTATGTTTAACTTATTGAAAAATAACGATTAAATGATGTCTAATGTATAAAATTGAGGAACTCTAATGTAATTTTTTGAGCAATCCTAATGTATGTTTTTGAGATATCCTAATGCTATAATTTGAGGAACTCTAATGCTATTTTTTGAGATGGCTAAAAGTATAAATTTGATTTTTTAGTGAGGTTTTAAATGTCAGGCTATATTCATCGTCATGCAGAGGAAAAGTTTAAGTTTTTAAATGAAGTGATGCGCGTTGTGTCAGTCAGTGGCCCGAGACAGTGCGGAAAAACAACGATGATGCGTCATGAGTTGGAAGGCAAAGCGACGTTTTTGAGTTTGGATAGAGATGACAATTTGGACCAAGCTATTCATGAGCCGGAGGATTTTTTAAGTGATGGGCTTCGTCAGTATGGCCGTATTGCCATTGATGAGGTACAAAAAGCTCCTAACTTGTTAGGAGAAATTAAATTCGTTGTTGACCGTACTAATCAGCCAGGACAAGTCAACATCTCCGGTTCTTCTAATTATCGAGCATTGCCAGCAGCCAACGAATCTTTAGCTGGACGATTGGGAGAAGTGCGTCTTCGTACGTTCACTCAAGCGGAGTTAGAAGGAAAGAAAGGTTCATTTTTATCGCAAATCCTAAATGACAATTTTGGGAAAGATTTATCGATCGACGAGTGTTCCAAAGCATTAGTGATTAATCGAGCGTTAGCAGGGGGGTATCCTGCCGTTTGTCAATTGCCAGCCAAACACCGTGCCGTTTGGTTTAAAAGCTACATCAAGACGTTATTCGATCACGACTTGAAGGATGTGGGTAGCTTTAGAAAAATTTCTGCACTTGAAAAAATTTGCGAAAGAATGGCGGCTGTTTCATCGAGAATCGTTAATGTGGCAGAAATAAGTCGAGACCTCAATGAAGATCAACGATTGGTTTTAAATTATGTCAATGCAATTAAAACCATGTATTTGATCGATGAGATTCCGTCTTGGTCGGAAAAGATTTACGCTCGAATGAAAAAGAGTTCCAAGTGGGTCTTTACCGATACCGGTCTCATGTGTGCTTTTTTAAAGCACCACGATGCAGAGGATTTCATGGTTTGGGCCGAAGATGCTAAAAAGCAAGGCAGTGACTTGGTGGGTAATTTAATTGAAACTTTTGTCTACACGCAAATTGTCCCATTGGTAGAAGAAGACGACGAGTGGAAAATCTACCATTTGCGCTCGGCTGATGATCAAGAAGTTGATTTTCTTCTTGAAAATGAACGTGGAGAGATCATTGCGATAGAAGTGAAGGCTAGCGAAAAAGCATCTTCCTCTGACTTTAAAAACATGAAATGGTTGATGGAAAGGTTGCCTGAACGAAAAATCCATGGCGTTGTTTTGTACTGCGGTCAACGAGTCCGTTCTTACGGTCCTAATATGACGGCAGTACCAATCGCAAAAATGTGGTTGCCGTGATCTTAATGTTTGGGTAAAAGCTTCCCCGGATTTAAACGATTATCCGGATCAAATACATTTTTGATGGCTTGCATCATTTCAAGTGCCACGGGGTCTTTTGCCATGGTCATAGCGTCACGTTTGAGTTGACCGATGCCGTGCTCAGCACTGATGGTTCCTCCCATGGCAATGACTTTTTCATAGACAAACGCATGAATGTCTTTTTCGACCGTAAATACAATCTTAGGATCGTGCGGTGCTTCAACGCCCATATTAAAGTGTAGGTTACCGTCACCGTAGTGACCAAAGACGGAGGGTTCTAACCAGTCGTATTTTTCTTTAAGGGCTGCACAAACGGATTCAATAAATTCCACCAAACGATGGCGGGGAAGCGCAATGTCGTGCTTGACGTTGCCGCCCGCTTTTTTGTGAGCGGGAGGAATGCTTTCACGCACTCGCCAAAAGTCTTTGGCATCGTCTTCGGTTTCACTGATGGCGCCATCAACCACCGCTCCATTTTCCATGAGACTTTCAAGAACGCTTTCAAGTGTGGAAGTATCAGGATTGGCTTCAAAATAAGAGCACTCAATGAAAACGTGCCAATCGGTTTTCTCAACTTCGGGTTGACGGACTTCGGGCATCATGAGCGCAAGTTTATTTAACGTGGGACGACCCATTAATTCAAAAGCGGTCATCTGTGCGTGCATCTTGGCATTAAAGGCATTGAAAACGACTTCAACGCTTTTGAGGTCTTTGAGCGAAAGAAAGAGCACTTTGCGATCAAGGGGACGTGGGTGAAGCTTTAAGATGGCTTCCGTAATCACAGCGAGCGTCCCTTCACTCCCAATTAAAAGGTCACGCAAGTCATAGCCGGAATTGTTTTTGCGAAGACTTGTGAGTTCATTGATTTCACGACCGTCGGCTAAGACCGCTCTGTAGCCTAACACCAAGTCTCGCGTCATTCCGTAGCGCAATACTTCGGTGCCTCCGGCGTTACTTGCTAATAATCCGCCCACCGTTGCCGTGCCTTCGCTTGCCAGTCGCAAGGGAAAGAGGCGGCTAATGGATTCGGCTGCCTCGTGAACTTCCGTTAACGTGACACCGGCTTGCGCATGAATGGTGTCACTGACCGGATCAATGCTAAGAATGCTGCGCATGCGCTTTAAGGATAAAAGAAGCGCGTTGGAGGAAGGCAACGGAACAGAGCCACCCACGGTAGAGGTATTTCCCCCTTGGGTGACCACCGGGATTTGGTAGCGCTCGGCAAGCGCCATCACTTTCATCACTTCTTCGTGCGTGGCGGGTAGAGCAACGGCGACGGCGTCACCATGATAGCGTCCGCGCTCATCGGTTAAGAAAGGCGCTTTGTCAGCGTCTTTAACTAAAGCGTATCGACCGAGTAAAGATTGAAGTTCATTGATGAAAGTCATAGGGAATATTCTTAAAATTGGCGTTATAGTAATTAAATAATATATCGCATTTTACGTTCGGAGTTTGCATGGAATGGGATTGGGACTGGGACGCCTATAAGCGCAAGCCCTTTAAAGATCTCGTGTTTGACCTCTATGAGTTTGTCATGGAGCGTATGAAAGACACTCAACTTAATCAGGTGGCGTCATCATTAACGTTAACGACCGTGCTGTCGCTTGTGCCGCTCTTGGCTGTGATGTTGGTGGTGTTTGCGGTCTTTCCGGAATTCGCAGAGCGCCGAGCCGAATTGGAATCTTTGGTTTTTACGTACCTCTTGCCGGAAACCTACGGGCCACTGCTTCTTAAATACGTTCGAGATTTCACGGGGCACGCTCAGGGCTTAACGATTTTCGGTTTGGCCGGTTTGGGTGTCACTTCACTTCTTTTGATTAACACGATTGACGAGACGCTCAACCGCATTTTCCACGTTCGCCAAATGCGTCACATCATGCAACGCGTGTTGATCTATTGGGCGCTTTTAACGATTGGGCCGGCAGTGCTTTTGATGAGTCTTTCGATCACGAATTTCGTATCGCAAATTGACGTGGCGGTTCAAGGATCGTTTCCGAGTTGGGTGGCCATGGGTATTCAGTTGCTCATGCAAACGCTTTTTTACGCTGCCATTTATGTTTACGTGCCTAATTGCAAGGTGAAGTGGTCACATGCCTTTATCGGTGCGGGGTTGGTGACGTTATTGTCCATTGTTGTCAAATGGGGCTTTAGTTTTTATTTGAGCTCGGGGTCACTTACCACGATCTACGGTGCCTTTGCCGTGATTCCCGTGGTGCTTCTTTGGATTTATATCTCTTGGCTTTTTGTGTTGGCGGGCGCTGCCATTGCCGCAACGATTCCGATGTTAACGAGCGGGCGTTTTGCCGATCAACATAAAGCGGGTAACGACTTTATTACCGGGATTGCTTTACTTCAAGTGTTAATGCTCGCGCAAGAGCAAGGCGTGAGTTCCGTTTCGATTCATAAACTTTGTAAAGCCGTTGACTCGTATCCGGAAGCGGCAGGTAGCGTTTTAGAGCGCTTGGCGGAAGTGGGTTACGTAGGAAAATTGGAAGGCGATCGCAAAAACGATGAGCATTGGAGCTTGTTGGTGTCGCCTCGAACGACAAGCTTAAGTGCGGCGTTTGACGCGCTTTTGGTTGATCAATCGATTAGTTTAATTGCAAGAGAAAATTCACCGATGTACGACTGGTATTGTTTAATCAGTCAGGCCGAATGGAAGCATCGTCCGATGTTTGAAAGCTTGAGGTTGATTCATCCCATAAATTAGTACTTGAAAGTCATTAAGAATTGTGTGGTGTGATAAGATGGTGAAGGTGGCTAAAAATGCAGTGAACATCTTTGACTCCACCTATAAAGTTGACTTTGGCTCGGTGACGACCGAGCCATTGTCATTTTGGAAGTTGTTTTCTTTTCAATCAATACAATAATAGAAGACAAGATTAAGCTGAAAATTGTTCAATATAACGAGACCGTTCAGTCCAAGGAACCGAAATAATCCCGTAGTTTGACAATGCGTCAGAGATCGACTTATCAATCGTTTTGTCAGCGTTATTTAAAAGAGCATAGGCTTGAGAGTTGCCCTTGCGTTGCTCAATCGTATCAATCCATGCAAAAGCCATGTTCATGGCACCTTCTTTACTCGGGTTGTTAATAGCTCTGAGAATTCGTTCAGGCGCTACCTTCGAGCGAGGAATAATGAAGTCAAACTTGTGGTTAAAGTTACTTTTGCCAGCGAATGTTGCATCAGGGACATAACGAACATTGTTCTCATCCAACCACAAACTAACATCTTCAGAAAAGAAATTTTGCACATTGGCTCTGGCGACGTAGAAAAGATCATTAACAGCCAAAATCGCCTGAAGCAAATTGTGCTTTTGACTGGGAAGGTTTGTTTCGTTAGCTTTGACTTGTAAAGCTCCATCAACAAGAGAGACCCCAAAACCGTTTAAGGTCGTATGGAGAATCTCCATTCGTTTGCGCGTGTTGAGATTGCATCCTGATAACTCAAGATCGCTGATTGTGTAACCATCATCGGATAACAACAACCCACCCTCCGAATTTAACAAATAAATTTGGATGTAATCATTATGACAGTCTAGGAAAGGCGTTGTAATCTCAACAGCAGTATCGAGATTTTTTAGTTGAGGCTTTTCTTTTAACCATGCACGGTAGTTGTTAACGAGTTCAGAAGCACTGCATAGGTTCATTTCAATGCTTTATTTTAAGTTATTAATGAAGTTCAGTGAGAGGAAAAGTTTTCAACTGTTATTGTAAGTCTTTCCCAATCAATAAACGCTTACTATAAAATAACGTCCACACTGAAATTCTTTAAATTCTCCATAGTTATGACGCTCCCTAAACTTTCTGCCAAAAACATCTACGTGATCTTCATGTTGTTGGTCATGGTGGCTTTATTAAGTTACCGTGCCTCCTTTCATGCGGTCTTGGGGGCAGTGGGGGTATTAAGTGTCATTTTTGGGTTCTTCCAACTTTCGGGTCGCTTTTTTGGTGCCTTTAATGCGACATTCATTGTGACGGTTGTTCTCATTATTTTGAATGAGTTCAAGCGCTTCTTTTGGAAGGATCGTCTGCAGTTTTCTGACTTTGAAGTTTTCTTAGATCCTAATAACTTTGAAACGGTTTTCCACTATCCGGCTGCTGCGATTTTGGCGTTCATCTTTGCGTTAATTTTGGCGGCGGGCTTTGTTTGGGGTTTTATCCGTCAGCAAAAAGTGGTTAGTTGGAAAGTTCGAGGCATTATCTTTATCAATACGTTGGTTTTAGGGAGTGCGTGCGCTTATTACGCCATGCTCTTTGGGCAAGCGGCTTGGTTAAAGACGTTACCTAAGGGCAATAACGTTATTTCAAACGTCTTATTTTCTTCTCACATCCAATTTGAAAATCCGGGAGATAAATTGGATTTGGCAGGTGCCGTGCCCTTTGAAGTTGATGCCGTAAAGCCCGTGGCAAAGAGTGCTGAAAAGCCTGATGTAGTGCTTTTACTTCAAGAGTCAACGGTCAATCCTCAATTGTTTGGCGATATTGCCCAAAATTCACTTCCGCCAATGGAAATGTTTGATTCGCGTTTCGCGGATGCCAAGGGCCTTTTGCGTGTCTACACCTATGGGGGCGCGACGTGGAAGTCGGAATTTGCTGCGTTAACGGGGTTGTCGTCCGCTGACTTTAAGCCGCTTGACGGTGCCGTTTTTTATCAAGCGGTTTTCCATGTTCAAGATTCGCTTTTTAAACGAGCAAAAGCCGCAGGCTACAAAGTGGTGGTGATTACGCCTTTTACGGAAGGGGCTTATAACTCCGGTAAAGCCTATCGAGCATTGGGTGCGGATGAAATCATTCACTTGACGGAATTGGGCTATCCCGGTGAAGGGCGTCGCAATATTTGGACGGTGAAGTCTGCTGAACTCATGCCCATGATTCGTAAGTACTTGGAAAAACAAACGCAACCGACCTTTGTCTATTCCCTGACGATGAATGAGCACGGTCCCTATCCGGCAGAAGATGAAAAGGGGATGGCGTTAAAAGCAGCAGACAAAGTGAAAGTGTCTCAAGATGCGCTCTATTCGTACGAAAACTACATTGCGCGTTTGGTGGAAGCTTCAAACGCCATCACGGAATTTGAATCTTGGGTGGATCAACGTGAAAAGGCCACGATCTTTATGCGTTTCGGTGACCATCAACCGAGCATTAAGAAACACGCGCCTTACCGAACGGATGTTTCATCGGGAGAGTATTTGACGTTCTTCTCTCTACAAAACAATAAGAAGGACGCCATTGCTGAAACACATAAGGTCACGGACATTGTTTTCTTGGGCGGTATGTTGCTCGAAGAGATGAATCTTCCCTTGACGCCTTTTTATGCGGCAAACGTGACGATGCGCAAAAAAGCCGATGGCCTTTATATGGATGCAGAGGACAAGACGCTATTAAAGAGCTATCAAAATCACATATTCAATAGTATTAAAAATGTGAAATAAACTCTTTTAAAGAACAAACAAAAATCCCTAATGCTTTAAAAATCAACGCATTAGGGATTTTTTAATGGTGGTTGGTTAACGAACCGCGAAGTGTTTGAGCGTTGTGTGTTTAAACCAATACGTTTTAATGTCTTCAAAAATTCGATCGGTATTGATGTCTTGATCCTCGTATCCTTCGCAAAACGCTTTCATGATGTCCGTGATGGCAATATCGGTTTGCGTTAAAGCGGGATTATTGTCAATTGACTGGGCAAAACTCGAAATGGCACGACCTAAATCACGCTCAATGTACTTGCGAGAGGGGTGATCCTTGAAAAGTCGAATGCCGTCTAAGTCCCAAACCCCTAATTCACCGTCTTTAAAGTAAAGGTTACTGAGTTTGAGGTCGCCGTGATAGACGCCAGCATCATGAATTTTCTTCGTAAATGCGCCCAAACGATGCAATAGAGAATGCATCTGGGGGGGGGCACTAATGTTTTGACTTAAGTAGTCGGAGACTTCAATCGGATCCATCACAGGATCGGCGAAGATGTAGCTATGAACCAAAATACCGTTTTTACGACGTTCGGCGACACCCACAACGGGAGGTGTTGGAATGCCGTGTTTGGCTAAATGAAGAGAGGCCACTTGATTGGTGTAACCACGAGAGGGAAGCACGATATAACGAAGAAGGTGATGGGGCTTTTTCGTTCGGTGGTTAACACGCTTCATGAAAACAGGGTGCCCCGAGAGGTTCACAACGGACGCTAGGGTGCCAGCATCGTTTTTGGCAATGACGCCGTTGGCAATGATGTTATCAATGTCAGAGAGTGCATCAATTAAATTGTCTCGTAAGACGGAGTCCGCAAAATGGCCGGTGATATCTGAAACGGTAACGGCTTTTACGCCTTCGGATGTCTTCCAGTCAGCAACAGTTTTTTGTAAGAGTAAAGAACTTAACATAAGTTAACAATGAGAAGAATGAGTTCATTTATTTTTTGAAATGAATTATTCGAGTTTAAATCAGCAGTCTAAAAAGGGCAAAGAAAAAATTGTTTATTATCGATGAGGGTTATTTAATAAACTATAATTAAATATGAGTTAATTTAAACAATACTTATTTAATGATGACTAAACAAACAATGTCAACGCATCTTCCGAGAGCGATTGCAAAGAAGCTCCAAATCACGGGAGAACAAATTAAAGCGGCACGCTTGAGAAGAAATTTAACGATGGAGCAGATCGCTGATCGTGCGCAGTGTTCCGTTTTGACTGTTTCCAAAGTTGAAAAAGGGGCGCCGACAGTGGCAATGGGTACTTATTTGCGAGTCTTGTATGCGTTGCAGTTGGCCGATGATATTGAATTGTTAGCAAAAAACGATCCGTTAGGACGTGATCTACAGGACATAGAATTAAGAAAACGTGCGTCAGGAAGCAGAAGACTGTAAGCATTTCTGAGTAGTTTAATTTTCTTTCTGTAAAATCTTATTTGTATTCGTCCTTTGTGGGCGTTTTATTCATTTTCTTTAAGAGTTTCCTATGAAAAAAGTTTTGACTGCGCTTTGTGCGGGCGCAATTGCGGTTTGCTCCTTTGCAACGTCCTCATTTGCTGATACGACTTTGCGTTTAGCGCATACGGCGGCTACTTCTCACGCTCACCATCAAGCAGCATTACTTTTTGCTGAAAATGTGCAAAAGCGCACCAAGGGTCAAGTCAAAGTTGAAGTCTATCCTTCCGGTGAATTGGGCGATCAACCGGCATTGGCCGAACAAATCACGTTAGGCGCATTGGATATGGCCGTGGTGTCTTTGGGCAACATGGCAATGTATTCGAAAAAGCTCAACGCCATGACGGCGCCCTTCTTATTTGAAAACTATGCTCACGCTCATAAGACGATTGACAGTTTCGTGATGGGCTGGATGAACGATGCTTTAAAAGAACACGACGCTTTGGGTTTATCCATGTTTGACTACGGTTTCCGTCAAACGACCACGAAGGGTGTTGTGGTTAATAAAGCAGACGACTTGAAGGGTTTAAAGATCCGCGTTCCGCCTTCTACGGGCTTGTTGGCGGCTTTTGATGCCGTGGGCGCCAATACCCAACGCATTGCTTACTCTGAGCTCTACACGTCTTTAAAGCAAGGCGTGGTCGTTGGTGAAGAAAATCCGGTCTTTACGATTTTGGCGGACTCTTTATTTGAAACGCAAGATCAATTAGCGATGACCAATCACTACTTTGACTGCCAAGTGTTGTTGGTCAATAAAACGACGTTTGACGGCATGAGTGCCGAACATCAAAAGATCGTGAAGGAAGAAGCGATTAACGCTCAAAACTTAACGCGTGATTTAATTTCTAACGGCGAAGCCAAGGTTGTGAAGCAACTTCAAGCCAAGGGTATGAACGTGACCTATCCTGACCGTGCGTCTTTCGTTGAAAAGATGAAGCCTGCTTATAAAAAGGTCGGGGAATTGGCGGGCGCTGATGCTATGCAAGAATTGTTAGACGCTGTGAATAAAGCACGATAATTGAAGTTAGTTTAAAAGGATTGAGGCACTTCTCATGATTATGTTCATGATCTTTGCAGCGGTATTGGTATTGCTCCTTTTGGGGGTAACGACTGCTGTCACGATGGGATTTGCCTCAATAGCCACCTTTTTATTTGCAGGCGGCGATCCCGCACGACTTTTCCTTGTCGCGCAACGGATGTTCTCCCAAGTCTCGGGCATCACTTTGATGTCCATTCCTTTTTTCTTACTCATGGGCAACTTAATGTCCGTGGGGGGAATCTCTAAAAGTCTTTTTGGTTTTGGGCGCGTTTGTTTAGGTCACCGCTGGGGCGGGTTGTCCAATGCGGCAATCGTGGCCTGTATTGTGATGGCCGCGATGTCAGGCTCTGCCGCAGCGTGCGCAGCAGGCATTGGCATGATTGCTATTGCTGAAATGACCAAGTCCGGTTACAGCCGCTCTTTTAGCTGTGCAACGATTGCAGCGGGCGGCGCCTTGGGACCTATCATTCCGCCGAGCATTACCTTGATTTTGTACGCAGGACTCACGCAAACGAGCGTGAATGCGTTATTTGCCGCAGGAGCCGTGCCGGGTGTGCTCTTAGGCGTCATGTTCATGATGTGGTCCTCTTACATCTGCTATCGCAGAGGGTACGCGAAGACCGAACGGTCTGCGTGGGGAGAACGTTGGCAGGCTTTTAAAGATGCGATTTGGGCACTTTTGACACCCGTGATTGTGATTGGCGGGATGTTTGCGGGATTATTTACCGCAACGGAAGCGGCGGCGGTGGCGTCATTTTATGTTTTCATTTTGGGAATTTTTGTCTTTAAGACGATTCGTTGGAAAGACATCCCTCAAATTTTGTGGGATACGGTTGAACAGACTTCCAAAGTCATGTTTGTGATTGCCACGGCTGGCTTTTTCCAATACGTTCTTTTGTACACACGCATTCCGCAACAAGCCATTGCGTTTATGACGACGAACTTTAGTTCCATGGCTCTGGTTTTAATGCTCATCATCGGTATTTTGGTGATCATGGGGTGCTTCATGGAGGGAACGGCAATTTTGTTGATCACGGTGCCGATTTTTGTACCCATTGCAAAGAGCTTTGGCTATGACATCGTGCAATTGGGCGTCGTGATGTGCATTGCGTTGGCGGTGGGTGTGTTAACACCACCGGTGGGGCTCAACCTTTATGTGATGGCGAGCATTACAGGTGAAAAGGTGATGAACATCGCCAAAGACAGTCTCGGATACGTGTTACTTATGATTGTGATGGCATTGGCCGTGGCATTCATTCCGGAATTGTCGTTGAGTTTGGCGGGCATTGTGGGGTAAGAAGAGATGAACGTATTACTCAAATTAGATACGTTGGTAAGTAAAGTTGCTCGAGCCTTGTGCGTTTTTTCGCTCGCAGCCATTGTGGTGATGTTTTTATTAAACGTCTTTGTGCGTTTTGTTCCCATCTATAACTTCACGCAAACAGACGATTGGATTCAGCTCTTTTTGGTTTGGATGATTTTCTTAGGGGCGCAAGAACTCGTTCGCACACGCAATCACTTTGTGGTGGAAGTCTTAACCGAACGAATGACGGGGATGACGGGGCATGTCGCACGCATCATTGTGTGCGTGATTGAACTTATTACGTACGCTGTCATTTGCTACTACGGTTGGATTTGGGTCTTTAAGTCACAAGCTTATATGCAATCGATTCCTTGGATGCAAGTGAAGGTTTGTTATGCGGCAATTCCCGTGAGTGCATTTTTTATGACGTGCTATGGGGTGAGAGACTTGGTGATTGCGGTGAAAAACATCCATCAGCATTACAACACGGTGAGAATTGACTGATTTTTGTGGGTTGCGTGAAGGAAAATCCTGCAAAAAATTGAGCGTTTTTGCGAAATCGCATAAAAAATTTGACGTTTTTGAGAAATTGATACTTTTTTTGGGGTGTCGTGTACTTTTTTTATGAGTTTTTTGGAAATTGATAAAAAAATTGGGTACGGCTTTTTAAAGTCAGCATTAAATTTGCCGGTTTTTGAACCGAACGTGACGGCAAGTTTAAGTAGCTCTGTACGAAAGATTACACACAAAGACAATCAGTTATGGGTACCGACTCGTTATCGTTTATCGTCAGACGACTACGTTTCTCATGTTCTTTTTGCACTAAAGCACGAAGGCATTAATCTTCAAATTCTCTCGCTTGCTCTTTCTCATATTCAAAAAGACGATGTGCTCGCAGCGTTTCGTAAGAAACCCACCGGAATCTATCAACGACAACTCGGTTTTCTTTGGGAATATTTCAATCAAAAAACGCTAGAGGTTGAAGTGCCATCAAACGCCCGGTACGTTACGTTTTTTGATGAAAAGCGCTACGTGACAACAAAAGGTGTACGCAACAAAAAGTGGCGAGTGATTTTTAATGGTCTTGGCAGTCTCGCTTATTGTCCGGTTGTGGATAAGACTGAGAGAATACAAGCTCACCTTAAAGATTCGGTTTTAAAGCGCTTTGCGGCTTACTTAAGTGATCTGGATGACTATACCTCAGAGCGGGCAATGCAATGGGCGTATGCGAGCGAAGCTGAAAGTAACTATGCCATTGAAGGCGAAATGTTAGAAGAAGATGAATTGAGGGGCGTCATTCATCTTTTAGAGCTTTCGCACAAGGCAGGTAGGTTAACGGATCAAGACTTCTATGAACTTCATAACCAAATGATGAGAGGGCGAGGCGAAAGCGTGACGTCTTACCGCAAGATACATAATTGGTTAACTAATGGTGATAAGGGGGCGTTGGGTGTTTCTTATGTTCCTCCGTGTCCTGACACTTTAAAGAACTTGATGAACGGGTTCTTGGAAATGGCAAATACACTTCCAAAACAAGTCCATTCGGTGATTGCTGCATCGGTGACGTCTTTTGGTTTTGTGTTTTTGCATCCATTCATGGACGGCAATGGTCGACTTTCACGTTTTCTTTTTCATCAACAACTTTGCTTATCAGGACAAATGCAAAAAGGACAACTTTTGCCCATCTCTCTTGCGATCAAAGCATCAGAAGCAAAGTATTTGGCGGCATTGCAAGCGTTTTCTAAACCTGCTCGAGCTTTATGGTCTGTGCAGTGGATTGCTGGGCATGACTATGATTTCCGATTTAACGGCAGCGATGCAATCTATCGCTATTGGGATGCAACGCAATGCGCTGAGTTTGGTCTTGAGATGGCAGAAGAAGCTCTAAATACTCACTTGCGTCATGAAGTGAATTATTTGATGTGTTTCGATGCTATTCGTCGGGCAGTGAACGATCGTTATGATGTGAGAGAAACCATTTTGCATCACTTAATCAACGGTTGTTTGGATTTAAATGGTGTCGTTTCGAAAAATCTTCGTAAGCGTTATGCAGATCGAGTCGATGAAGTTGTGTTTGACTTTATTGAAACAGAAGCGAAAAAGGCGCTTGAGCAGTATTTAGCTTAAAGCGCCTGTAATGGAAACGTTTAGAGCTCAATGAGATAAGGCGTGTGATCACTCGGTTTTTCCCATTTACGGGGCGCCTTGTCGATTTGAGCACTTTTCACTTTTGTCTTTAAAGCGTCGCTCACCAAAATATGGTCAATGCGCATCCCGTGATTCTTTTGGAAACCTAACATTCGATAGTCCCACCAAGAGTAAAGTCCCTCGGGTTGCTCAAAAAGTCGGAAAGAGTCACTTAAACCCAATTGAAGCAAACCTTGAAAAGCAGCACGTTCGGCAGGAGAGACTAAGATGTTGCCTTCCCAAGCTTTGGGGTTCCAGACGTCTCGATCGTCAGGAGCGATGTTGTAGTCACCTAAAAGCGCCAGTTGAGGGTGTTTGCCAAGTTCCTCTTTAACAAACGATTGAAGTTTGGCAAGCCACGCAAGTTTATAAGCGTATTTGTCGCAACCGACTTCGGCGCCGTTAGGGAAATAACCGCAAATCGTACGAATGGCTCCCGCTTTGGTTTCAAAGGTACCGGCAACAAGGCGCTTTTGTTCGTCGGTGAAATCAGGAAGATTAATTTGAATGTCGGTCGGAGCTTCAACAGTATCTTGACGATAGAGAATCGCAACACCGTTATACGTTTTTTGACCGGCAAAGATGGCGCCGTAACCCATCATAGCAAGTTCATTAACGGGGAAAACATCATCGGTGATTTTGAGTTCTTGCAAACACAAAATGTCCGTTTGCGAGGTTTCTAACCATTGCATGACGTGCGGGAGACGCACTTTCAATGAGTTCACGTTCCAAGTGGCAAGTTTCATGATGTTTTCCTAGATCCATTCGTGATAGAACCTTTTAATTCGTTCTTGCAAAGATTTATAAATTTTTTTCTTTTTCTTAGTAAGAAACTTACTCTTTGTTTTTTAGAGATGATTTTGTGGGTACTATACGAACAACATGCCAATGTCTTCAATGTTCCAGTTAGAACTTTCCCAATGTTGGGTTTATAAAAGATTTCTTCTTGATGGGCAATTCGGTTTCGAAGTTTGCGTGTGTTTGACACCCAGTCAGATAGACTTACCAAAATATCTTCTTCTGATATTGGATCTGAGAAATGAAAGTAGTTTGAGGGTTTACCATCCCATATGGTGGTCAAATATTTTTTATTCAGTAAAGACTCCCAAAACCTAAAGGATAATTTAGCAACGAGATCATCAGCATTTCCATTTTGAGATAACGATTTGATTTCTGCATCCAATTTTGAGACTTGCTCTTGACTAAGAGTGTTTCGAAAGGCATGGTCACTAAACCAATTGGATTTGTATTTTGCAACAAGAGCTCGAGCGATAGTATTTCGTAATGCAACTTCGCAATAATGAATCGGTTCCCAAAAAGCACAGGCTAAATCACAATTCATCAGATAAGCGGTAAAAGCTCTATCGAATTGTCCCCCTGTTTTATTTTCATAGAGGGATAATTTCGGTGCTGACATTGCTGTTTTAAAATCTTCATAGTCACAAATTGATACTGAGCATTGATTTGTTTGATCTTGCATATTTGACATTAGTTCTTAAAGGTAGCAAAATAACGATGCGACCTGATGGATCGACTTGTTGTTTATCAACTTGCCCATCAGGCAAATCCTTACAAGAGGCTACTAGAGAAATTTGGTAGCCTTCTTTCATTTTTAAATTGTCTTAATTCTCTTTTATTGAATACAAGATTCAATAAAAGAGAATGTCATTTGGTTATAAAACCCAAAAATTATACGGGTTACTTAGAATAAATATCTATTATTTCGCAATGCCAGAATGACGCAAAAGAGCATCAATTTGCGGAGCACGACCGCGGAAGGCAACAAAGGAATCGAGGGCCGGACGGGAGCTCCCAACAGAGAGCACTTCATCGAGCCATTTTTTACCCGTTTGCGGATTAAGTACACCGGTTTCTTCAAATAAAGAGAAAGCATCGGCACTCATGACTTCGGCCCATTTGTAGCTGTAGTAGCCTGCAGCGTAGCCACCCGCAAAGATATGGCTAAAGGAATTGGGGAAGCGGTTGTATTCGGGTTGCTTGGTGACGGCGACATTATCTCGAACGTGCTTGAGCAAGGCTTGAATACTGTCTTTTTGAGCATCAAATTCGGTATGCAAAAGCATATCGAATAAACCAAATTCCAATTGACGCACCATGGCCATGGCACTTTGGAAGTTCTTTGCCGCAATCATCTTGTCATAGAGTTCACGAGGCAAGGGGCGACCGGTTTGGACATGAGCGGTTAAGTTTTGAAGCACCGTCCAATCCCAAGCAAAGTTTTCCATGAATTGACTCGGGCACTCAACAGCATCCCATTCAACGCCGTTAATGCCGCTTGCGGCAGAATCTTCAATGCGCGTGAGCATGTGATGCAAGCCGTGACCGAATTCGTGGAAAAGCGTTAAAACGTCATCGTGCGTTAAAAGCGCGGGTTTGTCGCCTACGGGTTTGGCGAAGTTGCAAACAAGGTAGGCGATCGGCGTTTGAAGGACGCCATTTTCACGATGGCGCGTACGGTCATTGTCCATCCAGGCTCCACCACGTTTGCTCGGGCGAGCATAAAGATCCATGTAGAATTGGGCAATCTTTTCGCCCTTAGCATTCACAATCTTGAAGAATTTCACATCAGGGTGCCAGACACTTGCCGTATCTTCTTCAATACGGATACCAAAAAGGGTATGCACTAAACCAAAAAGGCCTTTAAAGACGGCGGGGAGCGTGAAGTATTGCTTTACTTCTTGGTCAGAGAAGGCGTAGCGTTCTTCACGAAGCTTTTCACTTGCGTAGGGCAAATCCCAGCTTTGAGGATCGTCAATGCCAAGCTTTTCTTTAGCAAAAGCTTTCACTTCATCCATATCCGCGTGCGCTTGCGGTAAAGAGCGACGGGCAAGGTCGGATAAGAAATCCACGACTTCTTTAGGCGACTGAGCCATTTTGGTCGCAAGCGAGACTTCACCGTAGTTTTGATAACCCAAAAGACGACTTTCTTCACTGCGCAATTGAAGAATCTTCGTCATCACGTCGTTATTATTAAATTTGCCATCAAAGTCGAGTTCAGAGGCGCGCGTGACATAAGCGTGATAAAGCGTTTCTCGAAGTTGACGATTTTGGGCGTATTGCAAGACGGCTAAGTAATGGGGCACTTGAAGGGTGATTTTGTAGCCTTCACGGTTTTCGCTTTGTGCGGTTTCTTTAAAAGAAGCAATATCGTCTTCAGGAATGCCTTCCAAGTCTTTTTTGTCTTCGACTAATAAGCCGTAGGCATTGGTAGCGTCTAACAGATTTTCAGAGAACTTTTGACTCGTTTGCGCCAAGGTTTCTTTAACAGTTTTAAGTTCTGCTTTTTCTTTTTCGGGTAAGAAGGCGCCTGCTAACTTAAAGTCAATCAATTCTTCATTGATAATGCGTTGGCGCGTAGGTGTGAGTTTGGCAAAGTTCGGCGAAGCTTTAATCGCTTTGTATTTTTCAGACAACGCACTTTGCGACAGACCAATCCAAAATTGTGTGACAACGGGTAATGTTTCGTTATAAGCTTCGCGAAGCTCAGGCGTATCCACAACACTCATTAAGTGAGCAACAACGCCCCAGGCGCGAGACAGAGCTAAGGTCTTTTCTTCTAAGGGTTCGATCACGTCTTCCCACGTGGCGGGTGTCTCAGAAAGCGTGACTTTATCAAGTGCGGCTTGAGCTTCTGCAATGAGTGTTTTCATGCCGGGCATGACGTGCTCGGGGCGAACAGAAGCGAAATCCACAAGATCGGTAATATTTAATAACGGATTGGTCATAACAATTTCCTCAAATAATCCCTCAATGATAATCAAAGACCGCTAAAATTAAAGCTTTAAAACGTTAAATTCTATTATCGAATTCAGGCTTTTCAATGCAACCTCAGTTTGTTCACCTCAGAATGCACTCGGAGTTCTCCGTCACGGACAGTACCGTGCGATTGGACTCTGCCATTAAAGCCGTTAAGGAACAAGGCGTAGGTGCCTTGGGCTTAACGGACTTCAACAATATTTTCGGCGGTTTGATTTTCTATACGCACGCTCGTAAAGCGGGCTTAAAACCGATTCTGGGTTGTGATCTTGTTATTGAAAACGAAGCCGATCGTGATAAGCCGTTTCGTTTGGCCGTTTTGTGTCAAAACAAAACGGGGTATTTAACGCTTTGTGAACTTTTGTCCCGCGCGTGGTTAAAAAACCAATACATGGGTCGAGGCGAAACGAAACTTCAATGGTTGCTTGAAAGTAATGAGGGTTTAATCATTACTTCGGGTGGGCCCGAAGGTCAGTTGGCAACGCTTTTACTGTCAGAAAAGCAAGATGAGGCCTATGAATTAGCGCAGCAGATGAAGGCCGCTTGGGGCGATCGTTTTTATTTGGAACTTCAACGTGCAGGACGCACTCATGATGAAGCGACAGTTCGCCACTTTGTGACTTTGGCGGAAAAGTTTGATATTCCTGTCATTGCTACGCATCCCGTTCAATTTTTAAAGCCTGAAGACTTCAATGCCCATGAAATCCGTGTGTGCATTGCGCGAGGCGAAGTGTTAGCCGATAAAAACCGCACGAAAGACTACACGAAAGATCAGTACTTAAAGAGCCCTGAGGAGATGATTGATCTCTTCTCGGATATTCCTGCTGCGATTGCCAATACTGTAGAAGTCGCCAAGCGCTGTAACTTAGAAAATGTTTTAAGTAAACCGCAGTTGCCTTTGTTCCCGACGCCCGATGGCATGTCGTTAGACGACTACATTGATCAGCTCTCGCACGAAGGGTTAGAGGCGCGTTTAGCGTTTTTGTATCCCGATGAAGCCGAGCGTGATAAAGAACGTCCTCGCTACTTAGAGCGTTTGCACTTTGAATTAGACATCATCAAGCGCATGGGCTTCCCCGGTTACTTCTTGATTGTGCAGGACTTTATTAACTGGTCCAAGCAAAACGGAGTGGCCGTGGGGCCGGGGCGTGGTTCGGGTGCTGGGAGCTTGGTGGCTTATTCCCTGCGTATTACGGACATGGATCCGTTGAAGTACGACTTACTTTTCGAACGTTTCTTAAACCCGGAACGTGTCTCCATGCCTGACTTTGATATTGACTTCTGTCAGTACAACCGTCAGCGCACGATTAACTACGTGAAAGAGCGCTATGGCGACGATGCCGTGAGCCAAATTGCTACCTTTGGTACGATGGGTGCTAAGGGCGTTGTGCGTGACGTGGGTCGTGTTTTGGGCATGGGTTACGGTTTGTGTGACCAAGTCTCTCGCTTGATTCCTGCGATTCCCGGTAAAAACGTTTCTTTAGCGGACGCCGTTGAAACGGTGCCCGACTTAAAAGAACTCATTGAACGCGATGAAAGCGTGAAGATGCTCGTTAACCAAGCGCTTCCCTTAGAAGGTTTGGTGAGAAACTTAGGCATGCACGCAGGGGGCGTCTTGATTGCTCCGGGGAAGTTAACAGACTTCTGTCCTTTGTATTCAGCCGATGAAAATCCCGACAACGTCATCAGTCAGTTTGATAAAAAAGACGTTGAAAACGTCGGCTTGGTGAAGTTCGACTTTTTGGGGTTGACGACTTTAACGATTTTGGAATTTGCCATGCGTTTTATCCGCATGTTAGATCCAAAAAATACGTTAAAACTCGAAGAAATCCCGATTGACGATAAACCGACGTACGAGCTTTTCCAAAAGGGTAATACCGCTGCTGTTTTCCAGTTTGAATCCGACGGTATGCGTACGCTATTGAAAAACGCACGTCCTGACCGCTTGGAAGACTTGATTGCTTTGAACGCCTTGTACCGCCCGGGTCCGATGGACTTGATTCCGGAATATATTGCTTGTAAGCATGGCGAAAAGGAAGTGCATTACCCAGATCCGCGTTTGGAACCGGTGCTTTCTGAGACCTACGGCATCATGGTGTACCAAGAACAGGTGATGCGTGTGGCTCAGATCATTGGGGGCTACTCATTGGGTGGCGCAGACCTTTTGCGTCGTGCTATGGGTAAAAAGCAAGTCGATGAGATGAAGCGTCAACGTGCCATTTTTGTCAAAGGTGCTGTTGAACGAGGAATGGAAGAAGATAAGGCCGGTGACCTTTTTGACTTGATGGAAAAGTTTGCGGGTTACGGTTTTAATAAGTCTCACGCCTGTGCTTATGCTTATGTGGCTTATCAAACGGCTTATTTGAAGTGTCACTATCCGGCACCCTTCTACGCAGCCAACATGTGTTTGGTGATGGATTCGGGTGAAAAGTTAAAGCACTTGATTGAAGACTGTTTTGCGAACAACATTTCTGTCTTGTCACCTGATATCAATAAGAGCGAATGGGAATTTGTGCCGACTGCGTTTGATGAGATTCGTTATGGTCTTGGGGGCATTAAGGGCGTTCCTAAAGATACGGCTGAAGCGATTGTCAAAGAACGTAAAGCCAATGGCCCCTTTAAAGACCTCTACGACTTTGTTAAGCGAGTGGATCGCTCTTTCTTCTCCAAACGCACGTTGCACAGTTTCATTTGTGCGGGCGTCTTTGATTCGATTGAACTCAATCGTGCAAAGTTGGCTGCCAACGTCGATAACGCTTTGGCGTTGGGTGAAAGTGAGTCGTCTAACGAAGGGCAATCGAGTTTATTTGGGGACGTGATTGAAGATGTGTTGCCCGATTACATTGAAGCCCAACCTTGGAGTCCTTTTAAGGTTCTCAAAGGCGAGCGTGATGTGATGGGGTGTGTCTTCCGCGGTCACTTCTATGGGGCTTTTGAAGAAGAGGCCTCGAAAGAAAAACCGACACCGTTGGTCAATTTGCGTCCTCAACAACGAGACGTGAAGCGTCGAGGCCCGAGTGTGTTAGCGGCGGGTGTAGCGTCCAATATCAAGTCAACCTTTAATAAAGAAGGGCGATTGATGGGAAGCTTTTGGCTCGATGACGGGACAAAAACGATTTCTGTGAATTGCTTTGGGGACGATTGGAAGATCTTCCGCAATTACGTTAAAACGGATGAGTTGGTGTACGTTAAGGGCCAAGTCAGAGAGGATAAGTTCTCGCCCTCAGGCGTCTCGATTACGGCACGCTTAATCACGGCCCCTGCGAATTTAAATGCCAAGTCGCACGTGACGGTAGCCATTGACGTTGAAGATATGAATTTTGACTTTGAAGTCTTAAAGACATTCTTAGGAGAGTTTGCTGCAACGTCGTCCGATTGTGCTTGTCGGGTGGCCATTCGTGTGAAAAAGGGTGATCAAATGGGGTCATTCTTGTTGCCGCACGAAATGGACGTTGAGGTGAACCAAGCGTTTATGGATGCAGCTCGGGAAATTGAAGGGATTTCCGTGAGTTTGGTGGAAAAGAAGAAGTAAAGCGACAAAGTGTTGTTAACGCTTTATGATTGGAAAAAATAACGAGTGATTCGGAGAAACCGGATGGGTTTGAAAGAAATATTGGCGAAATCAATGGATAAGAATGTCCTACGATTTATGGGCTACATGAAAAAAGAGAAGTGGAAGATGGTTTTTGCGCTTCTTTTTATGGTGTTGTCCGGTGCGACGTCGTCCATGTTGGCTTCGCTCTTGGGTAATTTAACGGACATCGGTTTTTACCAAAAAGAAAGTTGGGTGATTTATGCAGCACCTTTAGGCTTAATCGGTGTGGCGATTTTGCACGGCGGCAGTATGTTCGGAAGTGGCTACTTGTTAGCCATTGTGAGTCAGAGAACATTGGCCACCATTCGTTCCGAAATGTTTGCCAAAATCATGCGTTGGCCCGCTTCCGGTTATATTCAAAATAGCTGCGGTCTTCTGTCAACGAAGTTTGTGATGGAAGCCAACGCCATGATGACCAATGCTGCGCGCTACGCAATTCGACTTTTTCGAGACATTATTCAAGTTATTGCGTTGGTTTTAACTTTGATCTATCACAGCTGGCAATTGTCATTGATTATTTTGGTTTTAGGTCCTGCGATTTATTGGGTTTTAAAGAAAATTGCACAATTAATGAAAGAAGTAATGGCAAGCAGTCAACGCTCCATTGCTCACTTGATGGTGGAGGCTCAAGAAGGCTATCACGCTCAAAATTTAATTAAGCTCTACAACAACTACGATGGAGCTAATAAGAAGTTCAATCAACTCAATCGCATCATCAAAAAATTAGCTTTAAAGATGATTGCAATCGGGTCTTTGGGTGACCCCTTAACGCAAGTCGTGGCCATGATTGCCGTGGCAGGGGTGATGACGGTTGCGATGATTCAGGTTCAAGCGGGTTTGATGACGTTGGGTGGCTTTATTACCTTCTTGACGGCACTTTTGTTGTTAGTTCCTCCTTTGAGAAACATCGCCAATATGAATACAACGTTAGTGATGATGTCAGTGGCAACAAGCAGTATTTTCGACACGATTGATTCGGCAGAAGAAAAGGACGATGGCGTGATTGTTCTTGAAAAGATTAAAGGCAACATTGAATTTAAAGACGTCTCGTTGACCTATCCAGGACGAGATGTGCCAGCGGTTCAACACTTCAATTTGAATGTTAAGGCAGGAGAACATATTGCTTTGGTGGGAGCATCGGGTTCTGGGAAAACGACGCTGATTAACATGATTCCGCGCTTCTGGCTTCCCACAGAAGGCCAAATTACGGTAGACGGTTACGATTACACGCAATTAAAATTGGATTCATTGCGTCATGGCATTGCGATCGTGTCTCAAAATGTCTTTTTGTTTAACGACACGATTCGTTATAACTTGACCTATGGGTTGGGAGATGTTTCTGAAGAACGCATTGCACAGGCTCTTGAAATGGCAGCTTTGTCGGACTTTGTTGCCAGTTTGCCCGAAGGGTTAGAAACGGTTGTAGGTGAAGCAGGAAGCAAGTTGTCTGGCGGTCAAAAGCAACGCTTGAGTATTGCCCGGGCGTTGTTGAAGGATGCTCCTATTTTGATTTTGGACGAAGCAACGAGTGCCTTGGATAGCGAAAGTGAGCATCACATCCAAGTGGCAATTGAAAAATTGATGGTGGGGCGTACCTGCTTTACGGTGGCTCACCGCTTGTCCACCATTAAAAACGCAGATCGAATTGTTGTCATGAATGCGGGCGTTATCAAAGAAATCGGCACGCACGCCGAATTGATGGCAAAGGATGGCGACTATGCCAACCTCGTGAAACTTCAAACTTTAGCCAAGATTGAGGAGTGATGATGAGTAAGAAGCCTTTAATCAGTCCTCAATTGGTGAGACTTTTTAAGTATGTAACGCCTTACGTCTTCCTGCTGATGCTAGCGGGCATCTTTTTGGTGATCTCGGCGGGGGTTTCCTCCGTGATTGCTACGCTTTTAGGGAAATTAACAGATCTTGGTTTTTACCAAAAAGAAGGTTGGGTGGTTTTGGCAGCTCCTGCCGCATTGATCGGTGTTTCTTTGGTTTTTGGTTTGAGTAACTACTTAAGTAGTTATTTATTGGGGATTGCCACTCAAAAAGCATTGATTCAAATCCGTACAGAAATGTACGATAAACTAATCCGTTGGCCAGCCTATCAATATCAAGCATACACCAGTGCTCAAATTGGAACGAAGTTCATGAATGAAGCCAATATGGCTCTAGCTGGTGTGACAAGTTCATGTGTGATGATCGTCAAAGACAGTCTTCAGATTTTGGGTTTGATTGGTGTTTTGATCTACCACAACTGGCAATTATCTTTGGTAATGGTAGTGATTGCTCCCTTGTTTGTTGTGATTTTGAAATACATTTCAAAGCGTTCTAAGCGAGTTGTTTTGACGAATCAAAAGACATTGGCTGAGCTGGTGGGGGAAGTTCAGGACGCTTTTAATGCACAATCCCTGATTAAAACGAATGCAACCTATGCATTGGAGCAAGGTAACTTTAATGCCGTTAATGACAAGCTTCATAAAGAGCAATTGCATTTGGTGCGATTGAAAGCGTCGGCAACGCCACTCACGCAAGCGGTTTCAATGATTGGCGTAGCAATTGTGGTGGGTTTTGCGCTTTTCCAAGCACAACAAGGCATTATCACGATTGGCGAATTCATTACCTTCTTGTCCGCAATGCTTTTGATGCGTGCGCCCTTAAATCACCTCTCGGGGCTTAATGCTACGTTCGCAACAATGGACGCTGCTGCTGAAAGCATCTTCCAAATGATGGACAAGGACGTTGAAAAAGAAACGGGGACAAAGACGATCGACAATTGTCATGGTGCAGTGACCTTTGATCATGTAACGTTGCGCTACCCAGAGACGACAACAGATGCGGTGTCAGATTTCTGTCTTGATGTGAAATCTGGTCAGCACATTGCTTTAGTGGGGGCTTCGGGTTCGGGCAAGAGCTCCATTATCAATATGATTCCGAGATTTTGGGAACCGACTTCTGGGAAAATTTTGGTTGATGGTGTTGACTATACTGAATACACAAGGGCTTCGTTACGAGATCAGATTGCTGTTGTGACACAAAGTGTGTATTTGTTTGATGACACGATTCGAGCCAATTTGATCTATGGTTTAGAAAATGTTTCTGAAGAGCAAATCAAAGAGGCTCTTGAAGCAGCTGCATTAATGGAAGTAATTGCTTCTTTACCCCAGGGGTTGGATACTCGAGTGGGTGAAGGAGGAAATCAGCTTTCTGGTGGTCAAAAACAACGTATTTCAATTGCACAGGCAATTTTAAAAAATGCCAAGATTTTGATTCTGGATGAAGCGACAAGTGCGCTTGATAGTGAAAGTGAGCATCACATTAAGCTTGCATTAGAAAAGCTCTGCGAGGGCAAGACAACATTCACGGTGGCGCACCGTCTGTCAACAATCGAGACTGCCGATAAGATCGTTGTGATGGAAGAGGGACATATTTTGGAAACAGGAACTCATAAAGAGTTGCTAGAACGAGATGGAAAGTATGCCCAACTTGTGAAGTTGCAAACCTTCGAAAGTTAAAGGAAAAGAGACAGATTTATGAGCTAGCTATAATAAACTAGCTACAAACATTGGATGAAGATTATGACGGCACCTAAAGTTGCAATTATTGTTCCGGTTTACAACGTAGAAAAGTATTTGGAGGAATGCTTAAACTCCATTGCTCGGCAAACGTATGAGAATTGGGTCTGTTATGTCGTTAATGATGGCTCAACAGACTCGTCCGGTGCAATTGCCGATCACTATTCTCAATCGGATTCTAGGTTTAAAGTTATTCATAAAGCAAATGGTGGCGTGTGTGCAGCGAGAAATACCGCTCTTGAATTGATTGAAAAGGAACAAGATATTGAACTAGTGGGTTTCGTTGATAGTGATGATCGTATTCGAGAAAATATGTACTCACTATTAGTCGAATCGATTGAAAAGCACAACTCAGATATTGCAGTGTGTGGTTACTATAAATTTTATGATGACAATCAAGAGGATACCAAGAGGGGATCTGATGATGAAATGATTATTTCACCCGAGGATTATGTTAGTTTAGTTCTGTCACGAGGTCGTTGGCGAAATAATAGATTGGCAGGTGGACTAATCGTCAAGAATCTGTTCACGTCGAAGGTGATCTTCGGTGCAAGATTTACAAAAGAAGATGTCGTTGAAGATGAACTCCTTTCAATACAAGTTGTGAAGAATGCTTCAAAAATTAGTATTGTTAATCAAGCTTTGTATGGTTATCGACAACGAAAGGATTCGGCAGTACGAGAAAGTAAATTCTTGCAAAGACTAATCAATTGCAGACGTATTTGTATTGAAGAAGCAAGTGAAATTTCAGAAACGGCCAGATTGGTGGCTTTGGTGGCTTATCTGTCTGTCGTTATGAATTTATTTAAACAAGGCGAGCAACCGAAAGAATTACTGACAGCTTATGAAACGGATTTTAATAAGGCTAAGCAAGCCGGATTAGTCGATTTTAAAGTGTGGTTTCTCTATATGCTTTTCACAAAATACGATTTTTTGGAAAATCTTTACCGCAAGAGTAGAAATTGTGTGAATAAAACCCGTACGAGGTAACGAAGAAACGAGTTTCTTTATTACAAAGAGTTTTGGCAAATCTTTACTGGACTAATTTATATGAGTTCGCCATTTGATGGTTTATCTGTGATCGTTATCACGAAGAATGCGGAGAAAGATATTGAAAAGTGTCTTTCTAGCGTTGGTTGGACTAACAACAAAATTGTTGTTGATTCAGGCAGTGAAGATAAAACTTGCGAGATTGCAAAAAAATGCGGTGCAAAAGTAATCTATCAAGATTGGTTGGGTTTTGGACCGCAAAAACAATTTGCCATTGAACAGGCACCTACTGATTGGGTTCTGTGTTTAGATGCAGACGAATATTTATCTAAAGATCTTTCCAATGAGTTGCAGTCCTTGATTCAGATGAATAATTTTTCCTATGATGCTTATCGTATTCCGAGAAGTAATAAGTTTATGGGGCGTTTTTTAAGGCACGGAGAGGGATATCCAGATTGGAGTCTAAGATTGTTTAATCGTAGGGCTGCCAAATGGAGCAATGATTTAGTTCACGAGAAGGTTATTGGGGTGAATGGAGATTTATCTGTAGGTTTATTGAGTGGTGACTTGATGCACAACTCTGCGGAAAGTATTTCTCAATATATTCAAAAACAAAATCACTATACAGACATTCAAGCTCTTGAAATCGTGAAACGTAATAAGACCGTTTCTTTGAGACATCTCATTATTAACCCAACAATAAGATTTTTAAAATATTATTTTTTAAAAATGGGTTGTTTGGATGGTTTAGCGGGTTTTGTCCACATAACAATAGGTTGTATTTTTGTTTTTATTAAGTATGCAAAAGCGATGACCTATCAGTTATCCGAGAAACGCTGACACAGTTCCCCAAAGGGCATTTTAAAAATTCCTATATTTGCATTAGTTCCTCTAATGTATTGACAATCAGTTCGGTGCTGATATTGTTTACATCGGTTTTATCATAAAGGTGTACAACTTTATCAGACAACACACCCCATTGATTTACCGGGGTATCTCCATAGAGTGAAAGTCCTTTTTTATCTAGAGCGCCCGCAATATGACCAGCACCTCCGTCGCGAAACATAAAGATATCCGAAGCATTAACCAATTGAATAAATTCTTCAAGTGACGGAGTTAAAGCAATCTTCGAAGTCATGTGAAGTTTTTGCTGCAATAAAATCGCTTTATGCATATCTTTCTCTTTAAGAGAGATTAAAACAACAAATGATTTTTTCTTAAAAAGAGAATTTAAAATGTCAGCCATTTTATTCAACTCAATTTGAGAAGTAGCTCTGTTGTTTGATAACTCAATGATTAATCGAGTTTCTCCTGCAGGTAGTGTTTGCATGTTGTATGGCGCAATCTGATTCCTGTTCATTTTGGGGAACCATCTACTCTCTATCTTGTAGATATTGTTATCAAAAATTTTGATAGTTTGAAGCGCGAAATGATCCGAATCAGATACTTGAACAGGGTGATTGATGAGTAACCTTTCAACCCATCCGTTTGTCGCAGGTCCAAAACGTTTCTTTGCTCCAAGAGCAAAGAGAAATAAGCTGTTTAATTTAGGATAACAAGGAGAGGGTGAAAGTCCGATCTCTGGATGAATCCCTCTATTGCAGATAGCCGTTAGAAGGGCACACAAGTATTTATTACCATTGGGGATGATGTGGATAATAACGTCATTGGAGAAAAAGTATTTCGCCAAAAGTTGATTTTGGCGACTCATAAAAATATGTAATTCTGCAGTAGGATGTTTTTCTTTTATGTAGTTGCAAACGGGAACCGTAGCAGAAATGAAGTCACCAAGACCATTTCGGCGAATGATTGCGATTTTTTGAGAAAGCATACCTATAAATCCCCAGTTTTCGAGACGATACTACTGACAAATTTTAACAAAAAGAGATTGCTAATCAGTAAAGAATACTCACTGTTTTAGTGTGCAAGATCTTCCATACATTGCGGTAGCTTTATTCCCTCGTCCAATTGCTCTTTGAGTTCATATCGCCAGTAACTTTCCATTCGTCTCGAATGACAAATTCATTGATTGTTTTGCCCGATGTGGGTGTTGTTAATCGTTGCTTTCTTCCACTAAAGCTCCCATTACTAACGTCAGATGAAACCAATAGCGGTATGTCGGCCAACATCAGGTTCAGATTCGAAATTTTAAATTCATTAAATTGAGGGCCGAGGTGTTTGACAAGTAAAAGAGGATTAGGCCAACCCAGGTCAGGACCGTAGTTCCTCCCAAAAGTTTCTGCCATCATATCGCTGTCACCCGAGTCATGATCGGACACAAAGACAATCATCGTATTATCAAAAATGCCTTCACTCTTCATCCAGTCAATCCAACGGGAAAGGGCTTTTAAAGTACACGCTTCCGTTGCTAAGTGAAGTTCATTGACAATATCATCTCGCTCTTTTTGAATTTTGGGGTTAGCCGATACTGTGCAGGTCTTGGCATCTAAGAACCAAGGTCGATGAGTGACTTCATTATCCAAGAACTTATACGTTGCTTTTTGAGCATTGGTATTTGAGATATCAGCCAAACTGTCAATGAATGCATAGTCTCGAAGCGCCCGCATGACTAACGTATCTGAATTAGGCATTAAACGTTCAATCCAACGACCATCTTTGTATACCAAGTTCTTCATACTCCAAGGAACCGAATTAAAGAAGCTAACGGCCAATAAGAAAGAGTCGCTTTTACCTCGACCAATCTCGATATTGTTTTTTTGGATGTAGCGATTAACGTAACTATCGCCCATAAATCGAATCGCTAAAACATCCGATGTTGTATGTTCTTTTAATCGTGCAGGTTCCAGCCAATTGCGTTCATGAAATGCAATATCAAACTTATCTCCTAAACGATTAAAGGTCTCTGCATAATGACGGTTAATCTTTTCAGCTAATGATTTATTGGGTTCATTTTTATTGAGCTCCCACGGTGTACATGCGTCGCCACACACAATAGATGGAAGACTTGCTACCGTCATGTTGCTTGTCCCCAATGTATTGCGATACCAAGTAAATCCACGATACTTTTCTTTGAGTTCAGGATTTTCATTCATGATGATATCGATATGAGAACCCGTAAATGCGTCTAGCATGACAACCACAACATTGGGCTCGGTTTTAGAAAAACCTAAAAGACGATCATTGTAGTCAGGTAGGTCAACCGTAACAGACTCGCCTTCCGTTTGCCATTGTCCTTGAGACTGCCACAAAGAAACTGTACTTGTACCAATGCCTAAAACACAGCAAATCATGAAAATGGAGCGAATGAGAGCCAGTTTCCCATTGCGAGTAAGCCAAATAAATCCTACCAAGAAGAGAGTTAGAGTAGCGGCATCAACCCAAAGGTTCTTACTCACATAAAGTGGAGTAGGGTCTTTGATTTGGAATGCATCGATTGTGCCGACATCCATAGGGAGCAAGAAGGCATAGACGGTACACAATAGCGCTAAAAGGCTAAAGAAATAACCCGCAAAGTTTTCTGCTTTAAAGAATTTAAAGAGTTTATCTAATACCCAGAAAAATACAATCGCAGTCAGGCTGTAGCGAAGAAGCAAAGCCAAGACATCAGCAGTCGGAGAGAAAACTTCTGGGGCAGTACAGAACGCTTGAATGGGTAAATACGCTGTCACTAAAATGATGAGCCAAGAAACCGCAGGCGTATACAGACCAACCGCATTATGTTTTCTCATCAAAAAGTGATTCAAATTGCAACGCAAATGCGTCAAGCCTATTACAGGAATTAAGAATAAAAGACCGGCAATAAGGGCAAAATAGTGACGATTAGAACCCAAGAACTGCCATCTGTACCACGTGTTTAATCCGTAGTAGAGAACGGCAAGACTAAAAATCAAAAGAACTTTATGGTTTTTCCATATCCGCAAACGAACGCACTCTAATAGTGCGGCAATGCCTGTAAGAACAAAACCAATATCCGAGACAAAACTAAGTTTTACTTTTAGTGCATCACTAAAAAGATCCATTTGATTGGAACTCAACAATGCAAAGATGGCACTAAAAGCCCATAAATAAACTAAGTAACCATCCAAAAACGATCCATAAGGTATGTTCTCAACTGTCGATTTTCTTTTCGGAAGATGTTCGCATATCGCACGAATGCCCTTAGCACCGAATCGATGGTAAAGGTCGTAAATGATGTTTTTAGCAAGCGAGAAAATGTTATTGAAAGTCCAATACAAAACAAGACCAGAGGCTGCATCGTATAAAAGCACCAAGAATAGCCCGGCCATCCCGTAGAGTTGAACCTTGTCTTTGCGAGACAGATTTTGCGTGTAGATGAGGGCGCTTACTAAGTTAATAACCGTCATCAAAACAGGCATGACGTTCACGGGGAGCCCAAAAAGACTAAACATCTCGTCAGGTTTTGAGAGGTCCGTAAGTCCCATGAAACTCACGCCTTGCAAGGGCTCGAAATGACTTAAAAAGTGATAGGCCGCAAAGAAAAAGGGAATTTGCAAAAAGAACCCAATGCTTGATCGCATGGCCAAGAACGGAGAAAAACCCGCTTGACGATGCATGGTTGAGATCATGGCAAAACGTTCTTGTCCTTTAAACGTTGCCTTGATCATGGCTTCTTTGGCTTCAAAGGATTTTCGGATGGCTCGCTCTTCTTCTTGCCAAGCTTCTGCCTTCATGTAGATCGGAAGAATGACAAAATTCACGACCAAACTCATAACGATGATGGCCCAACCCCATGTATGGGTTTGATCAAAGCCCCACACAAGAGCCTTGTGCATCCAAAATTCAAGCGGAGCAATAAATAGCGTATAGATGAAATCGAGCATGATTTATTTCTCCGCCTTGATGGTTTGAAGTGTTTCAATTAAAGCATCGGCAATGGCTTCAGAGGCGTGACCGAAATTGACAACATTTTGATCTCGAATGGCTTCAATTTGTTTTGCCATATCACCGTGTTGTTCTAAAAGCTTTTGAACTGTTTCAGGAATCTGATTTTCTTGTCCGGGAAGAATACGTTTACCCAAAGTGTCCAGCGCTTGCATTTCCCATGCTTCATGCGGGATTTCCCATGCTTCAAACCCATCTTTCAAAGGGCCATTGCCAACAGAGATAACAGGACGCAAGAAGACAAACGCAAAGTCAAAAATGACACCGGAAATGTCAGAAATCATCAGTTTTGCTCGACTCAAACTCTTAAAGCCATCAGGATTTCTATCCCACTCAATGTTAGGAATATCTTTAAGTTCTTCGGTGAGTCTGTCCATCAAAGTTTTGTCAGAAATAAAGCTTTGAGGATGAGGGCGAAGAATGACATGGTAACCAGCCTCGGCGAGCATTTTGGGGATCAAGCTACCCGTACGTGTCAAAAGGCCGTTGGCGCCCCAAGTCGGAGCTATCAAAAGTGTATTGTTTTCAGGTTCTGTCACAGTATCAAGACGCTCAACCATTCCGTCTAAATAGGGGCAACCTAAAAGAGGAAGTTCTTTAGCAGAGGTTTTTCGAAGTTGTTCCAGGTCACGAAGACTTTTAGCTTGACCAGGGCCCGAACAATAGACACTGTCGTAATAATCAAAGCTGTAGAACTTATAGGTATGAATGTCCCCGACGGCATGAACAATATGAATATATTTTTTAACCCCCGGGGAGCGTCGGATTTGAAGAACGTCAATACCAGGTGTTGTTAATACAAATAAATTCGCCTCGAGAAAACCCAGTGCTGTATAGGCAGTTTGACCCTCACCAATAAACTTGGCACGAACAAACTCATCAAGGCCTGAGTTAAAAACCGGATCGTTTTCTGCGGATGTTAGGTAGGTGACTTTAACTTTTTTCTTTGCTAACTGCTCAAGAATCGGTTTGAATGTTGACCAGTAGGCAGCAGATTCAGCGTAAAAAACAATGGAGTTATTTTTTAAATCGTCCTTTTTACCGGTGAGTCTGAAAAAGACGGTACGTATAAGACTCGGAAGCTTACGGATAAGGAAATAAGCACTCGAAACTAACCCTACGAAAACAGAGAGCAACATACTACCTGTACCCGGATCAAGATAGGCATAGGCTTCTAAAGGAGCGCATAGCACCAAGGCAACGTAAATTACACGTGAATAGGAGACCGGGTGTTGCATAAAATTTAAAGTTTTGAGAATTAGTGCAGATATAAACAAAAATGGATTCAGGAAGTTACTAAAAACACATCAACACTTCCATAAATCCGTTGCCATTTTAACACTGTCTAAATGACAGCGGATTATTTACAAACTTTTAGAGCGAAGAGTCGAACAGCTAGAGCCGATACAAAAATCAAACTCGACATCGCAGCTCCCGCAGAAATAAAACCACTATCAATCATATCGATTGCAGCAACGGCAGCCACAATGCTATGCGGTGTATACAAGAATACGACTGCAGAAATCGTCGTAATCGCAGAGGCAAAAAGGTAGCAGAAAATTTCACAAAGTCCTGATTTACTTAAGGGTAAGACCACACGATTAACCGTTGTTAAGCGATTAATTCCTAAACTTTGTCCCACAACTTCATATTGTGGGTTGATTTGAGATAGTGTATTGCTTGCCGTTAAATGAGCCACCGTATAAAGATGAATGAGAGTATTAAATACCAAGAAAAGAATACTGCCAATGGGTCCCTTGAAAATGGCAAATGAACTCAAGCTCAAGGCGAAACCAAGGCCTAAAACCGTACCCGGAATACATAAAGGTAAAGTCGTAAGCGCTTGATATACCTTTTTAAGGAAAGGACAAACATTTGTCATGCGTTGAGTCAGATAGGCGCCTAAAAAGCTCAAGACAGTGCCTATCAGGGCGACCCCAAAGGCCAACTCTAAACTATGAATCCACGGCGATATACCATAGGTCGAATTCTTAAATGTGTAATTATCCAAAGTTAAGGCTGTTTGATAGGGCCAGAAGGTTACAAATGAGCCATAAATCACAATAGCTATGGTTAAGATTTCGCAACCGACAATAAACCATGCCAATCCCGTGAAGATTCGGTCACGAAAGATATTGGGACGAATTTGAAAAACAGAACCACTTTGATGTTGATCAGTATTTTTGAGTTTTGTCGTAAAGTAAAACGCGATCAAAGCAGGAACAAGTAGCCAAACACTTAAAAAGGCCGCGATTGTAAAGTTTTGACTTCCAATGGCTTGAGCATAGATTTCCGTTGCTAAAACCGGGAAGCTTCCCCCTAAAAGTTTGGGTACGCCAAAGTCAGTGATGGTTAACACAAACGTAATCAAGAATGCATTAAGCAGACCTCGATGGCAATGAGGAATAATTATTGTTAAGAAGCGTCGAGTACTGTCAGCCCCCAATGCACGTGCTGCATCTAAAAGACGTGTATCAAGCGTTTTAAGATTAACCAAAATTTGAAGCGTTGCATGGGGTAAGGCAAAAATAAGGCCACCCAAGAAAACACCCAAAGCGCCGTAAAGCTCTAAGTTAAGAATTAAGCCGTTGCTACCTACCAAATAGATAAGACCGATCGCGGGCATGATGGACGGTGCAAATAAAGGCGCAAGAAAAAGCGCTTTTAAATAGTTACGACCTAAGGCGTGAGTGGCAGTAATCGCAAACGCAACAATAAACCCCAAGATCGTAGAAACAACAGAAACGGCAATCCCAATGGTTAGGGTATTGATGCATGCCCGAATGTTGTACCCAGTATATGACTCATCAATAACCGACAGATCGTTAAATAAAACAATGCCAAGTTTCCCGAGCGAAGGAACAAGCCCTATACTCAGTAAAAGAATCAATCCGGCAAGTAACGCGTTTGGAATCACTTTTTTCATTAGTGACTCCATTGGCGCCATGTGGACGATTGCATTTGTACGGCATACAGATTCTTGACTTTCAAATCACTAGCTACGGGTTGCAAGCGGGGAATGTCAGCAATAACTTGTGTTTTGAAGTCATTTAAAAGAAAGAATGCTCGTACCGTGTCACCCATAAATTCGATATGTTGCAATTGTCCGACAAAGGTATAGGGTTCTGACAGAGCACCTTCAGTGGCGTGTTTGACGAAAACATCGCCGTAACGAATACCTGTCATTGCCCCCTGATTAATCCCCGCGTTTTGAACGATATTCATGCCACCCACGAAAGTCGCGACAAACTCTGTTTTGGGATTGTCATAGACTTCAGAAGGCGTTCCAGCTTGTTCGATATGACCGTGATTGACAACCAAAATGAAGTCTGAGAGAGATAACGCTTCGGTACGATCGTGTGTCACCATGATGGTTGTCACTGCACTTTTTTGTTGAATTTCGCGCAATTCTTGGCCAATTTCGTAACGCGTCCACGCATCTAAAGCGGAAAGTGGTTCGTCTAATAACAAATAGTCAGGCTTCGGAGCCAAGGCGCGGGCAATGGCTACGCGTTGCTGTTGACCACCTGAAAGTTCATGAGGGAAGCGATTTTCAAGGCCGGAAAGATGAGTCAGCTCTAGCATCTCTCCTAAACGTTGGTCCAACTCATTTTTAGAGAGTTGCTTTTTAACGAGTCCATAAAGAATATTGTCTCGAACCGTTAAATTAGGGAAGAGCGCATAGTTTTGAAAAACAATGCCGACGTTGCGCTTTTCAAGTTCAACGTGAGAAAGATTCTTTTCGCCAAACCAAATTTCACCGTTCGTGGGTAATTCAATGCCTGCAAGCATCATCAATAGCGTTGTTTTACCACTGCCTGATGGGCCAAGGATACTTGTAAAGCTTCCATGGGGAATTACGACATTGGCGGGCTTAAGAGCTTCAAAGTCGCCATAACGCTTGGATAAGTTTTTTAATACAAGGGTTGAGTTCATTTTTGAACGTACTCCTGCCAACGCTTTACGATGGAAGATTTTTCAAGGGCGGCTCGCTCAAAATCAAGCGGTAAAAAGCGACTCGAGATGCTTTGCCCCTTCGTGGTTGAGTAACGGTTAATGGCCGCAATGCCACTGAAATCAGTTGCAATCAAAGCGACATCTTTAGAGGCGCAAAAGTCTAAGAACTTTTTGGCAAGTTCCGGATGCGGGCTACCCTTGGGTAAGGCAGAACCTTCAGCGTCCCATGCAATACCTTCAATCGGTTCCACAGTGAGAACGGGGATTTTGTACTTTAAAAAAGGTTTCATAAAGGCATCGGAACTCAGACCAATGGGGATTTCACCTTGAGCTACCATAGCAGCGGGGCGAGCGCCAGATGATGTATAAAAGAGCATATTTTCGTGAAGTTTTTGAAAATAGTCCCAGCCCTCTTTTTCACCGAACCCTTGAATCCAACCTAAAAAGAACATATAGCCTGTACTTGACGCCAAGGGGCTGGGCATCACGATTTGTCCTTTGTAGATGGACTTCGTGAGATCTTTCCAACTTTGCGGAATGGGGAGCCCACGGTTTTTCAGAAGATCCGTGTTAACACAGATACTACCACCCCAGGCATTCATTCCGAACCAATGAAACTCCGGTGAATGCATTTTGGGATTGATGTCTTGATAGCCCTTGGGTCGATAGGGTTCTAGGATACCTTTTTGACGAAGGTTTTCGAGTGCAATGGCTGAAAGCCCTAAAACAACGTCAGCTTGGGGATGATCTTTTTCTGCAATCAAGCGGGCTGAAATGGGACCTGCTGATGCACGAACATAAGTGATTTTTATGTCGGGGTGATTTTTTTCAAATGCCTCTTTATAGACATTAAGGTATTCCGGTTCGATAGCTGTGTAAACTAAAAGATTCTCAGCTGCCCAACTTGATGTTGCTGAAAATAAAGCAAGGACTCCTATGCAGAGTCCTTTTGAAAAGAAGTGTTTTAAAGTTGTCATCCCAAATTATTCCAAACGGAATTCTTTTTTGATGGATTCAATTAAAAAACGTGCCACTTTATCACTGGCTTTAGATGGTTTACGTGTATCGAGGTTCATTTCAATCAAGCAATCCAGAACACGTTCACGCAACATAGAGGAACTGATGCCTTCAGTGCGCGGGAAAATCACTAAACGTTTTTCCGGAATGTGGTTGGAATTGTCTGCACCGTGCACTAATAGATCACAGTGATGCTCATCAAGGTAGGCTTCATCAATCAACCAAGGGCTCGGGATGACTTCAGAAACGTAGCGAATACTCTCAAGAATTTCCTTACGTTCCTCGAAATTTAATTCGGGCATGTAACCTTTTGTACGTTTAACTTCTTCATCGGTCGTAAGCGCGACAACCACATCACCAATTTCATTTGCTTTTTTCAATAAACGAATATGACCATGATGAATAAGGGTTGCAGATAAATCCACTAATACACGAGGACGTTTGTTTTCAGACATATTTTTCCTCTTACTTCAATAACTCTTTAAGTTTAGAAATGACTTCTGACGGTTCTGGCCAACCCTGCTCGTTACCCATAACAGTCGCGTTAGGATTCCAAGGTCCTGTTCGCTTGGGATTGGTTACACCAATCAATGTTAACTGACGAGCACCTACAGCCGCTGCGACATGGCTGATACCAGAGTCGTTGGCAATGACGATTTGAGCGTCTTTTGCTAACGCTGCATAAGTTCCCAAATTGGTCGGTGACAAATGACGAGCATCGGGGCAAGCAACCTTTGCTTCCTCTACTTCATCGGGAGAGGGGAGAACAATCGGTTCAATTCCCATTTCTTTGAGCGGTTGGCAAAGGGCATTCATATGAACCCAGTGCTTGATTTTACCGTGATGAATACCTCTTGCAATTGGAGCAATGAGAGCATAGCGATCCGAAATACCCAGTTCGGCACGTAAGTTTTTAGCGCCGGCTAAATGGCGTTGCAAGAGCGTTAAACCAAGTTCCGGCGTGGGTTTGTCCCATGCGGGTGTTCCACCCCAAGCCTTAATAGCTTCGTAGGCAACTTTAAAAAAGCGTTCCACTTCATGCACTTCGCCTTCGGGTTGGGGAAGTGACTTATCTAAAAGAAAGAATCGACCGTCTGTACCAAAACCGGCAGCACGGACGCCAGCCAAGCGAAATTGCAAAGCAGACGTAAAAGAATTCGGGAACAATAAGCCAAGAGGTCGGTTCAATTGCTTGGACAAATAAGGAAGACGCTTAAAGTCTTCAGTGACATGACCTTCAATGGGGTCAAAGCGCCATCCCATCCCCATCATCAAATCTTCAGCAAAGCGCTTGCCAAGCAAATAGGGAGTAAAGCCACTGGCGTCCAAGAGACGCAAAGCAGGTAAAGTCATGCAACAATCGCCAACGTGGTTGGGGAGGCGACACAAAACGATGGGCTTCATGGGAATCCTTTTAAAATTCTTAAAAACTGTCACACTTACTAATAAGATTTAATATTTTAACCGATAGATAGTGCTTACAATTAAAGAATAACAGGTTATTTTGTATTGGAGGGTAAGAGATGTCATCTATTAAACCATTAGTTGTTGCCACCGCATTAACAAGTGTTATGTCTGTTGCTGTGGCAAATGATCTGAATGGCGTTCAGTTGCAACAAAAAGGCGTCACTTTATCAGTTGTCGGGACGGCTTCTTTGGTTGTTCCTAATGATCAAGCACAAATGTATTGGCGCACGCAGGCTCAAGCATCAACATTAAAAGACGCTACAGCTCAAGTGATTAAGACAATGAATGCGGGTGTTGAAACGCTTAAGTCCTTAAATGCAGGGCTCGAACTTCAAACGCAAGGCTTTAATTCTTATCCCGTCTATAGTGAAACTAAAGGTGAAAAAGCGCCAAAGATTATTGCTTGGCGTGTAATGCAAAGTCTTTCTGTCAAAGCTAATGATGTTGCTCAAGTGCCGGTGGTTGTAGAAAAATTGAGCGGTCGTTTGGAACTTGATCAATTAACGTTCAGTGTTTCAGAAAAAGCCCGAACCACTTACGATGAAAAGCTTGTGCGCATGGCTATTAATGATGCAACAAAACGTGCAACGTGGGTGGCTGACTCATTGGGCCGTGAGGCAAAGAAAGTTGAAATGCAAAATTTGCGATTTAGCACTGGGATGATTCCGCGTTCAGAATACGCTCTTATGCGAGCCAATGCCAAGATGATGGATGGTGCAGCTGTCGCTCCTGAAATTGAGGCAGGGAACAGTACTTTGAATATGACGGTGACAACGGATGTGTTGATCAAGCGATAAATGATCAATGCGATAAGTGGCTACTGAGGTCTGAGATTTTGGTAGCCATATTTGTTACATATCGTTTGAGTTAGGACAAATATCTAAGAAAGAGATGGTGTTTTGTTTTAGGGAGAAACAGTTAGTTAGATGAATAGCGTAAAATACATTAGATTGTCTTATTGTTCGTGGAGCAAATAGAAGTGAATCCGAACTATCCTCATCCGATTTTAGCCCGTGAGGGTTGGCCTTTTATTACAGCAACTTTTTTGTTAGCTGCTTTGTGGACGTCTTTTGTGGGTTTTGGCTTTATTGCTGCGGTGTTGTGGGTCCTTTTCATTTTGGTTACCCAATTCTTCCGTGATCCGGCTCGTGAAGTGCCGGCTATGGCTGATGCCGTTATTTGCCCTGTTGACGGTCGTGTGATTAAGGTTGAAGAAACGGTCAATCCTTACACGCAAGAAAACGCATTGATGATCAGCGTTTTTATGAACATTTTTAATGTTCACTGCCAACGCTCTCCCGTGAACGGAGTGATTGAAGACGTTCAATACTATCCCGGCAAGTTCTTTAATGCTGACTTGGATAAGGCCAGCACGGAAAATGAACGCAATGCCGTGATTGCCCGTTTAGATGACGGCACTCGTATTACGTTTGTCCAAGTGGCAGGTCTTGTCGCTCGCCGTATTCTTTGCTACGTGCAAAAGGGTGATGAACTTCACAAAGGTCAACGTTATGGCTTTATTCGTTTCGGTAGTCGCGTTGACGTTTACCTTCCCTTGGACGCCACGCCTTGCGTGACGATTGGTGAAAAGGTGTTAGGTACCGAAACGGTTTTGGCCAAGTTAGCTCCCAAGGCTTAAAGAATAATTAAAAAAGGACTCTGTTTAATCATGAGAAAGATTCGTCGTTCTGCACGCACCAATATGCAAGCTCGCATTAAGGAAGCTCGTGCTCGCAGTATTTACTTATTGCCGAACTCCTTTACGATGGCTTCGCTTTTCTGTGCCTTTTGGGGCGTGGCTCAAGCGATGGCCGGTGACTTTGGTATTGCTGCTGCCGTTATTTTCTTATCCATGCTCTTAGACGGGATGGATGGTCGCGTGGCTCGTTTGACACACACTCAAAGTACTTTTGGTGAACAGTTTGACTCCATTGCGGATATGACGGCTTTTGGTGTCTGCCCGGCTTTGATTGCCTATGAATTTGCCTTAAAGGATTTGGGTAACTTCGGTTGGGCCGCTGCTTTCATTTATTGTGCTGGTGCCGCCATTCGTTTGGCTCGCTTTAATGCCAATATTGGTGTGATTGATAAGGGCTTTTTCCAAGGGTTGGCAAGCCCCGCTGGAGCTGCATTGGTGATGGGTTTTGTTTGGTTGGCTTCAGCTGGTCAAATCTCGCCCTGGATGACGCAATACGTGCCCGAAATCACGGCTGCCTTGTCGATCTATGCCGGTGTCACGATGGTTTCCAATGCGCCGTTCTTTAGCGGTAAGAACATGGGCTTTGTCCGCACGATCCCGTTCTGGGTTGTGTTGGTAGCAAGTGCTCTTTTGATTGCCTTCTCCAGCAATCCGACCTTATCACTCTTTATCTTGTTCTGTGGCTACGCCATCAGTGGTTACATCTACGAGATTTATCTTTGGGTTCGAGGCTTACCTAATCCGGTTAAGCCTGTTCGCGATGCAGAGTAATATAGTGAGATATTGAAGAGGGATCAGTAAAAAAACTGGTCCTTTTTCGTATCTGCCTGTTATAGCTAAAACGTATAATTAAGTCGTTCAATTATTTTTGAGAGAAAATCATCATGTCGTTTTTGTTTGCTCCTCCCGCTCAAGCCGTCATTCCTGTTGAGGGTGAAAAGGATTTATATTTCCCGGTTCATCGTATTTATGGCGTGGCTCGTAATTATGCAGCAGTGAACGCAGCATTGGGTGAAAAGACGCCTCCCAGCATTTTTTTAAAGCCTGCTGATGCGGCGGTCTATGCCCCTGAAAATGAAACGTTGGAATTGGATTTCCCTGTAGCAACGGAAGATCTTCAGCATGAAATCGAATTGGTAGTGGCCATTGGTAAGAGTGGTAAAAATATCCCTGTTGAAGAGGCGATGGACTATGTTTGGGGCTATGCCAGTGGTTTGGATTTAACGCGTCGTGACTTGCAACGAGCCAGTAGCGCTAAGGGACAACCTTGGGATACGGCCAAGGGTTTTGATGAGTCGGCTCCCATGACTGCGATTAAACCCGTAGCACGAACGCCCGATAATGAACCAATGAAGGTTTGGCTTTACGTCAATAATCAAAAGCGTCAAGAAGGAACGACCGCTGAAATGATCATGACTGTACCTGAAATCATCAGTTATCTCTCAACGCTTTATGAATTAAAGACCGGTGACTTAATCATGACGGGCACGCCTGCCGGTATCGGTACGATTCATCCGGGAGATGTCCTTGAAGGTGGCGTACAAGGCGTGGGTGTTTTGAAAGTGAAGTTTAAGTAGGAATTTTGCCATGTTAATTAGTGCAGAAGAAGGTAAGAAACTTCTTGAAGAATTGGGAGACAAAGTAACGCTTCTTGATGTGCGTCATGCGCCAGAATACGAAGCGGGTCACATCCCAGGTGCTATTTTGATTGATAATGATGATATTTCAGGCGATGTTATGCATCCGAAGTTACCCAAGGATTTAACTCGTCCGTTGATCATTTATTGTCGATCTGGTGTTCGCACGAAGGCCGCAAAAGCGAAACTTCATCAATTGGGTTTTGAAACGGTCTATGACATGGGCGGAATTATCGATTGGCCCTATGAGATTGAACGCTAATTTCCTCTTAATCGAAGTCCCCTAAAATGGCCTATTCAATTTGATTGAGTAGGCATTATCAAAAGACATTTCAATTAAATCAACAAGTAATGCAATGCAGGGTTTCCTGATTGCAAAAGGTTTTTGCGCAGTGCGTTTATTGCGGTGATGCGTATTGGTTTCTTGAGTTCATTTAAGACGGGTGTCATCATTCTTGCATGAGCATTAAATCGAACAAATCCTTCTTCTTCCTCAATCAATAAATAGGGTAATTCCTGAGAAATCTCCTCTACTGAAATGTCACATTGGGTGAGCGCTTCTATTGAACACAAAACTTGCATCCAAGGTTCATGGGGAATGTTTCGATAAAATCCGACGGTCATTAAAGTTTGAGTTCCGGCATGCAAACGTATTAAAGGCAAAAAACGTTGGGTTTGATCAATGCAATACGCATCAGCACTCCAAAGAGCGCCAGCGGTGATGTCGGGTTTCAAAATGAACGTTTGAACAAAATGTTTTGCTAACGGCAATACCTGATTAAAGACGGGCTGTGCTTTTGCCAGATTAAATTGTTGTCGCAGTCCTGGTGACATCTGATCAAAAATTTCTTTCAGATGATTTCGGTGAGGTTCGGCTTCGTGATTTTCAGATAACCAACTTTCAACCTCAGCGTCAGCAATCAAGTCTTGAAACTTTTGCTGAGAGCGCCAAGGTGTTTCCACCAATAACAGATTATCCAACGCAATTCCATAGCGTTCGGCCTTAGCGATGATGTCTTTTTCTTTTTTATCCAAAAATCTTAGCTGCATTGGCATAAATGCCAACTCTTCCATCACAACACCATTTTGTAAGTGACGTTCAAAGCGTCTGATGATGTTGCTGGTTTTACCAATATAAACGTGGCGATCGGGTCGAATTTGGAGGTAAATACCCGAGAGGATCATTCGGTTTTCGAAGAGGCTCACGACAGAGGAAATACCTCTGACATCAGCAATTTTCTCAAAACCCAATAAATACGCGGTATGCATGCCGAAATTTGATATTTTTGCCATAAGTGAAATTTTGTTGTTTGCTTAAAATTCTTGCAATGAAGCTCATAGACTGTATGAAATAGCTCATTGATTTTGATAGACAAAATTCATTGGAAAAAAGAGCTGTCGACTCTTTAAGATATCGATAAATGATTCAACTCATGGGCCCTTAAGTTGAAATTTGTGTTTTTCGTTTTTAGTGAGTTAATCATGTCTATTACCTCTTGTCTTAAAAATTTAAACAACCGTGTTGTTACGTTTTTAACCGTTCCTCCTGAGCATGAAGACCCTTATGTCAATGCCATTCTGAACACAAAGGTTTCAAAGGAAGAAGCGTTAAATACGTGTTATTTACTGTTCGTTGATCCGATAGTCAGGTTTGCACAAGAACGTCCTGCCAGCTGTAGAAGAAGACGTATCCGTTCTTTACGGTATTGTCGAAGTCGATATATCTCTCACGGTTATCGATGTGGTCGGCGTTTTTAATCACTCAAAAAGGGCATTACTTATGTGACGTAGTGCTCGTTTCGAGTTCTCGATTTGATTGAATCGCCCGTTCAAAGTCATTCATTCGAACCGTCTTTTCCTGTTGCCCAAGTTCTCGCAGTGCACGTTCGTCACAGCTTGAGTCTTGGGCTGTACGGTCAAGTTTTTCTTCATAACTTTGAGGTGAGCTATAGGGAAAACCTCCAAGAAATGCGTTACCTACAACGGTCGATAGTCCTCTTTCTTTTTCTGAATACAGTGCTGCTGCAGAACGTGTATTTCCTCTTTGAAGCAACAACTCGTTTTCTTCTCTGCTTGCATTAGTAGCAAAGGTTTCACGTTTTTGATCTGAGATATTTTTAATCGCGTTAGTATCTGGTTCAGCCCCCACGGGTTGATGAATGGTTTTTGCTTGTACACCCATGGCCGTGGTGTTGTTATCGATGGTTGATTGCTCAAACTTTTGCTCGAAGTCAGAAAGTGTTGCTTGTTGTCCTGCCTTAGAAATTTGATCGATTTGTTTCAGTGACAAGGGTAAAGCCGTCTCTGGGCGATAAGGAGTTTGCAACTGTTCGTTCTGCAAGGATTGCGCAAAAGCACTACGAGCTGCAGCACTATGAAATAGGGCAGATTGCGCTCTTTCGGGAGAACCAAACGTATCAATGGCTTTAAGCATGGTTTCAGGATTCGCATTCATTAACGTGCGAATGTCTTGTTGACTGACTTGAGTCATTTGCTCCCCGGCGGAAGCGGAAGCCGTTTGGTTAAAACTTGAAGACATCGAATATTGATAGGCAGCAGTTAACTGAGATTCGAATGTTTCTGCAGCTTGTCGAATGCCGGCATCTTTTGTTGTCGCTGCAATTTGTCTTGTTGCTGACAATAGTGTCTGATACGCACTTTGCTTTTGTGTTTGATTGGTTGTACTTGATTGTTGAGTGATGGTGTCAGTAAGATCTTGCGCTGTATTTATGGATGCGGAAATGGAACCCGACCAATCCGATTGATTTTCAGAATTATCCGCCGAGTTATTCTTTGCGCTCGTATTCAGTTTCGAAGAGTCGGTGGCAGAAAGTCCTGCAACACTAGAGGCCTTCTTTGTAGAAAGCCCAAGAAGTTTCTCTAAATAATCAGAGTTTTTCTCCTCTGATGCATTCAAGGCAGTTTGAGTTTCAATCGATAAACCTTGTGAATTATTCATTTGTTCGCTCAACGATGTCGACTTACCAACGCTCATCGATCGCCCGACCGATTCACTTTCTGAACTTCGTTCTGACAATCCGTGACTACGGCTAATTTCGGTGTTTAATTGGTTGGTAAAACCTGCCATCGACTTATCCGTGGTTTGTGTCATGAACTGACGCAATCCATTAACGGCGTCGCTATAACTCATCGTGTTGGTCGTTGCTGAATTCTTTCCAAAGGAGTTGCTTTCACCCAGTCCCATCGTTGAATTCACACCCGTTGAAATTTCCGTTGCACTCATGCCAGTAACGGTACCGTCACCATTTCGAGTGATTGAACCATAAGCTGACGCTGTTCGCATCATTGAGGAGTCGATGAAAGAGGTTGAAAGATCAGATTTGTTCCCGTTAACGTTATTTGTGGAAACATTACCCCAAGAGTTGTTACCCAAGGTGATATTGCCTTGAGCCAAGGTTGAACCTTGAGATTGGGCTGCGCTTTGAGCGGGTGCCATCATTGAGCCCACCATTTGAGCACTGGCAATGTCTGATCCTTTGGCAATCGCAAATGCAATAACAGGTGCCAAAATCATTAAGTACCCCGCTATGGCTTGAGAACTGGCTCCTGTTTCGCGAATGAGGGTTGCAGCCATGATGGAGTTGGCACCGTATTGTTGAATGATTTGATTCATGGGGTGAGCATCAACATGAATCATCAAATAATTAATCACGGATGAAATCGGCGCCCATAATTCAATCCAAATCAAAAGAGTCAGGTAGTTACGTAAAATAGAAGCGGCCATGTGTCCCGTGGCAACGACCATAATGAGAATCAAGGGGAAGGCTGCCAAAATCACAAACTGCAAAGCATTCCTGACCTTGGGTAATGCGTCTTGTGCGATTTGCGACATCGTTCGGTAATTCAGTTCACTGGCGAGATTGCCTTGCGCTTTGGCGAGTTTCGTTGCTACCGCTAAAGGATTTTTCGATAACGCTGCGACTTGCGAGAGGTCATCATCCAACGTATTCATAAAGACCGAATGCTTAATGGAACTTGAGAGCGTTTGAGATAGTCCCAAAAGTACGGTTTCTGATTGAGGAAGTGCTGAGGCGATGACCGCACTCGGGTTCACGTGATCAGGAACGAGTTTCATAGCAAGGCGTTCTTCGATCGCAGGGACTTCCTCTTGATTGAGGTAATTTTCAATAGCGGTGACAGCAACATCGCAAGTTATCCATCTTCCGTCCACATCCGGCGTGCGACGAGCGGGATTGACCCAACCGTTTGTTGAGATTGTTCCCCAAAGGTTACCGCTTGCCACCAATGCATTGAGTTTATTGGGGTAGTCAACGAGTTCCGGCACAACGCAGTGGCGATTAAACCCTGAGATTAAGAGCCTACCCTGAGGTGTCACAGGGCCTGCAGCTAATAATGCGCTCACGGCGCGTTGGGGAAACACCATACCGAAACGCGAAAAACGTTCAGCGTCTGCTGAAGCAAAGGCCGTTTCAAATTGTTCCGTTAGCCAGTGACCAACGTGAGAAGTAGTGCTTGCAAGAAAGGCCAAACCGAGCGGCACGTGATCGACGGGATAGACTTGCGCCGCTCGATCGTCTTTGACAATGACCGTTGTTTTGGGGACAATGGTAACGGTATAAAAAAGCAAAACCGCGACGAAAAAACTCATCACTTCAAGCCCCTTGTAGCGAAGGGCTGCTACGGTAATTACTGATAAAAATCCTGCTAAAGCGACGGATTTTAGAAGACCGAAAAAGTCTCCCGTCCCCACAATCATGACCATGGCTTCTAAAAGGTCACGAATTTGAGCGCCGTTCCAATACGCATAAAACTGAAAAGTCATTTTTACTGCACTCCCGTAAGACTCAATCCACTCATTTGGTAAGCAGCATTGCCCAAGAGGCTTCGTTCAATATGTTCAATTTGTTCAATAAACGAGTGAGTACGCGCCATCTGTTGATAGATTTTGTCGGCGCGAGATGAGAGGTCACTTCTGACCTTATGAATGCGAGTAACCAAGGCTTGAGCGTGCTCTTCATTAAGTGTTGATACAGTCGACGCACTTGATGCTGTCACCGTGCGTTCAATATCAATGGTGAGTTGTTCAAGCGCTCTGACAATCGCTTCAAAGGCAGCCGCTTCCACATAAACACGCAGGATGTCATCGGCAAAGCCCATGTATCGGCGGCTCGTCACCGTGTTGATAATCGTGATAAGAGGAATGGTTGTTACCGAACCCAATAAAAGAACATCGTCATCAGTGACTAAATTGGGATTGCGTGATAAGAGGGCGTTTTGATAGCGTTTGGCTGCCTGCCACAACTCGTAGGTTAAATTGATGTCATCCATCACAACACGACGAGGGGTTAAGCATTGAGGATCGCTGTCGGAACACGTCAGGCGCAAAGCGTCCGTCAACGACACGCTGTCAATACTTCCTAAAAGGGTTGTAGCGATATCTTCTCCCATGATGAGGCGGGACTGCGCAACGGCGTCCGCCCCTTCGCCGGTTTTCACATAAATCGTGGTTCCCACAAGCGTCATCATCACTTCTTTGAGTTCTTTCGGATAACTCGATGTCAGCTGTCCCCCGTTAAGTAATGACCACGTTAAATTGAGTTGCGGAGCATCAATGACGTTTCCTCCCGTGTCTTTACGGGTGGGAGCGTAATCAAAAAGAACAGAACCGTTGGCACGGGTTTTTTCGGTCGCTTCATAGGCATCACTCACAATGCCTCGTTCTCGAAGGCTGTTTGCGGTCGAATACTTCAATTTTTCCATGTAGCCTTGGGCTCCCGTCATGTCCAAAATCTTTTGAGCAGCCGAGCAAGAGTCTTGAAAATGCGCACCGTACTCACGGATCAAATCACGAAAGCTTGTCACTTGTTCGGATAGGTCAGGCGACAAAGTTTGAAGTGCCAATTGAAACGCAAGGCCGGGGAGTGATGATCCGATGGCTTTAAGGTAATTCACAAATTCGTCTTTGCTGGGAATACTGAAGGCGCCCATGAATAAATCAATCCCACCGCAACCGGCAGAAAGTTTCGGAGGCGAGTAGTGAAAGGGCGTGAAGTCGTTTCTGGGGGCTTTAAAGACATAGCCACCTCCCGTAACGACTTTGAGTCCTGCGGTTTCGTGAATGCCCGCTGCCGTAACGTTACCCTGAGAGGCAGCCGCATGATAAAAATCTTCAATGAAGTGAGCCTTGGCGGTCGATGTCACACCAAGGGCCAAAAAAGATAAACAAAGGGATTTAATCAAGAGCGTTTTCATCATGTTTTTAGTTTGATTTAACAGAAGCTAAGATGCGGTTAATGAGTTCGTCGGCTGAAAGGGCGCCAGAGGCAATCAATCGGGCTTCGCCGGATTGTGCGACAACAAAAATGGCGGGTGTTTGAGTAATCGTGGTTTGCGTTTTTTCAGATAATTGACGCAAAATGCCGTTATCGGGTAAGGCATTGGGCCACGAGGCGGGTTGGGCATTGCCAATGTAGATGGGCAATGTTTTAATGCCATGCGTTTCTTCTAAAAAGCGACTCACCGGTGCCATCACTTCGCAAAAGGAACAGCCCTCCTGAACAACAAACAAAAGGGCGTAACGGTCTTTCAATGCCGAGAGCTGAGATTGCCTCTCTTTAGACTTGTTTTCTTTGAGTGCGACTTGCGCAAAGTTGGCATTAGGAAAGGTCACCGTTTGATCAAATTGCGGTAAGCCCCAAAGCGTTTGTTGCCACGTTTTAGCAAAGGTGTTGGATTTCTCCAGCATAAAGTGGTTCACCTCCAAGTAGCTTGAAAGTGTCTCTTTCGAGGGACTCATGACGGCCCTTGCAAGACGGGCCTGCGCTTCCTTTTGAAGGTCTTCCACGGAGGTGATTTGGGAGAGTTCCCGATCTTTTCTTTTGTCGTCCTTTTCTTCGGGGCCATAGTACAAAAAGCCTCGGGTGTCACTCGTCCATACATCTTCTTGCCAGAAATTGTCGTTGGCAGCATAGGTCACGCTTTGCGCCGTGAATAAAGATAATGTGGCTATCAGCCAATTTTTTTTAAGTTTTAAGGGGTTCATAACGATTAACAAGCGTTACCCGCGCACACACCGTCCTTTTCAGGCATGGGTGCATACGGGTCTTTGGGATTAATGGTTTGTTGACGATCAAGGGCTCGTGTTTTTACACGTTCCACATCAGGGGTAGAAACAGAAGAACTCATCGCTGCTAAAAGGTCTGAGAGATCCGCTTTGCTCAAATCCACTTGAGCAAATTCATGTGCGGAGAGCCCTAAACAACTGGGACGTTCTGGCGTTCCCCATGTGAGCCCCAGTTGTTCGTGGGCTGCGACTTGTACGACTCGAGCAAGGTTGGAATTAAAGCAACAGTACACTTCGGTTTTGGTTTGACAGTGCCCAAGGTTGTACTCCGTGCAAGTGCTTCCGATGTAGTGGCATAGATCCGAGCCACGTTTCAGTTGCAACGCTTGCTCTTCTTGCTTGCACGAGAGGTAGTCGGCAGCCACTTCTAAAGCGACCATCGCAAAAAATGTCGAAGGGCTAAAGCTAAATTGCAGACCGCTTGCACCGTAAGAAACGGTCAAACCGTAATAGGACAAAGACGGGGAGTAGGCGTCCATGGCGACTTCTCCATAAAGGCGAGTCACAATGTCAGCCAGATCTTTGTGATTGGCGAGAATATCGTTGACGAAAGGAGAACCCAAGGTTTTAATGGTTTCTTGGGCGACGTCTTTGGCGAAAATGTACGAAGCATTAAGTTTTGCACTGTTGGTGGTATCGCCTCGCACTTTGCCTTGGCAACAAGAAACACCGCCCAATTTGTTTCGGCAGGTATTGGCTTCTCCGGAGAAAAATCTCAAATTGTCGTAGTCACCATAAACGGCCGCTTGTCGGGCAAGTTCGAGTTTGCTTAAGGTATCGGTGAGTTTTTGATTCGCTTCTTCATCTTTACTCGTGCAAAGACCGAATTGACACACGGTTTGCGTGCAGACTTCTTGAGTAACGGTTTCATCTTCTCGTTCTTTACAGGCAAAGGTGTGAGTGGTGAGCTCGCATTTTCCATCGGCACCTGTCACTAAACAGGTACTCGCTTGCAAAGCGCACGAAGGATCGGACTCGAGCACTTCGCAATACTGATTGTTCGTCTCTGATGCACAAACATAGGTGAGGTTCGTTTTCCAGCAATCTTTGTAGATAGACTCACCATCAACGATGCGCGTTTCAGGGCCTTCAACGCAGACTTCTTCTCCCACCTCGCAATGATTCGTTTTTGGTTGAGCGCGAGCTACAGTTGCATCACTCGGACATGTGTCCGTGGGCGTCATCCCGGTGTACTGAGTTTCACGCTCCATTTCTTGGATGTTCGGTGGAAGAGGCGTCAGTTCGGATGTACAGGTATAGGCTTTGAGCGTCTCTGAGACGGGAGCTTCCTCGTTACATCCCAAGTTTTCTAAAGATTGACAAGCATTCGAGTCACTCACGCCGTTACACAGGCGAGTCTGTGTTTCATTGACGCAAACCTCCCTAAAGACTTCATCAAAAGCGATGCATTGCTGGTCTTTGATTTCGCAAGTTGCCAAACTTGAACACGTGTCCTCAATCACTTCAACACGGTCCAAGACGTCATGCGTATCCACTAATGCAATATCGGGATGCGTGGGTAAGGCAATGTTTTCATGGCAAGCGAAATGCTTTTCAAAGTCGGGTAACGGTATTTCTGATTTTTGAGCATTGCACCCCGCATTTTGCAAAAGCGAGCAGGAAGGATTGGCGGGCGTCACTTCGCACTCCGAGCGTTTTTCATTTTCTCCACAAGCAAGGGTGATTGTTACGCCATTAATCTCCCGAACTTCATCAGGCTTTGTGCACACTTCAATCGGTGTTTGGCACTTGTCTGAAAAAGCACAATCGTCCACCGCAACCCAATGATCTGTCACGGTCGTTTCAACGGGTAACGCTGAAATACCTTCGGGTACGGGGCTTAATGCTTCGTGGCAGGCATAAGTTTTTTGTTCAATAGAACACTCACTCGGGGTAGTACTTTCTTTACAGATGGAACTTTTTTCTTCGCAAGAAGCGTTTTCTAACGGCTCGCAGAAGTTTTGCATTTCTCCCACTTCACAGCGCTTTGTTTCTTGCCACTGCCAACAGTCACGATAAACGGCAATACCGTTGATCAGTCGCATCTCAGCACCTTGCGTACAGGTTTGAGACGTGACGGTGCAAGTGTTTGCTAGAACGATTGTCGGCAAAAATAAGAGCCCAAAACCAATCAAAGGAAGCACTACTGGCATGATTCTTCCCATCGATCAATTTGTTGTGGGTTAACCGAGAGTTCGGGTTGGCGCACGGTGACAATGCGCGTGCCTAAGCCTTTGTCGACATTCGTAACCGTAATTAGGTATTCGCCCCTGTCTTCTTCTAACGTAAAGACAAAGTCCAAAATGTAGGTCGCATTCACGGTTGATGGAACAGAAGGGAAGGACCCTAGCGTCTTATTCCCAAACTTAATTAAAAGTCCACGAAAAGGCTCTCGACAGTATTGAGTGAGATGCATGGTTTGGTAGCGGTTTGATGCTGTGTAGCCCACCTCTTTAAAGACTTCAAGAGAAGCGCTTGATTGATACGAAGTAGAGCACCCCTGCACCACATCAACGGAGAGCGTTCGGATGCACTTTTTTTCTTTCGTTTGTGTTTGATGCACTTCGCACTGATAGGGAAAGACTTGGGTGACGGAGGCGTCGTTCATAAAACGGCAAACTTTTTCTTCGGTTTGGGCAGGCGTTGCCAAGCACGAGGCAATATTTTCTTTGTGTCCCACTGCTTGTTTGACAATGGTGCATTCTTTTTGAACGGCGTTTTGCAATGTCGAGCAGTGGTAAAGAATTTTTAATTCCTTACTCATTTCCCAACCTTGCGTGCAGGCGAAGTTTTCAAAAAGCAATCCTTCATCACATACTTCTAATTGTTCACGCCCCGGAATGATGGTGGTTACCGTTTCGCAACGAATTTCAGATGACACCAAATCGCTTCCGCCTTCAGTTAAATCATTGGCGTTATCAATAATGTCTTTGTACCCTTCGTGAATTTGATTTTTGGCGTTCTCATCCAAAGTCGGCACTTGATTGGCGTTGCCTTTGACCACTTGAATGGCCAAACACTCAGGGTCACCTAACGTCATGCAGTTTTGCGTTTTGTTGGTGGCGGGTGAAAAGATGTCACCCATTCCATCATCGCCTTTGAGATTTTCAAGGCTTCCCGTATCACCGAGAGCATCCGTTGGGAGGGTATTGACGCGATTGTCATGCGTAAGCATCTCTCCATAAGAAGGAGTGGCGACTTGAGCCGCTTCTTGAGCCGCTTCTTCAACAGTGATGGCGAAACTTAAGACGGGGACGCCCATCAAAAGAAAGAGTGCGATTTTCATTGAGCCTCTTCCTTTCGTAAACGCGCTAAGGTCTTTTGAAGCTTGGCTTTAACAGTGTCAGCATCGTTTTGGGGCAAATTTTGCGTCGGCAGGTTCGCAAGCAAATACTCCAACGCATAATCCAACGTGACATCGCCTCGGGCACGAAGAATCCAAACGGGTTTTTGTTGACATTGCCCACGATTTTCACAATGACGCATCACGATGACTTGAGGCACATCAACAATCCCCGCGGCTTTAAAGCGAGTCGGATCAATTTGAAGCACAGCTCCCGTTTGCGTGACAAAGGCCCAATCATCCATGTGACGAGCAATCCAGTGTCGTCCATAGGTTTCAAGAACGGTTTTACCGATGGTGCTTTTATCAGGCTTAGCCCCCACGCCTTGAAGTATTAAAGGAACTTGAGCTTGGGCGGCATCTTGCGCCAAACGCTCTAAAGAGGTTTGGGGCATGCTTTTTGAAATCGCCACAAAAAGGTCAATAGACGTTGACTCTTTCGTTTCATCCATCGCCTGTAAAATCGCTTGAGCTTTTTCAATGCTTCGTTGAATGTCACCCGCACTTGTGAACGCTTGAGGTGGAATCTGAGCAACAGCTACAGATGAGATTAACCCCATCAAAAAGGGACAAACAAGTTTCGTCTTTAAAAGAGAGCGCATCTTCATTTTTGAGCTCCGAGATTCATGCCTTGGCAACAGTCTTTTCGACGCCAAACGAGGTAGGCTCCGTCTTCACCGGTGACCAGCGGTGTGGTACCCCCTAAAGCAAAGGAAGCGGTTTCTTCTCCAAACGGTCGGCAACAACGCCCCTGCGTTTGACGAGAAGGCCAAACCATTTGGGTGCGATAGACGTCTTTTGTCATGGTCCACTCCAATTGCGGAGCGCATTGACCGTCTTTGCCCCATTGACGCCAAAGAAGTCCCTCACGGTGCATCTTCATCGTGAAGCGCTGAATGAGAAGACTAAAGGCTTGCTCTGACGTGATGTGACTGGCAACCCACCCGGTTAACGGGAAAATGGAGCCGGCACACCCCCCGCACCAATAAAGAGAATTCATGGGAAGATGTGTGGATGTGGCAACGCAATCCATGGCGCAAGCGCCCACGGCCACGGGATTGGCGAAAAGCGCAACGTCAGGACTTAAAAGAAAGCTTGTTAGAGCATCATCCCAAAGGGGATCGAGTTCGGTCAGGTAGGCTAAATCCCATGGTGACTGTTCTAAGCAGCGTGTATCCAATAACAGTTCTAAAAGGTAAAGCCAAGGCGTGTGATACCAATGCACTTGATAAAAACTTGTACGGTGACTGCGAGCTTTGGCGTTGGGGGTTCGACCGTGCGCTGGTGCCCAATGGCTATCGGTTAATTGCAAACCGCCCAAACTGGGAAAACAAAAGGGACGACGCACAATTTCAATGGTGCGGATCGGTTCCCAAAATCCGATATTAAGGCCCATGGTGATGGAAACCTTGCCTTCGCAAGCGCAAAAGGGATCGGCATCGGTTTTGACATCTTGAAATTTCCCGTTGGATAGACTCACATTATTGCCAAGCGTGATGGGAAAGACGCATTCCCAACACACATCCGCGACGGGATTGGTGATGCGTCCCTGACATGTGCCGTTAGCAAAAGTATTACTTGAGAACAATGTCACTACGCAAAAGAAGAAGTAAAAAAGCCACGTTTTCACTTTGAGTTTTCCTTTAAAAAGCGCTTTAAAGGAAAGGTTTTTGCGGGAGCTGAGACCTTTTCGATTGATGCTCGTTTGAAAGTGACAAGGGTCGGTACCACGTCAATCTCCAATCGAGTGGTAAGCCTTGCTCCTTGATCAAACCAAAGACGGGTTTGTAGTTCTTCTTGCACTTTTCCCAAAGGGCCGGCGGTTAAGATGACGCGACAGTGAGTGGCGTTAACGCAAAGTTTTAGAAAGCGTTTGGCGAGCAAAACTTGCGCTTGATCATTGGCATCAATAAAAAGCCAGTCTCGGCGATAAGTGTCGTCAATCATCGCCAAGGGATTTGCGATCGGAAGCGATTCATCCAAAACGCTCGTGGCGACAGGAAATGCCTTTCCTGCTGGGTTCGTTGCCCAGCGTTGCATTTGTTCCTGCGCTTGGCGTTGACGCCTACGAGTTTCATTTTCAGACTCACGAGTGTGTACTTGAAGCATTTCTAAAAGATTGGGTTCAAGTATGGGATAAACGGGCCCCAATGACGCCACTAAAGCCCACGCAGAAGGTGCTATCAACCCCAACGATCCAATAAAGGTGATTCGATAAATAGCGACGAACAAAAGTTTCTTCATCATGTGTTCTTCAAAAAAGGGGAATCGCTCGACCCACTATTTGGGCATGATTCACAAAACCCGTTAAGGCATAACGGCTATCGAGGCTATCCGGGTGCGGTGCATGGACAAAGTAGTGCTTTTCGGGAATCGCGCCTGTGATACCGGGAACAAGCACAGCTCCGTTTCGAGCGAAAGGCTTGATGAGTGAAATCGCTTTACCGTTGATTTCAACCCATAATCCATCCTTCATTTGTCGGTGTTCAACTCTGTCACCCGCTACACCCACCACTTCTTTAATCACAACGATGTCATTGGGAATGGGGCCTCCCTTGACCCAACGAAAAGCCATGTAATCTCCGCGAGTCACGGTGTGATTATTCTTTTCAATCAAAAATAAGGTTTGCGGAAGACTATGCGTGACGTTAAGTGCCAATTGATAGCGACTCGTCAGACAAAAAATGAGGCTTAAGAAAAGAACGATCCATAGGCCGTAACGACGGCCAATGATGAGTAAGGCGAACCCTAGCTGACGGGCGTTTGAACGAAAACGATCCATGATGAGCCCTTACTTAGAAAGACCGAAAGTTTGACGTTGCAAGAGCGCACGGGCCGTACTTGCGGCTTGCGGTTCAATGTTTAAAAGCGCAAAGAGTTCCGGCGTTAAATCTTGTGTGTTTTGTGTTGCCAAAACGCCTTGATTTAAAAGAATGACGTTATGCTTCTGACTTAATACTTGAAGTGCTTCTTGCATTTTTTGAGGGAATCGTTGTGATTCTTTTAAAAACGACTCGTAAGCCTCTTTTGTTTGACCGAGGCTATTGAGTTCTCGCAACCAAAGCACTTTCTGACTTTCAATGACAGACTGCGTATCCACCACAGCAAAGACGGGCGTTAGGGATTGAAAACGATGAGTAAGGCTAAGCGTCAACGCCACCAAGCTGAGCGTGACACTTAAAAGACTCAAGATGGACAGAGTCTTTACCGAAAAATTTAAAGAAAGACGTGGCATGGTTTTTACCCTTTCAAAATGGCATTAAGTTTTTTCTGATAAGTGCGATCGTGCTGAAGGCTTACTTGAACATAAGGGGAGGCCTTTTGAGTTGCTCGCACCTCTCTGCGTTCGGCATTTTTCTGAGCCAGTGTTTTCATGTCACGCTTGAGTCCCTTGTGTTTGAGAATCTTGTCTTCAAAGGGGTTTTTCACTTCAAACCAGTGTTCGCCCACGGGAAGGGCATTATCGATAGCAAACCCATCGTGATCAGGGTGGTGATGAAATTCGTTGGTCATGTAATTCTTTTTTAATGTTTATGAATGAGAGAGAAAATGGCTTGTGTTAACGTCATGCCCTGTTTCATGGCGTGCTCAATTCGAGCCATGTCGGTGGCTTTGGTTGAGTACAAAAGGCGTGAGAAATCATCAAAGCGGATTTGTAAAGTCGCAGGAGGCGTCGTCGGACTCATAAAGAGGCATTCCGCATAGGCGTTTTCTTCCATGCGAAGGGACTTAATGGCTCGCATCTCCCAAGGGGAGAAGACAACTTTTTTCTCTTTTTCCAAAAAGGCAATCGATTCCGATTTTTGACGCAAAATGAAACGCAAGTCCGCATTGGCAAGCGTTGCTTTGGCCGTTTCGTTTTTGTAATAGTCTTCAAAGGATTGCGTGATAGTGATGAACGCTGCGTTTTGTTTACGCGCACGGCGATAACCGTTTTCAATGAAGCTTGCCGCGTGCCGATGAGACAACAAGTCCCACGCCTCATCAATCACGACCATCTTGCGTTGCGATAAATCGCCTTGTGTTAAATCTTGAGTAATTAAGAAAATAAGGCAGAGCAAAATCACGCTTTGTAAGCTCTTTCTGCTCTTTAACCCTTCAAGCTCTAAAACCATGAAGTTCGATGTGAAGTTCACGGTGCTTTTGCCACAGAAGTAATGACCGTAAATGCCATGACGAGAGTAGGGTGCCAATTGCGTCGCCAAATCCAAAATCCGACTGTCAGGCTTTAAAACCTTCCCTTCGATGACCGCATCAGGGTCGGCAATCCCACGACGCAAACTTCTAACTAAATCGGTGATTTCTGGCGTGACATTCGTGTTCTTCGCTTTCGTTAAGACGTGCAAAGCATGTGCTTGAAGCACACTTAATAAAAAGTCAGAGAGCCCTTCATTGGGAGAGGCCATCTCAACAAGAATCGGGATTAAAAATCCCATGTCTTCTTTAATGTCACGGATGAGTTCAAAGGGATTAATGACCAAGTAATGCTCTTTCGTGTACTCAATCCATTGACCTTCTAAAAGATGAACAAGTTTTTTATACGATCCGCCCACGTCAATTACATACGTTTTGCCACCGGTACCCAAGTTACCAGTGATGAGGTCATTGGTGAGCGCACTTTTACCAGCCCCTGAAGAGCCCACAATCACGGCATTGAAGTTCCCGACATTGGCAAAGATATCAATGGGCGTGACTTGCCCATGACGACCATTTAAAAGTAAAAGGGGAGTAATGCTTTCATCGCCGTCTCTCGCACCTGTGCCTCGTAATTCGCCCAAAATAGGCACCATATGGCAGACATTGGTGAGCGTTTTCGTGCTAAAGCGCCGAGCAATCTTGATGTCCGTTGAAAAGGAGGGAGTCAACGTCATCGGAAGGCTCGTTAAAAAGCTTTGTAAATGCATACAAGCGTCTTCTGAAACTTCGAGGTGAGCACTTTTAAAAACGGAACGCACCGCTTCGACCGCTTGGGTTTCAACGCCCTTAGGTGCAAACAAAAGCACTTGATGCGTCAGTTGAATAAGAGCACCGTTTTTCGCATATTCTTCCGTCACGATTTCATGGTCTTGTGCACGCTTTTTTAAGGACGGCAAGTAATGCGCCACTTCACTTGAAGCAATTTGCTTACTGCGAGCGGCCATCAGGTTGGCATGAGACTTTGTTTTCTCATAATTCGGAAACGCAATCGCAGTGGTAATCAAAAAGGGGCACGGGATATCTTCCTTATCGCTTCCGATCCAATCTTTAACTAGCGGCAAAGCGTAGTCTGAAGGATAGCCTTGAACCGACATACCAATAGCGGTTACAGTCTTCTCCAAAGGGTTACTCTTAGCCTGATGAGTCGAAAAAGTCAGTCCTGTGTCAGTAATACGAATATGCGTATCGCGGGCTAGCACTTGATGAGCGATGCAATCGACGGGGTTTGCAGAGTAAAGCGTTGGTGCCTCCGCTTGCTCTTTTAAAAGGCTCTTTTGAGGGTTAGTGAGCACCTTCAGAGTTGCGAGTAAATCATCACGGCCCCAAGTGTGCTGATAGAGATGAAAAGTCTTTAAAGCCGCAATATGGCGATCACGCAAAGTTTTAACTTTTTCTTTTTGAACGAACAAATCTTCTCGCAAATGACTCGTAGGAATCACAACCGACACCCAAGCACGGAAATGGCGCATACGGAAAGTACTTCCGGCAGTTAACGCTTCGCACGTTCCGTTTTGTAAATAACGGGTACGTTCCAGTGCTAAGGCTTCTAAAACAGAGGCTTGTTCGGGGTATTGCGCAACGCAACTGGGCGTGCGACTGCATGAGTAGGCGCGAGTCGCCCAATCAATCGCGGGCGACGCAAAAAGAGAGACCTGAATGCCAGAGCCTGAAGGCAATTCACTACTAAAAATGCTCTCAAGATGATGGGCGAGTTCCAGCGTTGCCCCTGTTTGAGGAGCAATTTCCAACACGTACCCTAAAGCTTCAACCGATTCACTATCTGCCGCATGAATCGTAAAGATTCCCTTTTCGAGCTCTAGTCCAAAAGGCAAAAGACTGCCGAAGCGATCAATGACGACACGTTTGGGATCACGAGCATTAATAGTTGTCGATTCAATTGTCACATTCGCACGATTTTTTATCGTCAGCATGTGGCGTTGAGCCTGTCGTCGAAGGCGACGCGTCCAATGCGCGGACTTCTGAAGTAAAGCCACCATCGATTTACCTCACTCGGACTTCACGAACGGATCGTTGATCATCAAGAGGATGAAGAATATTGGCGTCATCGTTTCTCGGAACAACTAACGAATCAGGACTCCAAGAGGCAGCTTTGACCGTGACATGGATACGTTGTTCATCATGAAGGTCGCCCTCTTCATCAACAAAAGGGGCAATCCAAACGGTGAGAATTTCTTCTCTTTGTCGACGAGGTTGCATGGGCGAGACGGGCTTTTCTTTTAAACCACCCTCTTTATCTAGGTTTAAGACAATGCGTTCAGTAATTTCGCTAGACGTGCGCTTTGGTTTTTCTCCGTCGCTCTTCGAGAAGGCGACATTGCGTTTGTCGGTGCGTGATAACCCTTCATGAACTTGCGTCATCGAAGCGCATTGCGCAGGCATCTCTACCGAACACGCAAAATCCGATTGAGCATTTTCTAAACCGGTGATGGAACCGCACCCTGCCAACACCAAGGGTAAAACACCGATTTTCAATAATCTGAAACTAAGCATGAGTCGTATCCTTTAGTTTTTAACAAGGGGCGTGTTCGTTAACTTTTGGGTAAGCTTCTGCGTTTCTTGCGCTTCTTTCATGCCATCAATGAGTTGCTCGCGGGTCAACGCACCCGTTGCACGCCTACCATCAGCAAAGAAAATCGTGGGAGTGCCTTTGATTGCTAACGTTTGCATGAGTTTTTCATTGGCAAGCACCGGGCTTTCGCATTGGGCAAGCGTTTGTCCCAATGACAGCTTCTTTACCATCACGTTTTCTAAAGCTTGGATAGGGTCGGATGCGCACCAAATTTGAGCAGATACTTCACGAGCCGTGGGGTGGAGTGTCACCAAGGGGGTTAAGAACGTATAAATACGCACGTTATCTAAAGTGGATAACGTTTCTTCAAGCTTGGCGCAATAGGGGCATAAGGGATCGGTGAAAACATAGAGGGTATTTTCGGCGTTGCCCTTTTCACGGACAATGGCATTTTTGATGGGCAAGGCTTTCACATCAATCATTTGAGCCAACGTCTTTAAGTCTTTCGTCAACTCTTTCTTTTCAACCATGTCAAACATCACTCCACCAAAGAGCCAGTAGCGAAAAAGCTCTGGCTTTTGCGGATCGTTTTCACCGGTTAATGTGGTCTTTTGAAGAAGCTCTTCATCGACATAAACAAAGCTCACACCGGTGCCGAGAATCACTTCATAGAGTCCCTTGATGGGCGTTTGACGAGCAAAACGCACACCGTTATTGGGAAATCCCGTTTGAAGATTTTTCAGTACTTGGGTTTCAGAATCCGTCATTTGCATTTCAGGGAAATAGTGAGCCAAAGGGCTTTGTGCCATGGTGTCTGTGATTGAAAAGTTCATAAAAAAGGTTCCTAAAAGAAGGGCTAAAGGAAAGGTTTTAACAAAGGGTTTGTTCATTCTTTTAAACATTAAAAAAGAGGTTTTTCGGTTTTAATCAAAGCGCTTTGGGTAATCACAATTTCCACTTGACGGCCGGCATCAATTTCTAAAACAGGGAAAATCTTGTCGGCAAGCTTCAAGTAGTAATCCGCCACACGCCCTAATGCGTCTTGCATCCCATCGCCCAATCCGGCTTTCCAAGGATTGGTGACGGATTCCGTGACGGTGCCGGAAAAATGCGTTGTCGATTCCTGTGCAGCAAGGCTCACGGCTTTACCCAAGCCCGAAAGAGACCCCACGAGAAGGGCATTGGCAATCGCTTGACCGGAGCGCGTTACAACGCGGGCTTTGATTCCGGTTTTGCCGTCTTCTCCTGAAACGTACCCCGTGAGTTTCACGTCAATGGCCATCCCTTTCTTTGTTAGGCAAGAGAGACGATCAAGACGGACAAGCACGCGTTCACTTGATAAGTCGCCCGTGGCATTAGCCGTCACAAAACAGCGCTTAATATCGGAGCGAAAGCGGTTGGGTAAGACCGCAGCGTCCACGAGTTCCATTAAAAGGGGAACCGGGTTGCCGTTGGCTTGCCCTCCCGTCGGAGCGTCCACACCATTAAGTAACCGAGCTTTAGCGAAAGTGCCTGTGATCAAGAGCTCTTCACCGGACGTTTGCGGTGTACGGTTTCGAGCGACGGGATTTTTCTCAACCTTGTCTTCTTTGGGCTTAACATTGGCCACTTTCTTCAAAGCCAAGCGATTAACAGGTGCGCTTTGTTGGGGAACTCTTGGTGAAACGGAGGCACTGTGAGGAAACGCAGAAGTGCCTTCCATAAAGTTCATTGCGTCTTGAGCTTCAAGCGCCAAAGTTTCTTGAGAGGCAAGGTTGCGCTGACGACGTTTTTCATCCAACGCTTTTTGTTGAGCAACTTGTGTTTGCAAATCACGAATCTCTTTTTGAAGCGAGTTCATCTGTGCGCCATAAGAGGCGACAAAATGCTCTTCTCCTAAACGACTATCGTTGATTTGAATGCGTGTAGTGGGCTTTTCTTTTGCCGGCATGACGTGGTCGTCTTGAGTGACATAAGCCATCACGACAGCGAGAAAAATGACGGCAACGAGCACAACAATAAGGAGCAACCATTGTTGGAATCGAACGGTGGTTTTCATAAATAGGGCAAAAAGGTCAATCCGATTGATAAAAATCGGAGACGTTCATCAATTAAAGAGAGAAAAGGTGTTTTATTGACGATCAGCAGACGCACTTCTGACTAATCGACGAATGATGTAGACCGTACTGCTTTCACCGATGCGCAAATGCGGTTGAGTCATAGCGACGGCTAAAACCCCATTCTGGTAAAACGATTGTTCAGAAAGTGTGATAGGACGTAGGCCTTTATTTTGAAAACGAATGACTTGGGCGTCATAGTTCTCTGAAACGTATTGGCGAAGACAGTTCTCACCGCAGCGATTATTGACTGAGAACCCTTCGGGGATTTCATTGCGCGCCATTGCAATCATCAAGTTTTTCATAGCTTGTGGGAAAGTGTCTGCAGTTTCAACGGGAAGAGCAGAAAGTCGTTCTTCAGCTGCAACCTCTGATGCTGTCCGAGAAGTAACATTTTCAGAAGCGGGAGTTTTCCCTTTAATCACGATTTCTTGACTCTCGGTTTTTTGAGGAATGAGCGTCAAGGAGTGCGTTTGTTGTTGATCCGTTGTCAAAAACAATGCTTGAGGTGTCTTTGTACGAGGAATGACAAAAATCTGACCGTTTGTTTCATCGGTTTGAACTTCCAATTGTGTTTGATCGTAAATGGCTTGAACAATCTTTTGCCCTTGAATAGCAATACGATTGGGGCCGGTGTCACTCACAGGAAAGCCTGGTAAGGTGCGAGCAACGGTGCCGGATTGCATCGCCTTTTTGACATCTCGTACGGATTTAGGTTCATCGACAATGCCGAAATCGGCATTGGTCAAGGGTTCTTTAAGAACCAATGTAGGCGCAGTCTCTGCAAAGACGGATTCAAAGCAGACGGACAACAAAAGAGGGGCAACAAGACGAATGTGTTTCATAAGAGTGAAAGGGAGAATGGTTTCTCAATAGCCCATTAAGAGGCTTTATTTTGCGTTTCTTCATGCGTTGCACGATGACGAAGATCGATCTCATGCAAGGATTTCAAGTAAAGACGCCCTGCAATGACTTGCAGTTTCATGACTAAACGTTTTTTCTCACGCAAGGTTTCCTTTTGTCCGATGTAGTGAAGTCGGAAACCTTCAAAAATGACGGATAAGGCTTCGGGTTTCATATCGACTTGATCGATTACAAAGAAGGTACTCGCACGAAGGCGCTTGAGCTCGGCTGCCTTTTCTTTGAATGCAAGATCCATTTCACCAAAGCTTGCCGGTGTGACGTGTTGTAAAAGCGTTTTGCGATTAAAGTCCACGTTTTCAGGTGTGTTATTCATCGCAAGCGCTAAGAAGTCTCGTGCTACTAGCAAAAGATAATCATTAGAAACCTGTTGGTTGGATAACGTCATGGGCGACTCGTGTGTCAATGCACTCATGGGTAAAAGCACCGTGGTGACGGTTTGGTCACGCAACAAAAGTGTTAGAGATAACGCAAAATTCACCGTCAAAGAAATGGCCAAAACACCAACTGTGGCACGTTTGAGTCCAAGTTTTGCGGCATGATTTTCAGAAATCAGTTCAAAGGCGTTCATGGGACAATCAAAAATTCAAAGTCGTTAGCCGATAAATTCACGGCGATGTGAGGCAGGCAGACACTTGAAAAACTTGCACGGCAAATACCAATACAAAAGGTGAAGACCGAAACCTGCGTGACGACCGACTTTCAAACGTGTTAAGCCCTTAGCAAGAAAGACACCTAAAAGGAGACCCAGCCAAAGATTCCCCAACAAAACTCCGATAGCAAATCCGAAAAAGAAAGCACAAACGACATCCAAGTCCCAAATGAAGAACTTGGTGCCAGCGTCCAATTCTCGTATGACAGGACAAAAATCGGAATGATTTTGCATGACCGAAATCTCCCCTTAGTTTTTAAATGACAGCGGAGATGATGCTTTCAATGACTGACGGCGCAATCAATAAGCACATGGCTGCAGCGATGCAACCGACAGCCGAAATGATGCTGCCACGGATGACACCGACACCTAGACCAATCAACAAAAAGACCAAAGCAATGGAACGGCCGAGGTAGCCGTTGGTCCAACCTTTGACCATCGTGTAGAGGTCTTGGAATTCAGTGCCGTCAGTGCCGGCAAAGACAGGGGAAGACGCCACAAGGGCCGTCAAAGCGATACAAGAGATTTTTGAGAACTTCATATTTTCCTCAAATAAATTAATCAAAGTCCAAAAGCAAAATCACAATTTGAAAATGACTTTTGCTTTTGAAGGACGCACTTTGCCTGAGAGCAAATGAGGAAAACAAGACTAGGGTTTGTGATGAGAATTGCTCGTGATTTAAGCAAAAGACGCAGACTTTTCTCATTTTTGCCACCAAACGATGGGCGAATACGAAGTTACGTGGCAAAAGTGGAAAATTGGCAATTGAGAGAAGGTTTGATTTTTGTCAAAGGGGATGAAAATTTAGTAACGGCTCAATTTTAGTTACTCTGTTTACACTTTGGTAATTGATGAAAAACACAATAAAAACAAATAATTGCATATAAATTTTAGTCGATTTTGCGTTTTTCCTGTCAAAAGATACAATTTTTGCCTTTTAAAAATGAGAAATAAAACCCTATGAACACATCGACTCATAACTTATGCGCAATCGCACAATATTTGAAGACCAAATACCAACCTCATCAGGTGAAATTTCGTAAAAAGGAAGTTCATAGTGTTTTCGACCTTAGAGAAGAAGATTTCAAGTACTTGCTTACTTTGTTGATGCTTGTTCGTAAGCCTCTTTATGGCTTAACCCTCATGCCAATTGCCAATACCGATGAAATATGGAGCAGGTGGTTAATTAATGATTTATGTCGGTTAATCAACAATGAAAATGGTCATAAGAAGATTTTGCCGATGTTGCGCAAGGAACAATATCTTTTAATGAATGAAGACTTTGACGGTAAGGCCTTACAAACCCTTCCGGTAGAAAAACAAATCATTTACGCAGACATCTGTCTTAAAACATTAATGAATCGAGCGGACTGGACGGCTTATGGGTGGTGTTCTCACTACAGTCGATTTAGTAAAGCTTGGCGCAATTCAGACATGGTCAATGATCAATCGGAATGGTTACGCATTTTGGAACTGGATTGTCCCTCAGCATTACTGGCCATGATGGCAGATAAAAGTGAGAGAACGATCGAAATGCTAAGGACCGAACTTTTAGATGCTGAAAGCTTGAGTCAAAAGCGAGACTGCGGTCCTCAATATAAATTATTGAAAAGAAGTCGGAAAGCTTGTTTTTTTGTCTTTAAGGCTACCTTGATTTTCAACTACTGTCGCTCTTTAGGATTCTCTACGGTTGCCGCTTACTGTTGGGCGATTCGTGAGGTGAAGGATATCCCCGGTTTCGTCAATTTAGTGCCGAATGATTTTTGGTTAGAAATCAATGTGTTTTATTGGCTTCGTGCCAATGGCGCCTTTGAGGGATTATCAGAAAATGAGAAAAAGTGTTCAGTCGAAAAATTTCCTCAAAGTCTTCGTTCTTATTGTGAGGGGTGCCAAAAAGAGAAATTACCCAAATTCTCACTTCGCCACCTGACTTTTATTGTCATGCCCAATATGGAACCTGATTTGAAACGCCTCATTGTGAGGCTCAATGAGTCTCTTGCGAATGAAAAACCACTGTTACCGATTTTTCATGACTACTTCCGTGGAGTCCTATAGTGAAGTGGATGAAGCAGTTAGAAAACGCATTGAAAACAAAGTGGCCCAAGGAGGGGTCATCGATTGCTTCGGATGACTATCGGTTGCCTGCCTACTTACAGCCAATTGACCCCGATGAGCATTTATTGCTAATGAAGACCGAGATTGAACGACTCCAAATCGCATGGTCAGATGAAAAGACGTGGGAGACATTGATTGTTCCGGCGCTCCGTAACTTATCTAAGGTTGTTCAGAGATTGCCCGTGACGGCTGACGGCGTTTTTTCTGAACCCGATGGAATCTTTTTGGCTTCCATTAAAAGTGCCACCTATGCCGTTGAAGTGATGGAAGGAACGGTGCAACTTGAGCGCAACATCATGGCGCAGGAATTGCTTCAGACACGACTAAAGGGAGCAGCGTTATTGGCAGCACTGTGTTCATTTGTGAAAGTGCTTGTCAACGAAATGGAAATCAAACGGCCCTCCATGAAAACGCATCCATTTTTTGAAATGGATGAGGCTCATTTCGTTGAAAACCTTCCCTTTAATCCTTTGGCACAAACCTATTACGAGTGGTTGAGAGAGGCGTTAAAGAAAGGTCAAGATTTGGAATTGTGTCTTAATTGGCGAGAGGCTCGGTACCGTCCGGTGAACGCCAAACGCACGAATCTCCAATTATTTGTGGCAAGGATGATTCTCCCTAGTCAAACACTCGCTTGGTTAGGCAATGCCGGGTATGCACCTTTGCTTGAACTGATGAGAGCGTTAAGTGCCACGGAGTCCGCTGACTTTGATCCATCATCTGTCATCTATGCAAGAGATTTAGGGGTTTATCGAGCTTGTCAATTGGAGCGGGAGCGATTAGGAGCGAAGTTGGGGAGAGTCTTAAAGCCCTACGGATGGCAAGAAACATTAATTCGTTGCTTACGTGCTCGCGTTTGGCAAGATTGGACCATTAATGCAAAAGAAAGCCCTTTGCGTCGAGGAGGCGATGGTCTGTTTCTATTTTGGCCGGATGTATGTGACGTTTTAGTTAAAGATTTAAAAGATCAAGGACTGAATGATTTACCTGACGATCCTAATCTTTGGGCAGGACTGTTGCTTGATGCCGGTATCACCTTGCCGTCTCGTCGCGGTACGGCCACGGCGATGATTGCAGTCACACCCAATGCAAAACCTCGAGAAGCAGTGAAATTAGCCGATGAAAAGTTCTTTACTGTGGGACAAATTGATCCAAAGAAAACGAAACGTGCTTTTGAGTGTGAAGATTTAAGTCTTGCGCAAGAGGCAGGTATCAGTCGCTTAACACGAGAAGTGATTGAACATTCTCAAAAAGCTTTTGAGAACCGTATTCCACAAGTGGTTGAAAAGCCTTCTATGATCGATTGGCGTCTTGAAATCGATTGCCAACTGAAAGAAACACAAGAAAAACTTTTGGCGTTTGCAACACTACTCACTCGTCTTGGAGAAGAAGTCAGTGATTTTATTGTCGATGAAGGGATTTTATTGCCATCCGGTTTGTTAGAGCGGGATGAGGGAATCGGATCGGCGTCACTTTTTATCGCCAATTTGGAAAGCGAAGGTTACTTGCATCGAAATGAGGCAGGAAGCGTTCTGTTTGCAAAATATCCGAAAGAAAATGGCGATATTGAGACAGCACCCATCTTGCTTCCAACGATTCTGAGTATTCGTTTTAAAGGGAACTGTACACAAGAAAAGGTCGATTTTGATCGGTTGTTTAGTTATTTAAAGGGAAGGAAGCGACAAAGCAGTAAAGTCAAAGAAGAAGCCTTTCAGTTAGATCTTTTTAAGGGTGAGAATGCATGAGTGCTGAGAAAACCTCTCAAACTTTTGAACGGTACGAATCTTGGCGCCCTGCCTACGAATTGGTAGCCGTAGGAGCTTGGCTTTTCAGTTTTACATGGGTGACGTGGCTTTATTTGGGTGGAAAGTTACCTCTGACTTGGTGTGCGATTTTGTGGGCGGTCATTGTTTTATTGATTGTGTTGCGGAGTTATCAAGCGACTCGTGTCCTGATTGCAAGAGCAGCATTGTCAGGTTCTCAATTAACGTTTATCGACTATGAAGAACTTGCTCAAATCATGAAGGGGCATGCGGATGACTTGTGGTTGGGCGTGGGCTTTCGATGGTGGCCGGAACATTCTCAAAAACTCTACGAATTGATGAAATTGGATTGGACCAAATTGCAACTGCATCCTTGGGTTTCAAAGTTATTGTTGGGCGTTGCCGTTTTACCCGATGAAGCACAAGGGCTTCCGATTATTCATGGGGTGAGCAGTACAGATGACTCACTATTTCGTCCCCTAAAGAATTTTGAAGGTGGCTTGTGCTTGTGCGGAACAACGCAAGCGGGGAAAGGGGTCTATTTAAGTCATTTGGTAGCTCAAGCGATTAGCCGAGGGGATGTCGTTATTGTGATTGACCCAAAGCACTCCTCTCGCTTAAAAGACAACATTCTTCATGCTTGTCGAGCAAGTAACCGTTTGGATCCTCTGACTTTTCATCCTGCCTTTCCTGATGTGGGGATTCGATTGGATCCAATGCACACCTTTACCAATGCAACGGAAATTGCCTCTCGCATTCGCCAAGCGTTTCCCCCGAATATGGATGAGAGTTTTGCCAACTTTGCTTGGATGGCTGTGAATGCGATTGCTCAAGGGTTGATTGCTTTGGAAATACGGCCAACGTTGCCCTTAATTGCAAAGCACGTTCGATTAGGGATTTATGATTTGTTAGAGCCCTTGTTAGAGCGACACGTTGAGAAGTATGCAAGAGCCAATTGGGAAGAAGATGCCGGAGAATTGTTAGCCAATGCCGGTTGGGCACCCAGCCCCGCAGTTACTCAACGTTTAATGCTGTTGGTCGCTTTTTATGAAAAAGAACTTCATTTTGTGAAAACCGATCCGGCGATTGATGGTTTAGTCGAAGTCTTTCGTCACAATCGAGAGCATTACTCAAAAATTACAGCGTCATTACTGCCGGTGCTTTCAATGCTGACAACGGGGAAGTTGGCAGATAGTTTGTCGCCCACGGTGACAGATGTTCACGATACCCGTCCCGTTATGAACTTAGAGAAAGTTATTAATGGGCGACATGTTTTGTATATCGGTTTGGACTCCATGCCTAATCCCACGGTAGCTTCGACGTTAGCGGGGATTTGGCTGGCCGACTTAGCTAACATCGCCGGTCGTCGCTACAACTTAGGACTAGCAGGCGGTAAAGCTCCTCGAATCAGTTTGTTCGTTGATGAGGTTTCAAACGTTATTAATGTTCCGTTAATTGAAATACTCAACAAGGGTGCTGAGTCAGGTATTCATACAACGTGCGCAATGCAGACGATTGCTGACTTGGCTCACCGTATGGGAAGTGTTGAGGCTGCTCACGTTGTTTTAGGCAACTTAAATAATTTGATTGCTTTGAGAACCAAGGATCGAATGACGCAAGATTTCGTTGTAGCTACGTTAGGTAAAACCTATATTGCCAATCAAACCTTATCGGTTTCATCTCGCGCTTCAACGAATTTAAATCCCGATTACACTGGTGGTGTTGCTCGTCAGATGTCTACGAATTTGGAAGCATTATTCCCCGCAGAGTTTTTGGGGAGAATGCCTAATTGTGAAGCTATTGTCCAGGTGTCAGCCGGTTACTTGTATAAAACCCGTTGTCCGATTTTGGTCGCAAAGAAGGGGTAGTCGATGGCAAGAGTTTTTTGGATGGTGCTGATTATTGGCGTTATTGTTTCGCTGATTTGGTGGCCGGGGATGAGAAACGAAGCTTACATTTTTGCTTTGATTGAAAAGGAGCGATTGTGGCAGGTACAAAACCTTGGATTTGATTTGGTTCAGATGATTGATGGGGGAGTGAGGAGTATTCAAGCAGGATGGGGAAATCCGATACCCAAGGGAAGTGAGAGTTCGATCTTTACAACAATTGGACTCGCGGAAGATGAAACTGTTGCGGCTACAGGGCGAATAGGAGGGACGCCTTATTTTCAAGCATTTTTCGCATTATTGGTTTTAGCGTTGGGGCGATTGTGTTCTACGGTTGTGTTGAGTGTTTTGTTGCTCCCGTTATTGGGGGCGTGTTGGATTGATGGATTGACGCAACGAGAAGTACGCTTAGCAAAATTTAAAAATCCGGAAAGTTTCCATTTTCGTGTTGCATGGGTTTTGATGTTTGCTTTACTTGAACTGATGATTTTGTTGAGCTTGATGCCGATTTGGATTCATCCAATGTGGATTTTGGTGTGTGTAGGTTTATTGGGTTTAGTAGCCTTTGTTCTAGCTTTAAATCTTTATAAGAATTAAAGGGATTTTGAGAGGTATTTGTTAAAATGACTCCTATCGGAATTTGTTATTTAAGCTAAAGAGGATTTGTTGTGGCTGTTTACAGTATGACGGGCTTTGCTCACTGCCAAGTGCAAACGCTTTTAGGTTTCTTAAACATTGAAATTAAAGCGGTGAATTCTCGCTTTTTGGAAATTACTTGTCGTCTTCCGGATGAATTAAACGCATGGGAAGGGGACATTCGCACGTTGATTACCTCGAATGTTAAGCGTGGCAAGGTGGATTGTCGTTTAAGTTGGGTGGGTGACGTTAAAGTTTCAAAAACATTGGATCAAGAAGCATTAAAAAGTCTTTTAAAACTTCAGAAAGACGTTTTAGCTTTGCAACCCTCAGCGGTCCCGTTGACTGTAGAAAGTATTTTGAATTACCCAGGATTGTTGAAACCTCAAGCAATTGATGCAGAACTTTTAAAGTCTGAAATGATGAACGGTTTGAGTGAAGCTTTAGTAATTTTTAATGCTTCGCGTGAACGTGAAGGCGCTGCTTTAACGACAGTGATTACGGGTTATTGTGATCAAATTCAAGAAATTGTTGAGACACTTCGACCCAAGCTTCCTTTAATGCTAGATAATCTTCAAACAAAACTCGAACAACGTTTGTCGGAATCATTAGAAAAGATTTTGTCTTCTAAAAGTGAATTAACTTCTGAGGAAGTGAGAGATCGCATTCGTCAAGAAGTTTTGCTCTATGCTATCAAGATGGATGTTGATGAGGAGATGAATCGACTATTGACTCATGTTGCCGAAGTGAAGCGAGTGCTTGTTCTAGGTAATGAAGTGGGCAAGAAACTTGATTTTATGATGCAGGAGTTAAATCGTGAAGCTAATACTTTGGGAAGTAAGGCTGTGGCGATTGATATGACGCAAACTTCACTTAAGCTGAAGGTGTTAATTGAGAAAATGCGTGAACAAGTGCAAAATTTGCAGTAATTAGCGAAAATGGTTAATAAAATGATTACGTTTGTTGGCATGTGAGTTAGGTGTTATGAATTCAAATCCTTATTTCTCAAATGCAGGTCAACTGTTTAAATCTCTTTTAAAGGGAGAATTTAAAGAGCAAACACAGGGTAATTTTTTCTACTCAAAGACGGATGTGGGCATTTGTTCAGCTCACAGTATCTTGGGGATACCTGTTGTAATCACTCAGTGGAATCCAAATTTCAAAAAGAAGGTGTACTTTTGTGGGCTTCCTCTTTTTACAAAAGTAAGAAAACCGTTGTTGGCAGAACAGGGGGAACAATATCAAATTGATAATGCTCGGAAACCGCGTATCTACATTCATATTGGGGGGCTTCCATATTTTGATAATCGTTCAGGTATTCCTCGTGTTGCCAAAAAGTTAGTGGAAGAAGGAATGAAAAATCCTAATGTGGATGTTTTGCCAGTTTATCCAGATCCTCGAGATGGGATTTATAAGATTGCGTTAGCTTGGATCAAAGAAGCGGGATATAAAGGTTTGCGTAAAGCAGATGTTGACAATAATGTTACAGATCCAACTCTAACAATTAGAAAAGGAGATTGGCTCGTTCATACAATGATCAATCCTTTTGAGTTGGACTTTGAACGTGTCAAACTTGAGGAAATGCGTAATTCTGGAGTGAAAGTTGGCTTTTTATGTCATGACATTATTGCAGAAAGGAATCCGGAATATTTCAAAAATCGTGATGCTAGAAATTTTTCCCGCTGGTTGCGTATGATTGACAAATATGATGGGATTTTTGCAATATCAAAAACAACAATGTTTGATTATCTTCAGTGGAGAGATGAACTAGGACTTGGCAAATCTGAATGCCCAATAAAATGGTTCCATTTAGGCTCAGACTTTAAGAAAACCTTAGGGACTTTGAATGATGCTGATCATAATTTGATGTCTATAATTCAAAAGCAGGATTACTATCTTCAGGTCAGTACAATAGAGCCGAGAAAAGGCTACGGACAACTCTTGGAAGCTTTTGACTGTTTGTGGAACAAGGGATCTGAGTTAGCGGTTGTATTCGTTGGACGACAAGGGTGGAAAGTAAAAGGGCTTTGTAGGCAAATAAAAAATCATCCACAATTTAATAAAAAATTGTTTTGGCTATCAGGTGTTAGTGATGAATTTTTGACAAGTCTTTATTCAAATGCAAAGGGTGTCATTGTAGCTTCTGAGAATGAAGGATTTGGTTTGTCTGTAGCAGAGGCGGCATTTTATGGGAAACCTCTGTTAGTTCGCGATATTCCTGTATTTAGAGAGGTTGCAAATGGAAGCGCCACTTATTTTAGTGCTTTAACTGGTAAGGGTTTAGCGGAATCAATTGAAAGTTTTGATTCCTCTATATCCGATTTTTCATCAAGTGAAAAGAGTTATAAAACTATTCAAATGATGTCATGGTCAGAATCTTTTGAATCTTTTTATAAACTCTTGTAAAGTGTGATAGCAATTCATCTATCGGTACGGGGGGGGGGGGATGATGAGTTTTTTTCCGGTGATTTTATGCGGTGGTTCGGGTACAAGACTTTGGCCACTATCTAGAACTGCATATCCCAAGCAGTTTGTTAAATTTGATTCTGATAACACGCTTTTCCAACAAACATTGGAGCGCTCGACTTCTATCGTTGGAGCTCTAAAGCCGATAGTAGTAAGTAATAAGAGTCATCAGCATTTTGTTCGACAAAACTTATCAGATTTAAATCAAAGTGCAACGTTGATTATGGAGCCCGAGGCTAAAAACACTGCTCCAGCAATTGCTTTGGCAGCGTTAGCGGCATTTAAGGAAGATCCTGAAGCGATTTTGCTTGTTCTTCCATCTGACCATGTCATCAAGGGTCAAGATAAATTTCAAGAGGCAGTTAAATATGCGATTGATTTGGCTAAAGCTAATTTCATAGTCACATTTGGAATTGTTCCTACTGGCCCAGAGACAGGATTTGGTTATATTGAAAAGGGAGAGGCAATTAATGAAAATGCCTATAAAGTAGAGCAGTTTGTAGAAAAACCAAAATTAGAAAAAGCCAAAGAGATGATTGATAGAGGAAGCTTTTATTGGAACTCTGGGATGTTTGTATTTAAGGCTAGTACATTCCTTGGGGAATTAAAGCGCTATGCGCCTGAGGTGTATAAAGTAGCTTTAGATTCTTTAGAGCAAGGCCAAATTGATATCCAAGACGAGGGACTTACTTTGGTTAGACCAAGAGCAGATGTTTTCGGAAATTGTCCTTCAGATTCAATTGATTATGCAGTGATGGAGAAGACGCAGAAAGTTGCAGTTGTTCCCCTAGATCTTGATTGGAGTGATATGGGGGCATGGTCGTCTTTTTATCAATTAGGAGAGAAGGATAAAGACGGAAATGTTATTCATGGTGAGGTATTTACTCATTCAACACAAAATTGCTATATCAATTCTACAAGTCGCTTGATTGCTACCGTTGGTATTGACAATTTGGCAATTGTTGAGACTAAGGATGCTTTGTTCATTTCTTCTCTCGATCGAGTTCAAGAGGTCAAGCAGATTGTAGCCAAGCTTAAAGAGTTTTCAATGGTTCAAGCAGATTTACCCCCTGTTGTAAGACGTCCGTGGGGTAGTTATGAGTCATTAGCAGTGGGTAGCCAGTATCAAACTAAACGAATTATTGTTCGACCGGGTGAACAGTTGTCATTACAATTGCACCATCATCGTTCAGAGCATTGGACTGTTGTTGAGGGAAATCCTGAAATTACTGTTGGAGATAATACTAAAACGTATTATCCAAATGAATCTGTCTACATTCCGAAGGAGTCAGTTCATCGTTTGACGAACAGAACGTGTCAAAACGTCACTATCATCGAAGTTCAATGCGGAGATTATTTAGGAGAAGACGATATTGTTCGCCTAGAAGATAAATATTTTCGTAATTAAGAAAATCAACCGCAATGGTAGTTCATTGGGGTTATATTTCTTCTTCCTTAATTTTCTAAAAATGGAATTTGAGGTGAGGGTTATTAATAGTTTTAGATGACCAAAGTCTATTCGGTTGAATTCTGTTATGGTATTTTGTACTAATTTAAGGTTCGAATATCAATATTTTATTTTGAATGAATATTTTGGAGAAATTAAATGAGTGTTGAAAAAGAATTATTTTTTGATATTTCAGACCTTGTGTATGAATCAAGAAAAACCAATCATGTTACGGGAATTCAAAGGGTTGTTTTTAATACTGCTTGGAACCTACAAAAAACGGGACGAAAGGTTAGTTTTTTCTGGCGAAACGATACTGACAGACTATTTTATATATTAGATGGTATTGATTTTAATCACATCAATGATCTATCCACTTTTCGTTCTATAGCAATGAGCCCATTATCAGGGAAACCAAAATGGTCTCGTACAAGAAAAGAATTATTAACATCCAAAAAATTTAGAGCAAGACTTAAACTTATTATTCAATTTCTAAAAGCTTATTTTAATAAGCAGGACCAGGCATTGGTAGATACTCCCGTTATCATTAATGGGATAACAATTAGGCGATTTGATACTAGTAAGGCATCTGGTGCAACTTTGTTGTTTTTCTCAATTATTTCAGATTTTGATGCCTATGAAGCACTAATATCAAGTATCAATTCAGTGAAGGTCATCTTTTTTTATCACGATGTTATTCCGTTATCAATTCCAGAAACATGCGGGAATGGAGAAAGTGCACTATTCAAAAAATACATTCCTTTTATTTATGAAAAGGGAGACGTATTACTAACGAGTTCTCAATTTAATATCAAAGATTTATCAAAGTATGTTGACTTGAATAATACAAATACTGTTGTAAAGGCGATTGGTCTACCAACAGAGGTAAAGGCTGGCTATTCAAATCTTGATATTGTTGATATGAGACCAGAAGTTCGTTGGTTAAAGCAGTATAAGTTTTGTCTTTGTGTTGGTAGTATAGGGCCAAGAAAGAACCATTATGAGTTGCTTCTAGCGTGGCAACGCTATTTCTCAAGTGACTCTTATTCTGGAGAAGTTCTTGTTATTGCAGGGGGAATTGTGGGAGAAATGGAGTGGATGAGAGATTTTATTGCAAGAGAATCTATTTCTAGAGCTGTTTTGTATGTGCCTCATGCAAGTGACAAAGAGTTAGCCTTTTTATATGATAATTGTTCGTTTACCGTTTACCCCTCTCTTTACGAGGGATGGGGACTTCCAGTAAGTGAATCAATTTACTTTAGGAAGCCTGTGATTCATTACGAAATAAGTTCGATGCCAGAGGCTGGTTTTGGCTTAGGAAATCCTATCAAAAGACGTAACATTAAAGACCTAGAAGGGGAAATCTGTAAGCTATTTACAGATACGGTCTATTACGAAACTTGTGTGAAAAAAATTGAAAAAGGAATGGGTGCTAGATATACGTGGTCTGACTTTACAGATAAGGTTTTATCATCAATTGACGAATTATAAGAGAGAAATGTAAATGCCGGATTTTGAGGTCGTTCTTCCAATTAAAGCAAGTGATTGGGATATCGCTAACAATGCGATACCATTGATAACTAAGTATTTAAATCCAAAGAAAATTGTCGTTATTTCGTCTAAAGATTTGTTGAATAGTGCCAGTTTTCAAAAATCAAATTGTCTTTTTCTTGATGAAGATGAATTGGTGGTTGGAATGTCATTCAATGACATTCACTTAAAGCTACTTCAGGCAGGTAAAGCTAAAAAAGAGACGGGGTGGTATCTGCAGCAGTTTTTGAAACTTGCATACAGTAGAAAAACAAAGGAGCGCTATTATTTGGTATGGGATGCGGATACTCTCCCTCTAAGGAAAATTATTTTTTTTGATGAAGACTCAGGGCGCCCTTTTTTTACATTAAAGAGAGAATACCACAGAAGGTATTTCGAAACTCTAGAAGTATTATTAGGAATTAAAAAGACGATAGCATCCTCTTTTATTTCGGAGCATATGATGTTTGATACAAAGATATGTAACGAGATGTTGAGGGAAATCGAGAAAAACACAAAACTTCAAGGTGCCACTTTTTGGGAGAAAATTATCTCTGCGACAGTGGATGTGGAAGAACCGTTTTGCTTTTCAGAGTTTGAAACATATGGAACCTATTGTGCGATTAATCATCCAAATTGCTATCTAATGAGGAAATTGCAAACCTTACGACCAGGGTATTTATATTTAGGGGAAAATATTACAATCTCAAAGATTAAGAGGCTGTCAAAAGATTTTGATATAGCTTCATTTGAAGTGATAGACAGAAATCGACGCTATCGATGGATAGCTAGAGTATGTTGTTTCTTTGCCTTTTTTGTTGGTTTTTCAAGATCAATTAGATTGTCAAGAAAACTATTTAAATTTCTTTCTAAAACAAGATTAAAGTATTTTAAAAGGTTATATGCAGCGATACAAGAGAAGGAAGAATTTGATTTCTTTTTTTGTACTGAGCCACACTACTGTCCAAAATAATTTTTGAAGACGAGATTTTTAAAGATATAAAAAAGCATATCGGAATCCTTTAAAGTTTTAGTTACCACACTCAAACAAAAAAGGAAATCCGATATGCGAAAAGCA
>Ga0129317_1000176_pt1 | contig 83346 bp, 83 predicted proteins | sample Cm1ome_FD_94430 | JGI IMG/M metagenome (GOLD analysis project Ga0129317, IMG submission 94430) | Eastern black-and-white colobus group fecal microbial communities from Wisconsin, USA - Cm1105 metagenome | ecosystem: Host-associated > Mammals > Digestive system > Large intestine > Fecal | place...
GTAATTCACTTCCAAGGAAGATTCTGGGATATAAAACTCCAGATGAACTGTTTGACTTTGAGTTGGATAAGATCTATGCATCTTAATTTTCAAAAAGTGTGCAACTTCTTATTGCAATTTAGACATTTGTTTTTCTTTCATTTTTGCCAGAAATTTCATAATCAAATTCCTCCTTTGAAAAGATTTTATTGTCCTTTCTTACTGCTAATATAGCATGAAAACATCATTTACGCCCCACCCCAAACCCCTATTTCGGGTAGGCTAGGCAAAAAGATTTGACTATTTTTATGGAAAAGACGAAAATTCAACTGCAATCCCGGCTACGGCACTAATTGACGAGTGCGATGACTTACTTGTATAAGGGCATCAAAAAAATAAAGCCTAATGAGTTCACATCATTTGCGTAACTCATTAGGCTTTTCCATATTCTTATCTATATCTTGCATAATTCGTATCCTTTATCTGTCTTTACCAGCTTACCGGAACTAAGCCATTCATTCCACGCTTTACCGGCAGCCAAAACCAATGCTTTCTTCTCCTCCGGAGTCCTTACCCTGCCACGAGTACGTTTATAGGTTCTTGCTTCCGGTGTTAAATTCATTAAATCAGTTCTTCCTTTTTTCATTCACGCAGATAAATCTGTTACCTTATCTATACTCATAATCAGCAAACTCCTTTCTTGGTTATATTCTAAATCAGACATATTTAATAAGCAAACACTTATACTGATCTCCTCAAATAGAGTTTAGCATAAGTGACAGATGATGTCAAAGCTCCTTACTCTTGTATGCTCGCTTGTACTCTATACTCATAGAATAAACCTCATTGAATTGAACTGATAGTTATGTAAGTTTTACATATTTCTTGTTAGACTAATTCTTAACGTTTAAATCCTACAAATTCCTGGTCACGAAGTTTTGCGACTGAAAGGTAGACCTTTAGCGCTACCACGAAGGTAAACCCCACTCTAGCGATAGAGTGGGGTTGTTTTTTGTCTTTGCCAAAGTTTAAAAATGTTGTATAATAGTATGTTAGTTTATGTAAATGAATCTTTTGCGTTGCGTTTTGGACCTCAATTTTACTTTAAAGGCGATTTATTGCAGTATAAAGCTAAAAATCATGATGAAATAGCTATTTTTCTGTAAATCTTTTGTGAACGTGGCTAAAGTTTAAGATATTTTGTGATATAATTGATGTAACATCATAGAATGTTGGGAGTGATGATTATGACAAAGCAAAAGATACTTATTGCTGATGATGAAGTGCAGATTCGTGAAATTCTGCGTATATATTTTGAAAAAGAAGGCTTCGAGGTGGTCGAAGCAGAAGATGGAGCTGCGGCCATTTTAAAGGTGCAGTCTGAAAAACCTGATATTTTGTTGCTGGATATTATGATGCCTGTTTTGGATGGTATTGAAGTTTGCAAACAGGTGCGTAAGCTGACCGATATGCCCATTATCATGGTAACCGCCAAGGATGAAGACGACGACCGTATTGCCGGTTTGGAAATCGGCGCCGACGATTATATTACTAAGCCCTTTAATTCTCGCGAGGTTGTTGCCCGCGTCAAAGCGGTGCTGCGCCGCGCAGGTACGCAGGAGAAAAAAGGTGATGCTTCCCGTATTGTCTATGACGGTTTGATTGTTGACATGGACCAATATCAGGTAACGGCCTTTGGTAATAAAATGACCTTTACTACCAAGGAAATGGAGCTGCTGTGGTGCTTAGCTTCTAATCCCGGCAAGGCCTTTTCCCGTAATCAGCTGCTGGAAACTATTTGGGGTTATTCCTATTATGGCGATACCAGAACGGTAGATACTCACATTAAACGCATCCGTCAAAAGCTGAATATTCCCCCTGATTCCACATGGGATATTACCACAATTTGGGGCGTAGGCTATAAATTTGAAATTAAGGATAAATAATCAATGAAGAAATCCCTCAGTACTCGCCTGATGTATAGCTTCATGGTTGTTATAATTATCGTTGTCGTCGGGATTACAGCCGGTATTTCTTATTTGATTGCTGATTATTTTTTTGAAATTAAGGAGCAGGAGCTTACCGATAAGGGCCATGAGATGGGCGATACTATTGAAGCTTTTATCCGCATGGATGATAAGAATATGCTTTATCGCTATATTATAGCGGTAGACCGTTTGGTGGGCGCTCGTATTTGGCTGTTTGATGATAATTATGATTTGATTGCAGCTTCTTATTATGACGGCTCAGCAAAGGCAAATGAGTCGGATGCCTTAAAGCAGTTTTTAAAATATGGCGTACCTTCGCAGGAAGAGTTTAGAAACAACGCCAATAAGCTGGACAAGGATATTAAAGAAAGCAGCATTTCGTATCGGATAAGAATTATCTTGCATGATATATACGCAGGCAAATCTTTCAAATCGCAGATTTATCATCCGCATTATAAAGAGCAGGTTATTTTAGTAGGCGTGCCGTATGCAATTTCCGGTGGAAAAACCGGTGCCATTTTAATGATAGAACCGCTCAGCGGCTTTGAAAAATTTTTGCGTAATGTTTACATTTACATAATGATTGTAGGCGTGATAGCGATTTTGCTTAGCCTGCTGCTCGTCAAAAAGCTGTCGGGCATGATTATCAGGCCTGTACAGGAAATGAAGGACAGCGCTATGGCTATGGCATCCGGCGACTATTCGAGACGATTGGCGGTGCGGGGCGAAGATGAGATTGCTGAATTGGCAATTTCTTTGAACTCTCTTGGCAGTGACTTGAGCGATTACATTGCTAAAATGGAGCGGACAGAAAAAATTCGCCGGGATTTTGTAGCAAATGTTTCCCATGAGCTGCGCACACCGATTACAATTATCCGCGGCTATAACGAAGCTATCAGCGACGGTATGGTTTCTGATCCCGATGTGCTTCAGCGTTACCGTACTTTGATAAACGAGGAAACTGTGCGTTTGGAACGTATGGTGCGGGAGCTGTTGGATATCAGCAGACTGGAGTCCAGCGACCCCTTGACTTTAAACAATATGGATGAGCTGCCGTTGGCGGTTATCATTCGCAATGTAGCCGAAAAATTGAGTGTAAAAGCATTGAAACGTAAGATAACTTTTTGCGTTCACGCTGATGAAAACATTAAAATTTTAGGCGACGGCGACAAAATGGTACAATTAATTATGATTTTAGGCGATAATGCCTTGAAATATTCGCCGGAAAATGGTACTGTATCAATAGGCGCAAAAAAACTTGACGATGGCAGCGTGCTTCTGTCGGTAGTCGATCAAGGAAAGGGCATTCCGGAGGCAGAAATTCCTTTTATTTGGGAGCGATTTTATAAAGTAGAAAAATCTCACTGCCGCAGTGTTCCCGGTACCGGTTTGGGCTTAGCGATTGCTAAGGAGATTATTCGTGTTCACGGCGCAAGCGCCGAAGTAGTCAGCAAATGTGGCTTAGGAACCACATTTGAAATAAAATTTCCAAAGGATAAGGTAGTATGATATTAAAGTATGTTTGTCCAGATTACAGAGTAAAAAGTTTATTTGACATTTCGCCAAAATGGTTAAAGCGCAATGGCTATATGAAAATTGTTGTTGATGTAGACAACACTTTGCTGCCCCGCGATAAAAATCTTGTAGGTCCCCGCGCTATGACTTGGATTCGTCAAATGCACCAGCTTGGTATTAATGTAGCGCTGATTAGCAATAATGGCGGCGACCGTATGAAAGGTATTACCCGGCAAACCAATTTAGGCTGCATTATGCGTGCTGCAAAACCTTTGCCGATGGCTTATAAGCAAATAACCAAAGCTATGGGCGGCGGCAAAATCCTGTTTATCGGCGACCAGCTGATGACGGATGTTTTGGGTGCTAAATGGGCCGGACATCCGGTTGTTTGGGTGCAATCCTTAGGCGGAAAAGAGCATTTTATTACTCGCTGCACCCGTAAGCTGGAGAAATTTTTCGCAGGACGCTTGCAAAAGAATAATATGATGCCCAAGGAGCGCGTATTATGAAAATAGCTTTGCTGCAGTTAGCTATTCTGGAAAAGAATAAACAAGCCAACGTGGCTCACGGGCTGCAGCTGGCGCGGGAAACTGCGCCTGACCACGATTTACTTGTGCTGCCGGAGGTTTGGACCACCGGTTACAGCTTGGGCCATTTGGCAGAGGAAGCAGAGGACGAAGCGTCTGGCGTGGTGGCCGTTTTGCAGGCTGTCGCCGTGCAGAATCAATGCGCTGTTATCGCAGGTTCTGTGCCTATGCGCCGCAACGGCAAGGTTTATAATACATCCGTGGCTATTGATAAAACGGGTAAGCTGGTCAATTTTTATGATAAAGTGCATCTTTTCGGACTTTTTAACGAAGAACGCTTTTTTGCGCCAGGGAATAATTTTCAGGCCTATAATTTAGACGGCGTGTGCTGTGGCTCTACCGTTTGCTATGATTTGCGCTTTCCGGAGCTGTTTCGCCATTTAGCCTTGCAGGGAGCAAAAATAATTTTTTGCCCCGCCGAGTGGCCCACTTCTCGCGGCGATATTTGGCGTCTTTTGGCGCAGGCGCGCGCGGCGGAAAACCATACTTTTGTGGTAGCGGTAAACTGTGCGGGGCAATTTAAGGGCGCGCCGTTTTTTGGTCACTCTATGGTAGTAGCCCCAAGCGGCAAAATTTTGGCTGAAGCCGGTATGGAAGAAGAAATAATTTCCTGTACCATTGATTTGGCGGAGATTGACAAGGTACGCAGCAGACTAAACGCGTTAGCTGATGTGCGCAAGGAGCTGATTCAATAATGTTTTTTAGAAAAGTGTTGACCGGTTTAGCAGCCGGTCTGCTTTTGTGCGTCCAAGCGGGCTTTGCCGGTGTTTACGCAGCCGTGCCTAATGATGCGCCCAAGGATATCAAGCATATTATAGGCTTTTATTATGGCAACGGCGAAAATATTCTCATTCGCGAAAACGGCGGCAATTTGGAGCTTTTATACCGTTTTGCGCAAAAGGATAAGGATTTTTCCGGCGCGATTATTTATCCGCTGACGAAAGAGCATTTTGACGCTTATTTACTTAACGAAGTAGGTCCAATGAGCGGTTCCGAAGCCAACGTGCGCTTTGAGCGCGACTCTGACGGCTATGGCATTTCCTGCCGTGTAGGCGGACATATTTACAGCCGTTATTTTTTAGGCAGAACTACGGGAGAGCGGGCGAAAGAGTTTCGTTTTCCGGAGCATTCGGCAGAAGAATGGGCTGCTATGCGTGCAGAGACTAATAAGGCAGCAGTGCCGGAGGTTTTGAGCGCGGGACAGCAGGCAGAATTAGTGGACGCGGCGACTGTTGCCGGTTTACACATTGATTCCCGTTACGGCGTGGCGGATAATTGTTTTGGCGCGCCGCTATATAACAGCGAAAAGCTTTTTGTGGGCAGCGAAGCGGCTCAGGCCTTGACCAAGGTGCAGCAGCATTTGGCGGCGTATGGCTACGGCTTGGTGCTGTGGGATGCTTATCGTCCGTGGAGCGTCAGCAAGCTGGCTAATTTGGCTTTACCCTCGGATAAAAAGCATTTGCTGGAGGATCCGGAGACTAAGGGCAGCGCTCACAATACGGGCAACGCTGTGGATGTAAGCCTGTACGATTTGGCGACCGGCGAGCCAATCGAGATGATCAGCGATTTTGACGAGCCTTCCATGCGTCAATTTGCCGGCTATGCAGGCGGCACCAGCCGTCAGCGTTATCTGCGCAGTCTGCTCAAGGAAAGTATGGAGCTATACGGATTTAAAGGTATTGAGATGGAATGGTGGCATTTTGATTACCAGCCGTCTATTAATTGGGCACATTTAAATGTGCCGGTGCCCTGATTTATAAATTGCAAATAATTACTAAAATATAATGTTGATAAATTTTTAAGCATGTTGATTTCCGTTAAAGAAAGCGAGGTACTAACGATGAATGTATATGATAATGCTAACGAATTAGCCAAAGCTATGCGCGAAAGCCACGAATTTAAAAAATTAAAAGAGGCTGCTGCCGCTTTAGCTAAAGACGAAAACGCAAAAAAAATGGTGGATGAATTTTTAGCTTTGAACCAACAGGCAGAGATGGAAAAATATCAAGGAAAAGAGCCTGCTAAAGAAACTACGGAAAAAATTCAAAAGCTTTACGGCGTACTGTCTTTGAACAGCGACGCTATGCAATATCTTAATTCCTTTATGCGTTTTCAAATGATGCTGGCTGACGTGACCAATTCTATTCAGGATGTGGTCAAAGAAGCTATGGGCGAAAAATAACGGGAGACAAACATGGATTTGCAGGCTATTTTTGCAGGCTGCACAGCCAAGCCCCTGCTGGCAGGCGAGCCTATGAAAAAGCATACATCCTTCCGAATTGGCGGGCCGGCAGATTTGCTGGCAACGCCATCTGACGAAGCAGAGCTGCGGGAGCTGCTGGCGCGAGCCGTAAGAGAAGATATTCCGGTGACCTTAATTGGTAATGGTTCTAATCTTTTGGTGCGCGATAAAGGTATTCGCGGGCTGGTGATTAAGCTGGGCAATATGCTTAATAATATTAAGGTTGAGGGCGAGTTGATAACTTTCGGCAGCGGTGTATCCTTGGCGTTGGCTTCTAAAAAAGCAGCCAGCCTGGGACTTAGCGGTTTGGAATTTGCCGTAGGCATTCCCGGCAGCATTGGCGGCGCAGTGTATATGAACGCCGGCGCTTATGACGGAGAAATGTCTAAAGTTGTTACTAAAGTGCGCGTTATGGATTTTACGGGTACAGTAAGCGAGCTGTCCGCTGAAGAACTGTATTTTGCTTACCGTCACACAGCGCTGCAAAACAGCGGCAAAATTGTCACCGGCGTAACTGTAAAGCTCATTGCCGCAGATAAAGAAGCGATTGCTGCTAAAATGGCAGATTTCAGCAGCCGCAGAATCAGCAAGCAGCCTTTGGAGCTGCCCAGTGCAGGCAGTATGTTTAAGCGGCCCGCAGGCTATTTTGCCGGAACTTTAATCGATCAAACAGGCTTAAAAGGCTATACTGTAGGAGGCGCGCAGGTTTCTAAAAAGCATGCAGGTTTTGTGGTGAATATTGGCGGAGCTACTGCAGCCGATGTTTTGCAGCTGATTAGAGACGTGCAGAACAAGGTTTTTGCTGCCCACGGCGTACATTTGGAGCCGGAAGTGCTTGTTTTAGGCGAAGAATAGAGCATAATGGAGAAATATTTCGTGGAAGAATTGTTGAATGAGCAGGAAATACATACGCTGGGTTTGCAGGCGCTTAGCCTTTGGCTGGAAAAGCATAATTTTGCAGTTGATTATATGCAGACGGAAAAATGCGTTGTGCCCCATGTGTTTGCTTTAAGCGGCAAGGTGCTGACGGTTATTGTGGCTGCCGTGGATATGTATCCTAAAAAAGGCGTGGTGTCCGAGGTTGATAAGGCTGCTGCTTTAAAGGTAGCGGGCGAGCTGCATGCGTTGTGCGCTGTGGCTTCCATTGGCCTTGCCAATATGGACGGCGTAGCGACGGGAGATAAGGAGCTTATCGGCAAGCCATTGAAAAACGGCCATTATCAGGCAGATTTTGGCGGTTTGGAATATATTCAGTTTGAAGATTGAGGTGTTCCTATGGATTTGTTAAAGGTCGACACAGAAAAATGTCTGCGCTGCGGCATTTGCGTTGATTGCTGTCCTTCCTGTATTTTAACCTTGGGGGATAACGGTCCGGAATGTAATTTTGATCGCGGCTGCATGAGCTGCGGTCAGTGCGTAGCTATTTGTCCTGTGGGCGCTTTAGATAATAAATATGCGCCTTTAGCCGAGCAGCGTCCTGTAACTATGCCAATGCCGGCACCAGAGACTGCTTACGAATTTTTGCGGATGCGCCGCAGTGTGCGTAATTTTAAGCCGCAGCCGCCTACGGAGGAGGAAATCACCCGTATGCTGGATGTGGCCCGTTACGCGCCGACTGCCGGAAATTCCCAGGGGATGTATTACGTCGTTATTCGCGACGCGGAAAAAATCAAGGCCATTGCCGAGGCTGTTGCCTGCTGGATGGAGGATGAGGTTGCCGCCGCTACGGAAAATAAACGCTATTTTATGACGGTGCTGCGTGCTTATCGCGAGCGCGGGCAGGATATTATTGCCCGCCATGCACCCTGCTTGATTTTTGCTTTAGCGCGCCGGTTGAATATTACAGGCGTATCTAACGCCGAGCAAAGCTGGGCTTATGCCGAACTTTTTGCTCCGACTATTGGCTTGGGCACAACTATTGCAGGATTTATCCAAAGCTGCGGCATTGCAGGCTATAAGCCGCTTTTGGATTTGGTTGGCGTGCCGCCGAAGCATAAAATGGTGGGCGCGCTGATGGTTGGCTATCCTAAATATAAATACAAACGGATGCCGGAGCGTCAGCATTTAAAGGTGGATTTTAAATAAGGCGGCGTAGCCGCGTTTTTACTAACGTCCTAGCGTACTGCTTGCAGTGCGCCGGGGCGTTTTTTATTAGCCATATTCGGCGATATAATTCGTTCAAGGTCATTATCATACTTTTTCTTAGGGCAGGACGGCAAAGCAAACAATCACAGCAATAATGACTACGGTATTACAATGGCATTTTTTGCAATTTTTTTCACTCCTTGAAAAAATTTTTAGGGGGTGAATTTTTGGAGAAAAAAGTAATTGTATATATAGGGGAATTTTTTTAGCGGCGCGTTTCTGGAGCAAAATGTGCCGGAAATAACCGTTTGCAGTAAAAAACTCTGCCGCTCTTGGCGGAATTTGGTATAATAGAGAAAAGCTGGAAAAGCAAAGATTTAATGGAGGCTGCCATGTTTGCAGTAAATGTAGCGATAAATTTACCGGTGAAAAGTATTTTTCGCCAATATACCTACGCTGTGCCGGAAACGTTGCCCTTTTTGGATGTAGGCTGGCGCGTAGTAGTGCCTTTTAGCGGGCAAAAGGTGGAGGGCTTTGTTGTAGCAAGAACGGCTATGCCCACGGAGCCAAAGCTTTTGGCGAAAATAAAATATGTGGAAGCTGCTCTTGGCAGCCGGCCTTGGTTCGATACCGAAATGCTGGCTACCGCCAAATGGCTGGCCAATTATTATATGTGCAGCCTGGCGGAAGCCATGCGCTTATTTGTACCCGGGAAAACCAGTATTAAACGCCATGCTGTGCGCGACGAGCAGGGAAGACTGCTTTATTATGCTTACGACCAGCGTTTGAAGGCTAAAACTGTTTTAGCATACGCTATCAACGAGCAGGGGCAGGAAGCTTTAGAGACAGGCATTTTGGTGAAAAAGGCCAAAGGACAGCACGCGGCGCTGGCATTTTTGGCAGATGTTCAGGACTGGCTTAGTGCGGCAGAGCTTGAGAGCAAAGGCATAAGTAAGGCTGTAATTAAAGCCTTAAGGGAACATAATTTTATTGCCGTAGGCGAAAAACGTATTTTGCGCAACAGCTATAACCGTCCGGCAGAAATCGGCGCTAAGCTTAAGCTGACAGACGAACAGCAAATTGCCGTTAGCAAAATTAACGCTGCTATTGACAATAGAGACGCGCAGAACGCTGAAAAAAATAGGACGGCCGTTTTTTTGCTGCAAGGCATAACCGGCAGCGGCAAGACCGAAGTTTATTTGAGAACGGCGGCGCATGCGGTGGCTAATGGCAGGCAGGTGCTGATGCTGGTGCCGGAAATAGCGCTTACGGCGCAGCTGGTCAAGCGTTTTCAGGCTTGGTTTGGGCAGCAGATAGCCGTAGCTCATTCTAAATTGTCGCAGAACGAGCGCGGCGACGTGTGGTACAGAATGCGCACCAAGCAGGCTATGGTGCTGATTGGCGTGCGCAGCGCTGTGTTTGCGCCCTTTGCCGATTTAGGCTTGGTGATTATCGACGAGGAGCATGAGGGCAGCTACAAGCAGGAGGAGCGTCCTAATTATCATGCGCGGGAGGTGGCCTTGGCGCGCTGCCGCAATACAAAGGCCGCGCTGGTTTTGGGCAGCGCTACGCCGGATGTTTGCAGCTATTATCGGGCCTTGACCGGAGAATATGAGCATTTGCGTTTGACTAAACGCCCCAACGGCAGCCGTTTGCCGCAGGTAAAAATTGTGGATATGCGCCAGGAATTAGCGGAGAAAAATTTTAGTGTGCTGTCGCGCAGCCTGCAGCAGGAGTTAGTGCAGACCGTAGCGGAAGGCGAGCAGGCTATTGTACTTTTGAACCGCCGCGGCTATTCCACCTTTGTGATGTGCCGTGACTGCGGCCATACAATTACTTGTCCTCATTGCGCGGTGGCGCTGGTTTATCACAGTGCGGGCGAGGATATGCGATGTCACTATTGCGGCAATACGGCGCCTGTACCCGATGAGTGCCCCAATTGCCACAGCAGGCGCATAAAATTTTTTGGTACGGGCACGCAAAAAGCGGAGCAGGAGCTGGAACGTCTGCCGGAGGTGCGGGTGCTGCGCATGGATCAGGATTCTACCATGGCCAAATTTGCTCATGAAGAAATTTTACATAAATTTGCCGACGGCGACTATAATGTGCTGATTGGCACGCAGATGGTGGCGAAGGGCCACGATATTTCCAATGTTACCTTAGTAGGCGTTCTCTCGGCAGACAGTGCGCTGAATCTTCCGGATTACCGCGCGTCGGAGCGCGCGTTTTCGCTGCTGACGCAGGCGGCAGGGCGTGCGGGACGCGGCGACAGACCCGGCAAGGTAATTTTTCAAACTTATGATGCCGAAAATAATATTATCAAATTAGCTGCCGCCCAGGATTATGACAGCTTTGCCAAGGAGGAATTACAGGCGCGGCAGGAGTTTTTTTATCCGCCGTTTTCCCATATGTTGAAGCTGACTGTGTGGGATAAGGATGACGGCGCGGCGCTGGCCGTAGCCAAAAAAGTGGTACTGTATTTACAGCGTCTGCAAATTGAAGGTAAGCTGCAAAATTTGCAGCTTGGCGGGCCGTTTCCTGCTTTAGTAGCTAAGGTGCGGGATATGTATCGTTTTAATGTGCTGATTAAGGCGCAAAATATGGAGCAAGTCAAGCAGGCGTTGCTTGCCGGCGAGTTTAAGGATCTGCCGCAGCTGTTTTTTGACGTAGATCCCGCGAGCGTGGTGTAATTCAACTTCTTTGCAGGCAAAGAAATTGGGACGTTCGGTGTGCAAGCGGCACGTCCGCGCGCTGATTTAATTCAACTTCTTTGCAGGCAAAGAAGTTGCAAGAAACCTCGCGCTTTTCAAAGCGCGGCAAAGAATAGAGCTTCAACCCTGAAGTGGCATCGCCATTATACGGTCGCAACCGGGCAAAAGCTCCCCCAAGGCTAGTGGTTCCAGGTCAGTTCGGCTCGCAATGCAAGGCTTTGGCGGTCTACCGCAAAGTTGGTTGTTCGCTAGCGTGCTTTTTGTACTTGCCAGCACCAAAAATACTCACCGTTGCGTGCTAGTTTTTAGCTACCAAAGTAAGCAAGAAGCTTATCTATTGTTCGTTCAGCGTGCTAACGTAGTCATTATTGCTGTGGTTGTTTGTTTTGCGAATTAACGTTATCACTATGAAGTTCGTGGGACTTACTGCCTGCAATGAAAGGCTCTTTTTGCATACTTTTTACCCTAAAGGGCACGCGTCTTACCTCAAGAAAAAGTATGATATATAAGCTATGCGTGCCGCTTGCACGCCTGCAACAAAAGGCTCTTTTTGCATACTTTTTACCCTAAAGGGCACGCGTCTTGCCCTAAGAAAAAGTATGATAATATCTTAATGTTCGCAATGAGTGCGAACGTAATATATTGTCGTTAACTTTTTGAAGATGCGGACACGCGGAATTGTTCTTGCAACTCTGCAAGAACAATTTGAATTTGCCCAAAGTATTAGATACGTGGTATAATAAACTGTTAATACTATATATTTTTGGCAGAGCTTACTCTGTCGACATTAAGATAGAAATGTGAAGCTAGTTAAGGAGGATTTTACTCGATGGCAAAAAAATTGCTGAAGATTTTGGTGGCAGGCGATCCGGTGCTGCGCCAGGTGGCGAAACCTGTGGACCGCATAGATAAAAAAACTCAACGTTTATTAAAGGATATGGCGGAAACCATGTATGCTGCTGACGGCGTGGGCTTGGCTGCGCCACAGGTTGGCGTTTCCAAACGCATGGTGGTAATCGATGTGGGCGAGGGGCTTTTTGAGCTGATCAATCCCGTGATTGTTAAAAAAGAAGGCTCAGTTGTGGGCGGCGAAGGCTGCTTATCCGTGCCCGATTACGAGGGTGAGGTAGAGCGCGCCAGCTATGTGGAATGCGAATTTACCGACCGCACCGGCAAGCGTATGCTGCTGCAGGCTCACGATTTGCTGGCCGTTTGCATTCAGCACGAATTGGATCATTTGGACGGCGTGCTTTTTATTGATAAGGCGCAGGTTGTGACGCCCAAGAAAAAAGAAAATCCCGCCGACGTTGTCAAATAAGAGGTAAAAAATATGCGCATAGTATTTATGGGAACGCCTGATTTTGCCGTAGGCAGCCTGAAGGCGCTCAGTGAAAGTGGTAAATATGAAATCGTCGGCGTCGTAACGCAGCCCGACCGTCCCAAGGGACGCGGCAACAAGATGCTGATGACGCCGGTAAAAGAATATGCTTTAAGCAAGGGTTACGACGTTTATCAGCCGCAAAAGGTGAAAACGCCGGAATTTGTGCAAACCTTGCGTGACATGCAGCCTGATTTAATTGTGGTAGCTGCCTTCGGCCAATTTTTAAGCCGGGAAATTTTGACCATGCCGCGATATGGCTGCATTAACGTTCATGCTTCTTTGCTTCCTAAATATCGAGGGGCAGCGCCAATTCAGTATGCTATTATCAAGGGTGAAAAAGAATCCGGCGTTACCATTATGCAGATGGATATTGGCATGGATACAGGCGCTATGTTGGGCAAGGTCGTCGTGCCTATCGGCGAAAATACTACTATGGGCGAGCTGCACAATGAGCTGCGCAACAAGGGTGCGGAGCTTTTGCTGGCAGTAATAGAAAAAATTTCGGCAGGCACCGCAGTAGCGGAGCCGCAGAATAATGCTGAAGCAACCTATGCGACGCTGTTGGACCGCAGTATGGAACGAATTGATTGGAGCAGGTCGGCGCAGGAGGTACACAATTTGATTCGCGGTTTTAATCCCGCACCCAGTACCTTTACAACATTGCCTAACGGTAAGAATCTTAAAATTTGGGGCAGCCGTTTGACGGATAAAAGCAGCGGCGACGCTGCCGGAACAGTAGCAGAGATTGGTAAGCATAGCTTTTTTGTAGCTTGCGGCAGCGGTGTAGTAGAAATTATCGAGGTGCAGCCGGAGTCTAAAAAGCGTATGCCGGCGCAAGTATTTATTAACGGTCGCGGCGTTCAGGTAGGCGATATTTTAGGAGAGCCGGTTGCGAAGTAAGGAGTTCTTTTTCCATGATGGAAGACGTATTTAAACCGAAAAAACGTATTTTTATGGCGTTAACTTCTTTCAGCGCGCTGTTAGGCGCGTTGATGGTGTATGTGGTTTGGAAGGTTACGGTGCCGGGCTTAGCGCAGATTAACCAGCTGCTGCCCGTGATTTTCGGCGTTTTGTCGGTAATTATAGTTTTTGCTTTAATGAGCGGCATTTTAGGTATTGTGATGGCGTTGTTAGGTATTCCCGTAATTAGATTTTTCTTTTTTTGGGCGTGGAAGGCTATCAATATTTTATTCCCCTTAGCCGTGGTTTTAGGCAGAATTTTTAATATTCCCCGCGAAAAAATTGAGCAGTCTTTTATTGAGGTCAGCAATAATCTTGTTTTGCAGCACAAGGTGAAGGTGCCCGGCAGCAGAATTATGATTTTAACGCCCCACTGTATTCAGCGCGATACCTGCGTGCATAAAATTACCCGCAATGTAGAAAACTGTCGCCAGTGTGGAGGCTGCTGCGTGGGTTTCATGCTGGCGCTGGCACATAAATACGGCTGTTCTTTTGCTGTGGCTACGGGCGGCACTTTGGCGCGGCAGATGGTGAAGCAGGCCAGACCTAAAGCTATTGTAGCCGTAGCCTGCGAGCGCGATTTGACCAGCGGTATTCAGGACGTATTTCCGCTGCCGGTTTTGGGCGTGCTGAATGAGCGTCCTTTTGGACCTTGCTTTAACACTCGCGTTGATTTACACAAATTAGAAGCAGCCATTTTAACTTTTTTAGATGACGAGGAAACTAAAGATAAGAATGCAGAAACAGCTAAGCAGGAAAGTTAAAAATAAAAAGCAGCAGTTGCCTAATAACGCCCGCGGTGCAGCCTTGACTGTGCTGCAGCAGGTGTGGGATGAGGGCGCATATACCAATATCGCCGTGAATAAATATTTGCGCACACACGAATTAGAGGATGTGGAGCGCCGTTTATTTACGGAGCTGGTCTATGGCTCTGTAAAAGCGTTGGGCACTTTGGATTGGTATTTGGCAAAATGCGTGAGCCGTCCTTTGACGCAGTTGGAAAAGCCGGTGCTGGCTGTTTTGCGGCTGAGCGTTTATCAGCTTATCTATATGACGAAAATTCCTGCTGCCGCTGCCTGCAATGAGGCGGTGAAGCTGGCGCGTTGCGTGAGCCACGAGGGCAGCGCCAAATTTGTTAATGGCGTGCTGCGCGGACTTTTGCGTAAACGGCAGGCGGGAGAATTAAATTTTCCTACGGAGGAGCAGGACGACGCAGGTTTTTTGTCCCTGCAATATTATCATCCCCGCTGGCTGGTGAAGCGTTGGCTAGGGCCTTGGGGACGCGAAGGAACGGAAAAGCTTTTGGCTTTTGATAATACGGCGGCTCCCGTTTGTTTGCGGGTGAATACGCTTGCAACGACTAAAGAAAAGCTTATAGACGTTTTAGAGAACGAGGGCGCGGAGGTACAGGCTTCCAAGTGGTGCGTTGACGGCATTGTTTGCACGAAGCTGCCTGCTTTGGGTAAGCTTTTGGGCAAGCTGCACAATGCTTTTTATGTGCAGGATGAAAGTTCTATGCTGGTGGCAGGCGTTGCTGCTCCTCAAGCCGGTATGGCGGTGCTGGATTTATGTAGCGCGCCCGGAGGCAAAACTACGCACTTGGCGCAGCTGATGGAAAATCAAGGCAGTATTATCGCTTGCGATATCCATGAGCATAAATTGCAGTTAATTCAAGAAAACGCAGAGCGTTTGGACATAAGCATTATCAAACCGCAAATTAACGACGGTACGGTGCTGCGGGAAGAATGGCTGCGCAAATTTGATAGAGTTTTGGTGGACGCTCCCTGCTCGGGCACGGGCGTTTTGCGGCGCAGGGCGGAGGCGCGCTGGCGTAAGCAGCGTGCCGATTTAAAGCTGTTCCCGCCTTTGCAGCTGGCGATATTGCAGAATGCCGCTCAATATGTTAAGGACGGCGGGCGCTTGGTATACAGCACCTGCACCATTGAGCAGTCCGAAAATCATTATTTGGTAGAAGAATTTTTAGCTAAAAACAGCGGCTGGCGCAGAGCTGCCTTTACGCATCCCGTAACCGGCGAGCCGATAGAAGAATTGCAGCTGCTGCCGCAAAAGGACGGCGTTGACGGCTTTTATATCTGCGCTTTAGAGAGAAAATAAAATTAATAAGATGATAACGAAAACAGAACTTTTTGGCTTAACAATAGAAGAATTGCAGGAACAGCTGCTTGCTAAAGGCTTGAAAAAATTTCGCGCGAAGCAGATTTTTCAATGGCTGTACCAAAAATCAGTTTTTGATTTCAGCGCCATGCGTAATTTGAGCAAGGCGGATATCGCGCTGCTGGAGGAAAATTTTACGGTGCTGCCGCGGCAGATAACCATTTTGCGCGAGCAAAATTCCTGCGACGGCATGACCGTTAAGCTGCTTTTAGCCTTGCCGGACGGCAATAGTGTAGAAACGGTTTTGATGCACCATGATTATGGTTATAGTGTGTGTGTTTCCAGTCAGGTTGGCTGCGACATGCACTGCGCTTTCTGCGCTAGCGGGTTAAAAGGCGCGGTGCGCAATCTTACGGCAGCAGAAATTATTGCGCAGGTTTATTTGTTTAACGAGCGTCTGCGGGACGCGCAGGCTATGGTAAGCAGAGTAGTTGTTATGGGCAGCGGCGAACCCATGCTGAATTTTGACGCAGTTTTGGGCGCGCTGGATTTTCTGCATCGTGAGGACACCAGCTTTATGAGCTACCGCAATATGACGATTTCTACCTGCGGCATTATTCCCGGTATCCGCCGTTTGGCAGAGCAGGGCAAGCCTATTAATTTGGCAGTTTCGCTGCATGCAGTAAAAAGTGATTTGCGCAGTAGTTTGATGCCTGTGAATAGGGGCTTTCCCTTTGTGGATGTTATAGCTGCGGCCGAGGATTACAGTCAGTCAGGCGGCCGCCAGGTAACCTATGAATATATTCTTTTGCGTGGCAAAAACGACAGCGTGCAGGACGCGGAGCTTTTGAGTAATTATCTACGCTTTAAGCACGCCAGCGTAAATCTTATTCCGGCTAATCCTGTGCCGGAGCAGGGCTTTGAACGTCCTTCAAAGCAAACAGTAGAAAAATTTTTGCAGACCTTGCAAAAAAACAGGATTAACGCTACGGTGCGTAAGGAAATGGGCAAAGATATTGACGCGGCCTGCGGTCAGCTGCGGGCTAAATTTGCCAAGGAACAGGAGCAAAAATTATGCAAGTAGTCAGCAGAACCCATGTGGGGCTGGTTAGAGAAAATAACGAGGACGCTTTGCTGGTGCGCGAACCGTATTTGTTCGCTGTGGCAGACGGTATGGGCGGTTACGCTGCGGGAGAGGTGGCCAGCCGTTCAACGATTAAGGCTTTTGAAACTGCCACACATAGCCTGCGCCATGAGCAGGGCGAGCAGGATATTTTCAATGTGCTGCGCGAAGCTTTTGCTAAAGCTAACGTACACGTGCTTAAAATGGCTGCCAGCAATGATAAATTTAACGGTATGGGCACCACGCTGACAGCACTTTATCTACCCGACGAAGCAACAGCTTTTTGCTGCCATATCGGCGACAGCAGGTTGTATTTGTATCGCGGCGGCGAACTGCAGCAAATTACGCGTGACCATACCTATGTGGCTGATTTGCAGGCCAAGGGCGAAATTACGGAAGAAGAAGCATTGATTCATCCTAAGCGGCATATGTTAATGCAGGCTATGGGGGTGGAAGAAAATATTCAGATTGACAGCATTCGTTTCGCTGTGCAGCCTCGTGACCGTCTGCTTTTATGCAGCGACGGTTTAAGCGATATGCTGCGTGACAAGGAAATTGCCGCAGTTTTAAACGATGCTGATTTAGAGCATACGGCGGATGAATTATTAGAGCACACTTTAAACAATGGTGGACGCGACAACGTCTCGTTTATTTTGTTAGCCTTAACGCCTACAGCAGCTCAGAAGGAGGAAAGCAGTAATGGATAAAAACGGCACAACCATATTAAATGGGCGTTACGAAATTATTCGTCCCATTGGTTATGGCGGTATGGCAGAGGTTTTTTTAGCCCATGATCAGCTGCTTGACCGTGATGTGGCAGTAAAAATGTTGCGCGACCAATTTTTGAGCGACAAAGAGCTTTTGCAGCAGTTCCGGCGCGAAGCAAAATCAGCGGCGCGTTTGGTACATCCCTATATTATCAATATTTACGATGTAGTTTCCGACGGCAGTAGCCAATATATCGTTATGGAATATGTGGACGGCGTTACTTTGAAAGAGTATATGCAGGAGCACAAGTTGGGCTTAAATACCGTTTTAGAAATTGGCGTGCGTTTGGCAGACGCTTTGGAACACGCACACAGCCACAATGTTATTCACTGCGACATCAAACCGCAGAACATTCTGTTGGAAAAAAATCTCAATCCTAAAATTGCTGATTTTGGCATAGCAAAAATGGTTACAAACCAAACCATGGTTTATTCCAAGTCTGTGATGGGCTCCGTGCATTATATTTCACCGGAGCAGGCCGGCGGCGGCAAAATTACCGCGTGCAGCGACGTTTATTCCTTAGGTATCGTACTGTTCGAGATGCTGACAGGAAAAGTTCCGTACACCGGCAATACGGCTGTGGCGGTAGCGATGATGCACGTGGAAAAGCCTGTGCCTAAGCTGGCAGATTATATGGAAAATGTACCCGAGGGCTTGCAGGAAATTATTGACAAGGCCTTGGCAAAACGCTGCGAGGATAGATACGCCAACGCCGGCCAGCTGCGCCGGGATCTGCTAAATATCAAAATGAAGCTTTTTCCATTTAGCGACGAGGATTACACTCATGAACTGCGGCCTATGAAAAATACAGCTTCTTATACGGACGAAGCAGAGGCTACGGTAATTATGAAGCCGGTGCAGCGCGCGCAGGCTGACGACATGGAAGCAACCGTGATCCTGCCTGTAAAGCGCCGGGAGCAGACTGCTGCAAAGGATGAGCAGCAGAAAGAAGAAGCAAAGGATATGCAGAAGCCAATGAGAAAAAGAAAAATCAACTATACCAAGCTAATAATTTTTATTACTCTGTGCGTGGTGGCAATTTCGGTAGTGGCGCATTTTATTTTCAACCGCGCTTTAAAAGAGGTTGCCGTGCCCGACGTAACTAATATGACGGTGGTTGAGGCGCAGAAACTGCTGGAGGAAAATGAATTTAAGGTAGACTTGGAAGAAAGATACGGCGACCCTGCGAAGTTTAAGCCCGGTACGGTTATGGAGCAATCGCCTAAGGCCGGAGAAAAACGCAAGCAGCGCAGCCTGATTGTTTTAATCATCAGCAAGGGCGCAGAGCTGAAAGCGGTGCCCGAGGTTTTAGGCATGTCTGAAAATAAGGCCGAAAAAATGCTTATGGACGCAGGCTTTAAAATCGGCAGGATAACTAGAAAGCATGACCCGAAGCAGCGCTTAGGCGTTGTTTTGGGGCAATCGCCTAAGGCTTTAGATAAAGCGCCTAAAGGCAGCGATATTGATTTGGTTATCAACGAGGGAGATAAAGAAATTCCCAATATAGTGGGTAAATCTGTTGCGGAAGCTAAAAGAATGCTGCAAGCGGCCGGTTTGAAGTTGGGTGAAATTAAGGAAGTAAACGACCACAGCGCCGTGAAAAATGTAGTTTTGGCCTGCAATCCTAATGCAGGCGTAAAAATCAGCCAGGGAGACGCAGTAAGCATTTCTGTGGCTGCGGGCAGCGGCAAAAAAAGCAACGCGTATGTAGAATTTGTCATTCCCGGCAATAAACCTACCGCTGTGCAGCTTGTGTTGATTGATGGCGAAGGCAAAAAGGATATTTATCGCGGCACGCAAAATGGCGGCGTGCGTCTGCGCCAGCGCGTAGAATATATGGCTCCGGCCAGAGTGCAGCTGTACTGCAGCGGCAAATTGACGAGCGAAAAGGTTTTGTAAAAAATGGCAGAGCTTCAAGGTCTTGTATTAAAAAATTATAACGGTTATTATTATGTTCAGGTGGGTGAAGCAACCTACACCTGTAAAATTAAAGGTAAAATGAAGCAGAAGCGTTTTTCTTTAGTTACAGGCGACAGAGTTTTATTAGAAGCAGAAAATAATGGCGAAGGTATGATTAAAAATGTGCTGCCGCGCAAAAATTTTCTGCTCCGGCCGGCCATGTCGAATATTGATTTATTTGTGGCGGCGTTTGCCTGCGCTGCGCCGGATTTTAGCTTTCTGTTGGCAGATAAACTGCTGGCTTTGGCGGAGCTGGCGCAGATTCCGGTGATTTTGGTATTGAATAAAGCGGATCAAGCGCCAGAAGGGCTGATTGAGCAGGTGAAAAATGTCTACGAGGCAGTTGGCTACGAGGTTTATGCTATTTCTGCTAAAGAAGGAACCGGGGTAGCTGCGCTCAAAGAACGCCTGCGGGGCAGGCTGTGCGCTTTCGGCGGACCTTCCGGCGTGGGCAAATCCTCGACGATTAACGCTATTGACAGCAATGTGGAGCTGCGCACTGGTACGGTAAGCGAAAAAATTGGACGCGGTAGGCATACTACGCGCTTTGCTCAGCTGCTGCCCTTTGACGAGGGCTATATCGCCGATACTCCGGGCTTTGGTAATCTGCTTTTAGAGGGTGTGGAGGAGGCGCAGATTTTGAGCGCTTTTCGCGAGTTTGCCGATTATGAGTATGGCTGCCGCTTCTGTCCCTGTTCTCACACTCATGAGCCGGTGTGTGGCGTTAAGACAGCGGTGGCGGCTGGCAAAATTGCCGCCAGTAGATATGCTTCCTATTTAGCTATGCTTGAGGAAATAAAATTGTTGAAAGAGAAAGAGGGAAGAAAATGCTGATTAAAGTTGCTCCATCTATTTTATCCGCAGATTTTGCTTATTTAGCAGACGAAATTAAAAAAATTGAGCTGGCAGGAGCGGACTGGGTGCATATAGACGTTATGGACGGCGCTTTTGTGCCTAATTTAACCTTTGGCGCTCCCGTAGTAAAATGTATTCGCAAAACCACCAAGCTTTTCTTTGACTGTCATTTGATGGTAGAAAATCCCGAAAAATATATTGCTGATTTTAAAGCTGCCGGCGCCGACCAAATCGTAGTGCATGCAGAAGCAACCAGGCATCTGCATCGCTGCATTCAGCAAATCAAAAGCGAGGGTATGCAGGCAGGCGTAGCTTTAAATCCCGGCACTCCCTTGTCTGCGCTTGAAGAAATTTTGCCCTATGTGGATATGGTGCTGATTATGAGCGTTAATCCTGGCTTTGGCGGACAATCCTTTATCGAGAGTATTGTGCCGAAAATTGCCCGCTTGCGTAAAATGATTACTGACGCAGGCCTAGCCGTAGATATTCAGGTAGACGGCGGTATTAACGATAAAACTTCTAAGCTGGTGCGTGAAGCAGGCGCTAATATTCTCGTTGCCGGTTCTTATGTTTACGGCGCAGAGGATACTAAGGCTGCCATTGCGTCGCTCAAAGCTTAATTTTGCAAGTTTTGTAAATTGCTTTACAAATTTACTGCGAAAATAAAATTGCGGAAAATTTTTTGCTAAAACTGTTGACGCTATCTATAAGTAGTAGTAAAATATGCACAACTTCAAACATTGCCACAAACCGTTGAGATGGAGATCAAATCGGTAAATGCGCTTACAGAGAGTCCGGGTAGCTGGGAGCCGGATAGAGATGCAGACCGACAAATGGACCATTGAGGGAACAGTCAAATTAGATTTTTCTAAGAGTATTCTGTTACGCAGCACCTGCGTTATGGGTGAGGGATGTGATGGCATTCTGCAAAAGTGCGCTAGTAATAGCGAAACAAGGTGGTACCGCAGGTATATGTAATGATGACCTGTCCTTGATGAATTCAGGGACAGGTTTTTTTATTGGTTAAGGTAAATTTCTCATTACATTTAAAATTTTCCAAGCGGTATTCTGTATAACTCATTCCTAATAGGCAATAGAAAGAAAAATTTTTGTAACCGATTAAGAGGAGTTGGTTAGAATGATTAAAGAAGCAATTGTAAAAATAGTTGACAAACAGGATTTGAGCTACCGTGAAGCCTACACTGTTATGAGTGAAATTATGAGCGGTGCCACTACTGCTACGCAGAACGCAGCTTTTTTGGCGGCGCTGTCCACTAAAAGTACCACGGCCGAAACTACCGACGAGATTGCAGGCTGTGCCGCCGCTATGCGCGACTATGCTATAAAATGCGAAACCGGTATGGATGTATTTGAAATAGTAGGCACCGGCGGCGATAACGCCAATAGCTTTAATATTTCTACAACCTCCGCTTTAGTTGCAGCCGCAGGCGGCATTAAGGTAGCAAAACACGGTAATCGCGCCGCTTCTTCTCAATGTGGCACTGCCGACTGTTTGGAGGCTTTAGGCGTAAATATTCATCAAAGCCCGGAAAAATGTGTGGAGCTGTTAAATGAAGTTGGTATGTGTTTCTTCTTTGCACAAAAATATCATACTTCTATGAAATATGTGGGGACAATTCGTAAAGAACTAGGTATTCGCACGGTATTTAATATTCTGGGGCCGTTAACGAATCCTAGCAGTCCCAAAATGCAGCTTTTAGGAGTATATGACGAATATTTAGTGCAGCCTTTGGCACAGGTTTTGATAAATTTGGGCGTAAAGCGCGGTATGGTGGTGTACGGCAAAGATAAGCTGGATGAAATTTCTCTTAGCGCGCCTACTACTGTCTGCGAATTTAAGGACGGCTGGATGCGTAATTATGTAATTACTCCTGAAGAATTTGGCTTTGCACGCTGTACAAAGGCTGATCTCTTAGGCGGTCTGCCGGAAGAAAATGCGCAAATTGTCCGCGATATTTTAAACGGCGCGCAAGGTCATAAACGCAATGCGGTGCTGCTCAATGCGGGCGCGGCTCTGTGCGTGGGCGGTAAAGCCGAAAATATGGCTGACGGCATCAAGCTGGCGGCGGAGCTGATTGACAGCGGCAAGGCTTTGGCAACCTTAGAAAAATTTATCGAATTAAGTAATAAATAAAAGAGATAGGCAAAGGATTAGTTATGATATTAGACGATATAAGCGCCTACACGCGCTTGCGGGTGAAAGAACTGAAAAAGCAGAAAAGTTTTTACGCCGTGCGTGACGAAGCCGAGAGCAGACCTCTTGGCAAGGATTTTCGGGCGGCGCTGACGGCCGACGGGTTAAGCATAATAGCTGAGCTGAAAAAAGCTTCTCCTTCCAAAGGAGTGATTGCTCCTGATTTTGAGCAGATTTATTTGGCGAAAGCTAAAAGCTATGCAGCAGGCGGAGCCGCAGCCATTTCCTGCTTGACGGAGCCCAAGTTTTTTCTTGGCAGTGACGCGTATCTTACGCAGGTAAGGCAGACCGTAGAGCTGCCGATTCTGCGTAAGGATTTTACTATTGACGAATATCAGATTTATGAGGCCAAAAATCTTGGTGCTGATGCGGTACTTTTAATTTGCAGCTTGTTGAGCGCCGGCCAGCTGGCGGAATATCTTTGTCAGGTGCGCGAGTTGGGGCTTAGCGCTTTAGTGGAAGCTCACGACGCTGCCGAAGCAGGCATGGCCGTTGCTGCCGGAGCCGAAATTATCGGCGTCAATAACCGCAATTTAAAAGATTTTACCGTTAATCCTTTGAATAGTCTGCGTTTGCGGGAGCAGATTCCTCGTGAGAAAATTTTTGTAGCGGAAAGCGGCATTACGCAAGCCGGCGATACCGTAGCTTTAAAAGCAGCAGGCGTACAGGCTGTTTTGATAGGCGAAGCGTTGATGCGTGCGCAAAATTCGGCGGTGCTGCTTCAGGAAATGCGCGGTGAGCGGATATGAAAATAAAAATTTGCGGCTTAAGCCGTCCGGAGGATATAGAGTGCGTTAATAAACTAAAGCCTGATTTTATTGGTTTTGTGTTTTACGCTCAAAGTAAGCGCGCCGTAACTATGGCGCAGGCTGCGGAGCTAAAAAATAAATTAACGCCGCAGATTAAGGCTGTGGGAGTTTTCGTCAATGAAAAAATTGAGTTTATACTCAAGCTGGCGCAGGACGGAATAATTGATGCAGTACAGCTGCATGGCGACGAGAATGCGGCATATTGCCAAAGCCTAAAGGAGCAGCTTGCTTTGCCGGTTATTAAAGCCGTGCGTGTGAAGGACAAGAATTCATTATTGGATTTGGCAAAATATCCGGTAGATTATTTTCTGCTTGATACTTACGAGCAGGGTCTATATGGCGGCACAGGCAGACGATGGCGCATGCAGCCGGAGTGGGAAAAGCAAATTCCCGAGCCATATTTTCTCGCTGGCGGTCTTAACGTCGACAATGTGACAGAAGCTATAGCAAAAAATAACGCTTTCGCTGTTGATGTCAGCGGCGGCGTAGAAATAAATGGTATTAAAAATTCAGAAAAAATAGCAGCATTTATTGCGCAGGTAAGGGGAGAAAAATAATGAACAAGGGTAGATATGGAATTCACGGCGGCCAATACATGCCGGAAATATTGATGAATGCAGTGTTAGAACTGCAGGCAGCTTACGAAAAATATAAAAACGATGCTGACTTTAAAGCAGAGTTGACTCAATTATACAGAGAATATGCCAACAGACCGTCACTTTTGTATTATGCAGAGCACATGACTAAGGATTTGGGCGGCGCAAAAATTTATTTAAAGCGCGAAGACCTTAATCACACCGGCGCACATAAAATAAACAATGTTTTGGGACAAATTCTGCTGGCGAAAAAAATGGGCAAAAAACGCGTTATCGCCGAAACCGGCGCAGGCCAGCACGGCGTTGCTACCGCTACCGTAGCTGCGCTTATGGGCATGGAATGCGAGGTTTATATGGGTAAGGAAGACTGCGAGCGCCAAAAGCTGAACGTTTTCCGCATGGAGCTTTTGGGCTCTAAGGTTGTGCCTGTAACCAGCGGCACCGGCACCTTAAAGGATGCAGTCAATGAAGCGCTGCGCGTATGGACTGAAAGAGTGGAGGATACTTTTTATGTTTTAGGCAGCGCAGTTGGACCGCATCCATATCCGGAAATCGTGCGCGATTTCCAAAAAATTATTGGCGAAGAAATTCGTGCGCAGATGCTGGAAAAGGAAGGACGTCTGCCGGATGCTGTGATTGCCTGCGTAGGCGGCGGTTCCAACGCTATAGGTATGTTCTACGATTTTATTCCCGATCAAGAGGTACGTTTGATCGGCGTAGAGGCAGCCGGTTTGGGGGTGGATAATCCCGAAAACGCCGCTACCATTACTAACGGGACAATTGGCATTTTCCACGGCATGAAATCTTATTTTTTGCAGGATGAATACGGACAAATTGCGCCGGTATATTCTATTTCCGCCGGTTTGGATTATCCCGGTATCGGGCCGGAGCATTCTTATCTGCACGATATCGGCCGCGCTGAATATGTTGCCGCTACCGATCAGGAGGCTGTAGACGCCTTTAACTATTTGTCAAGAATCGAGGGAATTATTCCGGCTATCGAAAGCGCTCACGCAGTAGCCTATGCGATGAAGCTGGCGCCGACTATGGCTAAGGATAAAATTATCGTTATAAATATTTCCGGACGCGGCGACAAGGATGTTGCTGCCATCGCGCGTTATATGGGGGTTGATTTACATGAATAAAATTCAGGATGCATTCAAAAAAAATAAAAAGCTTTTTATTGGTTTCGTTACTGCCGGCGATCCGGATCTTGCTACAACTAAAGAATTAGTATTAGCTATGGTAAAAGCCGGTGTTGGACTTGTAGAATTTGGTATTCCTTTTTCTGATCCTGCGGCCGAGGGCCCGGTGATTCAGCGGGCCGATAAACGCGCTTTGGACGCAGGCACTACTACCGATAAAATTTTTGCGTTGGTAGCAGAACTGCGCAAGGAAACGCAGGTGCCGCTGGTTTTTCTTACCTATGCCAATCCTGTTTATACTTATGGCGCCGAAAAGTTTTTTACCCGCTGTGAAGAAACCGGCGTAGACGGCGTTATTATTCCGGATATTCCTTATGAGGAGCGGGAGGAAATGCGTCCTTACAGCGAGCCTCATAAAATTGCCTTGATTCCTTTAATTGCGCCAACCTCTAAAGACCGCGTGCAAAAAATTGCTGCCGTAGGCGAGGGTTATATCTATGTTGTTTCTTCTATGGGCGTTACCGGCGTGCGCGGGGAAATTACTACCAATGTTGCAAACATCGTCAAAGAAATCCGCAGGGTTACTGATGTACCGACGGCAGTTGGCTTTGGTATTGCTACGCCGGAGCAGGCTTACGCTATGGCTAAGGTAAGCGACGGCGCTATCGTAGGCAGCGCTATTGTAAAATTAGTAGAGCAATATGGCAAGGAATCGCCTAAATATGTTTATGAGTACTGCAAAGAAATGGTTGCTGCCGTAAAAAAGGCGGCGGAAGCTGAATAAATTTAAGTAAAAAATTTGCTGATATTCCTCTAAAGCAGTTGTTTTAGAGGAATATTTTTGCTGTTTTTAGCGGAAATACTTTATTTATACTCCGTAGAGCTTTATAATTAGTTATTATAAGAAAGGAAGTAATTTTTATGAGTAATATGCAAGAACGCCTTGCCGAGCGTTTTTTGCGCTATGCTGCAATTAGCTCGCAAAGTGCTGCAGGCGCAGATGTGGTTCCGTCAACTCCGGGGCAGCGCCAGCTGGCAGAGCTGCTGCAAAAGGATTTGGCAGAGCTGGGTTTGGTTGATTTAGAAATTAGCGAATATTCCGTACTGACCGGCCATCTGCCGTCTAATCTGCCCGCCGGTTATCACAAGGTGCCTGCCGTTGGCTGGGTAGCGCATTTAGACACGGTTAACGTAAATCTTTCTGCCGACGTTTATCCGCAATTTGTAAAAAATTATCAGGGCGGAGACGTACTGCTTAATGCGGAGAAGCAAATTTATATTAAGGTCAGCGAGCATCCGGAGCTGGAAAAATATATCGGCAGCGATTTGATTACCGGCGACGGAACCTCCGTTTTAGGAGCGGATAACAAGGCTGCTATTGCTAATTTAATGGTGGCGCTTGAAACTTTGCACAATAATCCGCAGATTTTGCACGGCGACATTTACGTGGCTTTTGTTCCTGATGAGGAGGTTGGTCTGCGCGGCTCTAAGAAAATGGATTTCGGTAAATTTCCTGTGGATTTTGCTTATACCATTGACTGCTGCGAGCTGGGCGAGGTGGTATACCAAACTTTTAACGCAGGCAGCGCTACAATTAAAGTAAAAGGCGTAACCGCTCATCCCATGTCCGCTAAAAATACGCTGGTTAATCCTACTTTAGTTTGCGTCGACCTTATCAACTGCTTAGACAGAATGCAGACGCCGGAGCATACAGAGGGAACTGAAGGTTTTATTTGGGTAGAATCCATGCAGACTAATGTGTCCGAGGCTGTTTTGAATTTGAAAATTCGCGACCACAGTAAGACTATGTACGAAGCGCGCAAAAAATTTATTGCGGCTGCCGTAGAATATGTAAAGGCTAAAAATCCCAAGGCCGTGGTAGAGCTGCAAATAGTTGATGTTTACGGCAATATTGCCGACGCTTTGAACGCTGATAACCGCGTTTGCGTGGACTATATTTTTGAGGCGATGAAGGAATTAGGCATTACGCCTAAGGATATTGCTATGCGCGGCGGCACCGACGGTTCTTTTATTTCTACCAAAGGAATTCCTACGCCTAATTATTTTACCGGCGCCCATAATTTTCATTCCTATTGTGAGTTTATGCCTATGACTGCGGTGGAAAAAAGCTGCCAAATGACGTTGAAGCTCATTGAGCTGATTACGAAATAAACGAGAAATGCCTAAGCTTTTCGTGCTGAAAAGCTTAGCAAAAGGGCTTTTAATGTTCATTTGTTAGGCATGCTTGATTGTGGCTAGTGCTTTTGTATTCGTGGTTCAAGACTATTTTTGCTCGCAACGCAGGGTTTTTGGCGGTTGCCGCAAAGTAGAATTGTAGTTTTATAGTACAAAAGTAAATCAAAGCGATTATATTATCACGTAGCGAAGATTCGAGCTTTTAGCAAGCAAACGCATGGAATAATAGAAGCAAGGGTACGCATTGAAAATCATTTTTCAGCCAAATTTTTCCCGCAGCTTCGTTATTATTCCGCGTGAAGCTGGCATTAAAAAAGCGAGGTGAGCGAGTGACAATATATCGCCGTTATATTTTTTAAAACGCATGAATAGTTCTTCATAGAATAAAACGCGCTATGGAGCATATGTACGCATGCAAAAAGCTCCCTCTTTTTAGAGGGAGCTTTTTGCACTTTAACCTTAATAATGCACCGCTTTGTCGTGGAGCAGTTGGAAGCCTGCTTCATGTAATTTGGTTTTGATTTCGTCAATCTGCGCCTGGTCGCGGGTTTCCAGCTCCAGCTTGAGGTAGCAGCCGGTAATGGGCATATTAACGTCGCTGCGGTTATGCTGCACGCCTACCACGTTTGCGCCGCAGTTGCTCACGATTTCGCTGACCTGACGCAGTTGGCCGGGACGGTCGTCCAGCACGATAACCAAATCTGCTTTGCGGCCGGTGGTGATTTGTCCGCGGGTGATGACGCGGGAAAGAATATTGACGTCGATATTGCCGCCGGAAACTAGGCAGACAGTTTTTTTGCCTGCCAGCGGCAGCTTATTAAAGAGCGCCGCAGCCACAGGAGTTGCGCCTGCACCCTCGGCAATCAGCTTTTGCTTTTCCATTAGCGTTAAAATAGCGGTAGCAATTTCATCCTCGCTGACAGTAACGATATCGTCAACATATTTGCTGATAATGTCAAAAGTAGTTTCGCCGGGAGTTTTTACGGCAATACCGTCGGCGAAGGTGTTTACCTTGTTCAAGGTTTCGTATTTGTGGTCGCGGAAAGCGTTGAACATGCTGGCTGCGCCTGCCGCCTGTACGCCGTAGATTTTTACCTCGGGACGCAGACTTTTTATAGCGAAGGCTACGCCGCTGATTAAGCCGCCGCCGCCGATAGGAATAATAACTGCTTCTACATCCGGTAGCTGGTCAAGAATTTCTAAGCCTATGCTGCCTTGGCCGGCTATAACAAGTTCATCGTCGTAAGGATGAATAAAGGTCATGCCGGTTTCGGCTTGCAGCTGCACGGCGCGGTCGTGAGCTTCGTCATAAGCGCCGGGCACAAGCTCTACCTGCGCGCCAAGATTTTTTGTGTTTTCTACCTTCATAATGGGCGCGCCGTCGGGCATACAAATAACGCTTTTAATACCCATGCGGGTAGCAGCTAAAGCTACGCCCTGCGCGTGATTACCGGCGCTGCAGGCGATAACGCCTTTAGCGGCTTCTTCAGGAGTAAGCTGGCTGATTTTATAATATGCGCCGCGAACTTTAAAACTGCCTGTTACCTGTAAATTTTCTGTCTTTAAATACAGATCCAGACACTTGCCTAAATTTGGTGCGGCAATAAGGTCAGTTTTGCGGGCTACGCTTTTTAAAACGAAGGACGCATGATAAATTTTGTCGAGTGTGAGCATGGAAGCACTTCCTTTTTTCCCTTATTTTACAATTAAAAAATAATAAATTTTATCGCCAAGCGCTTTTTATTGCCAAAAAATAACGTCGCTGCAGCGTATTTTATATAAATAAAGTATAAAATTTATTTTTTGTATCGTCAAGAGTAAGCGCGGGATTTTCCCTTGAAAGCTATACATTTTAGCGGATAATAGTGTATAATAAGAAAATAAAATCTTTCTGTATGAATAATGAAGGGAGCTTATAAAACGGCTATGGATAATTGGATAGAAGTAAATGTTGCAGTAACTCACGAAGCGGTGGAGGCGGTTTCCGAAATTTTGACGGAGGCCGGGTCTAAGGGCGTGGCCATTGAGGACCCGCGGCTGATAAATGATTTGCGCAACAGCGGCACTTGGGAGTTGTGCGATATTCCCGAGCAGGAAAACACAGAAATTGTTACCGTCAGCGGTTATTACGCTGATGATGAAAAGTTGGACGGACGTTTGGCGCAAATTGAGACAGAATTGCAGGCGGTGGAGGAGCGTATCGGTAAATACCGCTTTGGCAATACCCGCTTCCGCAAGGTGTCCGAGCAGGATTGGGCCAACGAATGGAAACAGTATTTTCATGTGACGCACGTGGGCAAATCCTTGGTGATTAAGCCCAGCTGGGAGGAATATGCTGCCAAAAACGGCGAGCACGTTATTGAAATTGATCCGGGCATGGCGTTTGGCACCGGCACTCATCACACTACTAATATGATGATGGAGCGCTTAGAAAAAATTATGCACGACGAAGCGACTGTATTTGACGTAGGCACCGGCAGCGGTATTTTGGCTATTGCCGCAGCCTTGTGCGGTGCCAAAGAAGTTAAGGCCGTAGATATTGACGGCGTAGCAGTGCGCGTAGCAAAAGAAAACGTAGCTAATAATCATTTGAGCGACAAAATTGAAGTCCGCGAGGGCGATTTGCTGCATGGTACCGAGGGTCAGGCTGACGTGATTATAGCCAACATTATTGCTGATATTATTATTATGCTGCTGCCGGATATTCCTGTCAAGCTCAAGGACGACGGCGTATTTTTAGCCAGCGGCATTATTGAAGAGCGTATGGCTGATGTCGAAGCGGCGGCTCAAAATCAGGGCTTAAAGCTGGACGCAGTTGACCGTCGCGGCGGCTGGGTTGTCATGCAGTTTGTTAAGGCGTAAGTTAGTTTTAGTATAGCAGGAGTAATTATGCACAGATTTTTTATTCCTCAACTTTATAGCGAGGAAATGTATATTGAAGGCGTGGACGCGTGGCATATCAGTAAGGTGTTGCGTATGCAGCCGCGGGAAAAGCTGCAAATTGTCAGCGACGACGGTGTCAGCGCCGTGGCGGAAATTGCGTCAATTGACAGAGAGCGCGTTTATGTGCGATGCTTAGAAAAATTGGCAGAAAGCCATGAGCCGCAGGTGAAGCTGGTGCTGGCGCAGGGCTTAACCAAGGGTGAAAAAATGGATTTTATTGTGCAAAAGGCTGTGGAAATGGGCGCATACAGCGTCGTTCCTGTGGCTATGGAGCATTCCGTAGTGCGTTTAGAGGGCGCCAAGGCTGCGAAAAAAGTAGAGCGTTGGCAGAAAATTGCCGAAAGCGCTGCCAAGCAAAGCAAGCGTGATATTATTCCGCAGGTACAGCCAGTGCAATCTATGGCGCAAATGCTGGCTGACAATAATTTTCAGACCAAAATTATCGCTTACGAATGTGAGGATAAGATAAGTTTGAAAGCTGCTTTGCAGGCGGCAGAAGCTGGCGGCATACAAAAGCTGCTGTTAATTATCGGCCCGGAGGGCGGCATCAGCGAGCATGAATTGGAGCTTGCCAAAGCCGCCGGAGCAGTTCCTGTCAGCTTGGGCAGACGCATTCTGCGGGCAGAAACGGCAGGCTTGGTAGCTATCAGCGCGATTTTTTATGAAACAGGAGATTTAGGAGATTAACAATAGATGAGAAAAATTGCTTTTTATACCTTGGGCTGCAAGGTAAATCAGGCGGATACGGCTAGCATGGAAGAAATTTTTCGTCAGGCAGGTTACGAGATAGTAGATTTTGTCGGTCAGGCAGATGTGTATTTAATCAACACCTGCGTGGTGACAAACACGGGACAGCGTAAATCGCGCCAGATTATCAATCGCGTCGTGCGCCGCCATCCTTTGTCCTTAACTGTTGTTACAGGCTGCTATCCGCAGACAGCACCGGAAGAGGTGCGCGCTATTGAAGGCGTGGATGTAATTATCGGCAACCAAGAGCGTGGACGCATTGTGGAGCTGGTGGAGCAGGCGTTGGCGCAGAAGCAGAATGAAATTTTAGACAACGTGCAGAAGATGACTGTCGACACGCAATTTGAAGAACTGGGCGTAGGTACGGAAACTGATAAAACGCGCGCGTTTTTAAAAATTCAAGAGGGCTGTAATCAATACTGCACGTACTGCATTATTCCTTATGCCAGAGGCCCGCTGCGCAGTCGCAGCCTGGCAAGTATTCGCACGGAAATAAAAAAGCTGGTGGCAGCAGGCTATAAAGAGGTTGTGCTCATTGGTATTCATTTGGGTTGTTACGGCAAGGAGCTTGCGAAAGAAGGCAAGCACATTACCTTGTATGACGCAGTGCAGGCAGCTTTAAGTGTAGAGGGCGTGCGCCGTCTGCGTTTAGGCAGCCTGGAATCTGTGGAGGTGGAGCCGCGTCTTTTGCAGCTTATGGCGCAGGAGCCGCGTTTGTGTAAGCATCTGCATCTGCCCCTGCAAAGCGGTTGTGATAAAATTTTGCAGTCCATGCACCGACCCTACGATACAGTGCGTTTTAAAAATTTGCTGGCAGATATTCGCCGTCAGGTGCCGGATGTGGCTATAACTACGGATATTATCGTAGGCTTTCCCGGAGAAACCGAGGAAGATTTTGCGACGACCTTGCGCTTTGCCGAAGAATGCGGCTTTGCTAAAATGCACATTTTTCCTTATTCCAAACGCAAGGGGACGCCTGCGGAAGCTATGCCTAATCAGGTAGAGGAAAATATAAAAGCAGAGCGCGCTGCCCGCTTGGCGCAGCTGGACGAAAAGCTGCACCGGCAAATGCTTTTGTCTATGGTTGGCAAAACAGAAGAGGTGCTGTTTGAGCAGCCTGTAGACGGCGAGCACATGGAAGGTTTATGCGGACCTTATCTGCGTGTTATTGTTGGCGGTACGCCTGCATTAGCCGGAGCAATTTGCAAGGTTAAAATTATTGGCGTGCAGGAAGATTGGCTGACCGGCGAGCTTTTGTAAAAAGAGAGTGACTTTTGTGTCAGTCTGCTTCAACTTGTGCTATAATATTAAGTAAGCTTTGAAGTAAAGTTTTGCGATTTAAAGTAAAATTAAAAAATAAGAAGGAGGGATAATAATGGCTGAAGATTGCATTTTTTGCAAAATTATTAAGGGTGATATTCCTTCTGCCAAAGTATATGAGGATGACAAAATGATTGCGATTAACGACGTAGCTCCGGCTGCTCCCGTTCATGTACTGCTACTGCCTAAGGAACACACTCGCGATGTTACAACTGCTGATGCTGAATTGCTTGCTTATATGATTGGCAAAGTAAAAATGATTGCCGAAAAAACCGGTATCGCTGAAAAAGGTTTCCGTATTGTTATCAATACCGGCGACGACGGCGGTCAAACCGTTAAACATCTGCATATTCATTTAATTGGCGGCAAAGTATTAGGCTGGCCTCCCTGCTGAAAATATTGACAAATGTTGCTTTCTCTTGTATAATAGGTAAGTAAGTGTTTTTAGGTGGTAACATTTAAAAACTTAATTTGCAGATACACTTCCCTAAGTGTGTGGAGGGAGGGAGAACAGATGGCAGAAATTAAAGTTGGCAAGAATGAAACTTTAGACAGCGCATTGCGCAGATTTAAAAGAGCAACCCAAAAGGCAGGCATTCTTTCTGAGGTAAGAAAACGCGAGCATTATGAAAAACCCAGCGTTGCCCGTAAGAAAAAATCCGAAGCAGCCAGAAAACGTAAAACCAGATAATTGGAGGCGGGCTGTATGTCTATAAAAGACCAATTAACTGCTGATATGAAGCAGGCTATGAAGGACAGAGAAGCCGGTAAGTTGCGCTTGTCCGTTATACGCATGGTGCGTGCTAATATTAAGAATGTTGAAATCAATGACAAAAAGGAACTTACAGATGACGAGGTTCTGGCAGTCTTGATGAAAGAGGTCAAAATGCGTCAGGATTCTTTGGAAGAATTCCAAAAGGCCGGTCGCGATGAGTTGGTTGCCCAAGCGAAGGAAGAAATTGTTATTTTAAAAAAATATCTTCCTGAAGCTCTCGGTGATGACGAACTGAAAGCCATCATAGCAGAAGTAATTGCCGCTGTCGGCGCTACAAGTCCTAAGGATATGGGTAAGGTTATGCCGGCTGTTATGGCCAAAACTAAAGGCCGTGCAGATGGCAAACGCATAAATGCTATCGTTCGTGATTTACTCAAATAATTATGATAACCGCGTTGGAGAAGTCCGACGCGGTTATTTTATTTTTAAAAGGTTGTAAAAAATCTGTTATAAAATACAGTATTTACTGCTGAAAGATGGCGGAGGCAAGCCAAAACATGGTATAATGTAAATGCTTAGCGATTGCGGAGCGATAGTGAACGCGAAAGCAGAGCTTAGTAGAATATATCAATATTTAATAGAGGAGGTATGCTATGCCTATTGAATATTATCTTTTTATTGCCGGCGTTATTTTAATGGCGGTGGAGCTGGCAGTGCCCGGCCTTGGCCTTTTTGGTATCGCCAGCCTGCTGTGCTTCAGCGGCGGAAGCTATTATTTGCTGGGCGGCGGGATGCCTGCTCTGCTGGTTATTTTAGGCGTTTATTTACTGGCGGCGCTGTGCATTGGCTTTTTGTGCTTCTATCTGCCAAGAGAAAGCAAATGGAATCCTTTTGTGCTGTGGGATAAGCAAAAAAACAGCGACGGCTATACCGGCAGCGAAAATTTATCTGCACTGTCAGGCAAACGCGGCATAGCGCTGACTACCTTGCGTCCTGCCGGAACAATTCTGCTGGAAGGCAGGCGTTACGATGTAAGCAGTTTGGGCGATTTTGTTACTAAGGACAGCCCGGTGCAGGTAGTTAAGGTAGAAGGCAGTAAAATTTTTGTAGATGTATTAAAGGAGTGAAAGCATGGATTTTTTATTTAATTTTATTTTTGGCAGCGGCATTATGTTTGTGTTAGTTATCGCGGGCATTGCCATTTTCTTGAATTTTGTACCCTTGGGACTTTGGATTAGCGCTATTGCGGCCGGCGTTAACGTAGGCATTTTTAATTTAATTGGTATGCGCCTGCGCCGTGTGCCTGCTTCGCAAATTGTGCTGCCTTTGATTAAGGCTAATAAAGCTGGCTTGGATGTGAACGTAAATCAGTTGGAAGCTCATTATTTGGCCGGTGGTAACGTTGACCGCGTTATTGATGCGTTAATTGCCGCTCACAGAGCGCAGATTGATTTGAGCTTTGAGCGCGGCTGCGCCATTGATTTGGCAGGCCGTAATGTGTTGGAAGCAGTGCAGATGAGCGTTAATCCCGAAGTTATTGAAACTCCCGTAGTCAGCGCAGTGGCGAAAGACGGTATTGAATTAAAGGTAAAGGCGCGCGTAACCGTGCGCGCTAATATTGACCGTTTAGTAGGCGGCGCAGGTGAAGCGACGATTATTGCCCGCGTTGGCGAAGGTATCGTTACTAATGTCGGTTCCAGTGACGATCACAGTAAGGTATTGGAAAATCCTGATTTTATTTCTAAAACTGTTTTAGATAAGGGCCTTGACGCAGGTACTGCTTTTGAAATTTTGTCCATTGATATTGCGGACGTAGATGTTGGACGTAACATTGGCGCAGCTTTGATGACTGACCAAGCTGAGGCTGATAAGCGCATTGCTCAGGCGCGCGCCGAAGAACGCCGTGCCATGGCAGTTGCTAAAGAGCAGGAAATGAAGGCTTACACGCAGGAAATGCAGGCTAAGGTAGTAGAAGCGCAGGCTAAGGTTCCCGCGGCTATGGCGGCTGCTTTAGAGAGCGGACGTTTAGGCGTTATGGATTATTATCGTTTGAATAATATTCAGGCCGATACGCAAATGCGCCGCACCATTGCCGAGGTCAGTCCGGAAGCAGTAGAAGGAGCAGAAAAAACCAACGGTAAATAAGAGGTTGGATTATGTTTGATTTATTGGATAATTTGGTGCCAATGCTTATCTTTTTTATGCTGGTACGCGGCATCCTAGATGTTTTGTTAAGCAAAAAAAGACGGCGTGTGCCTAATGATGATAATACAAATTTTCCGAAAGCAGAGCCGGATATGCAGCAGGAGCAGCAAGAAACTGTTGAAGCTGAAACTGCAAGCTCTAATAAGCCGGATGTAGCGGCAGATTTTGAAAGGCGGCTACGAAAAAGAAAAAAATCCTTGCCGCCGGCAGAAGAGAACGATGCTGTACTTGTAAATTACGAAACGAAGCAGCCGGAGCGCAGGGATAAGCAGCGTATTCATTATGACGGGGAGCCGCAGCACGAAGGTAAAGGGCGTATTCATCGCGATAATGAAAGCTTTGTGCACGATAAAAACAAGCTGTACCGCGACCCTAAAAGCGATTATGGTTATGATGAAGCTAAATTTAATGAAGAAGTGGCGGCTTGCAGCGTAAAATTTGCTAAAAATCAGGAGCAGCCTAAAATTAAGCTGAAATTAAAGCATTCCGCTTTGGTAAACGGTTTTATTATGTCTCAGGTGCTGGATAAGCCGCGCAGTATAAAGCCTTATAGTAGTGAAGAAATAGGCTAGGGTTTTGGTGGATTAGGGGAAGGATAAATAAGGAGATGGTGTAAGTATGTTGGAAAAATTGGATTTGCAGAAAAAGTTATCCAAAAGTGATTATGGCAGGGTAATGGATGAGCTGGGCGAGCGTTTAGGTCAGGTGCAGCGTTTGGCCCGCGAAGCCAAAAAGCCGATTATCATTGTGTTTGAAGGCTGGCGCGGTGCCCGCCGCAGCGCCATTATCAACACCATGATGCAGCAGATGGACGCGCGCGGCTTTGATGTGTATTCTACTGTGCGTATGGGCGAAGCAGAGTATAAGCAGCCGTTTTTCACTTTTTTTTGGAAGCATTTGCCTGCTTTAGGAAATATCGTTGTGTATCACCGTAGTTGGTATTATTTAAAAAATGCCAATGAACAAAACGACAAGAATAACGACTATAAATACAGCCAAAATATTTCCTACGACCATATTAATCAGTTTGAAAAAATGCTTACTGATGATAATTACATTATCCTAAAATTTTTCCTTCATTTATCTAAAGACAAACAAAAAGAAAATATCGAAAAGAACGCCAAAACCTTGGGCAAGGCTTGGCGCGATGTAAGCCCGGCTATTGACGAAAGCGAGCATTACGAAGAATATTTTGAGCGTTATGAAAAAATGCTGGAAGCTACCGATAAGGTAAATGCTCCTTGGCATTTAATTGCCGCCGATGACAGACGCAGCGCAGAGATAGAAATTATCAGCTCTATTGTAGAAACAGTGGAAAATGCTGTGAAAACTCCTGTGGTTGCGCCTGCTGCTGTGGTACGTCCCAACAATATGTACGACGTGTTAGGCAAAATAAATGCTACGCAGGAATTGACGAGAGAAGAATATAAAAAAGAACTGGATAAATATCAAAAACGTTTGAAGCAGCTGCAGATTGAAATGTTTAAGGCACAAATTTCTACGGTTATCTGCTTTGAAGGCTGGGATGCTGCGGGCAAGGGCGGCGCAATCCGCCGTTTGACTGCTGCGCTGGACCCGTTGGGCTTTAGCGTGCAGCCTGTTTCTGCGCCTAATGTGGTGGAACGGCAGTTTCATTATTTGTGGCGTTTTTGGGTACATCTGCCATCGCCAGGTAACATTGCTATTTTTGACCGCACTTGGTATGGCCGCGTGATGGTAGAGCGTATCGAAGGCTTTGCTAAGGATTATGAATGGCAGCGTGCTTATGACGAAATTAAAGATATGGAACAGCAATGGGCGGAGCATGGCTTTGCTATTGCCAAATTTTGGCTGCAAATTGACAAGGACGAGCAACTGCGTCGTTTTACCGACCGTCAGAACGATCCTATGAAGCAATGGAAAATTACGGATGAGGATTGGCGCAATCGTGAAAAATGGGACGCTTATGAAGCGGCAGTTAACGAAATGCTGGTGCGTACCGATACCTCGTACGCGCCGTGGACGGTAGTAGAAGGCAACAATAAGTATTACGCGCGTTTAAAAGTGTTGAAAACTATTGTTAATTTGTTTGAGAAAAAATTAGGGAAATAAGCTGAATTTGAGAGGTAGAAGCTTTGTCCTGGAAAATAAAAAATTATTTACAAACTATTAGAACTGCAGAGGAGGGAGCTCGTGTTTATCCACCCGGACTCCGTCATCCGGTGGCTTTTGTTTATCCCAATCTTTATCATTTGGGTATGTCTAATTTAGGACTGCATATTTTATATCAGATGATTAACACGCGCGGGGACAGCGCCTGCGAGCGTTTCTTTTTGCCTGATAAGCAAATGCAGCAGGAGTATACTAAAAGCAGAACGCCCTTATTGAGTATTGAAACCGGCAGACCTTTAGCCGATTTTGCCGTTATTTTTGTGATGCTGTCCTTTGAAATGGATTACGAAAATTTATTGACGGTGCTGGATTTAGGCAATATTAAGCTGCGAGCGTCCGAGCGCAACGACAAGGAGCCGCTGGTTATTGTGGGCGGCCCGTGTGCTACCTTTAATCCCGAGCCTTTGGCGCAGGTGGCAGATGCTTTTGTTATTGGCGAGGGCGAGGAAACAGTACAAAAAATTTTAGATACTATTTATGCCGGAGAAAGCAAAAGCAAGACTTTGGAAAATTTGGCGCAGCTAGCCGGCGTTTATGTGCCTGCCTTTTATGAAGCAGAATACGACAACGACGGCCAATTTGTTGCTTTAAAGGTAAAAAAAGACAGCTATGCTCCTGCAGTTATCCGGCGTCAATGGGTGCGGGAGATTGATAATTATCCTCATACAACGCAGATTTTAACCGGCGGTACGGAATTTGAGGATATGTATATTGTGGAGGTAGCCCGCGGCTGTGGACGGCACTGCCGTTTTTGTATGGCTGGTTACTGTTTCCGCAAGCCTCGTCCGCGCAAGCTGGAAAATATTTTGGCAGATATTGCTAAGCGGCCGTCGCGCACGAAAAAGGTTGGCTTAATGGGCGCAGCTGTCAGTGACCATCCGCAGATGGCAGAGCTTACAGCCTATTTAAACGAAAACAAAATTCCTTTCAGCGTTGCCAGTATGCGTGCGGATATGCTCACGCAGCAATTGGCTGATGCTTTGGCTGCCAGCGGCCTGCGCACCATGACCGTTGCGCCGGAGGCGGGCAGCGAGCGGCTCCGCGCGGCAATTAACAAGGGAATTACGGAGCAGCATGTTTATAATTCCATTGAGCTGGCGGCAGTGGCGGGCATGCGTCACATAAAATTGTATTATATGATTGGTCTGCCGGGGGAAGAAGATATTGATATCGAAGAAACTGTGCAGATGATTTTGCGTATTCGCGCAAAAATGGACGCATTAGGCAACAAGGGCGAGCTGATTATCAGCGTGAACGGTTTTGTGCCGAAGCCTTTTACGCCGTATCAATGGGCGCCGCTGTGCAATGTACGCACACTGAAAAAACGCTTCAAAATGCTTACTGACGGACTGAAAAAAAGCAGGCATATAAAATTGATAACTGAATCCTTAAAGGAAACAGTCATTCAAGCCGTGTTGGCGCGAGGCGACCGCCGCGTGGGCGAGATGCTGTTGGAAGCTCATGCTGCCGGTGAAAATTTTAAAACGGTGCTGAAAAAGCATGGCTTAGACGCAGAGAAAATGGCGGAGAGAGAGCTGGATATTGGGCAGCCCTTGCCGTGGCAGCATCTTGATATGGGCGTTACTATGGAGTATCTCAAAAAAGAATTGGAGCGCAGCCGCGAAGGCAAGTTTACGCCGATGTGCTTTGATAATTGCAAGCGCTGCGGTATTTGTCAAAAATAATTACTATGAATAATTCTTTTATTATTACGCAAAAAAATAATTTATGGTTTGGCAGCTTTCCGTTGCTTAGCGGAGCAGGCTTTATCAACGGCTGCAGCTGCCGTCTGCATGGGGAAAGCGCCGTTGTGCCTAACACGTTAAATTTGGCGCTGCATGTAGGCGACGAGCAAAAGCTGGTCCTGCATAACCGCCGGCGCTTTGCTAAAGTCTTAGGTGTGGACGCAAACAAATTTACTACCTGTCAGCAGGTGCACGGCAGTCGCGTAGCGGTGGTTGATGAAGCTTTAGTTGGCGCCGGCGCGCTGGATTTTGCCAACACTATTGCCGCAACTGACGCGTTAGTAACAACGCTTACCAATGTGCCTTTGCTTTTATTTTATGCCGATTGTACGCCGGTGCTTTTGGCTGACCCCGTAAGCGGAGCTATCGGCTTGGCGCACGCAGGCTGGCGCGGAACGCTGGCCGGTATTGCGGCGAAAACTGTGCAGGCTATGGCAGAAAATTTTGGCGCTCAGCCGCAGAATATTTTGGCAGCTATTGCTCCATCCATTGGCGCTTGCTGCTATGAAGTGGATGATTTTGTGCGCGAGCATGCGGTAGCCAAGGAAAAAGAGCAGGGAATTTTTGGCGTATATACTAATTTTTTTGCGCCTGTTGCGCAAAGCAAAGGTCATTATCTGTTGGATTTGTGGGGCTATAACCGCTGTGTTTTAGAACAAGCAGGTATTCGTGCAGAAAATATTGCGGTAGCCCAAATTTGTACTGCGCATAATCACGAGCTTTTCTGTTCGTACAGAGCGGAAAATGGCAAAACGGGGCGCATGGGCGTGTGCCTGTGTAAAAAATGACAAGGGTTATTGACAGCGCTTTTCTGCACCGAGCGCTTAAACATTATTATGGCTATGATAGTTTCCGTCAGGGGCAAGAAGAAATTATCAGCGAAATTTTACATGGCGAGCCGGTATTGGCAGTATTGCCAACAGGCGCGGGCAAAAGCATTTGCTTTCAGCTGCCGTCGCTGCTGCTAAAGGGCGTAACCTTAGTAATTTCTCCTTTAATTTCGCTGATGAAGGACCAAGCGGAGGCTTTGACCGCGCGCGGCATACCGGCTGCATATTTGGACAGCAGTATGACGAACAACGAGTACGGCAGAGTTTTGCATGCTGCGCTCAATAAGCAGTGCAAATTTTTATATGTTGCGCCGGAACGGCTGCTGAATCCGCAGTTTCTGCGCTTTGCCCGGCAAGCGTATATTACTATGGTGGCTGTTGACGAGGCTCATTGCGTTTCTCAATGGGGACACAGCTTCCGCAAGGATTATTATAATATTCCTCAATTTATTAAGGAGCTGTCTGTGAAGCCTTTGTTAGCGGCGTTTACGGCTACGGCAACGCCTGACGTGCGGCAGGATATTTGTGAGCGTTTAGAAATTCCTCAAGCCAAAATAGTTGTTTCCGGATTTGATAGACCTAATCTGCATTTTGCAGTGGAGCGCACGCAGGATAAGGATCGCTCGCTGCTGGCATTTTTAGCAAAGCATAAAAATCAGTGCGGCGTAATTTATTGCACTACAAGGCAACGAGTGGAGCAGGTGACCAAGCTTTTGTTGGGGCAGAGTTATTTGGCCTTGCGTTATCACGCGGGCTTAACGCCGGAGGAACGGCGCGAAAATCAAAATCTTTTTGTCGGCGGGCAAGTGCCGGTGATTGTGGCGACCAACGCTTTTGGTATGGGCATCGATAAGGCGGACGTGCGTTACGTTGTGCATTACAATATGCCTAAGGATATGGAAAGCTATTATCAGGAGGCCGGCCGCGCCGGACGCGACGGCTTGCCGTCAGAATGTTTGCTTCTATATAATAAGGCTGATATTGCCGTGAATACTTATCTCGTCGGCCATGACCAGCCGGATTTGGCTTGGAAGGCGCATGAATTAGAGTTGCTGGATAAGATGATTTTTTATTGCAATACCAGCGGCTGTCTGCGCAAGGTTTTGTTGGAATATTTTGGCGAGCAGGCGCCACCGCGTTGCAATAACTGCGGCAACTGCGATAATAATAAAAACGCCAGCTGGCGTAAATTTTTGGGCATATAAAAAGCGAGTCTTTGCATGTAGCAGAACTCGCTTTTACTATTTTGATTTTTAATTAAAGCCAAGCAGCAAACCGATATGCCGGACAATGAACGCCATAATCCAGGCTATGCCCAGCTCGTAGGCGATAATGCCGCAGGTACTCCAACGCGAATTTAATTCCTTGCGCATAGTTGCCAAGGAGGCAATGCAGGGCGGATACAGCAGACAGAAAACCAAAAAAGTATAGGCCGTGAGCGGTGAGAAAAGCTTGGGCAGATTTACGCTGCCGCTGGCGTCCACCGCCAGTACGGATAGAGTGCTGATAACAACCTCTTTTGCCGTAATGCCCGTAATCAACGCTGTGGACATGCGCCAATCGCCAAAGCCCAGCGGCTCAAAAATAGGCGCGGTCAGCTTGCCGATTTCGGCAATGATACTTTCGTTGCTGTTGACCATATAAAATTGGCTGTTAAAATTTTGCAAGAACCAAACAATAATGCTGGCCATAAAAATTACCGTGAAAGCCTTATGAATAAAGTCTTCTGCTTTTTCCCACATGTGCATTAAAATGCTGCGGCCTGTGGGCATGCGGTAGGCGGGCAGCTCCATAACAAAGGGCACAGGCTTGCCGCTGAAAACAAAACTGTTAAGCATAGCGCCGGTGAAAACTGCTACTACTACGCCTAAAAGATAAATAGAAAGCATAACCAGCGCGCCGGAATCGGGAAAGAACGCGCCGATAAAAATGCCGTAAATTGAAAGCTTAGCGCTGCAGCTCATAAAAGGCGTGAGCATAATTGTCATTTTACGGTCGCGCTCGCTGGCCAAGGTACGCGCTGCCATAATTGCCGGAACGCTGCAGCCAAAGCCGATAATGAGCGGAATAAAGGAGGAGCCGGAAAGACCAATTTTACGCAGCAGCTTATCCATAACAAAAGCCACGCGGGACATATAGCCGCTGTCCTCCAGCAGCGATAAAAAGAAAAACAGCGTGACGATAGTAGGAATAAAGGAAAGTACGCTGCACACGCCGGCAAAAATTCCGTCAATAATGAGAGAGTGCATGGCGGGATTGATGCCGAAATTGGTTAAACCCTTATCGGCAGAGGCAGTGATGCCGTCTAAGATATCGCCGAGAATTCCGCTTAAAAAAGCGCCGATTACATCAAAGGTAAGATAAAAAACTAAACCGATAATAATGATAAAAATAGGAATACTTAAATATTTGTGCGTTAAATAATAATCCATTTTTACCGAGCGCCGCTGAGCTTCCGTGTCCTGGTGCTTATGCACCGTATACATGCACAGTTCTTCAATGTAAGCGTAACGCATATCTGCCAAGGCAGCTTCGCGGTCAGAATTGAGCGCTTGCTCCATTTCCTGCGTAAAATGGCCGACAATATCCTTTTCGTTTTCCGAAAGCTGTAATTCGCTGAAAAACTCTTCGTCGCCTTCAATAAGCTTGGTAGAAGTAAAGCGCAGCGGCAGATTTTTCCGGCGCACCTTTTCTTCTATTAAATGTGCTACGGCGTGGATAGCAGTATGTACGGGACCTGAGCAAAAATCTAAACGCTTAGGCAGGGTAACGTTTTCGGCTATTTCAATAGTACGTTTAATCAGTTCGGCAACGCCCTCGCCGCTGTTGGCAGAAATTGGCACTACGGGAATCGTGAGCTGTTCTTCCATAGCTTTGATATCAATGCTGCCGCCACAGGTAGCTAATTCATCCATCATATTGAGCGCTATAATCATGGGAATATTCAGCTCGATAAGTTGTAAGGTTAAATACAAGCTGCGCTCAATATTGGTAGCGTCAATAACGTTGATAATAGCGCTGGGCTTGTTATAAAGCAGCAGGTCACGGGTAACAATTTCCTCCGAGGTATAAGGTGAAAGAGAATAAATGCCTGGCAAATCAATAACACTGATGGTAGAATTTGTCAGCAAAGAACCTTCCTTTTTCTGCACGGTAACGCCGGGAAAATTTCCTACATGCTGATTACTGCCGGTTAGATAATTGAAAAGAGTGCTTTTACCGCAATTTTTGTTGCCTACAAGAGCAAAGTGCAGCTTCATTTTTCTTCTGCCTCCACTAAAATGGTAATTTCACTGGCCTCGGAAGCGCGCAGCGTCAGCTCGTAGCCGCGTAGATAAATTTCCAGCGGGTCACCTAAGGGAGCGCGCTTGCGTACTAAAACCCTGGTGCGGGGAGTTAAACCCATATCTAATAAACGGCGGCGTAAAATACCTTCGCTGCCTACTTGTTGAATAATTCCTTGCTGCCCAATGGGCAGTTTATCTAAAGTGATTTGCGACATATTGATGACCTTCCATACAAAAGAGATTCTGCGTTTTTAATTATATATTTCTTGATTGTTAATGTCAAATATGGTTAGTGGCGGAGTATAAAAAAATTAAGGACAACGCAGTTGCCGGTTAAAATTTTATTTTATAAATAGAAAAATATCTATAAAGAAGCTGGTTATCTTGTTTGTAAGCCGGTTGTTAATGTTTTAGAAAAAAATTAAGAACTAATTCATTAGTTAAAGAACACTTCTTGAAAACTGTCTGTTTTATATGTGAATTTAGTGTAGCTTATGCTAAAAAATACTTGACAAAAGCTTTATAAAATGTATAATTCTAATTGAGAACAATTTTTGATAAAGGATGATGACAATGGCTAAAAGAAATACTATTCAAAGACAACTTGTTATTGCTGCTGTACGTTTTTTAGCAAATCACCCTACTGCTGAAGAAGTGTACGACCGCATCACCATGGAATATCCCGATATTAGTAAAGGTACGGTATACCGCAATCTTAACAGCTTAGTGGAAAGTGGACTTTTGAGCAAGGTTTCTGTGCCCAGCGGCGCAGATCGTTTTGACCATATTCTGGCAAGGCATTATCATATTAAGTGTACTGAATGCGGTACTTTTATGAATGTAGAAAATTTTGATTATATTCCGGATATGGACGAAAAGGTTGCAGCAGTAACTGGTTATAAGATGAATCACCATGACATCGTGTTCAGCGGTGTTTGCCCCGAATGTCAAAAGTTGGAGCATAAGGCGCAGGACAGCGACGATGTTTTGGGTGAAGATAAAAACTAATTAGTTTTGTCCTTTAGTGGACACGAGGAGGAATTATTATGGAATTAAAAGGCAGCAAGACTGAACAAAATTTGATGACCGCATTTGCAGGCGAATCTCAGGCTCATACTAAATATCAGTATTATGCAAGCGCTGCTAAAAAAGAAGGCTACAATCAAATCGGCGCATTTTTCACCGAAACTTCCGGTAATGAAAAAGAGCATGCTAAGCTGTGGTTCAAGGCTTTGCATGGCGGCAGCGTTCCATGCACTATCGAAAATTTGAAAGACGCAGCAGCAGGCGAAAATTACGAGTGGACTGAAATGTATGCTGAATTTGCTAAAACTGCTAAAGAAGAAGGCTTTGACAAGCTTGCTGTATTGTTTGAAGAAGTTGGCAAGATTGAAAAAGAGCATGAAGAGCGTTATCGTGCTTTGCTGGCTAATATTGAAAACGACCGTGTATTTAAACGCGAGGAGAAAAAGGTTTGGATTTGCACTAACTGCGGCAAAATTGTTGTTGCTGAAAAAGCACCTGAAAAATGCCCGGTTTGCGACCATCCCCAAGGCTATTTTGAACTGAAGGTTATCAATTACTAATCGATAAAGCTTAATATAATAAATTAATTGCAAGCGCTCTGTCGTATAAGGCAGAGCGCTTTTTTATCTATATATCGCAAAACGCGCAGGGAACAAATGTTTGTTAAATTTTTTTACTTAAGAAACGTGCGCAGTGCTTTTTGGTTATCTTAAATTAATGTTAACGTTAATCATATAAAAGGTTGACTAAACGGACGCTTTGCATTATAATATCCTACATGAAAGGGTGTTGAAAATGTTAGAGCTTGCACATAAGCTTGCAGACAGTGACAGTAAATTTTTTGGCGGCTGGGTTTTGGCTGGCGCAGAAGCGCATATTCATGGTCAGGCGCAGCAGCTGGAAAATAATATCCTGTTAGAAAAACAGCGTAAATGTATTATGCAGGTGCTGGGTACTACAGCAGATGGAAGTACAGCTAAAGAGCTGCGGGTTTTTTTGGTGTTGCCAAAAAATAAAATTGGCGCTAAAACCAAAGCAATAAGCGAACCGCAAGGAGAACTGCTGGTAAAATACAGCTTTTCCGTGCAGGAAGTAAGGGATTACGTTGTGTTTACAGGGGACGAAAATATTATTCATCAGGGAAAGCATCCTGTGATTCCCGGCTTGTGCATGGCTGCGTGGCTGCAAAAAGCATTGCAGCTTAAGGAGCTGGACTGGCGCATAAGCTTTTTGGCTCCTGTGTATGCAGGCGACGAGCTTTGCATTTACTGCAGTGAAAATGAGCTGCATGGTTATGTGAAAAGCTCTAAGGTTTTTAGTGTCAAAATATAAATAAGGCTGGTGCTTTTGATGAAAACAAATACTGCAAATATAAATAAAACTGCTGAAATGACCAAAATGGCTCTGATGGTTGCCATGAACTGCGTTTCTGCGTATATTATTATTCCTCTGCCATTTTCCCTTTCTCCCATAGCTTTGCAGACGCTGATTGTTAATTTGACAGGCTATGTGTTGAACGTCAAGCAGGGCTTTATGACGATGCTGGTGTATATTTTAGTAGGCTTAGCCGGTGTGCCGGTTTTTACAGGCGGTACCGCAGGCCCGGGCAAGCTTTTTGGGCCTACGGGCGGCTACATTATCGGCTTTTTGTTTACCGTAGTATTTTTGGCCGCTACTCGCGGTGAAAAATATAATTTTAAACGTTATGCACTTTTGGGTTGTGTAGTTGGTATTCCCATCATCTATCTTTTTGGTTATGTACAGCTCAAGCTGGTTACGGGTATGCCGTGGGATAAAGCGTTTTACACCGGCGTTTTGCCCTTTATTCCGCTGGATATTGTAAAATGCGCGGCCGCAGCCTTTTTGGCTGGACCCATTCATAGAATTTTTGATCATCAATAAAAAATCCCGCATCGCTTTTAAATTGCCGATGCGGGTTTGTTATATATTTTTTAAGGTGAAATTATGAAAAACGCATATATTTTAGGCGGACTGCGCAGCTATGTAGGCGTGGTCAACGGTATGTATCGCCACGTTCCTGCCGAAAAGCTGGGAGCGGCGGTGATGCGTCAGGTCATAGGAAAATATCAAATTGCAGCGCCCGATTATATTATCGGCGGCAATGGCGTGGGCGCGGGCGGTAATATTACGCGTCTGATGGCTTTGGAGGCCGGAGTGGCCAACACGGTTCCTGCCTTTACTATTGATGTGCAGTGCGGCAGCGGTTTGGAAAGCATTGCCGTGGCGGCGGCGAAAATTGCCTGCGGCGAAGCAGACTGCATTATTGCAGGCGGTTTTGAAAGCAGCTCTACGCAGCCGCGGCGCGCTTATAATGCCAACCATCCCGATTATCAGGGAGAAGAATGGTATAGCGTAGCAAAATTTATGCCGGAAATTCATCGAGAAACGGTGATGCTGGAAGGCGCAGAGCTGGCGTGCCAGCGGGAAAAGGTAACTAAAGAGGAATTGGATAAGTGGGTGCTGCGCAGTCATCAATTGGCTGTGCAGGCTAGGGAAACCTGCGCTTTGCAAAATATTATTGCGCCTGTTTTTGACGCTTATCTGGATGAAGGCATCCGTCCGCGCATGAGTCAAAAGCTTTTGGACAGACTGCCCAAGGTTTTGCCTCAAGGAAGATTTATCACGGCGGCCAATTCCTGCTTGATTAACGACGGCGCGGCTTTTGTAGTATTGTGTTCCAAAAAATATCTTGAGGAGCATAATTTGCAGGCTCAGGCCAAGGTAATTGGGGCTGCTGCCTGCGGCGGCGACCCGTTGGCAAGTCCGCGCACTGCTATTTTGGCGTTGGAAAAGCTTTTGCAAAAATATAATTTGAAGGAACAGGATATTGCGGATTTTGAAATCAACGAGGCCTTTGCCGTGATTGACGTGCTTTTTGCGCGCACCTTTAAGCAAAGCATAGATAAATATAATATTTTTGGCGGCGCTTTGGCCTATGGTCATCCCTACGGAGCGTCCGGCTGCATTATTACGCTGCATTTATTGGAAGCCTTGCGGCAGCGCGGCGGACGTTTTGGCTGCGCCAGCGTGGCGGCTGCCGGAGGAGTTGGTACGGCTTTGCTGTTGGAAAGGATGGCGCAGTGATGGCAGCGGAAGCGGCACAAAATTATCAGGATTTTGCGGATTATTTGGCGCTGATTGCCGGTAAGCCGCAGGATAAATTGGCGTTGGTTGACGATGATTGCAGCTATACCTACGGACAGCTGGCGGAAGCAGCGTCTAAGCTGCGCCAAGAAAACGAGCTGCGCGAGCCTGCAATTTTTATCCATGCGGAAAGCATCGCTCAGCAGTTGATAAATTTTCTTGCATACAGCGGCACAAAAACTCGTCCGATTATCGCTACAGAACTTAGCAAAAATCAGCAGTTTGTCGTAAAAAATATTCCCCAAAACGCCTGCATGGGGGTGATGACCAGCGGCAGCACAGGGAAAAGCAAGCTGCTGTGGCGTAATTATCATAGCTGGGCAGACTTTTTTCCGGAGCAGAACCGCGTTTTTGGCGTGGATAAAAAGACAATAATTTTTTGTCAGGGAAGCTTGGCTTTTACCGGTAATTTGAATATTTATATGGGCGTTTTAGCTGCTGGCGGCACATTGATTGTTACGGAAAAATTTCGGCCTAAGCATTGGCTGGAGCTGATACGGCAATATGATGTCAATACTATTTACTTAATTCCTTCTAAATTATTGCTGCTGCCTAAATTTATGAAGCAGCCCAATAATACTGTTCGCAGCATTATCAGCGGCTCCCAGTCCATGGGGCGGCAGGAAGCGGATAAGCTGCTGGCAGTTTTTCCGCAAACGCAGATAACGCTGTACTATGGCGCCAGCGAGCTTAATTATATAACCTATATCAAGGATAAGGAAATGACCGACGACCGCACCTTAATTGGCAGACCCTTTAAGGGCGTGAATATTAGCATATCTAATGAAGAAATATTTATCGACACGCCTTATCATGTGGAGCAAATAAAGGTGCCTTTTTCGCTCAAGGATAGAGGCCGCTTGGATGCGCAGGGCAGGCTGCACTTTTTGGGACGCACGGATGATATTTGCAATGTCAACGGCCGTAAGGTGAGTACAGTAAAGGTTGCTGCCGTTATTACTGACTTGCCGCAGGTTGTGGAAGCTGCTGTGTTAAGCAAGCATATTGGTGACGTAGATGTGTTGGTTGCTTTTGTAGCGGCAGCAAAAGAATATAGCAAGCAGGATATGATAAAAATGCTGCGGGAACAACTTGAGGATTATGAACTGCCAAAGCAGTTCGTTTTTCTTAAAGAATTGCCGCGTAACGAAAGCGGCAAGCTTGACAAGCTGGCTTTACAGCAGTGGCAGGAAAAATAATAGCATAGACAATTTATAAAAAAACTCCTGGGATTTTTGTTATAGTAAAATCTCAGGAGTTTTTTGCGTCTTAGTCCCATCTTTTGAGTAAATCGTCAATGATTTCTTTTTTTGTTTTACGGCGTTTTTTTTCGTAATTACGAAAGTTATTATCGCGGTGGTCGGTAGAATAATCGGCGTAATCAAAATCGTCATCACTGCGCTCATAGCTGCGGTTATAATCTCCGTGACCGTCATCTAAACGCAAGGGAATGCTAGAAAAAATTTGCGGTAAATGATATATAAACAATGTTTGAGCTCCTTTCGTAGTGGCTATAATTTATATGATAATTTTAGCATGTTTTGCTGGCGGTGGAAAGAGGGGGAGATGAAATCAAAAAATTCTCTTCCTTCAAAAAAAATTTCTTTTACTCTTGAATATGCTTGATAAATGTGATATAGTATACACTATATTAAAGTTGTTCTTTGTATTAAGTATAGTATTTTCAAAGGAGCTAAAAAATCATGGAAAAAGAAAAAGCATTTTTGCTGTGGTTTGACCAATTGGAGAGAAAGGATGTAGCGATTGCCGGCGGCAAATCCTCTTCCTTGGGTGAGTTGACTTCTCATGTGGATGTGCCTGTACCTTATGGCTTTGCAACCACGGCCTGCGCTTACAGATATTTCTTTGAGAAAACCGGCTTGTATGACGAAATTAAAAATCTCATTGCAGGCTTAGATGTTGATAACAGCGCTCAACTGCGCGAGGTTTGCGCTAAAATCCGTCAGGCAATTATGGATAAAGAAATGCCGCAGGATTTGCAAGAGCTGATTGCTGCTGCTTATGAAGAGCTGGGCAAAAAAGTTGGCCAAGCTGATCCTTTCGTTGCTGTACGCTCCAGCGCTACGGCCGAAGATTTGCCGGACGCAAGTTTTGCAGGGCAGCAGGATACTTATTTGAATGTTAAGGGCGCTGCTACTATCGTAGCTAAGGTTAAGGAATGCTATGCTTCCTGTTTTACTGACCGCGCTGTTTACTATCGCGAAAAACAAGGTTTTGACCATTTGGATGTAGCTCTTTCTGCTGCAGTACAAATGATGGTATTCTCCAAAGCAGCAGGCGTTATGTTCACCGTTAACGTTGCTACCGGCGACGACAAAAATATTTTGATTGAGGGCGCTTGGGGGTTAGGCGAATATGTTGTTCAAGGCACCGTAACTCCGGATAACTATACCGTAAACAAGGCCAGCGGTGAAATTATCGAGAAAAATGTCAACGGCCAAGATATTAAATTAATTCGCAAAGCTACTGGCGACTGCGAAGAAGTAATGGTTCCGTTGGATGAGCAAAACGAACAAAAGCTGACCGACGCTCAAATTAAAGAGCTGGCAGTTTGCGCTAAAAAAATCGAAGCACATTATGGCTGCTACATGGATATGGAATGGGGCGTGGACGAACGCGATAACAAGGTTTATATTCTGCAAGCCCGTCCCGAAACCGTATGGAGCCGCCGCAACAAAGAAAATGGCGGTGCGCCGAAAGAGGAGAAAAAAGTGACTACTGATCGTAAAGTTATTGTAAAAGGTTTGCCTGCCAGCCCCGGTAATGTTGCTGGCCGTGTACATGTAATTTTGGATCCTTCCCGCATTGATGAATTTAAGGAAGGCGAAATTTTAGTAACTGAAATGACCGCTCCTGACTGGGTTCCGGCTATGAAAAAAGCGAAAGCTATTGTAACTGATAGCGGCGGAATGACCTGCCATGCTTCTATTGTTTCCCGCGAGCTGGGTATTCCCTGTATTGTTGGCACGAAGAGCCGTGGCGAAGCTGCTACCACTACTATTCCCGACGGCATTGATGTAACTATCGACGCAACTCATGGCGTAGTATATGAAGGTATTATTGAAGAACCTAAAGCAGAACAGCCCGCTGCTCAACAAGTAGTAGCTGCTGCCGAATATTTCCCGCCGACCGGTACTAAGATTTATATGAACCTTGGCGATCCCGAGCTGGCTGAAAAATACAGCACTCTGCCTTGCGATGGCATTGGTCTGATGCGTGAAGAGTTTATTTGGACTACCTATATTCACGAGCATCCGCTGTATCTCATTAAGATTGGTCAACCGGAAAAGGTTGTCGACCAACTGGCTGAAGGCATCCGTCAAGTTTGCCAAGCTATGGCTCCGAGACCGGTTACTCTGCGCTTTTCTGACTTCAAATCCAGCGAATACCGCGATTTGAAAGGCGGCGACGAATTTGAGCCTTATGAGCCTTCTGCTCTGTTGGGTTGGCGCGGCGCTTCTCGTTATTATGACCCTAAATATATTGAAGCTTTCAAATTGGAATGTATGGCTGTACGCAAAGTACGCGAAGAGTTTGGCCTGAAAAATCTGAACGTTATGATTCCGTTCTGCCGCAATGTGGAGGAATGTGAAAAGGTTGTTGCTATTATGGCTGATTGTGGTCTGCGCCGTGGCAAAGACTTTAAGGTTTGGCTGATGGCTGAAATTCCTTCTAACATTATTTTGGCTGATCAATTCAACCAGTTCGTTGACGGTTATTCCATTGGTTCCAACGACCTTACCATGCTGGTACTGGGCTGCGACCGTGATAATGATACCGTATCCCATATTTATGACGAGCGCAACTTGGCTGTTCGCCGCGCTATCCGTCATCTTATTGAGGTTGCTCACAAAGGTGGAAAGACCGTTTCTATCTGCGGTCAAGCTCCCAGCGTATATCCTGAATTTTGCGAATTCCTCATTAAGAGCGGTATTGACAGCATGTCTGTAAATCCTGATACTGTTAAATTTACTAAGAAGCTGGCTGCTCAAATTGAGCAGCGCATTATGCTGGACGCTTTGACCGGCCGCGGCCGCCAGGAAATTGAAGATTTAAACTGGTAAGTAAATCAGCAAATTAAAAAATTTGACAGAGCTTATTTTGTAAGCTATACTATACTCAACAAAAGAAAATTGTTACGAGCTTTTGGCTTCTGTATTGCAGTTTGTAGTACAGGAGCCTTTTGTTTTGTGGAAGGGAGCGATATTTTGTCGAGCGTATTTGCTTTATTGTTTATAATTTGCCTAATGTATCATAGCTATACAGATTACCAAAGCATGCTGTTATATGATAACGTGAATTTATTTTTGGCGTGTGTTGGTTTACTGCGTGCTTATTATTTTCATTTTATGATTTTTGCTGCGCAGGGAGCGTTAGCTTTGGGCGGTATTATGTTTTTAATTTATTTGACAAGCAGTGGTGGTATGGGCGAGGGTGATGTGAAGCTGGTGACGGTGTTAGGCTTGTGGCTAGGAGTGGAGCAGGGATTGGCGTGCTTGCTGCTGGCTTTTATCGGCGGTGCAGCAGTGGGCGTAATTTTGTTATTATTTAAGCGAGTGAAAAATTATCAGCCGCTGCCATTTGGACCGTTTCTGTGCTTTGCAGCAATGCTGTGTTATTTTTGGGGAGCCAATATTTTAGGGTGGTATTGGCGCTGCTTTGTTTAAAATAATTTTTACAGAATTTTTTAGTGATGGATTTGGAGGTGGAGTATGAAAAACAGGTACACTGTTACAGAAATTAAGCAAGGTGTACAGCGCTATTATTTGCGACAGCTACGACAAAACAAGCAGCTGCTGATAGTTTTGCTGGAAGTTGATAAATTAGTACTGAGCTATTGGCAAAAGGATTGCTGTATGTGGAATAAAGAAATTATTTTAGCTAATTTATGGACGGAGAACAACATGGATTGGTGGCAGGAGGGAGAAAAAAGCTTACGGGAAGCTTTGGTGTGGGCAAAAATTAAAGATATGGCGGATACTTTGCTGCTTGTAGATGAAGCGTTAGTACAGAAAGAAAATTTAAGCTTGCCAACGTTGACTCAAGCAGAGCTGTTGCAGGCGCTTGCGTGGGAGGCAGAGCAGGTTGTGCCGTGGGAAAAAGGTAGCTTTGTGACTGCTTTTATGCAGGAAAGCTTGAACGATATGCAGCAAGTAAGGCTATGGGCTTGGCAAAAACAACAGATTGAGAATGTTTGCGCTATGGCAAATACTTTACGTTTACAAATACAGGCTATTTTGGTTGGCGCAACGGCTGAAAATACGCAACAAGAATGGTATGCGGGCGAAAATTTTCAATATCGCAGCTTGTTAAATGAAAAAGAGCAGTGGCGTCAGAGATTTGTGCTCATGACTAATTCTGATAAAAACTATGTGAAAACAATTTTTGCAAGCTGTTTGTTGCTGTCCGTGGTTATTTATGGTAGTGCTCAAGGCGGTCGCTTATTAGCGCAAAAATATTTGCACAACACGGAGCAACAGCTGGAGCAGTACACAGTGTGGCAGCAGCGTTATGAGCAAAGTCAAAAAATTGAGGCAAAGCTGCGTCACTCGCAGCTTTTGGTAAAAAATATGCAGCAAAACGCTAGTCATATCAGTAAGAGTGTAAGTAATATTGGTCAACAAGTAGGCAGACAAAGTAATTGCTGGTTAGAATTTTTGCACGGAGACGCTAAAACCAAAGAATGGCAGCTTATCGGCAGTTGCTATGAGGGGAATGCCGTTAATAATTTAGTGGAGCGGTTGGAAAATTCGCAGAAATTTTCGCAGGTAAAGCTGAAAAATATGCAGCAGGAGAAGGACAAGGTTACTTTTACTATGCAGTTAAAGGAAAAATAAACATGAAAAGTAAAGAAAAAATTTTAGAAAACCTACCTCATAAAAGAAAATTTATCGGTAATGTAATAGCCTTGTTGGCAGGATTTTTACTAATTTTGACAGTGTTTTTTGGCACAGCTTTGCCGGGCTATGTACAAATTACAGCTTTGCTGGCTAAGCAGCGGGAGCAAGCAGAATATTTGGCAAACCTTATAGATTTCGCTGATAAGCATGTTGATTATACTGCTTATGAAAATAAAAAATATCAAGAGCTTGTTAGGCTACAGCAAAGCCTATGGCAACTAACGGACAGTAATCAGGCGCAGAATAAATTACAGAGACTGGCGCAAAAGGAACATTTAATGATTAAGCAGCTGCAAAGTTTGTCCGAAAATAAAGCGACAATTAAAATAGAGCTTATTGGTAATTATTTTGCTTTGCTTCGTTGGCTTCAAAAGGTAGAAAAATTGCCGTTAGCAGTGCAAAAAATTGAGCTGAAAGGGCAGGCAGACGGAAACATTTGCGCTGACCTATTACTGCAAGGTACGTTTTTATCTAAAAAATAAAAAATACGCAACAGATATACAATCTATTGCGTAAGGAGAAGATAAAATTAGTTTTGATATAGAAGCTTATTTATCTATTTTAACATTGTCTTTAAAGGCTGTGCCGAATTGCGTATATTCCATTTCCGCTCCGCGTAAATCGGCGTGTTCCAGGATTGCTTTATCGAACATTGCTTTATTAAGCTTAGTTTTCTGTAAATTACTATAGCCAAGCTTAGCGCTGCGCAGGTCAGCAGCGGTTAAGTTGGATTTTTGCATATGGGTGCTGTACATATTGGCGCCGTAGAAGCAGGCATTGGGAAAACTTGCGTTGCGTAGCCAACTATAAGGAAGATTGGCATAGCTGAAATCAGCATAATCTGCCTGCACGTTATCTAAAACAGCTTCCTGCATTTGGCTGTATTGTAAATTGGCATTTAAAAGCTTGCTGCTTTGCAGTTGCGCGCGATAAAGCTGAGCGCCGGTCATTTTTGCTTTAGTAAAATCTACATTGGCAGCTTGAGCGTAGCCTAAGTCTGCGTTGCTTAAATCGGCATTGCGCAGGCTGGAGCGGTGCAAAATAGCGCTGCGAAAATTGGCGCTGTGCAGCTTGGCTCCGTCCAAATTGGTACCGTCTAAACGGGCTTGCGTAAAATCTGTGCCGGAAAAATCGCGGCCGGAAAGATTAAAGCCGGAAAGGTCGGCTCCGGAAAGGTCTCCGCCGGGGCAGTCAGAGCCGTTTTGCACGGCAGCCAAATCTGTATTGCTGTAAGCGGAAACGCTAGCAGCCGGTAAAAGCTGCATGGCTGCCGCTAAAGTGAAAGTAAAAATTATTTTTTTTAATTGCATGTGGTACCTGCTTTCATATTTAAGCTTCTTCCAAAAGCTTTTCCAAATCTCGTGGGTCGTCGGGCAGCGCGTCGATTATTTTCCAAGGCTGTGAGTCTGCGAAATCTTCGCGCTTGCAGTTGGAGCCGTCCAAAACAATCAGACATCGGGCGTTGATTGCTTTGGCGCAGTTGGCGTCGTTAAGCGTATCGCCAATGAAAACCATTTTTTCTGGCGAAAAATTTTGCTCGTGCATTAAATAAAAACGGGAAAAAGCAATGCGCGCCAGCTCCTCACGTTTTTCGCTGACCTCGCCGAAAACGCTGTGATCAAAGGAAAAATATTTATCCAGTCCGTAATAAGCCAGCTTGGCCTGGGCGCCGCTGCGGGTATTGCCGGTGAGCAGGCAGTTAAGATATTTGCTATTGGGTTGGTTGAAGTAAGCTAAGGTTTTTTCTACGTTTTTCATAATTCTGCCTTGATGCAGCGGCAGCTGCTTGGGCAGCTCTATGTGATAGCGAATTAAAAGTCCGGCGGCTTCCGCGCTGCTGCAGCGTCCGCGCAGGCGGGTGACCGTTGATTTGATAATGTCAGAATCGGTGCGTCCTGCCAGGCTTTGGGTAAAATCGAAAGCGTCAAGAAAATAATAATCCTTGATTACTTTAACCATGGCTTCTTTGCCGGCGCCGCCTGTGAGTACCAGCGTGCCGTCTACATCCCACATAAGATATTTCATGTCAAAATCCTCCTCGAATGTTTATAGAAAAAAAGCTGCCAAGATTCTGGCAGCTTGCGTTATACGTTAGTTACAGAGAACGAGGCTTCATCATAATTTTTTTTAGTCTATCGCTGACGTTCTGCGTTACGTTTTTCGTGCGGCGGATAAATTTAATTTTGGAACGACGAGTAGGCTTCATATCGTTTTGACAGCCAAAATCCCCGCGGTCCAAAAGAGTAATTTTTGATTTGTCAGCGTCAAAGGCTAAACGCAGATAGCTGGCGAAGGCTGCCGGTTCTGCTTCTTTAAAGCAGCTGAAAATGTCCGCCGTCATAAAGCCCATTTTGGGATAAACATGCAATGTTACATGTCCCTGCTTGCAGATGGCAAAAAGAGAATATTCATTCTGTCCGTCGTCCTGACAGCAGACAATTTGCTGACAATTCATAGAAAATTCTTCACAGCCTTGGCGCAGCAGCTCCTCGGCCGTAGCGGGATTGGCTATTTCTTCTGTGCCGCAGTTATACATATCAATGGCAATCAATTTACCAATAAAATTTTTTTGTTTCACAATTGCACCCCTAAAATAATTACAAAGCTTACTGTTTTTCTTTAGTAATCCAGTAAGAAAATTTAGTTATATATTTTATTATAGCGAAAATACTAACTCTTGTAAAGGGAAATACTCCCGTCGCAAGGCTTTTCATGTTATAATATAAACGTAATTATGAAACAGATTTTCGTATGGAGATAAAAATATTTGGTGGTGAGGCTATGGAAAGGCTGGAAGGCATTGTAGCTGATATTGTTTTTCAAAGTGACGACGGTATGTACAGCGTACTGCGCGTAGAAAATAAAAGCTTGGGAAAATTTACGGTGGTTTATCACGGGACTGCTCCCTATATGGGCGAGCAAATTAGCGCGGAAGGCGACTGGGTGGAGCATGCTCGTTTTGGTCGGCAGTTTAACGCTGCTTTTTTGCAAGTGGTCAAGCCAACCTCTGCGGCGGGAATGGAGCGTTTTTTGGCTTCGGGAGCTTTGCCTGGCATTGGCGCGGTGATGGCGGCGCGCATTGTGGAAATGTTTGGCGCGGATACGTTAATGGTTTTGGAGCAATATCCCGAAAGACTGGCTAAGGTTAAAGGTATCAGCGCCAAAAAAGCGGCGGCCGTTGCTGAAGCTTATCAAGCTTTGTCCGGGTTAAGGGAGTTGATGCTTTTTTTAGAAGCTAATGGCGTCAGCAGCGGTTATGCAGCAAAATTGCAGGCTGCTTACGGCAATACGGCGATAACTCGTTTAAAAGAAAATCCTTATAGCTTAGTTAACGATATTGAAGGTATTGGTTTTAAAACTGCGGATAGAATTGCTATGGCTATGGGATTAGAGCATGACTGCGAGGAACGTTTAATTGCGGGCATCAGCTACGCTTTGACTTCGGCTGCCGGAGCAGGGCATACCTGCGTGCCCGAAGAATTGTTGGTAAGAGAAACGGCTCGTGTTTTAGTTGTTGACCGCGAAGCTGTGCAGCAGATTTTTAACGAGCTTTTAGAAAATGACCGTCTGCGTTTGGAGGATGTGGGCGGCGTGCGCTTTATTTATCCGGAATATCTTTACCGCGCCGAAGTGCAGACGGCTAGAAGATTACTATATTTACGCGACCAAGCCAAACCTATTACGCGCGTGAATGCGGATGCAGTTATTGCCGCATGGGAGCGCGAGGCTGGCATTAAGCTGGCGGAAGCGCAAAGGCAGGCTATTTATTCCAGTTTGGAGCACGGAGTTTTCGTTTTGACGGGCGGCCCCGGTACCGGTAAAACTACCGTAGTCAAGGGTATTTTGAATGTGTTGGAAAAAGCAGGCTGCCGAAGTCTTTTGGCAGCGCCCACCGGTCGCGCAGCGCGCAGACTGGCAGATTCGGCAGGTCATCCGGCGTTGACTGTGCATCGTTTATTGGAATATCAGCCGACCGGCGACGGCTTATGCTTTGGTAAAAATGACGAGGAGCCGCTGGATGCGGAGGCTATTATTATCGACGAAGCTTCCATGCTGGATATAAATTTAACGTATCATTTATTAAAAGCTGTTCCCGGCGGCTGCCGTCTAATTTTTGTCGGCGACGTTGACCAACTGCCGCCTGTAGGCGCAGGCTCGGTGCTCAAGGATATGATTCGTTCCGATAAAATGCCCGTGGTGCGTTTGGAAAATGTTTTTCGTCAGGCGGAGGTAAGTCCCATTGTGCTTAACGCGCATAAAATAAATCACGGGCAGATGCCGGAATTTATCACGGGCTGCGACAGCGAATTTGCGTTGCAGGAATTTGCCGACGAGCAAACTGCGGCGGAATTTGTGGCGCGCACCTACGCGGAAATGACTATGGACGGCGATTGGCGCAAGGTGCAGGTTTTGTCGCCCATGCACAAGGGCGCCTGCGGCGTACAGAATTTGAATAAAATTTTGCAGCAGTATATCAATCCTCCCGGTGCGAAAAAGTCTGAAATGAATATTGCCGGCAGCGTACTGCGTGAGGGCGATAAGGTCATGCAGATACGCAATAATTACGAAAAGGATGTTTTCAACGGCGACATCGGCCGCATTTATAAAATTGAAGGCAAAACCGTCACGGTAGCTTATCCCGAACGAGCAGAAGGAGATTTTGTTACTTATAGTGAGGGCGAATGTGAGGAATTACAGCTGGCCTACGCCATGAGTGTGCATAAATCGCAAGGCAGCGAATATCCTTATGTAATTTTGCTGATGGTGCCAAGTCATTATATTATGCTGCAGCGCAATCTGCTTTATACCGCGGTAACTCGCGCCAAACAAAAGGTTTTAGTGGTAGGCAGTAAGCGGGCAGTTTTTACGGCTGTAGAAAATGACCGCACTAGACGCCGTCATAGCTTATTGGCAGAAAGATTGCAGGAAAATCAGGAGGTCTTTTGATGCTGAAGAATTATTTGCGGGAGATTGCTTATTATACTCAAGTGGTCAAAGAGTTAATTTTTCCGCGTCGATGTGCCGTCTGCGGTGAAGTGATAGATACGGCGTATTTATGCGATATTTGCCGCAAAAGCTTTTTGCTGCAAATATTTGAACGCTTTATGCCGCGGGAAGAATATTTAGCCGGGCAGGCGGAGCCTATGCCGCAGGATGTTTTGAGCAGTGTTATGCTACTGTATAAATATGACGGCGTTTTGAAAGATGCGCTGCATCAAATAAAATTTATGGGGGACAGCTCTTTGCTGCCCTTGTTAAGAGAGCAGGCGGAAAGCGCTTTGCCAAGCGCTAAACTGCGCTGGCTTAGTCAGTACGATATTATTACTTGCATACCTGCCAGCTCGGAACGCAGGCAGCAGCGTGGCTTTGACGTGCCTGAGGAAATTTTTGCTCCGCTTTTAGACCAACGGGGCGGAGAATATAGTGACAATATATTATTGCGCGTGCGGCATACGGCGCCGCTTTTTGAACTGCAGCCTATGGAACGGCGCAGCGAGCTGACCGCCTGCTTTGCCTTGTATCCTCAAGTCAAGGTGCAAGGGAAAAGAGTGCTTTTGTGTGACGATATTTATACTACAGGCAGCACCATGGCCGAAGCGGCGAAGATACTGCTGGAAAATGGAGCGAAAGAAGTGCATGGATTGGCATTTACTGCCTCCAGCGATAATTGGGAAGTGAAGGATAAGTGCTTTTAAAACTAAAAAAATTTTGTAAACGAGAAACAGTGCTGTGCGCTGCTGTTATTTTGGCTGCAATTTCCAGCCTGTGGCAGACGCCTAGGGTGGATTATATAGATTTTGCCGTGTTGAGCGTACTGTTTAGCCTGATGCTGGTTGTCGCCGGCTTAAAAAATGTGCGCTTTCTCGATTGGCTGGCGTTGGAGCTTTTGCATCGCTGTACCAGTTGGCGGGGAGTAGTACTGGCTTTGGTGAGTGTTACTTACATATCATCTATGTTTGTAACCAATGACGTTGCGCTCATTACCTTTGTGCCCTTAGCCTTAATTATTGGCAAGCAGCTGCAAAGAGATGTGGCGCGGGTGATAATTTTGCAGACCTTGGCGGCTAATTTAGGCTCCATGGTGACGCCGCCGGGAAATCCGCAGAATCTTTTTCTCTATGCTCATTACGGTTATACGGCGGCAAAATTTTTTTCTGTTATGGCATTGCCGGGACTGTTGTCCGTAATATTTTTGTGCGTTTTAATATGGCGTGGTGCAGACGCTAAGCTGCAATTAACACTGCCCAACGCAAAAAAGCCGCCTCTTTTGGAGACGGCGGTGCTGTTATTCCTTTTGCTGTTGAACATTGGCGCAGTGCTGCATTGGCTGGATAAAACCCTGGCCTTAGCTATTACGGTAGTGGCCATTCTTATCCGCTGGCGCAAATTATTTGTGCAGGTTGATTACAGCTTGCTGGTTACTTTTATCGGCTTTTTTATTTTTATCGGCAACATCAGCAGTACATGCTTAGCGGTTTATATTCAGCAATCTCTTTTAGGCACGGCTCAAGGAACGTATTTGGCGGGCTTGGCAGCAAGTCAATTTATCAGCAACGTGCCTGCGGCCATGTTGTTGGCAGGCTTAACTAAGAAAGCCGACGCACTGCTTTTAGGCGTGAACGTCGGCGGTTTAGGAACACTGATTGCATCCATGGCCAGCGTAATTTCCTACAAGCTTTTTGTGGCAGAGCATCCTTATCAGGCAGGAAATTATCTGCGCATGTTTTTGTACTATAATTTTGCCGGCTTGCTTTTGTTGGGCGGAGCAGTGTATTTACTTGTAATTTATTAAGCAAAATTGAATATTGTGGCGTGCAGTGCGTTTATAGTGCATGAATCGCCGGTGAAGTCCCCGCTTCCGTAATGTGGGGCGTAAGCAGCAGGATTACTTCAACCTTGCTGCTTTTTTTCGTGCGGTTGCGAAACAAATTTCCCAAAAGTGGCAAGTCGCCTAAAAAAGGGATTTTTTGCAGCGTATTTTGTTCTTCTTCGTTGATAAGACCGCCAATGACTAAAGTTTCGCCGCTGAACATACGCACGTTGGTGTCCGCCATGCGGCTGGTGATGCAGTAATTGCGCAGCTCGCTGATGAGTACTGGCGTTGATACCTCCGTGTGTACCTTAGCTGTAACCATTTTGCCGTCCTTGCTGATTAGCGGCGTATATTGCAGCTTAATACCGGCGTCAAGATATTCCGTAGCCGTGTAGGTGCCGCTGCTGTCGTGCTTTTCTGTTTGTACGGGAATGTGGTCGCCAATAAAAATGCTGGCCTCGCGTCCGGGAATGGTGATAATGTGCGGCCTAGCCAAAATTTTGGCTTTGCCGCTGCTTATGAGCGCATTGAGCGTAGCGTTAAAGCGAAAGGCGTAGCCATGCCAAAAATTAAATCTGCCGCCGAAATTATTCTCTGTATTTTCACTATTGGAATTATTTTCGTTGTCATTATAATTGCTGCGCTGGGGGATAGTATCCCAATTCCAGCTTACGCCCAGGCTTTTGCTGTATTCCTGACTTAAGGCAATGATTTTTGCTTCTAACGTTACTTGTTTAGTCGCTGCGTCCAGCTTGGGCAGCATAGCAGTGAGCTTAGCGTGTTCTTCCTCCGTGCCTTGCAGAATGATACTGTTAGTAATTTTATCAATAGTTATTTTACCTTGAAAAAGCGGCGTAAGCGTTTCCTGTAGCTCGTCGGCTTGCGCGTAGCTTAATTGATAGGTCTGTATGCGCAGGCTGGGCGCAGTTGACGTTATTGCGTAGGTAATTTTTGGTTGAGTTACGGTTTGCTGCACGGGATGCGGCTGCTGAAAAGGATTACGCGCTGCTTCCTGCGCTTGTAAATTATTACTAAAGCATAAAAGAACAGCCAATAAGAGGTAGCTGAAAATTTGCCTGAACATTTTTGTGAACTCCTTTATGATTTACTTGATGCATCAATCATATTGTAAACCTGCTAACAGCAAAATGCAATACAAAATAATGAAAAATCAGAAAAAACAGAAATAACTTGCTTTTGAAAAATTTTCTGATAAAATAAAAGCTAAGCAAACAATTTTAATTTATCAGTGATGCAAAAGGGGTGAGCAAATGGAATTGACAAGTAACGGCAGATTGGCGCAGCAGCTTTTAGAGCAGGCGATAGAATTGGGCGCCAGCGATATGCACGTAGAGCCTTTAGATAATCAGGTGCGGATTCGTTTTCGTATTGACGGCTTATTGCAGGAGCTTTGCCGCCTGCCGTGGAGCGCATATAGTACCTTAGTTACGCAGTGTAAGGTGCAGAGCGGTATGGATATTGCCGAAAAACGTGTGCCGCAGGATGGACGTTGGCAGCTGGCTTATAAAAATCGTACAGTTGATTTACGTTTGTCCACCTTGCCTACGATAAAAGGAGAAAAGCTGGCAATTCGTTTACTTGACCAAAGGCAAGGACTTTGGCGTTTGGAAGATTTGGGGATGAGCGCAGAAAATTTTAGCTTGTATCAAAAGATGTATACTTATGGCAATGGTTTAGTTTTGCTTACAGGGCCAACTGGCAGCGGCAAAACTACAACTTTGTATGCTACTTTACAGGCTTTACAACAGGAAGGACTGAATTTAGTTACTATAGAAGATCCGGTTGAATATAAGCTTAATGGCGTTAATCAAGTCGCTGTCAACCGCAGGGCAGGTTTGGGTTTTGCTGTGGGATTGCGGGCGTTGGTACGACAGGATCCCGATATTATTATGGTTGGAGAAATACGCGATCAAGAAACGGCTTCCATGGCAGTACAGGCAGCGCTGACCGGACATTTAGTATTAAGTACGCTGCATACTAACAGCGCCGCAGGAGCAGTTGCTCGTTTGCTGGATATGGATGTAGAACCATATTTATTAGCGGCAGCTTTACGTGGAGTTTTGGCACAGCGTTTGGTGCGCAGAGTTTGTCCTCAATGTGCAGAAAAATATGAACCTACTGCTAAGGAGCAGGCTTATTTGAACCTATCTGCCGGTAAAACCTGGCGGCTTTTGCGTGGGCGAGGCTGCGAGTACTGCCGCGGCAGCGGTTATCGCGGTCGTTTGGCAGTGCAGGAGCTTTTGCCCATTGACGAATATATGGGCGAGCTTATCAGCGCCAACGCCGGTAAAGCGGCGCTTTTAAGTCACGGCGCCGGTTTAGGCAGGCACAGTCTTTATGCTGACGGAGTAAGCAAAGTATTAGCTGGACAAACTACTGCAGAAGAATTATGGCGTGTAGGCATTACGAAAGAGGAATAGCAAATGATAAATAAAATTTTGCAGGAAGCGCGTGCTCAAGGTGCTTCCGATGTGCATTTTACTGTTGGTGCTGCGCCGATTATGCGTTTGCAGGGAAACTTGCAGGCTTTAAGCAGCGATATGATTGACGCGCAGCAAATACAAGCATTTATTTCCCTGTTGCCGCTAGCTGTTGTACAGCATTTAGAAAAATATGGCGAGGCAGACTGCGCCTGGAGCTGTAATAAGGAGCGCTACCGCATCAATATTTTTCGGCAGCAGGGACAATATGCTTTGGCTGTTCGCTTGCTGCACAGCGTTATACCTCAATGCAGCGATTTAGGCTTGCCTGGCGCGTTATGTGAGCTGACCGATTTAAGCAGTGGTCTGGTATTGATTACGGGGCCTACAGGCAGCGGCAAAAGCACTACCTTGGCTGCGCTGATACAAAAAATGAACAGCACGCGTGCTGTTCATGTAGTGACCTTGGAAGATCCGATTGAATATCTTTATCCTGTTGGAAAAGCGCTGATTCATCAGCGGGAGATAGGAGGCGACACCAAAAGCTTTGCCAGCGGTCTACGCAGCGCTCTGCGGGAAGATCCCGACGTAATTTTAGTGGGCGAGCTGCGGGACAGTGAAACTGTGGGCATAGCTCTAGCGGCGGCAGAAACGGGCCATCTTGTATTAGCTACTCTGCACACAAGCGACGTAGTCAGCAGCATTAACCGAATTTTGGATATGCAGGCAGAAAATAGGCAGCAGGTGCGCAGTCAGCTGGCAGAGTGTTTACAGACCGTAGCATGTCAGCGTTTGCTGCCCTGTTTAGAAGGTGGTGGTCGCGTGGCGGCTTTTGAGTTGCTGTTGGCTACGGATGCAGTGCGCAATTTAATTCGCGAAGGCAAAAGCTATCAGCTGCGCTCTTTTTTACAGACTGGGACGCGCGTGGGCATGCTCACCATGGAAGAAAGCATCAAAAATTTGCGTAGGCAGGGCAGAATTAAATAAGCAAAGCGAAATTTAATTTTACAAAATTTCTTCTCTGATTAGGGTGTTAATCATTTTTTGCTTGCCTAAAATCCATAGCAAATCATTTTTTTCAAAAACTAAATCTACGTTAGGATTGGTTATGGTAAAAGCGCCGCGTTCTAAACCAATTACTAAACAGCTCCATTTATGACGCAGATTAGCCGCTTTTAAGGTGGCACCTAAAAGGGGAGAGTGCTTGTCGATAGTAATGGCGACGGACTTAAATTGCTGCTCAGGTTTGCTTTTATTGCCTTCCAGCATAAAGTGACGCAGAGTTTTTGCTTCTTCCAAACGTTGTATTTTTAATTTAAGCTGAATAATAGCGGCGTCAAAAATTTTGAACTGGCTTGTCGTACCGATTAGCAGCAGCTTAGAACCTTTAGTGATTATTTGTTCGCCGCCGGGCATATCAATAGTAGCTGTAGCGGTTTTGATTTGTAAAACGTTGCAGCCGTAGGATTGGCGTATAGCCAATTTTTTCATAGTTTGACCGATAACGGGAGAGTCGTCAGCTACTTGATAGCATGTCAGCTGCAATTCTTCGTCGAACCAATTGCCTTGTTCAGTTTTTTGTGTGCCTTGGGCTTCACGGTGTTTACGCATGTGTTTTTCGTTAAGATTTACTAAGAAACGCGATTCAATACGCAGATATTCGCCCATGAGCCAATCAGAGGACGCAATTAAATAAGCGGTTCCTATCATTACCAAAAAAGCGATAAGTCCGTGCAGACCAATAATGTTATGGATAACAAAATATAAGGTCATAGTGGCAATCACGACCTTGCCCAAAACTAAAATCAACAGCGGTAAATGGTTGGAGCGCTTTTTAAACCAAAGAATAGCAAAGAGTTCCGTGTTTTCGGCGTGGTTGATGAGGATGGCACGCAAAATTGGCGCCATAAATAAAATCGTTATCCCGGCAGCCAGCCAATTAGCGTAGACAAGCTGCAGAGTGTTTTGCAAATAGGGCAGCAGATAAAGCGTAGCGCCTAAAATAATCGCCAACAGCAGCGTGGAATAAATTACCAAGTGCAGAATATAAATTTGCAGATAATTTTTCCAGTCTTGATCGTTCTTGCTGTCGTTATTATCCGTGTAGCGCTCCAGCCAGTTGAGGAAGCGTTGCGGCAGAATAGCTTCCAGCTTGGCGTAAGCAGGCTCGGCAGCGTTGATAAAAAAGGGTGTAGTAAAAGTAGTAATAACTGATACAGCAACGATAATGGGATAGAGAAAATCGCTGGTTACGCCCAAGCTGGTGCCTAAAGAAGCCAAGATAAAGGAAAATTCGCCGATTTGGGTTAAGCTAAAGCCGCAGTGCACGGCAGTTTTCAGCTTTTGACCGGCAGCAAGTATACCGCAGGTGGCGAAAAACATTTGCCCCAGAATTGTTGTAGCGACAAGCACCATTACGGGAACGGCATAGTTAGCCAAAAGCGCAGGATTAACCATCATACCGACGGAAACGAAAAAGACGGCGCCAAAAAGATTTTTAATAGGCGCGATTAAATGCTCAATATGCTCGGCGTTGGGAGCCTCGGCAATTAAAGAACCCATAATGAAAGCGCCTAACGCAGAGGAAAAGCCTAAGTTTGTAGCGATAAATACCATGCCTAAGCAAAGACCGATGGAAACAACTACTAAGGTTTCGTCATTCATCAGCTTGTTGGCGCGCTTGAAAAAGCTGGGCACAAGATACATTCCCAGTACAAACCACAATACTAAAAAGAAAACTAAGCGCGCTACGCTCATAAGCAGCTCTGTGGTGGAAATGCCGCTGGTAGCCACCGCAATGGTGGAAAGAATAACCATCATGGCAATACCGGCGATATCCTCTACTATCAATACGCCGAAAACAACCTCCGTAAAGCTTTTGCTGCGCAAATTTAAATCGTCAAATGCTTTGATAATGATGGCAGTGGAGGACATGGAGAGCATACCTCCAAGAAAGATGCTGTCCATATGGCTCCAGCCAAGTAGCTGACCTACACCGTAGCCTACTAAAATCATACAAAAAATAATTATCGCTGTAGAAACAAAAGCCGTACTGCCAACTTTTTTCAATTTATAAAAGCTGAATTCCAGTCCTAAAGCAAAGAGCAGAAAAATAACGCCGATTTCTGACCAAGCCTGCACATTTACCTTGTCGGCGACTGTGGGAAAGAAAACAAAATTAGGTCCCGTAATAAAACCGGCGATAATGTAGCCTAAAACCAGCGGCTGATTGATTTTTTTAAATAGAATTGTCGTCATACCGGCAACAAGCAAAATCATCGCCAGATCGGTGATAATGGTTGGTAAATGACTCATAAACAAGCTCCTTCAAATGATATTTTATGACAAGCACCACAGAACAAATTTTGCCAAAAGCAAGCTGTTTGGTGTATAATATTATTATTGTCACGATTCTAATCTATTATACAATATTTTAGACAAGATTTTTACTTGCTTATCGTGAATAAAAAGAAAAATATTCTCGTGCATAGCTTACAAAATAAATGGAGGAAGAAAAATGAGCGAAATCAAAGAACACTTAGTGCTTATCGACGGCGAAATTATGCCTATGGAGGAAGCTTTTGTAGATGTTAACGACCGCGGCCATAATTTTGGCGACGGCGTTTTTGAATTGGTGCCCGTATATAACGGACGCTGTTTTGCGTTGCTGCCACTGATGAATAATCTTTTTGATTCGGTTATTTCCGTAAAAATTCCTGGCGTATATATGATTGAAGAATTGGTAGAATTTCACGAAAGTCTTATTGAAGCTACCGGAATGCAGAACTGCGAAATTTATACGCAGATTACCCGCGGCAGCGCTCCCTACGGCTTGGCTTATCCGGAGCCTTCCGTACCGCGTCTGACCATGTTTGCCGTGCCTGTTGACCGCGCGGCTTTAGCCGAAAAGCGTGCTAAGGGCGTCAATGTGATTACGGAAAAGGACGAGCGTTGGTCCCGCTGCGACGTTAATACTTTGAATAGGCTGCCGGAGGTTGTGGCTAAGCAAAAAGCAACCGTCAGCCGCGCTTTTGACGCGCTCTTTGTGCGTGACGGCAAAATTACTGAGAGTACAGAAGCAAGCTTCTTTGTATATAAAGATGGTGTGCTGTGGACGCATCCGGAAAACAATTTTATTCACAAGAATGTTGTTCGCCGTTTGTTGATGGAGCGTCTTGCCAAAGATTTAGATTTACAGATTATTGAGCGTCCTTTTGATAAGGAATTTGCTTTGAAGGCAGACGAAGCATTTTTGTGCGGTCCCCGTTGTGAGTTTATGCCTGTGACTAAAATTGACCGTAGATTTGTCAATGGCGGCAATCCAGGCGAATTAGCAGTTAAACTGCAAAAAGCTTACGAAGAATTTGTTGCTAAAGAATGTCCTGCTAAATAATGAAGAATCGCAATATAGTGCGCGGAGCGCTGCTGATTGCTCTAGCGTTGGTTTTGCAGAACTTGCGGCTGTTTATCCCTTTGCCGCTGCCTGTAAGTACCTTTCTTATTGGTTCTTTAGTGCATATGATGCTGGTGCTGACCTTGAAACTAAACGGCAGAACAACGGCTATACTTTTAGGTATACTGTTGCCGCTTACGGCCTACGCTCAAGGTCAGCTGGCTTTAACGTTTCTTATACCGGTGGTTTGGCTGGGTAACATACTTTTTATTGTGGGCAACTTTATTTTTGCAGGCAGAAAATTTATGGAGTTGTTCTTACCGCCCTTGTGTAAGGGTGTAGTCATGCTTGTTGCTGCTTGGTTGGTGTTATGGTTTTTAGAACTAGCTAATCCGGCGTTGCGTAACACTATTATTTTCGCTATGAGTGTACCGCAGGTGCTTACGGGAATAATTGGTACAGTATTAGCCCGGACGTTTGAAAACAGGCTGCAAAAAGTATAAAATATCGCTGCTTCTCTTAGTAAAAAATATAAAAACATAGCAGTCTAAATGCTTGATCTTAGGAGCTTTACGTGTATTCTTGTCCTTGGAGCTTTTTAAAAGACGAAAAAAAGCATATCATTTCTCTTGTTGGCGGCGGCGGAAAAACTACTATTATGTATGAGCTGGCGCAGCTTTTTGCTGCGCAGGGCAGAAAAACTGTCGCTATGACTACTACGCATATTTGGCAGCCGCAGGAAAATAGCTTAGCAAAAAATATTCAACAGTTGGAAGCCATGTGGAAAAAAGGGGCGTATGCTGTTATAGGAAATTTGGAGCAGGGAACGCATAAACTAGTAGTGCCGTCTGCTGTTTTATTGGAACAGGCTATCGCTGCCAGTGAGATTATGCTGGTAGAGGCGGACGGCGCTAAACAAATGCCCTGCAAAGTGCCTGCTGCTCATGAGCCGGTGCTGCTGGCGGCAAGTGATATTGTAATCGCCGTAGTTGGCATGGACGCTTTTGGCAAAACCATGGAGGAAGCCTGCTTTCGCTGGCAGTTGGCTAAGTATATTTTTGTTAATGAATGTAATCTTCTGCTGGATGAAAATAAATTAGCAAAAATAATTGTAAGTGAAAACGGCAGCAGAAAAAATGTTGGCTCAAGGGATTTTTATGTAGCCTTAAACAAGAGTGACGTGGTCGAAAAAGCACGTGTACAAGCATTGCAAAATATATTGGTAGGATATGGCATAGATAAAGAAAAAATATGGCTTCGCGGTAAGAGGTGATCATTATATGCAGAATTTACGAATTATTGTCCGTGGCGGCGGAGACTTAGCAACGGGCGTTATTTATCGTCTATGGAGCGCAGGCTTTGCGCCTTTGGTTTTGGAATGTGCGCAGCCTTCCGCTATCAGACGGCAGGTAGCTTTGTGCGAGGCTGTTTACAGCGGCAAGGTAACTGTGGAGGGTATGACGGGCGTGCGCATAAATACTTTAAGCGAAGCCTTGTCCGTATGGGAGCAGGGACAGGTGCCGATTTTAGTAGACGAAGCTGCTGCCTGCGTAAAAACCTTGTCGCCGGATATAGTAGTGGACGCTATTATCGCTAAGAAAAATCTTGGTACTAATATGGATATGGCACCGTTGACTATTGCGTTGGGGCCGGGCTTTACGGCAGGCAAGGATGTGCACGCTGTGGTAGAAACTAAGCGCGGCCATAATTTAGGACGCATAATAAAAGCGGGCAGCGCTGCTCCAAACAGCGGCGTACCGGGAATTATTGGCGGCTTTGGCAAGGAAAGAGTTCTGCACGCCGCAGCGGAGGGCAGCTTGCATATTGTGCAGGACATTGGCAGTATCGTAGCCAAAGGACAGTTAATTGCGGAAATAACCGATATGGAAGGTAAGGTTACATCGGTTACCGCAAGCTTGAGCGGTATTATTCGCGGCATGATTCGCGAAGGCTTTTGGGTGACTAAGGGCTTTAAAATTGCCGACATTGACCCGCGTCAAGAGGAACTGGCCAACTGCTTTACAATTTCCGACAAAGCAAGATGTATTGCGGGAAGCGTGCTGGAGCTGGTGTGCCGGTATGCAACCGAGCAAAACAAAAATTAGAGTGCAGCTATGAAAAAATTGATTGAACAAATAAAATTACAGACCGAGCAGAAAAACGCTTGTTATCTTGTTTTTCTCATTGAAAGCGAGGGCTCTACGCCGCGCAGCAGTGGTGCGTATATGTTGGTCAACAGAGACGGCTTGGCTTATGGTACTATTGGCGGCGGCAGTATGGAATATACCGCCATTTGCGAAGCGCAGAAAAAATTAGCCTGCGGCGAGCAGTACAGCTTTTACCGGCGTTACGATTTATCTCCCGCTGCCGGAATGGCCTGCGGCGGTTATTGCAGCTTGCAGTTTTGTTATGTAGCAGGCGCAGCGGCAACTACGTTGGCAGAGCAAATAGCCGGTAGGCTGGCAGAAAATAAGCCTTGGTGGCTGCTGCTGCCCTTGGGCGAGGGTGAAATAGCAGTTAAAAATTCATTGCCGATTAAGGGAAGGCGCGGTTTAGTGACGCTGAACGGCAAGGAATATTATGCGGAGCAGCATTGCTATGACGGTATGGTATATGTTTTTGGCGCCGGTCATGTTGCCAGAGAGCTGGTGCCGCTTTTGTGTCATGTAGGCTTTCGCTGCGCGGTTTTTGATGACCGTAAAGAATTTGCTGACGCTGCTGTATTTCCTATGGCAGAACTTGTTAAACAAGTGGACTTTTGCCGTTTAGCTGAGGCTTGTACGCTGCGAGAAACTGATTATGCCGTAGTTATGACGCGAGGTCATGAGCATGATGCAAATTGTGAGCGCTTTTTGCTTCATACTCCCGTAGGTTATATAGGCATTATGGGCAGCAGGAATAAAGCGAAAATGGCGCGGCAGGTATTGCTTGCAGAAGGCTATACTGATGAACAGCTGGCGAGAATTACTACGCCTGTCGGACTGCAAATTGGCAGTGAAACGCCTGCTGAAATAGCCGTTTCTATTGCGGCGCAGCTTATTCAAGTACGCGCTGCAAGGTCTTAACCAAAAAGATAAAATAGAATATGAACGTTAAAAAGATTTTTGCTGAAAATCTTCGCTTTTTAACCGTAAAAATCTTTACAGATAAAGGGGATATACGCTAAAATAGTGACTATCAGGAATTTTTGGAGGTTGTTTATATGGCAAAATTTATCAATCTTTCCGAGGACGCTTATCGTTTTGAGGGCAAAATGCCTTTGAGCCAAGCTGTTCCTTTAGGCTTACAACATGTTTTGGCAATGTTCGTAGGCAATTTGACACCACTTTTGATTATCGGCGGTGCGTGTGGTATTATGGGCGGCAAAGATTTTGTTGATTTGCAGATTAGCTTGCTCCAAAATGCTATGATTATAGCTGGTATCGTAACTTTAGTACAATTATACGGCATTGGCCCCTGCGGCGGTAAGGTGCCTATTATTATGGGTACCAGTTCCGGGTTTATCGGCGTTTTCAGCAGTGTTGTAGCAACTATGGGCAGCGGGATTGCGGCATATAGCGCTATTATGGGCGCGTCAATTATTGGTGGTATTTTTGAGGGCATTTTAGGCTTTTTCCTTAAACCCTTGCGTCGTTTTTTTCCGTCCGTAGTAACAGGAACAGTTGTATTATCCATTGGTTTATCCTTGATTGCCGTTGGCATTAACTCCTTTGGCGGCGGTTTTAAAACCAATGATTTTGGTTCTGCGGAAAATTTGGGTTTAGGTCTGTTTGTTTTGGTAGTAATTTTGTTTTTTAAACATGGCACTAAAGGGTTTTTGAGTTCTTCTTCTATTTTGTTGGGGATTATTGCCGGTTATGCGGCTGCTTTTGTTATGGGGATAGTTTTACCAACTACCGGTGTTACTGCTAAAGGCGTAGAGTTTACTAAATCATGGGTTTTAAATTGGGATAAAGTAGCGCAGGCCGGTTGGTTTTCAGTACCGGAATTTATGCCTGTGGATATTATTTTTGATATGCGTGCTATTATTCCGGTGTGCATTATGTTTATTGTTACGGCAGTCGAAACCGTTGGTGATATTTCCGGCGTTATGGAAGGCGGTTTGAATCGTGAAGCTACTGATAAAGAGCTTTCCGGCGGTGTTATCTGCGACGGTATTGGTTCCAGCTTTGCGGCTCTATTCGGCGTTTTGCCTAATACTTCTTTCAGCCAGAATGTTGGCTTAGTGGCAATGACTAAAGTTGTCAATAGATTTGCTTTGGCGACAGGCGGTGTGTTCTTAATTCTCTGTGGTTTGATTCCTAAGCTAGGCGCTTTGGTTTCCATTATGCCTCAATCAGTTTTGGGAGGCGCTGCTGTAATGATGTTTTCCAGCATTGTAGTCAGCGGTATTCAGCTTATTACTAAAGAAAAATTAACGCCGCGCAATTTGACCATTGTGGCAGTTGCTCTCGGCGTTGGTTATGGCATGGGCGCAAATCCCGGTATTTTAGCTCACGCTCCTGCTGCTGTTAAATTGATTTTCGGCGGCTCAGGTATTGTTCCTGCTGCTTTGGTAGCTATTGTTTTGAACATCGTGCTGCCGCAAGATTAAGACATTGGCGCAAATCGCGTACTGTATCAACGTCAAAAAGTTCATACCTATCCTGAACTTGTACTAAGCGTACTCGTTCAGGATATTTTTTTGCCAAAATAGCGCCGCCGCTATCTTGGGGCAGGTTTTGCAGCTCTTGAACTAAATCTTTCGGAAAAATTATAGGATTACCAGGCGAATTGCCGTAAGCTAAACGTTTAATGGCGTAGGGCGCGGCCACAAAGCTGGCGCATAAATTAGCGATACTTGCTTGTTGCAGAAAAGGTTGGTCACTGGTACAAAAGGCATAGCCTAAAAAATCCCTGGCTTGCAGATATGCCAATCCTAGGCGCACGGTGTCGTTTAAATATGGTTTATTGTGAAGTAGGCAGGGAATATTTTGCTTGTGGCACAGAGCTGCGATTTTTTGATAGCGGGTAACAACTACTCGCTGAGCAAAAATTTCGCTGGTGCTGTTCAAAATATATTGGATAAGAGGGTGGCCTTGAAAGTTTTCCAGCAGTTTGTTGCTGCCATAGCGTTCAGAATGTCCGGAGGCCATGATGATGCAGCCAATAGGATAAGTGTTCAGCATAATATTTTCTCCTGCCGTAATAAAAAAACGGCACACAAAGGTTAAACTAACAAAAATCAGTTGTTTTATATTTCTACAAGTAATGGGTAAATCCTTTTAAAAGATAACTTTTTATGGTAAAATTAGATTGAATAATTATGAGTAAAATGCATAATGGAGGGCTTTTTATGCTTACTATTCGTGAACTCAAAAAAGCTGCAACGCTGGAGGAGGCCTGGCAGCTTAACCAAAAGCGCATCAACAGAGTAATGGGCGGCATGCTGTGGCTGCGCTTGAGTAAAGGTAACGTAGCAACTATGATTGATTTGTCTGCTTTAGGATTGGACAAAATTGAAGAGACGGAAACGGAATTTCGTATCGGAGCCATGGTTACTCTGCGCCAATTAGAAATGCATGAAGGCATGGCTGCTTATACGAACGGAGCAATGAAGGAGGCTTTGCGCCATATTGTCGGCGTACAGTTCCGCAATTTGGCGACTGTGGGCGGCAGCGTTTTCGGACGCTTTGGCTTTAGCGACGTGCTGACAATTTTCATGGCTTTAGATGCCAAGGTTGAACTTTATAAGGGTGGCATTATTCCTATCAGCGAGTTTGCCCAAATGAAATATGATCGTGATATTTTGGTGCATGTAATTGTGCCTAAGCAAAAGTTGGCTTGCTCTTATGAATCTGTGCGTATTGCCAAAACCGATTTTCCCGTGTTGACCTGCGCAGCCGCTATGACGGAGACAGGCGTGCAGCTGGCAGTGGGAGCAAGACCTGCTAAAGCAGCTTTGGTTAAAGATGAGCAGCAAATTTTATCTCTGCCAATTACAGAGGAAAAAGCCAAGGCGTTTGCGGAATACGCCGCCAAGCTTTTGCCGACCGAAAGCAATAACCGCGGCAGCGCTAAATATCGCACTCATTTGATAAAGGTGCTGGCAGTAAGAGCTATTTTAGCATTGGGAGGTAACGCCTAATGGAAATTACATTGACTTTAAATGGCAGAAAAATTACCCGCAGCGTAGAAGCTGATTTGGCGCTTCTGGATTTTGTGCGCAACGAAGGCTGTTACAGCGTAAAAAGAGGCTGCGATACCTCTAACTGCGGCTTGTGTACTGTTTTTTTAGATGATAAACCGGTGCTGTCCTGTTCTGTGTTGGCTGCTCGCGCTGACGGACATAGGGTAACCACTATGGAAGGACTGCAAAAGGAAGCTGCCGAATTTGGCGCGTTTATTGCCGACCAGGGCGCAGAGCAGTGCGGCTTTTGCAATCCCGGTATGATTATGAACGCTTTGGCGCTTTTTAGAGAAAACACGGAACCGAGTGAGGAAGAAATCAAAGAATATCTGGCAGGCAATCTCTGTCGCTGCTCCGGCTACGAAGGCCAGCTGCGGGGAATACAGAACTTTATTGCTTGGAAAAAGGCTCAAGGGAAGGAGGAATAGGCAGATGAAAATAGTTAATCAACCCTTGAGAAAAAAGGATGCCATGCAGCTGGTAACTGGTCAGCCCGTGTATACGGACGACTTGGCGCCTAAAGATTGTTTAATAGTTAAGCTGTTGCGTTCTCCTTACGCCAATGCAATTATTGAAAGCATCAATACTGCTGTGGCAACCAAGGTTCCCGATATTGAAGCTATTTTTACCTTTGAGGATGTTGACCAAGAGGGCAAGCGCTGTACCTACGCCGGTCAGACCTATCCTGAGCCTAGTCCCTATGACCGTCTGTTGCTGGACAGGCATGTGCGTTTTGTGGGCGACGTGGTAGCTATTGTTGCCGGCAGAACGGAAAAGGCTGTTGATAAAGCGTTATCCTTGATTAAGGTAAAATATAATGTTTTAGAGGCTGTGCTGGATTTTCATACAGCCTTAGATAATCCTGTTTTAGTGCATCCCGAAGCAACTTGGGAGGCCTTATGTCCCGTAGGCGCTGATAATAAGCGTAATCTTTGCGCTTCCGAGGTTATCAGCGACGGTGATGTGGACGGCGTTTTGACAGACTGTGATGTAGTTATCGACAGAATCTACCGAGTAAAGGCTGTACAGCAGAATATGATGGAGCCTTTCTGCACCTATTGCACTATTGATACTTATGGTCGTTTGCATGTGGTAAGCTCCACACAGATAGTTTTCCATGCGCGCAGAATTATTGCCAACGCGCTGCATATTCCCAAAACGCAGGTTAGAGTTACCAAACCGCGTATAGGCGGCGGTTTTGGTGCAAAGCAGAGCTGCGTCAGCGAAATGTATCCTGCCTTTGTAACCTGGAAGCTGAAAAAACCGTCTAAAATAGTTTTCAGCCGTCATGAATGCCATATTGCTGCCAGTCCGCGCCACGAAATGGAAATTAAAGTGCGTTTAGGTGCTACTAAAGAAGGTAAAATTCGCGCTATTGATGTGTATACTCTGTCAAATACAGGCGCTTATGGTGAGCATGGTCCGACTACTGTTGGCCTTTCAGGGCATAAATCTATTCCTTTGTATCGTACAGAAGCTTTTCGTTTTGGTTTTGACGTTGTTTATACAAATTTGCAGGCGGCGGGAGCTTATCGCGGATATGGCGCGCCCCAGGGAATTTTTGCAGTGGAAAGCGCCGTGAACGAGTTGGCCGCAAAGCTGAAAATTGACCCGATTACGCTGCGCGAAATGAATATTACTCACGAGGGAGATATTATGCCTGCCTATTACGGCGCTCCCAATACTAGCTGCGCGCTGGATAAATGTTTGGCGCAGGTGCGCGAAATGAGCGGCTGGAACGAAAAATTCCCTGTACGATATATGGCTAATGGCAAGGTTCGTTCCATGGGCGTAGCCATTGCTATGCAGGGTTCGTCTATTCCTTACTGTGATGTGGGCGGCGCAACAATCAAAGTTAATGACGATGGTTCTTATACGCTGCTGATTGGCGCTGCTGATATGGGAACCGGCTGCGATACGATTTTAGCTCAAATGGCTGCCGAAGTATTGGAATGTGAGTTTGAGCAGATTCAGGTTTTTGGCGCTGATACCGATGCTTCGCCTTATGATTCCGGTTCTTATGCGTCCAGTACCACCTATATTACTGGCAATGCTGTTACAACCTGCGCGAAGAAAATTCGTGCTAAAATTTGTGAGTTAGGCGCTAAAAAACTTGAATGTGCCGTTGAAGATGTAGTTTTTGATGGTAAATATGTACGCAGTACCGTAAATGATAAATCTATTTCCTTGACAGCTATTGCTGCGGCCTCCCAATGCTTTAATAATATTGCGTTGCAGGAAACAGTAGAGATGGATAGCTTATTAAGTCCGCCACCGTTTATGGCAGGCGTTGCCGAACTGGAAATAGATTTGCTGACAGGCGAAACGGCAGTAGCAAATTATTATGCTTCTGTGGATTGTGGTACGCCTATTAATCCTCATTTGGCAAAGGTGCAGACCGAGGGCGGTATTTTGCAGGGTATCGGTATGAGCTTAATGGAAAATATAACCTACAGCTCCGACGGTCGCGTTTATGAAAATTCTCTGATGCAGTATAAGATTCCAACTCGTCAGGATATTGGTCATATCCATGTGGATTTTGCCTGCAGTTATGAAGAAAGCGGTCCTTACGGTGCAAAATCCGTAGGTGAACTGGTAATCAATACTCCTGCTCCGGCCATTGCGGATGCAGTTTATCAGGCGACAGGCAAGCGTTTCTTTACTTTGCCCATTACGCCGGAAAAAATTGCTTTGGGCGAAGAAAACGAATAGCAGTAAGTAAATTGTTTTTTGAAGAGAAATTGCGGAAGTATGTTGCTTCCGCGTTTCTTCAACGAGCGTTATTCTTAAGTGAGATAAACGAAAAGAGTTTATAGATAAATGTTGATACTGGCTTTAGTAAAATTTGTCTATGGAGTTGGTAGGGAATTTTATGATTGATAATTTTCAGCGAGAGATAAATTATATGCGCATATCCGTAACCGACCGCTGTAATCTACATTGCAAATATTGTAGGCCGGAGGTGGCGGAACATGTGCAGCACGAAAAAATTTTGCGTTATGAAGAAGTTTTGCGTATCGCTCAATGTGCCGTGAACCTTGGTATAACGCGCTTTAAAATTACCGGCGGCGAACCATTGTTACGTAAAAACGTAGTTAACTTTATCGCTCAATTAAAAGCTATGCCTAAGGTAGAGCAGGTGACGCTGACGACTAACGGTATTTTTTTAGAACAATACATACCCGATTTGGTGCAGGCAGGCATTGACTGCGTTAACATAAGCCTAGATACTCTTGACGAAATTTGCTATCAAAACTTGACCGGCGGCAGGTTAGAGCAAGTGCTTGGCAGTATAGTTTGTGCATTGCAAGCGGGTATTAAGTGTAAGCTGAACTGCGTGCCGTTAAAAAGTTTAACGAATAAGACTGCAAGAACAGAAAAAAATTATTTTCTTAATCTAGTAAAATATGCTGGCGATTTACAAATACCTTTGCGTTTTATTGAATTGATGCCCTTAAATTGCAACAGCGGCTGCACAAGCTTTACTGGATTGGAAATTAAGCAAATTTTGCAGGAGTCTGATTATAGTTTAGAGGTAATACAGCATAAATACGGCAATGGCCCCGCGCAATATTATTTGGCACAAGATGCTTTGCATGGAAAACAGTCAGTAATTGGTTTTATTGAGCCGATTCATGCTAAATTCTGCGCAAACTGTAATCGCATTCGCTTGACAAGTACGGGTCAGCTAAAAAACTGCTTATATAGTCCGCCTGTGTGTGATTTGCGCAAGCTTCTGCGGGAAGAAGCCAGTGACGATGAATTGATGCAGTCTTTAATGCAAGCCGTTCAGGCTAAACCATTGGGACATACCTTTAACGAGCACCCTGGCGATTTTACTATGAACGAGATTGGCGGATAAAAGGAAGTGATAAGAATGAATGATTTTACTCATTTTGATAAGGCTGGCAATGCAGTGATGGTAGATGTCTCGCAAAAAAATATTACTGCACGGGAAGCGATAGCTACGGGAAAAATTATCGTCAGCAAGGAAATTTTTGCTAAAATTAAGCATCAAGAGATTGTTAAGGGTGATGTTCTGGGCGTAGCGCGTATAGCAGGCATTATGGCTGCCAAAAGGACCAGTGAGTTGATTCCTTTATGCCATCCTTTGCCGCTGACGAAATGTACCTTGGATTTTGAGCTTAATGCAAATAGTGAGCAGTATGCTGTGAAAGCAAGCTGCTTAGTGAAAACAGACGGCAAAACAGGTGTGGAAATCGAAGCGTTGACAGGAGTGCAAATTGCTCTATTAACGATTTACGATATGTGCAAGGCCGTTGATAAAAATATGCTGATAACAGACGTACATTTAGTAAGTAAAGACGGTGGCAAAAGCGGTAAATTTGTCTGGCAGGGAGGTGAGGTAAAATGACGCAGATTAAAGGTATTATTAAAGCCTTGTGCATCAGCGAAGCGCGAGGTACTGAAAAACATGAGGTGGAGAAAGTAAAGCTAATTAAAAATTTTGGTTTGGAAAACGATGCGCACGGAGGTAACTGGCATCGCCAGGTGAGCCTGCTTTCGTATGATAGGGTAGAAGAATTTAATGCTAAAGGCGGCAAGGCAGCTGTTGGCGCTTTTGGCGAAAATATTTTGGCAGCGGAGATAGATTTTCCCAGCCTTCCGGTAGGTACGCTGCTTTTTGCTGGTGATGCAGTATTGAAAATAACACAAATTGGCAAGGAATGTCACAGTCACTGTCAAATTTTTCAACGTGTGGGTGATTGTATTATGCCGCGTGAAGGAGTTTTTGCTACTGTGGAACAGGAGGGCATATTACAGGCAGGTATGGAGATGACTGCGCAGCTGCCTTCTGCCGACGATCCTCTGCGTGCTGCTGTAATAACTCTTTCCGATAAAGGAGCAGCAGGTACAAGAGTAGATACCAGTGGACCGACAGCGGCAAAATTGTTATCGGAGGCTGGTTATGAGATTGTAGAACAGATGCTGTTACCTGATATGCAGGGGAAAATAGAAAGAGAACTGAAGCGTTTGGCTGACAGCAGACAGGTTGATTTAATCATTACCACCGGTGGCACGGGGATGGCTCCGAGAGATGTAACTCCGGAAGCAACTATGGCTGTGGCAACGCGCCTGGTACCAGGCATTGCTGAAGCCATTCGCGCTGGCTCCATGCAGATTACCCAAAGAGCGATGCTGAGCCGCGGTGTTGCTGTGCTGCGTAATAGAACCTTGATTGTTAATCTTCCCGGTAGCAAAAAGGCTGTAGAGGAAGCTTTAGCCATAGTTCTGCCGGAATTGGAGCATGGCATACGTTTGGCTAAAGGTACTGACGGAGAGTGTGGCAGGCAATGAATATAACTATTGATTTGTCGCCTTTGTGGATAAGCTTGCAAACTGCGGCTGCTACTATTGTCGTTGTTTTTTTCTTAGGCGTGCTAGCTGCCCGGTGGGTAGAAGGCTTGCGCAGTGAGAGCGTTAAAATTTTTATCGACGGACTTTTTACTTTGCCTATGGTGTTGCCGCCTACGGTAGCAGGCTTCTTTTTATTATTTTTTTTTGGCAATAACAGGTTTATAGGCAAATTTTTTCTAGAAAATTTTGGGGTACAAATAGCCTTTAGCTGGGTTGCTACAGTACTGGCGGCGGCAGTAATCGCTTTTCCCCTGATGTATCGTTCCGCTCGCGGCGCGTTGGTGCAGGTGGACAAGGGCATTTTAGAGGCCGCGCGTTCTCTGGGCATGACGGAATGGCGAATATTTTGGCGTATTCATCTGCCTAACGCTTTGCCGGGAATTATTGCAGGCGGGCTTTTGGCTTTTGCCCGCGGCTTAGGTGAATTTGGCGCTACGGCTATGCTGGCAGGCAATATTGCCGGTAAAACACGCACCTTGCCTTTAGCTGTTTATTCGGCGGTTGCTGCAGGCGATTGGGACAGTGCTGCAGTATATGTCATAGTAATAGTGGCCATTTGTTTGGCGGTGGTCATTGGTTTAAATGTTTATCAATATCGTGTAAAAAAACAGCAGGAGGGTTAAAATGCGTCAATTTTTATGTTTAGTAATTTGTTTAATGACATTAACCATGGTGGGGTGCGGTAGTAAGCAGGAGAATACTGGGGAAAAGCCTGTAACTGTGCATGTAGCGGCTGCTGCCAGCTTGGAAAAGGTTTTTGAACAGCAGCTCATTCCTATGTTTAATAAAAAGCATCCGGAAATCAAAATTCAAGGCGTTTATGATGCCAGCGGCAAGCTGCAATCGCAGATTGAAAATGGTCTGAACGCTGATGTATTTATTTCTGCGGCTAATAAGCAGATGCAGGCTTTGGATAAAAAGGGCTATATGGACAGTGCGTCTATTAAACCATTGTTGGAGAATAGGCTGGTCTTGATTGTGCCTGTTAAAAGCGTTGGTGCTGTTAAAAGTTTTGCTGATTTAGCGCAGGCTAAGCATCCTGCTATTGGTGATCCTGCCAGTGTACCTGCCGGGCAATACGCTAAAGAAGCTTTGTCCAGTTTAGGTATTTGGGAGCAGGTACAGGCTAAAGCCAGCCTTGGTACTAACGTAACTCAGGTGCTTAACTGGGTAGGCGAGGGCAGCGCAGATGCAGGCTTGGTTTATGCAACGGACGCAGTCTTAATCAAGGATAAGGTAAAAATTATTGCAGAGGCTCCTGCCGGCTCTTTGAGAAAGCCTGTTATTTATCCCCTAGGTATTTTGAAAAAAGCTCCGCAAGCTGCGGCTGCTAAAGAATTAGCTGGCTTTTTGCAAACCGACGAAGCTATGCAGGTGTTTGAAAAATACGGCTTTGCCAGAGTGAAATAGAGGAGATTTTATGAAGCTGATTAAAACGGTTGACGCAGTAGGCAGCGTACTGTGTCACGATTTGACGCAAATAATTAAGGGTGTAACCAAGGATGCGGTTTTCCGTAAGGGACATATTGTGCAGGCGGAGGATATTCCCGTACTGCTTTCTATTGGCAAGGAGCATCTTTATGTGTGGGAGGCCGACGCAAATATGCTGCACGAAAATGATGCGGCCAGAATACTATGCGATTTGTGTAAAAATAAAAATATGCTGGAATCACCTGTCAAGGAAGGAAAAATTGAGCTTTCTGCTGACTGTGACGGCTTATTCAAAGTTGATAGCAAGCGTTTAAAAATGGTTAACGGTTTCGGACAGATGATGATTGCTACTCGTCACGGTAATGTGCCGGTGCGTCAGGGCGATAAGCTGGCGGGGACGAGAATAATTCCCTTAGTCATTGAAAAAGCAAAAATGCAGGCTGTACAGCAGATGTGTGGGGACACTCCCTTGCTGCAGCTTTTGCCCTATAAATTAAAAAAAGCAGCCGTGATTGCTACTGGCAGCGAGGTTTTTACCGGACGTATTAAAGATACGTTTACTCCCGTAATCGAAGAAAAGCTGGCGGAATATGGCGTAGAGGTTGTGCATAAGCAGGTTTTAGGCGACGAGCCGCAGGCTGTGACCGAAGCGATTAAATACGCCATAGAAAAAAAGGGCGCGGAGCTTGTCTGCTGCACCGGCGGCATGAGCGTTGACCCAGACGACCGCACGCCGTTAGCTATTAAAAATACCGGAGCGGAGATTATTTCCTACGGCGCGCCGGTACTGCCGGGAGCAATGTTTATGCTGGCTTATTACGGTTCGGCGAGAGTGCCAGTAATGGGCTTGCCCGGTTGCGTGATGTACGCTAAGCGCACAATCTTTGATTTAGTTTTGCCTCGTATGTTGGCTTGTGATCCGGTTACGGCAGAAGAACTGGCTGCTTTGGGAGAAGGCGGCCTGTGCTTGAATTGTCCTGTCTGCACCTATCCTGCCTGCGGCTTTGGCAAGGGGTGGTAAGATGACTTATCAGGCGCCGGCACATTATCATGTTAAGGTACGTTTGTATAATGAAGAAATTGCTTTCGGCAAGGGAATTGCCCAAATTCTGCAGCTGGTAGAGCAGCATGGTTCTTTAAGCGCGGCGTATAAAAGCATGGGTATGTCCTCCAGTAAAGCGTGGAAAATACTGCATCGTGCCGAAGCTGATTTAGGCTTTCCGCTTTTGAAAAGCTCCAGCGGCGGTGCTTATGGCGGCAGTACGGAATTAACGGTGGAAGGCAGAGAGCTGCTGGAAAAATATCAAGAGTTTGACGCCTTGCTGCAAGCCTACGCAGAGGAAGCATTTAAGAAAATATTTTTATAAACCAATAATAACTCGATTGTTGACTCAAAAACCTTCTTGTTGTATAATGTCTTTGTTGGCTATTGAAAATATTTATCAATAAGCTAAAGAAAAAGCTTCGGATAATTTTCTAAAAAGAGTATTATCTGTGATAGGTGCAACGAAAGAAGGTATAAACATGAGTATTTTTGCTGGAGCAATTGATTATTTTATTAAAGGTGGACCATGCATGTGGCCATTATTACTGTGTTCTATAGCTGCACTAGCCATAGGTGTGGAAAGATATTTATTTTTTAAAAAGGCTATAACCGGAACGGATTTTACAGTCAAATTTTGTCGCATGATGAATGATTTTAATCTCGTTACGGCGCATGATTATGCTCATAATGCTAATGGATTAGGTGCTAAGATGGCTTGTGATGTGCTATGCATTGAAGATGACATGGGTCCTCGCTTGGAATCAATTATTTATGCTAAAGCAGATCGTATTATCGACAGTCTTGAAAACAAACTAAATTATCTTAGTGTGATTATCGGTTTGGCTCCTATGTTAGGTTTATTGGGAACTATTACAGGTATGATTTCGTCTTTCAATGCACTTAATGAGAGAACTCAAAATCCCATGGCCGTAACCTCTGGCATTGGTGAAGCACTTATAACTACTGTTTTTGGACTGTGCATTGCTATTATGGGTATGTGCATCTATGCTTATCTTTCGGGTAAAATTAAGACAGAAACTTTGAATTTATATGAATTGGCAAGCACTTTGACAGATATTGTGGCTGCTAAAAATAGTATGTACAATAAAATGAAAAAGTAAGGGACGGTGGGATCTATGCGTAGACATCACAGAAGAGAAATGAAAGCGCCTGAGATCATGCTTAGTCCCATGATTGACATGATTTTTCTGCTTCTTGTATTTTTTATCATTAGTACTATGTATATGAGTGAAATAAAAACTATGCCTATTCGTTTGCCTGTTGCGAAAAATTCGGAAACAGTTAGTAAAAGTAATTTTAATGTTACTATAAAAAAAGATGGAAGTATTTATCTTGATGAAACGCAGACAAATATGGAACAACTTGTTGCTAACGCTGCTGTGGAAAGTAAGCGGGATTCAAGCTTTTCTGTAATTATTCGCTGTGAGGGCGAAGCTGAATATCGTTTGGTTGTTACTTTGATGGACAAACTGAAGGGAGCAGGCGTAACTCGCTTTGGTCTTGCTACGGATGTAGGTGAAAGCCGATGAAAGATGATGAAAAGCGTTGTACAGCTGCTTTTGGTGTAGCTATTGCCATTCATGTGGTAGCGGCTATTGTAATTGGCTTTTTCGGTTATCGCTTTATAACCAAACCTCCGCAAATTTTAGAGATTGCTTTAGTTGGTGGCGGTGGCGCTCCGGAGGAAGTTATCAAAGAACAACAAGAAGAAAAAACTGTCTTGCGTAGTATTGACGATATTATTGATAAAAAGCTCAAGCCTGAGACAAAAAAAGTAGTCTTAAAAAAGACAGTAAAAAAATCTCAAAATTCTAATCCAAATCTATCTAATAAACCAGCAAATAATGCAGCAGTTGGTGAAGGCTTAGGAGGTAGTGGAAACGGCAGTGGAGGCGGTTCCGGTGACGGGGTAGGAAAAGACAGTGGTCGCGGTGTACCTGTAACGCCGCCAAGATTAGTTTCCTCTGTTCAGCCTAAATATCCCAGTGTAGCACGTAACCAAGGTATAGAAGGCGTTGTGGCCGTAAAAATGTTGGTAGGCTCTGACGGCAAAGTAGAAGAAGCCTTTGTTGTGGGATCGTCCGGTAATGGAGAGTTAGATGAAGCAGCGGTTAACGCTGTGTATAAATGGCGCTTTAGCCCTGCTAAGGATAGGTTTGGACAAAAAGCTCGCTGTTATGTTACCCAAGGTATTCGGTTTGATTTAAGAAGGTAAATAAGGTTTGATGAAATTAGTGTAAGAAATATATTGGGATTTTGTCAAATCTTGTGGTAGTCGCTTTACCATTTGTGTGGTTACTGCTATCACGTTTTTGTGGTTAGGCTTTGTCAAATTTTGTGGTAATTGCTTTACCAATTTGTGGTTTAGA